>JAABUP010000230.1_pt1 | contig 124870 bp, 149 predicted proteins | sample 5559201 | NCBI WGS metagenome assembly JAABUP01 (sample SAMN10711887, study PRJNA513373) | rock metagenome | isolation source: Antarctica rocks | place: Antarctica | reverse complement strand
CTCTCTCACCTTCTCTCTCACTCTCACACACACACACACACACACACACACACACACACACACACACACACACACACACACACACACACACACACACACACACACAAGTGTGCCCATCTACTCAACATTGCATTCATACACAGATTGATTCAGTCTTGCCTGCCTTATAGGAGTGTGATGACATGTGCAGCACAGGGTCATGTGCGTGACACTATATGTCTGATTTCTGTACTGCAGGCGGACCCCCCTGATGCTGTTGAGTCTAGTGCTGCAAGTCAGCCCAAGCTGTCGTGGCGTGAACATGCACTGCTGAAGAAGCAACAAGCTGAGGGGTCCTGACGTGATGGGGTCTTTGCAGCCCGTCTGGGCAGCCCGGTATAATACTTGGCTTCTCATTAAACTGACGCCGGAAGGCGTAGTCTTTTTCTTTCTTTTCTTTTCTTTTTGCAGCCCGTGTGCTGCCTGCAAGTTGCTGTAGAGCGACCCCACAGTCTGCATGTGGAGCAGCAGAGTGTGTATGTCTTGTCATAAGCCTGCAAGTGGAGCAGCAGAGTGTGTATGTCTTGTCATAAGCCTGTTGCATTGTGGCACACCATCGTCGCAGCAGTTTACAGTATCTTACTCAGCATGATGTTGCTGAGCAAAATACTGCCGAGCACTTCAGCTTCAGCTGCACCGATTATTGAGAAGGTCAAGTGTATGGCTGGTCTCTGGGTGTGTTGGCACCATCAAGCACAGCTGTGGACTTGCTACCAGCTGAAAAATCTGTCTGCTGTGCCTGTATATGCTTTTGCACAGACTGTTTCACTGTATCCTTGAGCATGCCTGTGGTGTTAGGCTCTTTTAATGATGCTGAGCTGCCTTGATCTGCAGAACATCTGATGTTCTGGCTGTCAGCAAACAAACAACCAAACACAGTTGTGCAAGTAGGGCACGCTGCATGATGATAGCTATTGCTTTTGCGCGATACGCAATCAATGATTTACAGCATGTGCAAGATACAGAACCTCCAAAGCATTCTGACAAGCTGATATCCACCCATTCGGTTACAGAGTCAATGTACAATCGCACAGAATCAACAGCCACCTGCAGGCATAGGGCCAACAAAATTGAAAACACTATACACAGCCTCTAGTCATGTGCCCAGCCAGGGTGTGTTGCCCATGGGTTGACTCAGGAGATGCTGGCTGTACATCACTGCTGCTGCTATCAGAGAATAGGGACCATGGGGCGGCAACTTTCTCGCCGCCAGTCAAGGCCAGCAGCCTCCTGCAGTGTTTTCCTTGCAGCCTCCTGCACCACAGTAGGGTCTGGGATTTTCACAGTTTCAGTAGCGCAGCTGACGTGAAGGACTGCTGTTGCTTGGTGCACACAAGTTGATAGCGACCTGGTGTGTACAATGACTTGTGCTTGGACATGCTGTACCCGATCAAGGCTTGCGTGGTTGCTCACTGGTGTTTGATATGGCTCTTGCTTGAGCATGCTCTGCCTGATCACACTTGCTTGTTTTTACACTGGTCTGCCCAAGTGTCTATGATAGACACGGATGCAACCAATGGTACATACTACAGCCTTTGTGAACTGTGGGCTTCTTAGATGACTGTCAGACAAACGCAGGGCATTTTGGCTTGCCTGTTGATCTTGTCTGACGAGACAGTGAGAGGGTGCAGTCAGCTATATTTGTTTGGTGATGGTGGACGAGGACGCAGTGGTACAGGTTCATAATCACTTGAGAACAGCCACACTCTGGCTTTTCAGATAGCATGGCTTGCATGGTTGCTGGGCAGGAATGCAAGCCTGCTGCCCAGTACATGACAAGGGCAGACAATAATGCAAGTAAGCAATACTGATGCATGAGCAGAGGCTTAAGCCTTTGCTGATTGTGCCCATTCAGCACTCGTCTTGCGAAACTGTAATATGCTACACAATCTGAGCTTGTCCAATCTTGACACAGTGCAAGCTCTGCAAGCCTGTATATGACTATCTGGTCACTCAGTATAACAACGTGCACATATGCATCTATCACAAGCTTGCCTGTGAGGTGCTCAGGTATGGGTTGTATGTGTTGTCATCCTGCCACTGCTGCGTCTTCTTAGTCAGCAGCATCTGATAGTGAGGTGCCCGAAGGGGGACGCGTGCGTCTGGCTTGTTCCTGCCTGTCCACATGCACTGCTGAACATGGCGGGCCCCAATACAGGGCTCACCTGCAAATCATAGCTTGACTGATTACGATGTGCATCTGTATGAGGCCGCAGATTTGAGCTGAGTTGCTGAAGATTCTCATTGACTTGATGACTGTGGGCTCAACAACCAGCAATATGAGTGCGCCCTGTGCAGCAGCCAAACGGTGAGGCGAAATTGATATGATGCATGTTTGGACCACATTTGCCATTCGTGACACATTGGTGCAGTGTTCTGTGAGTCTGAGAGCACTATCAAAATTTCCAGCGAGTATACAGGCAGCCACCACAAGCCATGATATACACCACTGCATGGCTTTGACAGATGAGATAAGATCCCTTGCTGATGGAAGCATGTCAGCATCTGAGGCACTCCTGGCACTAAATGGTCAAGCAATTCACAAGCAAGATTGCAGGCAAGCACCATCACAACATCTGTGGCAAGAGCAGCACGTTCAGGCATGCGGTTGAACTGAACACAGCAGCACATCATCAAGCAAAGCAAAATGCTACTGAAAGCAAATACTATCTACCACTTGTGTCTGGAAGGTAAGCCATCTGTAGACCAGCTTTGCTTACCCATAGTCAGCTCATTAAGGCTACAGAAACTGCCGGCAGCTGGTTGTGCCTTTTCACCATGCTTGAACAGCAGCTCCTTGTTGGTGCATGCATACTCCTTGCCCACACCTTCATGGCGTGCATTTGCCAGCAACTCAGTTCCAAACTTGCCCTGAAAAGCAGAAAGGGACGCCGGTAAATAGCTGCCTAGTAATGTAGCAGAGTATAGATTCATGAATGACTACAGCGGCTGTGCACGTCTCGTAAAACATAATGGGTGCTGAGGCTGAAGGCTTTAGCAGGGATGGTGACAGATTTCACCCCGCATTTAGCTGAAGTTAAACAACTGCTTACTGATGGGGTGTAGTCAGCCCGCATGGTGGTATTGGCTTTGAATCTGAGGCTTGCGGGCTGGGCGCTGCCAGCGCTGGCTGCGCGAGACTCCACCCAGTTGCCCATGCATACGCCTGGCCTGGCAAGAAGATGTGTCAAAATCTGGACGTGAGCACATGTGCTGCTTTTGCAATTCGCAAGCAGCCCCGCGACACGCGTGATGCGCAAAGTACTCACTGAAAGCTGTTTTGATGGTCGCTCATGCCAATTCCACCGCCTGCTCCTCGTGTCCAATGCTCCTGCACGGCCGGCATGACTGCAGCTGTAGGCGAGTACGACTCGTCCTAGCAGTAGCGGCTATGTACGGAGGTTGTGGCAAGACCTTGAGGTGCTCAGGACAAAAGCGAGATACGCCGTACAAGTCACGTATTCATCACGGAGTAACCGTAACAAATGCGACATTATTGCTGCAGTGCATCGGCGGCTAACTTCCTCTTTAGCAAGTTGCGGGTGTTAGGTGGTGACTTGGTGCAGCTGCTTTGTCAACATGGCGGAGCAGGTTCGTCTACATATGGCGCTTGTGCTGCTCCAATCTCACGTTTCGCTAGACGCTCAGCTTTGTGTGATTTACTGCAGAACGAGAAAGCCTTTCAGAAGCAGCTTGGCGTGAACGTCGGGTGAGTCCTGCATTTCGCAGCAGTCACCATCGAGCACCCGTCGCATACAGACATATGGAGTCCCATGCATGTTTCGGGCCAGAAGACCTCCTTTGAGAAGGATTGTCTACACACAGGTTCAAGAAGCCTGGTCAGAAAAAGGCCCCAGGCAAAGCTGGACAGAGGTACTGGAAGAATGTAGGTCTTGGTTTCAAGACCCCCAAGGAAGCTATCGAAGGTTGGAACACCTCAGCAGAACTTCAGCAGTGATCAGCAAGCTAGTTGCATACTAGCCCTGCACAGGCACAGAAAGCTGTCAGCATCTTCCAGCTTAACATTCATAGCCTTCACAGTACATCAAACAAGCACGCACATCTTCAGGGACAGTTTGCGCCGGCAGATCAGCTGCATGCGCCTCAGTCTGCTTGGAAAAGCTCATTCCATATTGTTATCTGCAACTGCAGCAGCCTTGTAATGCATGCAGGCACATACATTGACAAGAAGTGCCCCTTCACTGGCGACATCTCCATCCGTGGACGTATCTTGTCAGGCATTGTCAAGTCCACAAAGATGAACAAGACCATCATTGTGCGACGGAATTACGTGCACTACATCAAGAAGTACGCTAGGTATGTCTGTAAGCCTGGTGTGAGCAGGCAGCATACATCAGAAGGCAGCACACATGAGCAGGCAGTGTGCCCTGCTGGGCAGTATGGGCTCAAAAAGTCCAACATTTTGCTCAATGCATACCTCACTCACTGACACATCAACCTGTCAGCAATGAGCTCACCCATAGCTGCTTTTGGATGCATTGCTAGCAAAGGCCCAAGAAGCTTGCATTGCTAGCAAAGGCCCAAGCAGCTGGCAGCAACTGGCAGTATCATACATGGCCACTTCACTGTGCAGTAAACAGCTGGGAAAAATTGCTGATCTGGAGATACCAAGTCAATTGTGCTTATCATATTGTACAGTTGGATCACAGCTGATGCTTTGCAGATACGAGAAGAGGCATTCCAATTTGGCAGTGCACGTGTCACCATGCTTCCGTGTCAACGAGGGTGACATTGTCATTGTAGGACAGTGCAGGTCAGTCACAAGCACTTCCTTGCTTCATTCACGGGCTCATTGGCACATACACGTTGCGCACATGCATGATGTAGCATGTTCAGCCTGTTGCCACTTTAGGTCTGCAGCATGTGGGAGAACGTCTTTGCACCAGCAAGCATCCTTTCTTGTTTCATTGATATCTTGGCCCGTCACTGTGCTCAACTCAATTGCTTCAGAGCAACCTACTGGCAAGGCGTCGCAGAAGACCTGCTGCTATATTGCAATTGGTTGGTCTGTTGTTGTCGGCACTTATCATGCGTGTGTTTATATTGCTGTGTCAGGCTAAGTTGCTTGTGTTTGTGTGCAGACCTCTGTCTAAGACAGTGCGATTCAATGTGTTGAGGGTGATCCCCAAGGGTCAGAAAGCAGGCAAGAAGGGATTCAGTGCCTTTTAAGTCATGTTGGACCAATATCTGTAACATACAGCCATACTCTCTGTGTCACAGTGTGTCACACTGATGGTTTCATTGCTTGCCTTTTGAATGCTGAATGGCTCCCTCGCTAGTGCCTGTCTTGCTCAAGCCAGAGTGGGACAGGCATCTGGTCATGCCTGCTAATGGTCAGCTGTTAGTTGCTGCTACGTTTTCCTAGGTATTGTAGCTCCAAGCCCTGCCCTGACACTACCTGAATGCTCCCTTTCAGTTGCTGGTAACACCATCTTGCAAGCATTGTACTATCGGCTAGTGGCCAAGGTGTCTGACTTATACAAGGCAATAGTCTACCTGGAGACTTCAAAACGTACACAAGCGTCCTTTACATTGACTGCAATGCTCATTGAACATGTGCAAGCATCAACAACATTCGTCATACCAAACGCAGGATATGCTCCACATGCTACCATATTGGTTCCTCCAATATAGATAGATCAAGTACCATGCAATGACACCAAATCAAACGAAATACATACAAATGTAATGAAAGGTGAACATCATCTATCAAACCCAAACACCTCACACCACATTGACCTACTGGAACAAGTTGCCAAACGCTGCTGACTATTTACATGCATTGTCTACATCACCCTAAACCTACAGGACTTTCGTCAAAATGGACGGTGATCTGCATGCCAAGAAGATTGCATGCTTGCACATAGGCCCCTGATACGCCTTTCCAAAATTTCTAACCCGCAGTATTATACACAATTGACAGAGTACATCTTGAAGTTGTGCTCTTGAATGGATAAGGAGCATTTGCAGCCCTCAAAAAAACAAATGCATTCATTCTTTGATCAATCAAATGGAAGAAGTTGGTGCTGACTGGTCAGCTCGTTGCACTGTCAGCACATTTCACCAGCTGTCAGGCTCCAGACTGTACAAAATTCCGTGAGCGCACATCTGCATAATTAATCGTCGTTCATGCTTGCAGTATGCGCTTGCTTTCCTCAAACACAAACCAGCTGATTCCTGCTGCAGGGGCAATTTTCATGAGGTTGGGTGTGAGGCCTTTGTACATGCCCCTGATGCCTTCCAGCTCCAGGGTCTTCCTGATCACATCAAACATGCCGTTATACTTCAATGGTACACCACCCATTCCTTGAGCCTGCAGCAGCAGTGTCAACATCAGAAATCACACGGGGTTGCGCGAGCACATGTTATTTGCAGCACATATTACTTGCAGCACATGTTACTTGCATGTCACTTATTGTATGGAAACAGCACACCCACACACGCAGCACAGCTTGCTTCAGGTGCTATGCAAGCTTCAGCACCGATGGTGTGAAGGTTTGAAACAACAGGGCAAGCAGTGACTCGACTGCTGCATGTTTGAGGTTTGCCTGTGCCACATATGAAAGCATATATGGCAGCAAACATTGGCTGGAACATGTGTTGGCAGGGCGTGCTGTCATGGGTTGAGAGCAAGCTAGCAGTTGGAGAAAGAGGCGACACCAAGAAATGGACACATGTCTCATTTGCTTGGAGCGAAGCATCAGCATCACTCATGCTCGGCTGCTCTATGCGTTAAGCAGCAGGTGACCATCAAGGAGAGGTGAGAAAATCACCTGAAGGCGAGTCCTGATGAGGCCAAGAGGGTAAGCAACCAGCTGAGCACCTGTACTGGACAGCATGCCTGCCAGCAGCAGGTACTGCGGGGGCGGCCTGTGGTCATACTGCTCATGCAGCTTCTCGCGCATCACCTCAAAGGCTGCAATGTCCAGGCCTGCATATGGGATGATGCCCACCATGCATGGTGTGATGCCCCTGCATCCAGATTGCCTCACGTCAGCAATAGGCTGTCAGGCTGTGAGCCTCTGAGCTTAACATCTCCTTCCCAAAGAAGGAACGCGGTTTAACTGTCCTCAGGCAAATCTGGGTTTACATTTCCAGTGTAGGGATGACATTTCTGAGATGTCTCGAGAGTGAAAAACAGCGCAAACCCTCCTGATGTGTCGGACTGCTGCTGCCTTCATGTGCGTGATGTGCTGGGATCCTGCAATTAAGTCGCTGACTCTGGCTTGGATGCGCTGAGCACGAAAGCCTGAAGAATTTTGTGATTGGATATGCAGAATGAATAGGCGACACCATACAAGCAGCTGTGATGCAAGTGGACACACTGACAGAGTAATATAAGTCTATTTTTTAATGAAGTCTGGGTGTGTGAAAGATTTTGTTAATGAATTCTGAGTGAGTGATGTCCACGCTACTGAGTTTGGTGTACTTTGAATCAAATGTACCTTGAAACGAGGACACAAATGTCTGTCCAGATGCTGCTGAAAACTGTTAGTGTGAATACAACATAGAAACCAGCAGGTTGATCTGACCAAGTCGTGCAGGCTGGCAGCCAAGCTCAAAGAAAAGTGAAAGAGGTGTATTGCAAGAGAGCTCACCTGAAGAGAGCCTTGTAGCCTTCTTGGCGTACGATTTTTGAGAAAGCATTTGCAATTCCTCTGTAGGTGCCAGCAGGACTGACTGCCAACCTTGTTTGGATGACTTCCATGGGGTAGATGGTGCCCTGTGCAACAGCACCAGAAATACCACCAATTGCCACGCTTTGACCTGCAACATAGTTTGGAAATTGAGCAGAGAGCGCGTTTTATACCACAGCATCATGTTGTCTTGCTTGATGATGCACATGCGACGTAATTCGAGAGCAGCTGTAGTAAGTGTTTCTTGTGCATGTTAGATCCTGCAGCACATGGCAGCGCTTACCTATAGTGACTGAGTGACCATCCTGTGCAATCATGGCCTTCACTCTATCATTGCAGGTCAGCTTGAGAGCCGTCTCAGGCACATTCTTGATGACATTAGCACCATTGCCCCTGAAGTAAGCCTTATATGACCCTTCTGCGGCCATCAGCCTGAAGCCCTGCAAAAGACAGCTTGGTTGTAAGCAGCTGCATTGTCAGCATGGCAGACAATTTCAGTCTATGCACAAAAGACTCAAAAGAACTTGCCTAGGTATTGCTGCAACACCTAGAGTGTGTGTTTACCTGTCTGACAGTGATCAGCTGACCATCTTGGACCTGAAGGATGAACTTGAGCCTATCAATGGGAGCTGTGGCTGTACGGCTAACGGCTCCCGCCGCTCCTCCTGACAAGAGTAGCTTCGCCGACAGAGTGCCAGCCCGCAGGTACAACAGCGGCATGCCAAACAGGCCGGCAAGTGCCGAGGGCTGAGCTGAGCGAGCCAGGCCTGCCGGGCGAGAGAAATCTTCTGTGAGCCTCATGGTTCCCTCGCATGCTACAGCTTGAGTCTGCGCTTCTCTGACTTGTTGTGGACTTGACATCACAGCAAAGCCATCCAAGCGGTTGCTAGTGCATTTCAGGGGGGAAATACCTGGCTGCTTGTCTACGTGGTGTCAGCAGGCCTGCGCGACGGCAAAATGGCAAAGCTACTGTCGGAAGTTATGTCCAGCTAGACTACAGTAGCTACGGTGCTAGACTATAGTGTTGACGATTATGCAATTCAGTATTGCCAATATTGGAAACTTCTCAAGATTGAAAAGAGCTATGCATAACACTTGTCCCTGGTAGATCTCCCGCGCAGATCTGTACAATCAGGGCCCGTGAAGCCAAGCGCATGCTTGTTGACATTGCACGTACATCAACACCGCATGATGCAGTCTGCAGCGCTGCACTTCTGTTTGCTGTTCAACGCTGCGCAGGGCATGCCCTCACTGCAAACAGAGTCTGCCATCAAGCTTCAGCAGCAGGTAGGGCTAGACGGAGTGTCAAACAATCCGGAGATGGTGGCCACTGTCAAACGCACTACAATGAGATGTGCACATGGTGCATGGAGAGCTTTAGTTGCTCGCAACTGAGATATGTCACAGGGTGTTGCACGTCACGACTAATCAAGTCACCATCCATGCAGCATTATTGCTGGTTCGGGTGCTGTGTCTTGCAATGATGTGAGCATGCTAGCCATCTACAGGAAGATTTTTCATTTACTCTGAAGTGCAATTGCGAGGAAGCTTGGGGATCGATCTCGAGCCTGAGTGTGCAGTGCAGTGTCTGACATGTCTGTACATGTACATGGTGCAATGTTACGTTGCCCTGCTTGCCGCTGTCTGAGGTGTTTGATGATTGCATGACATGCGAAGATAGAAGAAGAAGGTTTTTACAAAGTTTCTGCCAGCCAAACTGTCAGCATTGCCACCTATATCTGGTTTCTGACATTGTTACGTAATGGCCGCTGACACAGCTGCGATTGAGCCATGCATGCATAGGTCTGCTCGCCGCGTACAACGGGTATCCTCCTCAAGTCGTAATATCTGATCAGCGAGAGAAGCAAAAGCCTGACCGGACCCGTCGATCCAGGAGATTCGTTGCTCAAGCAGGTGGGTGCAGCTTCGACAAGTTTTCCAGGATGCCTCGTCTTTAGCAATATCGCAGCAATTGTTGCGGCATCTCGCGATTCTTTAGATCAAGCTCAGCGACTGAAAAATGCACATGTGTTTATGGCGTTGGACGCAAATGCCTTCGCTGCTTGCAGGTAGCGCAGACAAGTGCAGGCCATGTCGCGCGTTGTAGTTCTTCTGACTGTGCTAGCGCTGAGCATACAAGCTGATGCTATTTCAAATATCGTAGCGTTCGGCGACTCGTTGACAGATGACTGCACACATGGAGCTTCTGCTTTGGTTGACAGCGTGCTGGATACAAACCAGGTATCAGTGCAGCCTTGCTAACTTGAGCCGCAACTGCTCTGTTGCGCAATTGCTCCTCTGCGCTAGGGTGCCGTCGACCTCCCATGTCATTACACCGCTCTTTTTCTGCAGCCGTACCCTGGGGCGCCGTATTATAACGGTTGCATTTTCAGCAGTGGACCACCGTACTCTCAAGTGGCAGCTGGTCTGCTGAACGCAACCCTCACAGACTATGCTATCGGTGGAGCCACCTCTGGGGCTGTCCCGGGTTACCTGGAGGTTCCTGCAAGCTTTGCTAACAACTCGTCTCCTGCTCTGGTCGAAGTTCCTTCCAGCTTGGAACAGGTATTTCAACTTCTGTTGCTGCTGTCATTTCAGAGCTTGCTCTATGGCTGTGGTCAGTGCAAGCTGCTACCAAAACAACAAATGAGTTGCTACATGATTTCTGCAGTTCTCCTCCTTACGTCAATTGCTGTGTTAGTGGTGTCTTCTGAACCCAGTGATGCAGAGCTTGAAGCACTGCATAATATGTTGAAGCGCTGCATATTATATGATACTGCAGGTGGGAAACTATCTGGATACAACCAATGGCATTGCGTCTCCAGAAGACTTGTATCTTGTGTTTATTGGAGCAAATGACTACCTGGATACTCTGGCTGGCGAAGCCAATGCAACCGTGGAGGAAGTTCTGACAGCTACAGCTGAAGCTATGCACGTTCTGTACCAAGCTGGTGCAAGAGTGTAAGCATGTACTTTGGCACTCAATTGTACCTCTGCAAAGAATATGCATGTCATGGTCAGTACAGCCTCATAGCTCCCGGAGAGTTCAAGCTGTCTCAGTGACCGTGAGCCATCCCTGCAATGTGGTTTGCCCTGTTGCATGAAGGGCTATGACTTAGTGTTCTGGGATCTCATCAATGCTGCACCTTGCAAAGCTTTTCACACTGCATCCATGCTGTTGATGCATCAAGACACTAACTGTGATCCTCAACTGAAGTTGTGCGTTTGATGGCACATTGGACACATCACTCCAGGCTTGCAGATTGTCTCACGCTCTGTGCAAAACTCCATGCTTGTTCCTACTGTATCAACTACTCTCTGTGCGTCTCAAGCAAATCATATGTCAACAACTCTGCTCAGCTGCACCTTGTCATCACAGGTTCTTCACTCAAACCCTGCCATACCTGGGGGAGACTCCAGCACTGACGTCTCGAGGCGCTGAGGCTGTGGTGAGTACATTCCCATCTTTACCTCTGTTGGTGCTGTGCCACCATTGTCTGTCTATGCTTTTCCACCTCTAGAAGTTCACCAAGCTGCTGTACCAGACGACATATCAAGTTGAGCCTGTTGTTGGAGTTGTGCCTGTCTGAGCGTAGGTTGCTGGCTTTGCCAATCCTGATGTGTACTGTTGACTGGCTGATCAGCATCACCAACAGTGTGCATGTCCATTCCGTGGAGTTATTTCTTCCCTCATGTTTCAGTGTGGGTGTCTGTGTGCACTGCAGGCAATTGCCAATGAGATCACCACAGGTCACAACGAAGCCCTTGCAGAGCTGATTCCCATGTTTGCTGCTGACCATTTGGAGGCATCAGTCATCCTGTTCAACTTTGAAGCATTCTTGGTTGACCTGGCAGCAAATGCAAGCGCCCTGGGTATCACAGACACTACTACCCCATGCTACACTGGAGCGGTTGCTGGCACTGCCACAACTGCAGCAAACACATCAGCAGTCTGCTCCGACCCAAACACCCATGCGTACTGGGATAGTGTCCACCCAACAGGCATTGTCCACCAGCTTTGGGGTCAGGCAGTTGCCGAGCAGCTGATGCCCTTGTTCACCACATCTGCATCTGGCAGGAAGCTGTTGTCAGAAGAGCATGCAGGCGTAGCTTCAGGTGCCATATCAGTGCATGGCCAACCCCTTTGATGTTGCTGATAGGAATCTTCTCGAGCACATCATGAGTATGGCTCCAATTTTGCCTTTTCTATTCCCTGGTTTTGCGAGATACAGTGAGCATTGACCAATAGCAAACAGCTATGTACTCATGACAGGGACTGCATCTTGGCCCAACTGCACTGTGACACAGCGTTTGCCCTTTATTGCACTACTGCAGCTGCAGGCGAAGTATTACGTAAGTACAAGCTTGTAAGAGAGTATTGTGTGGGCATCCTAGACACGAGCTGTTGTGTTCCCATCATGATCAGGAACCTGCACCAACCGACATGCATGTGCTTATTGACTTCCGCTGCTCAAAGGGCTCAGAAAAGATTGTAAAGCACATGTGTCCTGCCAGTATGTCATCAATATGTCTCTGCAACTGAGCTCATCGTGTATCGCTCAACTAGATAGGCTGTGTGCAAGCTTTGGCGTGTGCCCAGTGGCATTAAGCCAATTACGTGTACACATACAGTATGACTGTACATGGGTCACCCTGTAAGAGTCTCATTGCCACGTTTTCTCACACGCTGCATGCACAGAATGGTTACATTCAAGGCCTCCTCTCATCAATCAACTGATTGTCATGACATCGATGAATTGACTTGCTGCAACATCTACCTGATGATACCGTCACATAATCCGAGCTTATTCCTGTTATCACTCACACAGCCCATCAGCTACCCCTTTCAAATCTAATGACATGTATGCACATAATCACAGCTACAGTCTGTCAATGCTAACGCACAATCAAACAGTGTCTGTATCACAACAGAATAGAAAAGTTTCACTTTGCAGCGATCATAAGGGGAGCTTCCTAAGGCGGCAGCCCGGAGCTCTCTACCACAACACCTATGATACAGGCACTTCACCGGGCTGTGCAAATCAGTGTATCCTTGGGGACATGTAACTGGAGGTCCAATCTATCAAGGAATTAGTATCTGAGGTCCAATCTATCAAGCAATCAAACAGTGTCTGTCCTGGATGAAGGACCTGCAAAAAGAGGTGCCTCCCCAGAACTCAAAGTGCTCAACTGTGCTTCCCTAACATAAACAGGACTAGCTTCTTTCTGATTGCCCTTGAAAACGCGCCAGTTGCAAGTGCACACAGGCCACACCACAAGCCTAGCAACTACTACTGCTACTGTCAAAAACCCACCAATCTGTGAAAACGCAACAAAGGCCTTGAACCAAAATGAGGGACGTCGTGTGACGTCACAGTAAGGTACATCACATGCATCAATGAAGGCACTCCAATCAAAGTGGACAACAGGCATGACTGGCTGATATGATACATTGGTAAAGTTTTCCATGGTGTTGTTTGGAAGCATACTCAATTTGCCAAGTGTGCTGTTGTACGGGGCAAATGACCACACTGCATCATACGGCAATTGTGCAGATGTCGTGTCAGTGCTCCGTTCCCAGAAGGATGTTGCATTTGGAATCTCATCACCATTGCTAGCAACCAAACTCCAAGTAAAACTCAGAACAGTCAGCAAATCCTCAATACAGGACCATTCACTCCTGTAAGCTGGGTTATAGAATTCTTGTCTGTATGGTAATGCCTGCAATAACACAGTTTGCGCCTGACTTGCAGCTGCTTGCCAAACAATGCTTGGTCGCGTGACATAATTGAAGGGTATCACAGTGCCACGCGGAGTCATGGTCTCTGCCAACATGGTTTCGCACGCCAATCCAGCCATGAAGTTGAATGTGTTGAGGCGATGACTCTGACACGTGGCGGTGAGATTCTGGCATGTATGGTATCTAAGGCCATTTAGATTCACAGGAGCATTGTAGTAGCTGTTGTCATCGATCTGAAGCTTCTGTCCTGGATCATCTGGAGAGCGAGTGAGATTGATTGTCATGAAGTCACTGAAGGAGACCTGTGACTGACAAGGACACAGCCATGTGGCACTAGTGCGGCCAAAAGAGGACTCTTGCTGCTTCAAGTGCTTCACAAGTGTGTCACCGTAGTGTCTGGTGGTTCGCACAGCTGGAGCTCCCACTGTGAAGAAGAGGATGAGGACAGTCAGCAGGAATATGGCTAGGACTGCTACAAGTGTCACGCGGAGAATGCTGCGCACTGCAGTCTGAGGCTGCTTTGGGGTTTGCTCTTCATAGTCTTTGACTATGTCTCTGGTGTACTGAGCAAAGGTGTTTGCACTACAGTCTGCTGCGGCCCTCAGACTCTCCTGTTCAGCAGTGAAGTTGTGTTGATGCAGTGTGGGTTTGTAGACGCATGTCATGCTTGTGAAAGGTGTGACTGCAAGCTTGCAAAAGGCATGAATGCAGCAATGACAGCCCAATTTGCCATGTCTTGCTGGACGCCCCACTGCTCAATTTGCTCTGGGAAAGCACCACCTCCATTTGAGACAGAAGAAAAGAAAAGAAAAGACAAGAACAGAAAAGAATAGAAAAGTTTACGCTTTTCAGCGATCGTACTGGGAGCCTCCTGAGGCGGCAGCCCGGAGCTCACCTCCATTTAGCAGTATTGTGTGAGGACAAGCCAAGTGTGCTGATGATATGAGCTGCAAGCATGTTGTGCATGAGATGCAGCAAACTATGCAATGCTGGTATACCATTACATAATGAGTGAGGATGTAAGGATCTGGCACAATGTGTTCTCACCTTGAAGGTCATGCTTCTGATGGCGAATGTTTTTGCAGACTTGTCTGTGGGCTGCGGAGATGCAGGTGAAGAGATTGCTGTCGACTAGTGCCGCCTGCAGTCGCTGGGGATGAGACTTCTGCAGAAAACTCAAAGGAGGTCAACACCCAACAAAACCATTTTTGTAGTGACAAGCAGGGCTGCTTCGTAAGTGCAATTCGAGGAGACGGCTGTTGCATTCAAAAGCACGAAATGCGGTCGTGGTGGTAAGCAAGCATGACCCAATCAAGCCCTCGTAAAGTTGAGCTAAGATGGTACAATGTCTATGTAGTGTGAAAGTCACCAGCTGCAGAGCAAGAGCAAGATACGGATACAGGAAAACAAGCGTGGTTATGCATGCATTGTTTCACCTTGCTGACAATGAAACCACTGAAGGAGATCTCCTCTATAGTCCTGCCCTCAACGACTGTCGTACGCGTTAGGGGACTATCCCGTATGCACTGATCCGCACGCCCAGCAACACCTTCACGCTGGGGTCTTTCTTGCTTCAGACACGACCTGGAAGAAGAACCGTGGTCACACGCCTTTAGCCATTGCACTGAGCCGTGTCAACATGGCATGCATACGAAGCTTACGTTCTGCAGATGGCCAGAGCGGCAAGGTCTGACTACAATCACTGCTTTGTAGTTTGCGGTGTCTCAGACTACAGCAGACCATCATTCCGGGACAGCGCTGCTACACCTGCCCTGAGCGACGAACCCGTTAAAGCTAAGCATACTACGTAGCTGCATCCATGGATGGCCAGCTATAGCTACGCAGTGAGGAGCTTCTGCGTAAACGCGTTCACATGAGCGCTGTTAGCGAACAGCTCTAAATCAGACAAGCATCTGTGAGAACCTGTCGTAGAGCGCTGTGAGTGATTGTCTCGCCATCAGACAATCACCTAGCAGCCTGATCAGGTGACTAAACTAGATGAAATGACTAAACATTGCATATTTCGATCTCTTCTGTTGCCGTTTCCTTTCGTCCCCAGTCGCAAGCCTTGACGCGTAGAGCGTGGACTCACAAATGAATGACGTTTGGCAGGGTTGCTGAGGCTCTGCCACGAGCGATCAGACTTGTTGGCTGGCCAAAGCTTGTAATCTTCTTCTTTCTTTTTTCTCACTCCTGAGCTGTGAAGCACAGACAGGCTGTGCCGTGCTGAGTCCGGATGCTACGGTAGATCTGAGCTGAGCTGGCCACGAGTCATTGGACACAAGCAAATGTCCGTGGTGTAATGATGCGTTATACAGCACTTCTGTTTGCCGTTTGTCGACTTGAGCAGCCTGTGTCACCCGCGCGACCTGAGTGACTAGCAGATCTTGGACTTGACAGTGTGATCGTGCTGCTGTCTGCGTTACTAACTCTAGCTGTCACGCGGCTGTTGCCACAGCAGTCTTGATCCTTTACTTTCACACGGTCTTGCCACGCCTTGCCAGCCTGCAGAAATAGACAAATCTGCGCACCGGAAAACATGCATTTTTTGCAAAGACGCGTCTGTGATTCATGTTTTGTCATGCAAAAGACAGGCAAGCCGGTCTATTTGGTGTTGAAACAGTTTTCTAGAAATAGAGATGCACTTCTCAAGAGTCAATCACGTGTCAGAACAAAATGCAATGTCAAGGCAAGCACCGGCAAGAGGTTGGCGTCAACATGCCCATATCAAACAGTCGCAGGTGCTAAGCCTTTTCAGACGCAGTTTTGTGCTATCTGCATCTGGGTGTCTGTGTGTAGAGCTTTCAGCAAAGTGCCTTCCCTGCTCTGCTGTTCATGTGCGCAAATTTTGTATCACTTGCTGTGGTGAATACAATTGGATTGCCTAGCAGCACAGCTCTGTGAGGATCTGCACCTGTCTAAGTGGATCAAGACTTCACGTTGTTGCTTGTGTGCAGCGTCCATTGCCAACAGAAAGGATGATGCAATTTTTTCTATGGCCATCAGAACTGCTCAAGTTGATATTGTTCAACAGAAGCTTATATCTGGGACAAAAGTGACTGCTGTGGTTGAGCCTGTGAGCTGACATTGCAGCACTATCTGTGCAAGTTGCATTTGTGCATCATCTACACAATGCTTTACCAGCAGTGCATCAACTTGTTGTGCAAGCCCTGCTATACATCGTCAAGTCGCATTCATCTCACCCAGCAGTGAGATTCATGATGCCTGCTTTCAACCTGCTGAGGATTGAAGTCCCCAGCACAGAACTTTTGCAACAAACATTCTGATTGTGGCGTAGCCCTCATTCCTTTGGCATGACTTGGTTTTGACGCGCCTCCTGATGTGTGCACAGTTAGTGGGTTGTGTTGAAGAAGAGTGATGCCTACAGGGAGCCAAGACATTGTCCTTTGCTGCCTGCAAAGCACAAGAAGCTCAGGAGGCACTGGAGTGCGCCCAAGAACAGTATGCCATGCACGCAAACTATGAGGTAAGCTTGCATCACAACTGACAGAATTGTCCCCACATGTCTTACCATGCAGTCTACCTACAAAACTCGTCGCACGTACCGAGCTCATCATGAGCTGGAAAGTGAGTTTATTATTATTACTGTAAATGGCATATCTTGCAGCAATGGATTACATCACCTAGTGCTCAAACAAGCTCATGCCGTGAGTCATCTGGTTAGTCTTGTCTTGCTTTTGTCCTGATGGCCCTATTGTACAAGGCATACCCCGACGGTTGCCAGCATAAATCTACAAATCCTGCTGAGGCTAAGGCCCTGCCCTATGAAGGGGCATGATGGGGCTCTTGTCTTGGTCTTGTCTTCTGCAAGCCTGATGGTCTTAAATCAAAATTTTCCTGTGTACAGAGCAAACAATCACTAGATGATGCCATCGAATATCAGAGTGCGCGGATGGAGGTTTTGTCGTTGCTGCTGGCCCACAGCGCAGACTCAGATGAGATTTACATGCCGGTATGGCTGCAGAAGCAATGATTTCCTAATCCATCTCGTATTGTGAACTTTTCCTGTGGTCAGGTGGCTCACAAAACCAAGAGCTACAACACTTTGGCCTCAGAATCACGTTTGCATTTAGCATGGGGAGTATGGAGTTTTGTGTGCTGGGATAGCTTGTTGAGACATTTACTGCATGCAGAACTGCATGCCTTGATGACGAGCTGCATGGTGAGATCTGCCGAAGCGACTGACTGATATATAGCATATACCAACAGTTTTGTCCATTCCAGATAGTCACCTATGGTCTTGCTTTGCAGGGTGATGCGAAAAATTCCCACCAATACAGGTACAAGCCACGCCGACTGCTACACCAGGCAGCCATCTGGAACAATGCTGCCATGGCTGGGCTTCTGCTGGCAAACAACGCTGACAAAGATGTCAGAGACTTTAATGTAAGTCTGGTGTGTGCATGAGTTCTTTTGGCTGCTGTTTTGCCCCATCACCATGCAGAAATACCTTTCTTTTTCAACATGAGGATCTATTGATCACTCTGATCTGCCCACATCTGGCATGCATTGCTGTTTTTGACACCAGGACTTAGCATTGCGGCTCTGACTATGAGTCAACTGAGCCTGTTTCAAAAGTTGAGGAGCATCATATATGTCATGCAGTTTGCAAACAGCTATGACATGCTGCACACTCACTTGGCATCAAGTCATTCTCAGATCCTACAATAGACAGTGGTTGCTTCTTGTCTTTTGTGGTGGCATTCAAGTTGACCTCTTGCACTAGGCACATGTTGCGTGGTTGTCAAATCTGTCGAATTGGTAGACCTCACAGAGATGCGCAAGACAGACTGCTTTGGAGAGACAAGACTTGTCCTGCACGTACCTAGCTCATCATGAGATGGAAAGAGTTGATATTATTGTTATCATTACTAACATTATAGCCTCTTCATAATATGGATTATATTATCATTTATTTATTATCATTATTATTCTCATGATTGTTGTTATTATTATATTGTTGTTATCATGTTTTTATTTTTATTTGTGTTAACAGGCAATTCCTCGACGAAACAGACACATATGTTGCTGCAGGGGTGGACACCAATGCATCACGCGGCAGTGCTCAACCACCATGTCGTCATGATCGAGCTGTTGTCACAGAAGGCAATAGTCTCTCGAAGAGACAACAGTGTAAGCATGGTGACCAAGTCAAGAGACTGCACTAGCAGCTAGCATGCAAGCACATCACTCTGTACATACTTGTAGACCCCCTTTTCATTCAGAGTCCCCTCTCTGCTTCCCTTCTTGCCCTTCCCGTCTAGCCCTTCCCTTCTTGCCCTTCCCTTCTGGCCCCTCTTTTGCTGCCCTTCCCTTCTTGCCCTTCCCCTCTTGCCCTTCCTGCAGCATACATGGCTTCTGTTGACTGTGCTGCATACCTCACCTAAAGATGCCAAGCATTTGTATCGTGGTTCAGCCTGACCTCTCAAGGTCCAGCACAAAGATGGGCAGACGCTTGAGCTCTGTCAATGCATGCTGTCCAATGTAGGGATTCAAAACTTGCATCGCACTCGCAACATGCCATCCTGCATCTTGACTTGTGCCAAATGTGCCAAAGGAACGAGAGGCTGTGACTTGCAAATGGTACGATGTGAAATGCAGAACAGCACCCCTCTTCACTTGGCCACAAAGGCAGATGCCTTGAAAGTGACTGAGCTGCTGCTGAGACACAATGCTCAGAGGGAAGCCAATGACCAAGCGGTAAGGCTGATCACCTACGAACAAATGCATTGACTGGAACATCTCATAGCGATTGTGTTAGTCTTTGTCAAAGAGCTAATGGGCCTTGTCTTTACTGCCTATCAGGGGACTCAGGTGCGCTTGTTTTCAGTCTTTGTCGATGCACCTACCTAGCTCATCAAGAGCTGGAAAGTGGTTTTTGTTATCATCTTATTTGTCAATGGGCTGAGGTTGCCTGTGTTTGTTTTCCGTAAAAAGGCTGAGGTGCTTCATGTTATTTTCTACGCTAAGCAGCTTGGCATGCCTGTAATGTGCACAACTTGCAAATGCACCATGTGATATGAATCCGTTCATCATGCATTTCTTTGCAGGGTCCAGCACAGCTGCGATGCATGAAGAGCATCAATCAGTGTCATGTGTTAGTACATGTGTCATGATCCAACAGTGATACAGATACAATGTGTCATGTGTTAGTACATGTAAAACACCATGACTGGCCTGGCCAAATGTGCAACATTTTGTCTTGTACGAGCGCTGTGATTGCACAGTTCCAAGCATCACGTGCTGTTATGCCTGTTGCTGTGCAGGGTGACACCCCTTTGCATGCTGCTGCACAGTTCAAAGCATCACGCGCTGGTATGCCTGTTGCTTTGCAGGGTGACACCCCTTTGCATGCTGCTGCACAGTTCAAAGCATCACGTGCTGGTATGCCTGTTGCTTTGCAAGGTGACACACCTTTGCATGCTGCTGCACAGCATGCTGGGCCACTCCTGCTCAAGATGTTGCTTGACAACGGCTGCAACCCACTTGCCGAGAACCTGTTGGTAAGCCACGTAGCATTGCTTGAGTCTGTCTTGGGATCTGAACCATTGCCAACTTTTGCCAAAGTTTGTCTTAGGATCCGAGCTATTGCCAAAGTTTGTCTTGGGATCCAAACTATTGCCAAAGTCCTCAATAGCTTTATATGCCTTGGCTGCCGCATGAACATCTGCAAGTGCGGTCGCTGCATGGCTGAAAATATCACAGAGGGTGGGCAATGCAATCATGGCAGATCATGTATGCCAAGAGCCATGCCACACAATCTTGCATGTCCTGGTCTTGCACAGTCTGGTAACATATCCAACTCGCTTGGCTGTGACTGCCCGTTGCAGGCCACTTCAAACCTGTACTTTGACACTGCAGGGTAAGGTGCCATCTGACCTTGCAAACAGGCCTGGCAATGAGGCTGTCACAAGCCTGCTCATTGAGGCTTGCATTGAGCGGCAGATGGCTCTGCGGTGCGCTCCTTTCAGGCACTCGAGTTGAAACCCCTCTCCACCCAAACTGCACTCAAGTTGAGCCCTCTCCACCCTAACTGCAGTCGAGTTGAGTCCTTTCCACCCAGACTGCAGCTTACAGCCTTGTCATCAACACCATCGATGAACCACAGCTGCAGTCAGAGCTATCCACATTACAGCTTGGGACAGCATGTTGACGCCATGTTGACAGCACTTGGTACCTGCTAGCGATAATGCCCAGATGGCACGTCGGCAGAACTAGCAACAGCACTGCGCATTGGACTGAGTAGTCAGGCAGGCTGGATGCAGGGCACAGCATGACAGCATGGCATCGAGCGCATCCCATGCATGAATCCCTACCATAGGATGGGTGGATAGCCTGTGGCAGCGGCAACATCACTGGCAGAAGCGGCAACATCACTGGCAGAAGCGGCAACATCACTGGCAGAAGCGGCAACATCACTGGCAGAAGCGGCAACTTCATTGGCAGAAGCGGCGACATCACTGGTAGAAGCGGCGACATCACTGGCAGAAGCGGCGACATCACTGGCAGAAGTGGCGACATCACTGGCAGAAGTTTCTCAATCCCCAAGCAAAGTTTCTCAATCCCCAAGCAACTTTGAAAATTCTCTGCAACATATTTTTGACAATCATAATTTTTTAAATACTAAATTTGAATAGTTGTGTATTCTCAGATCCCATGACCTGATCACACTGTTAGCTTGGTGTGACTACAATGCCTTATTGGGGTAAAGCAGCAACATAGACACAAGTGTGGAAAAGATCAGGCCTTGGCTAGATTCACTTTGTGTACATATGCATGATATGTCCAAACAGCATTATATGCATTGTCATGTGGTGCTGTTGCTATCAGTCATGACCTCAAAGTATTGTTGAAAATAACCACAAGTCATAGCAGCTCACAATTGTGCCTCTTGCCTTTACAGACACAAAGTGTGCATGCCGACAGCAAGGATGGAAGGACACAAAAGCTTAGGTTTGTTGGAAGACATGTATTTTGGGCAAGCACAATTGCGCAGATTTGATTTTCTTCTTTGAATAGAGTGTGACGACAGCAGCTGCAAATGTTTGACATACTGTCTCATCTTTGTTAGGTATCGATCCAAGGCTGCCAAGTCCTCTGCCATGGGCTGCAAGGCAACCAAGAGATGATGAGGGGCAGGCCATGGACAGGCAGGATGCGCAGACACAGCACCGTGCAAAGGACTGGCTGGGGCCCCTGGTTCCCTGCAACTGCAAAGCTTTAGCAATCTGGGCGAGCACCTCAGTAGCCTGCTTTGTGCTCAATCTAGTACCAAACATCACATAGACCGTCGTTACTAATGACAATGATTGGACCTCAGACCCCCATCTGCCGACACCCACCCCGTTTTTGGGCGCGTCAACTTACCAGGGAACACTATTGTGAGTATTTATCAACACTTGTTGACGACACAATCGATGTCGCCCTACCACTAGTGTCGTCTCTGATGTCACCATCACAATCATGATTGTCACCTTACCCACTATCCTGATCATCATCATGATTCACAGCAGCACAAGGCAACCGACAGACTTGGGCATGCTGTTCAAAAGGGCAGACACAGATATCAAACGGCCTAGGGGCTTGCATCATTTCTGGGTGCCAGGTTTGATAGGTGCTGATCTGTGTACCCAGGCTGCTTATTATGAATGCACAGTCAGCAGCTGGTTTTGCAGGCTCAAAAGGATTGGAAGGGTGGGTACAGACCTGAGCAGCTGCCACACGGTCTAGGAAGGCGGCCATTGGCTGACCCAGCTGCTCCAGCAGGGTGCCTCAAGCCAGGTGCAGCTGCGCCACCTCATGCCGTGGAGCCGCAAAATGGTATGCTAGGCTCAGAACCTGCAGGTCATGCAGCCCACTGTGAGACATTGTCTCTGCGCAGCTCATGCGTATGCAGCTGTCAACAGGTGCCACTCCTTGAGTCCCAATGCCGGCCAGTGCGGACACTGACCGTCCCACGCATACCGGCTTGCAAAGTCACCAGCAACGCATCGAGGTTGAGAGGTGGATACAAGGAGAGGTCAACACGTAAGCTGTGCCAGAGGACAGCTTGTAGACGCCGCGTTTTTGGTGTGCAGCTAATTCGGGTCTGTGCAGTGGTGCACAGTCTGCCTTGGCACACCTGCACAGTCTGGCAGCTTGCCACAAAGCTTGGCAAATCTGCACAGCTTGGCGCAGCTGCAAGTTGGCAGACACACAGCAGATGTTGAGGCAGCGTCAAGGTTAGCAGACGATTGCGCAAAGTGAGCAAGTCAGGGTGCTGGGCAGCCGTGCCAAAGCAGCCTAGGGCATTGAAGACTTGAGGGGCAAATGCCTCCCAGCTGTCACTCATGGCAGGGTGGTACAGACGAGAGCTACTAATGAGCCCAACCTTGCATGCTTGTTACCTCATCATGTTCAACTCCATCATGTGAGCAATAGTAAGCCAGGATTGCAAGGCTGGGTCTGTCAGTGGCCTGCTTTCCTGCCAGCCCTCTGCCCCAGCTTGCGGCTCAACACCCCCATGTAACATAGGTCAAGGTGTAGTCCAAGCATTATGGACTGCTCATGGTCCGAACACGTTGTCAGGCTTGCAATGCCAATGCTTTGTCACGGAACTGCTTTCCTGCCAGATTCCTGCTCCATTTTGGCTGCTTGTTGCTCCGCATTGCCAAGCACAAGCTGCTGGCAGCAACAACATGTCAATTGCTGCATATGAGCTAGGGGTGCACGTACCCATGACAACAGCTACGTACAATCGAGCTCAGCTGGTATGACTGCAGTCGGGCAGGTTATGCAGGCAGTCAACGTCGTATACGCATCCACTGCATCTACAGCATCCACTGCTTCTACAGCAGCCAATGCTTCTACAGCAGCCAGGCGGCTGTCATCGTATTGCTGAGCACTGCTGCTGCTTTGTGAACCTTGTCACTGCTGCATACAGCTCCATTCTTGTACCACCTGCTGATGCCCGCTGCTGCTGCTGCTTTTGCTGCTGCAGCGACAACCTGTAACCATTGCGGCAACAACATCATCAACGACCGCGATCTGTCCAGTCTGGTTGGCAGCCAAATACCGGAGGCCTGAGGTCTGACCGTGGCAGCAGTGCACGACACGCAGAGGGCTCTTCTTCTTCTGCCATTGAAGTTCCAGATACGCTGATCCGCGGCCCAGAAGCCAGCTTCGGCTCCGGCTCCCCAACCCCACCTTCAGACAGAGTGCACTTCTGAAGGCAGGCAACGGCTGTTCCCGCATAACAACAAGTGTTCAGCCGGCCCAGTACTTCGAAAGACCGTTGTCTGCGACGATACAATGCAGACACCCAGCGGTCAGGGTGAGGCAGCGATCATCCGTGTTGTATGTTGAGTAGTGTAGTCGGGTGCTCAAGTTGGTCCTTTGTGCGAAGGTAGCACTTTCCTACTGCCTGTTCTGGGCAGTCAAGTACAAGAGGCTTTCTCAACCGATGACGCTTGGAGTACACAATCTTTGCGGGACAAGATGGTGAGACTGCACGGCATGGGGGTCTTGCAGACAAGGGCCGGCTGTCTATTGGTCCCCAACGACAAAAGGATAGACCCCAACCAGCTACAGGATCTGACGTTTTGTCTGCAGCGAAAAGAAGGTGTGCTTCAGGCTCCCTCTTGTATCTGTGTATGCCAAGCATCATATATGTTTCAGACCAGTCTCTTCATCATGCCTTCCTGCTTGGTGTGGAAGTGGCCTGTTTTGGTGCAGGACAAGTTCGCCAAACGCGTGGTCAACGGTCCCCTCACAAAGCTGCAGAGCAAGAAATTGTCAGTATCTTCAAGGCTGTTCGCCGTTGCGCGTCTGGCCTAAAACGATGTTGCCATCAAGCAGAGGGTTATGAAGCTTTGCCTGCAGCTGCATCCCTTGGTGTCTAAAGCAGTCCAGGTTCATCTTTATTCGAGTCATTTCTTCCAGATGTCTGCTGCATCAAGGCAGCCTTACATAGCAGTTTCTAGACATGCTCACCAAGGCACCTCTGATTCTTCAATGAGTTCAGGAAATTCATTAATCGGCTTTGCTGCACCTTTGTATCCCACATGGCCAAAGACCTTGTTGCGTGTAACTGGACAAGTGAGTCCAACCATGACTGTTTAGTAACGCAAAAGAGGGCTCTGCTGGGAAAACACTTGGAGTTCATTCATTACTTGTTCATTCCCTGAGGTTAAGTATGTAATTTGGTATGTCTAACTCTGTTTTCAGTGTGCTTGGGGCTTGAGTTGCACCCGGACAGCCTGTTCCTGATATATCTGGATAGTATCAAAAGTGTCCAACCACCTACTTTTCGCTGCACACGCAATGCGTCAGGACAAACCCGTTGCTGTTTTGTAGCAGACATTGCTTACTGAGGCTCAGCTTTAAGCTGTCCCTGATCAAATTGTTTGGGATGACTTATAGATTAGGTTAGCTGACGCACACATGCACAGAGGTTATGACGTCAGCCTATCACAGGCAGATGCATCCCGCATACGATCATCAAGCTGTGATCCCATATTCAAGACAGAACATGCGTTTATAGAGCCAAGGTATGTTGATGCTGTTGGCGACATGCTGCATCACAGCCTGTGACTCACAGGCAGTCACCCGCTTGCAAAATGTGCCTTGGGGCATGAAGTGAACATGAAGAATAGGGACTGTTGTGAGGAGGTACGCAATACCCTTAATGAGAGGGACTTTGATGAGCTGTAGATTCCCAGATCACCTGCCAGATCAGCATACATACTGAAAGCAGCTGGAGTACCTGCTTTTAACGCTTCTTGAGGTCATGTGAGGTCAGGCCTGCTGGAAATCTTCTACTACATCTTGGGCCATGTCTGCCATGCGAATGGCTTGATGTGGCGGATCTTGTGCGGCAGCAACAAACCATCTAGTAATACGCTCTCCTAACAGAATGATTGGTAGCCAGTCATGGCGATGGCTTGCCAACAACCCTCCAAACAGCAACCAGATGGGGATAAGACTTGCAGCAATGGAAAGGGTGCCATTTATAATTTGAACAACTGCCATTTCTCTGTCAGATTCCGCCTTTTCATGCTCTCCCCCGTAGTACAGCCCAAAGCTGACACCCATCAGAGCAGTCAAAACAATGACTGCCAACAGCAGCCGCCATGGCAGATGTGTTCCTTCGAGAAAAGCAAGTCAGTCTGCACACCTGTACTGCAAACAGCATATGATGTCTTGTTCGCTGATACAGAGTGACTTGCTGAGCCTTGCATACAAATTTACCATGTACAGGTCTTTTGTCGTAATACAGGTCGTGCACAGAGGACAATGGATGCTGGCATAATGGTAAAGGATGGCCTGACTGTTTCAATACGCCAAGGCCATGCTTGTCGTGGAGTATCATGCTCAGTGACTGTGCAGACAGGCCATCGCCTGCAACAAGTTCAATCTCATCATCTTCGTCCCGTCTCAACACCTTCACCGAAACCTGAGCGGCCATTCTGCAGTGATGGAGGAAGGACCAGACAAGAGATGCAATAGATTATATAGACACCTTCATTGTGGCCAGCTCCGAAACAACTCCTCGGTCTGGTCTTTACGCTTTTCCACACAGAGCTCTGACAATGGTCATCCACTTCTTCGCAAATGTCTGTTTTTGCCACCATAGGCACCGAACCCTGCCTGCAGCACGGCTTTGCAAGCTCAGACATGGCTGAGGAGTACGCAGCCCTTGCAAACGAGGGGTGGCATGTCAAAGACCAGGTGTGTTTTAGTCCGATGCAGCATCCGTTGCCAGCAGATCTGGCCAAACAGGTGCTGGGTCATGATGCTCAAGAGCAGGTTTTTCAGTGCCTCTCGAACAGGTCCTCGTAAACACTGGTCTGCGGAAGGTAGGATCATACCTGGAGGCAAGCACTGCTTCGAGGCTCACATAGCTTCAAATTGCTCTAGCTTGATCTGTGCATTCCAGTGTGAAATGAGCATGGCCTTGAGGCAGTCTTTGCACCAGGACAAGCCTGCAATTTGCAAGCACTGCTATGCCCATCACAGAGCCCTCGCATTCGAGGGAGGCTCTCCCCGGGAACAGACAAGATGGCAAAGAAAACAATACATCTGCCTCCTGCCATATCATCTGAGCTATCACTTGGTTACGTTACAACTACCGCGCATGCCCAGTTGACTGTTTTTCAATCTTGCCACAATAGGACTGATGTGTTTGTACTGCCTGATGCAGCTGACCTGCGGGTCTGGCCTTCTTCTTGTGTGGTCTTTTTACAAGTTCCTCACAGCGCTGATGCATGACTCTGATGCGGTGAGGACGCTTCTTCTTCTGATGTTCTGGGTTGGGTGCTTTCTGGGTGATGCAACTGTCTGTCACTGGTGTTGCCAAAAGAGGACTCTTGCTGCATCAAGTAGCCAACAAGTTTGTCACCGTAGTGTCTGGTAGTCCGCACAGCTGGCGCTTGGACAGTCAGCAGGAATATGGCAAGGACTGCTACAAGTGTTAGGCGGAGAATGCTGCGCACTGTAGTCTGAGGCTGCTTTGGCGTTTGCTCTTCGTAGTCTTTGACAATGTCTCTGGTGTACTGGGCAAAGGTGTCTGCACTATATTCTGCTGCGGCCCTCAGACTCTCCTGTTCAGCAGTGAAGTTCTGTTGATGCAGTGTGGGTTTGTAAACAGCATGTCCTGCTTATGAAGGGTGTGACTGCATGCTCACAAAGGGCATGGATGCAGCAATGACAGCCAAGTCTGCCATGTCTTGCTGGACGCCCCATTGCTCAATTTGCTCTCGCAGCAAGCATGAAAGCATTGCCTCCACTCAGCAGCATTGTGCGAGGACAAGACAAGTACGCTGATCATATGAGTTGCAAGCATGTTGTGCATGAGATGCAGCAAACCATGCATTGCTTGTCAATGAGTGAGGGTGTAAGAGGAAGCATACTCATGCCATGCATATCTGGCACAATGTCTTCTCACCTTGAAGGTCATCCTGCTGACCGCGATTGTGTTTGCAGACTTGTGGGCTGCGGAGATGCAGGCTCACAGGCTGCTGTCCCTCAGTACTGCCTGCAGTCGCTGGCGATGAGACTTCTGCAGGCAACTTAAAGGAGGTCAACACCCAACAAAACCAGTTCTGTAGTATCAAGCAGGGCTGCTTCGTGTGTGCAATTCGAGGAAGAGGCTGTTGCATACAAGAGCATAATTTTCGGGCGTGGTGGTGATCAAGCATGACCCAATCAAGCCTCGTACAAGCCGCCAGTTGAGCTGAGATGGTACAAAGTCTACGCAGCGTGAAAGTCATGACGTGCATGCAGAGCAGAACAAGCTACGGATGCAGAGAAACAAGCGTGGGTATGCGTGCACCTCGCTGACATTGAAGCCACTGATGGAGAGGCCTACACCCAACGGCTGTCATACAGTTGTTGGGGGTCTGCACTCATCTGCACACCCAGCAATAACTTCACGCTGTGATCTCTCTTGCCGCAGAACAGACCTGGAAGAATAAATTTGGTCACACGTTTTCACGACGTTGCGTTTGCACGGTCATAGATTGAGCACTTCAGCTGAGCCTTGTCGTCACGTACATGCCATGCATACGAAGGCTACGTTCTGCAGACAGGCAGGGCGGCAAGGTGTGACTACAATCACTGCTTTGTAGTTTGCTTAGTCTCGCACCACAGCAAGACATCATTCCGTGGCAGCGCTGCCACACCTGCCCTGTGCGACGAACCCGTCAAAGCTACTTAGCTACATCCAGCTAGCTACGCCGTGAGGAGCTACTGAGTAAATGCTTTCACATGAGCGCTGTGAGTGAAGAGCTCAAAAGCAGACAAAGGCCTGTGAGAACCTGTCGGGTGAGCGCTGTGAGGTATCATCTCGCCATCAGACAAACTCCTAGCAGGCTCATGATCAGGTGCGTAAACTGGATAAAAATGACTAAAGGTGCATGTAGAATTCTCCTTTTGCCGTTTGCCGACTCACCCCCCGCAAACTGAGTGACTAGCAGATCGTGAACCAGATCTTGGACTTGACATTTTGATTCTGCTGCTGTCTGCGTTATTGACTCTGCCTGCCACGCAGCTGTTGCCAGCAGTCTTGATCCCATACTTACACTCAGTCTTGTTTCAACAAGCGCACGCCTTGCCAGCCTGCAGAAGCATACAAATCTTGGCATTAAAGAAGATGCCTCTTTTTCAAAGACCCGTCTGTGAAACACGGCTTGCCATGCAAAAGACAAGCAAGCCGGTCTATTTGGTATTGAGACAGTTGTCTAGAAGTCGAGTTGCACTTTTGGAAGATCAACCACGTGTCAGAACAAACTGCAGTGTCAAGGCAAGCAACAACAAGAGGCTGGCATCAACATGTCCATACCAAACAGTCGCAGGTGATAAGCCTTTTCAGATGCAGCCCCCGTGTTGATGTGTAGAGTTTTCAGCAAACTGCCCTCTCTGCTCTGCTTTTCGTGCGCAATTTTGTATCACTTGCCGTGGTGAACACAACTGGATTGCCTGGCAGCACAGCTCTGTGAGGATCTGCACATGTCTCAGTGAATCAAGATTTCATGTGGTTGCTTGAGTGCAGCGTCCATTGCCAACAGAAAGGATGATGCATTTTTTTCCATGGCTATGAGAACCGCTCAAGTTGAAATTATTCAACAGATGCTTGAATCCGGGACAAAAGTGACCGCTGTGGTTGAGTCTGTGAGCTCACTCTGCAGCAATATTTGTGCAAGCTGCATTTGTGCATCATGTATCATCTACACAATGCTTCATCAACAGTGCGTCAACTGGTTGTGCAAGCCCTGCTATACATCGTCAATTTGCATTCCTCTCACTCAGCAGTGAGATTCATGATACCTGCATGTAGACTGCTGAGACGTAACATCCCCAGCACAGAACTTTTGCAATCAACATTCTGACTGTAGCGTAGCCCTCATTCCCTTGGCATGACTGGTTTCTGACGCGCCTCCTGATGTGTGCAAAGTCAGTGTGCAAAGTGCTGAAGAAGAGTGATGCCTACAGGGAGCCAAGACGCTGTCCTTTGCTGCTTGCAAAGCACAGGAAGCTCAGGAGGCACTGGTTTGCGCCCAAGAACAGTATTCCATGCGCGCAAACTATGAGGTAAGCTTGCATCACGTCTGGAAAGTGTCTCCAAATGTCTTATCTTGCAATCCTACCTGCATATCTTGCAACCCTTCCTGCATATCTTGCAACCCTACCTGCATATCTTGCAGCAATGAAACATATCACCCACAGCTTGATCAAGCTCAAGCCATGCTTCATCTCTGGTTGCTCTTGTCTTCTGCAAGCTTGATGCACTCAATTATTTACACGTACACTTACACTTGCACTTACATTTAGACTTACACTTACACTTACATTTACACTTACACTTACACTTGATTACTTACATTTAACTGTTTCCTGTGTACAGAGCAAACAATCACTAGATGACGCCATTGAATACCAAAGTGCGCGGCTGGAGGTTCTGTCACTGCTGCTGGCCCATGGCGCAGACCCAGACGAGATTTATATGCCGGTAAGGCCCCAGAACCAACAATTTCCCAATGCATCTCATATTGCAAACTTTTCTTTCAACCAGTTGTTCTTTTGACAACTTTTCCCTTTTGACCAGTTTGCCTCTAGACAAGTTTCCCTTGCATTGTGTTGTGCCTCATGGCACACTTGTGCATGGCCAAGCAACCAATTCTTAGGAGGAAGAGGTTCTAGCTCACAAGCTCAAGAGTCAAAAACATCGTCCGCCTTAGAGTTACATTACCTGTATATTCCATGCGTACATGTGCTTGTGCATGCACATTTAGCATGAGGAGCCTTCAGATATCCATGAAGTTGTACAGTTTTAAGTGTGCACGCATTGAGAACACAACATGTGCTTTGACAATGCAGTGCATGCTATCACAGCATGGGAGTATGGAGTGTTGTGCGCTAAGATAGCTTGTTGAGACATTTAATGCATGCAGAACTGCATGCAGAATTGCATAGGTGAGTACGTGGCAACTGCATGCCTTGGTGACAAGCTGCATGGTGAGATCTGTCAAACCGATTGACTGATATAGCAGCAACTTTGTCAACTCCATGTACTCACCTATGTTGCTTTGCAGGGTGAAGGGAAGAACACCCACCAGTACAAGTACAAGCCACGCCGACTGCTACATCAGGCAACCATCTGGAATAATGCTGCCGTGACAAGACTTCTGCTAGGAAACGATGCTGACGAAAATGCCAGAGACTTTAGTGTAAGTTTGGTGCGCAAATGAGTTCCTTAAGCTGCTGTTTTGCCTCAGTAGTGAGATCACCATGCCGAAATACATTTCTGTTTGAACATCAGTGTTTGGAAAGTCTCTCTGATCTGCCCACATCTGGCACGCTTTGCTCTGCTTGACACGGGGATTTAGCATTGGGGCTTTAGTCAGCTAAGCCTGATACACAAGTTGAGGAGTACCATACATGTGATGCACTTCGCAAACAGCTATGACATGCTGCACACTCAGTCGGCATCGAGTCATTCCCAGATCTTACAATAGACACTGGTTGCATGTTGGCCTTTGAGTTGGCATCCAAGTCAATCTCTTGCAGTAGACACATACAGACAGATACATACATACATACACGTGGACAGAAACGTGTGTTGCTGCAGGGATGGACACCAATGCATCATGCGGCAGTGCTCAATCACCATGTTGTCATGAGTGAGCTGTTGTCACAGAAGGCAACAGTATCTCCAACAGACAACAGTGTAAGCACGGTGACTAAGTCGAAAGACTGCACTAGCAGCTAGCATGCAAGCACATCATTCTGCACATGCTTTCGACCCTTTCTGCATTCACTCTCTCTCTCTCCTTCCCTTCTTGCCCTCCACGCAGGGTACATGATGTCTGTTGACTGTGCTGCATACCTCATGTAAAGATACTAAGCATTCGTATTATGGTCCAGCACAAAGTTGGGCAAACTCTTGAGCACAGTCAATGCATGCTGTAAAATTCGACGATTTACAGTTTGCGTCAAATTCGCAACATGCTGTCCTTCATTTCGTTGTTGAATGTGCCAAGGAAAAAGAGGAGGTTGTGTGACTTACAAACGTTACAATGTGAAATGCAGAACATCACCCCTCTTCACTTGGCTGCAAAGGCAGATGCGTTGGAAGTGACTGAGCTGCTGCTGAGACATGAAGCTCAGAGGCACGCCACAGACCAAGCGGTAAGGCTGATTACCAACAAACAAATGCGTTGACTGGGATAACCTGCATTGAGGGATTGCATTGGCATAGGAGTTGTGAGGGGGTTATGTTAGTTCAGGGATTGTGAGGGGGGTGCGTTAGCATAGGGGTTGTGTTCAGTCTTTGTCAAAGGACTGATGTGCCTTGTCTTTATTGTTTATCAAGGGACTCAGGCGCATTGTGTTCAGTCTTTGTTGCACATACCTAGCTCATCATGAGCTGGAAAGCGCTGCTATGATCTTTTTCTTTGTCAATGGGCTGAGGTTGCCTGCGATTTCTTTTTTGGTCAAATGACCGAAATGCTTTATGTTACTTTCATTTCATTTCATCAATTAGCATAGAAAGTGCATGTGTCATGTGATGACACATGACAAGACACATGACTTGACTTGCCAAATGTGCAACATCTTGTCTTGTGCGAGCGTAATGACTGCACAGTTCTAACCATCATGTGCTGGTATGCAGGGTGACACCCCTTTGCATGCTGCTGCACAGCATGCTGGACCACCACTGCTCAAGATGTTGCTTGACAGCGGCTGCAACCCACTCGCCGAAAACCTGTTGGTAAGCCACATAGCATTGCTTCAGTCTGTTTGGCAATCCAAACTATTGCCAAAGTCTGTCCTGGAATGCCAAAGTCTGTCTTGGGATCCAAAGTATTGCCAAAGCCTGTTTTGGGCTCCGAACCATTGCCAAAGTCTGTCCTGGGATCCGAACTGTTGTCAAAGTTCGTCTTGGGATCAGAATTGTTGCCAAAGTCCTCAATAGCTTCCACCTTGGCTGCTGCATAAACATGTGTAAGTGCGATTTTTGCTGCGTGGTGGAAAGTACCACAGAAGGCGGGCAATGCAAGTATGAGACGCCATGCCACACAATCTTGCATGTCCTGAATTTGCTCAAAGCAACTGCGTGTCTTACTCGCTTGGCTCAGACTGCTTGCTGCAGGCCACCTCAATCCTGTCCTTGACACTGCAGGGCAAGGTTCCATCTGACCTTGCAAACAGGCCTGGCAATGAGGCTGTCACGAGCCTGCTCATTGAGGCTTGCATTGACCGCCAGATGGCTCTGCGGTCGGCTCCTACAAGGCACTCAAGTTGAAGCTCCTCTCCACCCCAACTGCAGCTCACAACTACCTGGGCAGCCCGGTATAATACTGGGTTTCTCATGAAATTGACGTCAAAAGGCGTAGTGTTTTCTTTTCTATTCAGCTTACAGCTTGTTATTGACACCAGCGGCAAACCAAAACTACGGTCAGAGCTATCCAAATTGCAGCTTGGGACAGCATGTTGACACCATGTTGACAGCACATGTTGGCTGCTGGTGACAATGCCAGATGGCATATTGGCAGAACTAGCAACAGCACTGCGCAATGGACTGAGTGGTAAGGCAGGCTGGATGCAAAGCACAGCATGACATCAGATGCAACCCATGCATGAATTCCTGATTTAGCCTGTGGCAGCGTCAACCGGCAGAAGTGGCAACATCACGGGCAGATGTGGCAACATCACTGGCAGAAGTGGCAGCATCACTGGCAGAAGTGGCAGCCTCAAACGGCAGAAGTGGCATAAGTGGCAACATCACTGCAAATTGTACTGGATAACCAGGCAGACTGATTGTGGGCACAGCATGACAGCATCAAGCCAAGCACTTGCATGGACTCCTAGTACAGTCTGTGGCAGGACAGCCTGACTCATCAGCAGAAGGGGCATCCGCAATGTTTTGAGTGATCAGGCAGAGTGGATGTGAGGCACCACGTGACAGCATGGCATCAAGCTGAGGAGCTGCACAAGTAACTTCACATTATGTGCTTACGGGGTCTATGCCAGTTAAGCCTGGCGCGCACCAGAATCCGGTAGGTGCAGGCTCTGCAAGCAGCATGGCAGATGGTGTGTGTATTGCCATGCTCAAGACGTTGCTCCGCTGCATCGCAAAATGGAAGCTGTGTTATGATATTGTCAGAAGTCAGTCTGAAAAGATGTGCATATGGCTCTCACATGCTGCTTTGTTTTGCTAACATTGCTGCTTGTTTTGTACTCTGTCTGTTTCATACCACCAATGCATGACTTGATGTCGCTTTGACCTCTGTTCTCTGATCTCTGCAACAGGGCAAACAGGGCTGCGTGGTGCTGAAGGCCTTTGTGTTCCAGCTCCTGTGTTACGTGTGCCATCACAATTGGTGCCAGCATGCACAGTGTTCTTGGTCACCTGCTGTACAGAACTCATTTGCCTCCAGCAATGCACAGGCTGGGCTGACTTTGTAGGGCTAGACAAGTACTTGTCATTTGCCTTTCACAGGGAGTGTAGGCTTCAGCAGAGAAGTGACTGCTGTAGTGTGTGAAGCCTGAAATGCTTTCTGCAGTTCAGTGATGCATATGGGCATTCATTATGCCTGAAAGCTGTACGTTATGTCTTGTCTTGCATCAAGTGTCATATGAAAGCCGCTATGCCCAGTTTGACATACACACCCAGGTTTGCAGCGTGCTTTGTTATGATGAGGTATAACCTCATCGCAGCAGTTTACTCAGCATTTGCAGTCAGTTGCTCTTAGTACATCTTTTAAGCAGCCCACAAATCTGATAGATTGAATTGATGAAGTGATAGCGGGCCATTCACATGTGAGAGGCAAACCACTGTACTGGGCATTTTTCCGTTGACAAATGACTATATAAATATGCAGCTGCACGATGCTTAATGCTTTGTCACACATACAGTCAAAGCATGTTTGACATCCTTGGACTGACCAAGTTGCAAAAGATGAAATTTGCGTTGTTGGAAGTTGCAGCCACTGCTACACCACAGCTTGGGCTGTCATGCGTTAAATTTGCGTCAACCAGTGTGCATATCTTCCATAGGATGGCAGAGATCAGAAAACGCTGCAGCCCAAATCGGCTTACAAGCTCACATGTTAATCAGGTCAACAGCTTTCAGACAGTGGTACATCACATACTTTGTTGTACACAGCCATCTGCTTTATCTCATGTCAAGCCAACTGACGACCAGCTGTGCAAAACCTTGCCTTTCACGCAGACTTGGCGCAGTTGATCAGGCATGTTATAAAAAGGGATCATGTTGATGATTATGCGGTGCCTTTCAAGCAAAGATGCAGATCGTAACACAGAATACAGTGGGTGATCATCCAACCAGCATCATATTAGTCTGCTGCCTTGCTACTTGATGTGCTGCCATAAGCAGCCGCCACATTTGCTGGCTGCAGAAAAGCTGGCAGCTTATTTTGAACCCCAGAATCTTTGACTCCTGCTTGCTCACTTGCCATATCATTTGTTGACTTCTCAGTCAGCCCTGTCTTCTGCCTCTTAGCAGCTGCAGCAGCAGCAGTAGGGGCTGGGGGCCAAGGGCTGTTGGTTGGGCGCAGGGCAGTTGCACCAAACCCTGAGCCGGCTGTGCCACTGCTGTTGCTGCCAAAGCCTATGCTGGTTGTGCCACTAGTGTTGCTGCCAAAGCCTGTGGTTGCGCCACCGCTCATCAAGTCTTCTAGAGACCGCTTTTGTGGAGCTGCTACAGGAGCAGGCAGCGCACTAGGACCTGCAGTTAGACAACAAAACAAAGTGAAATCATGCTCAAAAACTACGTATGTCATGCATTTTTCACACCATGAATGTGCGCAATGAAATGATTCGCACACACTTCCGCCCTGTATAGATACACAGAGCATCTGGCAGGAAGCTATCAGCAGTGCTTGGAAGCAATGTCACTCCAAATGCCTCAAACAATTGAATTGCTCAACATGTCTGATGCAAACACAAAGCTCACAAAGCAAGGAAACTTTCTAATGGCTCAGCATGTCTGCTGCACAATTATAGTGCACAAAGGAACAACACGCACCAAGCAAAAGGCACTGCATAGCTGTCATTATAACCTTTCCTACAAACACGCGTGATGGACTGAGTAAATGACCAGATGAAAGAAAGACAGGCTGGCTGTCTGTAGCTGCCATTGACTGTAAGTCAGGAGTGGGTGTAAGTCTAGTTGTTTTCGCCCTTTGTTCTAGAGTTTTTTCAACAGACACTTAAACACATCTATCTTCTTATGAGTACAGATGCAAGATGGGCTGACCTGCAGCACCAGGTGGGAGGGGCATGGGGGTGACCCTCTTGGTACCCCTGCCCACAACCCCCAGGTCCACAACAGCACTAGGTGCAGGGGCTGTTGAGGGGCCAGCCCCAGCACTGCTGCTGCCCTGCCCCAGCTGAGGTGCTCCCAAGCTGCCAGCTACTTGTGAAAAGGCTGCCTGCAGCACCACCAATGTTTCCAGAATCAATACGCTGCCTCAGTCATATTTGCATATTTTGAACATTTGATAGTCAAAGATAGCCCTTACAAGGATGGCACCTAATGTCACAGTTATCGACGTGCATTATGACAAAGGCCCTGAGGAAGGGACAACAGACATCATCAACTGCAAGGAGGTCATTTTGTGGGACAAAACAATGGAGCCTGTATGCCATGCTGCAGGAAGAACCTCTGTTTCAAACATTGCAAAGCACCAAGGGGTTGTGTTCACTAAGGCAAAAGCGCAGACACAGTCGCACACAGAGAAGCACTACTGTCTTCATTCATTCAATGATACATTCAGCACGTGCATTCCCCTAGGATCAGGTAAGTGCAGCCTTGAGTATCTCCATGCATGAGATATGTCTTGAATGTGCTGTACTCTGCAAACACAATATGACAGACATATGTGTGCTTTTCCTGAGCCAACTAAGCCAACGCAATGCAAGCTGAAATTGGGGACTGCTTGTGAATTGCAGGGACTTGAACAAGCAGCTGGGGGATGCACAGCACCTGCACCAACTCAAAGCTGATGCACAAGCAGCCATCACAGCCCTTGGACAGCAGAAAGAATTGCAGAGGGCATTGAAGAGGAAGCTGATCCGTGCCAAGGCAGACTTGGAGGTGCTGCTGCTAGATGAAAAGCAGGCATGTAACCCATCCTGGTTGCTTGTAGGGCATGCATGTCTCTCTCTTGAGCTGCATTGCCTGTATAGCATGCTGTGAAACTCCCACAATCTGTTGTTGTGTCCTGAACTTGCACTTGTGCATGGCTGTGTCTTGCTGGTGATGCTTGACAAGTTACTCGCTGTGCATTGTATGGAAGCCAGTCATCAAATTTGTGCTGCTGCTGCTGCTGCTGCTGCTGCTGCTGCTGCTGCTGCTGCTGCTGCTGCTGCTGCTGTTGCTGCTGCTTGTACTTTCTTGTTTTGTTCTGCTTCTCTCTTGTTTTGCAGACGTCTGCCTGCCTGTTGAAGGCTTTTGTGCATCTGCAGAGCCAGGCTGATAGAGTGCAAGTGGAAATTGATGAGACAACAGCAAAGCTGGCAGAGTTTGCTGGCAGAGTTGCTGCTGCAGCTGAGACAGTGGCAGCTGCCATTGTGCATCACCCTGAGCTGCAGTGGGAGCAGGCCGCATCAGCCATGATGTTGCCAAAGCTTGGCGCTGCCAAGGATCTGTTTCACAAGGACAAGTGCTTGCGTGACTTCACGTGAGTCGAATCAGTAGATCTTGCAGGGATGCACAAGACAGACTGCTCTGGAGTGACAAGACTTGTCCTGCACATACCTAGCTCACCATGAGCTGGAACGCATTGTTGTTGTTTTTAAGTGAGTGTTGCACTTGCAATGGCATCAGTCCCTGCCTTTCATGAAAGCAAATCTTGTAGCTCCAGGCCTACACAAGTGCAACAGCAAACAAAGCAAGGGGAGAAGTTTGCTCTGTGGGCTCTTCCAGAGCATTGAGTGCAACAAGCTTTGGCTGTCTTGTGCAGTGTCATTGCCAGGCATTGTCCATCTGTGAGGGAGGTAGAGGACCTGAGGAAGCAGAAGTGGGCCATTAAGGGCATTGACAATGGCCCAAATGCTGCACGCGAGGCTGAGCGATTGTGCAAGCTGCGTGGGCATCCCTTGATTGTGCCTCTGCACAGCACATTCTTGGATGTTGGCCGGCTGTACCTTCAGATGCCTTTTTATCAGAATGGGAATCTGCGCAAATGGGTAGAGCAAACCAAGGTAAACTTCTAAGGCTGCATGCTTCGGTCACAACCGTAAGTCCTGCTTTGTGGATGCATGACTTCCATGACAGGCCTCATTCTCTGGGATCTGGCATGAGAGAGAGAGACTACAATGCTTTGATGCATGCAAAGTACTGCATTTTGCATCAAATGATGGCATGCAGCTTTAAATGAAAAGAAAAAGAAAAGAAAAGTTTACGCTTTTCAGCGATCATAACGGGAGTCTCCTAAGGCGGCAGCCCGCAGCTAGGCATGAAATGTACTTGGGGATGCATGTTGCTTTTCATCCATGAGTTCTCATCTGGTTGGCATGCTGATGGCAGGTGGCTCGGCAGACCAATGGCACCTTGTCACCTCAAAGCGGCTGTGCGCACAACCATGCGCCAAGTGGCACAGGCCATCAGCTACACCCACCAACAAGGCATTGTCCACCGTGACATCAAGCCTGAGAATGTCCTGCTGCAAGACAACGGCAACATTGCCTTGTGTGACTTTGGCATTAGCAAGGACATCATCAGCAACAAGTATGAGAGCACCATGGTGTTGTCAGCAGCAGGCACAGCAGCTTACTGTGCCCCTGAAGCAGGTAACACTTCAGAACCCGTCCATTGCTTGTGCTTGCAGAAGCCAAACAGGGTCACAAACAAGCATATGTGCATAAAGTCAATGTGATTGCTGTGTTTATGGCGTTAGGCTCATGTTTGTGTTGTGGGCTTTGATGAAACATGCTTATGAATCTTGTCCAGTTGTCACGGTGCATGAGGCAATTCAGAGTGGAGAATGGGCAGAATGTCTTCGTTGAGCTTTGGCACGCTGTCATGCACGGGTTCAGATGCATGGAGGCAGCATGCGAGTGCTGTGGATGCATGGTCCTTTGGCATCATGCTGCTAGAGCTTGGGGCTGGCTATCTCTTCTCTTGGGTGGCACCTATTGGCAAGATCGCTTTCCAGCCTGGGCGCCTGGATGCAGCTGTACCTTTGTCCCGTGAGGCACTGCCAGCCAACGACGACTGGTTTCAGGCGCTTTGGGAGGTAGCTATGCAGTTGCTCGATGCCAAGCCACAGAACCGACCGAGCATGAGCGTCGCGCTGTTGTCTGATTTCTTCACCTCAGACAAGTTGTCTTTGGAAGTCACCCCAACAGACAGGAAATTCAGAACGCTCAACAGCCACCTGGACGCGTTGCGGCACAGCCACACAAGGCTGCCAGCTCGTCTGATTGCCGTCCAGTCAGACGCGACAGCTCTTACAGACATGCTGATCAGTTTCTCTGCAACAGATCTTGCCCTGCCTAAGGCATTCAGTGTGAGCTGGGGCCCAGCAGGAGTCCGCAAACCTTTGCAAGAAGCCATGGATGTCGTCTTTTCACAGCTCAGTCATCAGCAAGGTGCAGCTGCTCAGGTGTTCCGCACCTACTTGCCACCTGCAGCTACCAATCTGTCAGCAGAGCAGACACAGCAGTATGTAGCCTTGGGCAGGATGCTGGTGAAGTGCTTGCTGGAAGGCATTCATGTGCCACTGAACTTGTCAGCTGCTATGCATTGCATGCTAGTACACCACGAGACGCTGTCCAACCATGCGGATACCTGCATTACCCTGCTGGCAAGCTTTGATCCTGCTGAGGCACAGCGTTTGCGGCAGCTATTGGCAGCTGATCATGGCGATGGTGATGAGCTGATGATGTCAGTGGGAGCTGTGATGGGGACTGATGATGAGAGCTTGGTGACAGATGCCAACAAGAATGATGTGGTGTGCCGCAAGGTACATGCTGCTCAACGGCTGTCCCAATGCGCAGCAACAAGCACACCAACTTGCATTGTGAGCACTCAACTTTGCTTCAACACACAGACACGCAACTTTGGTTTTCAAAGAACTGCTGGCAATGATAGCTTGTCATGCTGTAAACTCCAAGTCAGGGTCTATTCTCCATTTGCATGCTTTGCTCAGCCAAGTGCATATTGTACACACATCATTATCCACTGCTGCTGTTGCTTGCGTATCAGCTGCCATTCCTTTACTCTGGCGCGGATTTAAAATGGATCCACGGCGCAGTAAATGGATCTTACCCCTTCAATTGTTGGGAAAAACAAATGCAAGCACTCACTGCCAACAACATGCTTTGCAGGTTCGGCAGTATCTTGTTGAGGACCGCCGCCCAGCGCTAGAGGCTGTTGCCCAGGGCTTTCGCTCCCTTGACCTGGCCGATCACCTTGAGCACTTCTCAGGAGTGGAACTTGCCGTGCTCTTCTGTGGCGAGCAGTATGTGGATGTTGACAGCTTGATACAGTGCTTTGAGTTTGATGATGAGCAGCAGGACACAGCTGCCACCCAGGGCTATTTGGAGACCTTTGTCAGAAGCATGTCTGAGAGCAGCACCAGAGTGTTCCTTGCAAGAGTCACCAATCAGCTGTCCCTCCCCAGGACTGGTCAGCACATCACAGTGGAGGTCAAACAAGACCAAGAGCAGCCGATGCTGTTTCCCATCGCCTGTCATATGCAGCTGCCGCAGTGCGCCTCCTATGAGATCTTTGCAAACCGCATGGCAGTGGCCTTGCGCTTGGGTGACTACTTCGCACGGACAGACGCTCAGCAAGGACAGCGCTTGACACAGGCTGAAGAGCAGGCAGTTGTTGCAGCCATGAGAGGCAAAATCAGAGCTGGCGGGTACTACAGATGTGTGTGTGGCTACATATATACAGTTGGTGAGTGTGGAGGTCCTATGGAGCAAGCTGCTTGTCCTAGATGTGGGCATGCAATAGGTGGCCAGCAGCACCGCTTAGAAGGTGGAAATGCGCATGTGGCGTTTGATGGTGCAGATGCAGCTGCATGGCCACAGTAGCACTTGGAGTTGCGTGGTCCTGATGTGCATTGTTCACCGATGCTGAAATCGGTGTAGTCGCAGCAGCAGACTTTTTGTTTGTGCTCTGAAAACGATGTCTTGCATCCAAATGTTGATCAGGTCCTAACGTAGTGGCAAAGCTTAAGCAAGCAGCGTTCACTTTGTACACAATGCAATTTTGGTTTCGTGACTGGCAAGCAGGATGTGTCTGAGCACAATGGCCTGGTGACAATGTCAATAGCAATATGAGCAACTATGCTCGTGTACATCTTTGTTGTGTGTGCTGACTACAAATCAACTTTGCACAGCATTACATAAGCAACGCTACAGGTAGTACATGGTACCAAAGGGCAGCAAACAGGTTGCGTTGTACCTCAATCGAAAGCACATGCGCCTGATAGGAAACGAGCCTATATATGCATTCTAATTAGATGGATACACCTACTGGCACTGCCTGCAATTCATAGGCCAATCTGAGAAGTTGAATGTCAGGCGTGTTTTCAACCAAAGTGATGACGTCTGTCTTGTGAAAGGGACCTTTGGAGCTCACACAGCAAACAGTTGCAAAGAAGCAATAAGATGTTCTAGGTTGCACAATCTAGAACATCTTATTGCTTCTTTGCAACTGTTTGCTGTGTGAGCTCCAATCATAGCCTGTGCTGAGGACACTCTGTCCACAGGACAGACCACATGGGGCATGCATGTCATCAGCTGCCAATTCCAGCCAGTGATGCCAATTGCTAACTTGCTGCGAAGAGAATGAAGGAACTCCACAGTGCACGTGGAAGTTTGTTGTCACTTCTTTGAAGGAGTGCCACCCTGCATGCGCAACGCAACTGATGCAACGAGTTTTTGCAAAAGTGAGGAGTTGCCTGCAATCTTGCTTGCAAAGATGCAGCAGGCAGCAGCAACTTCCCTGTGACAGTGAACAAAACACAAGGCAGGGAATATCATGCAGAACCTCTGTGCATCAAGTATACGCAGAGGAACATAAAGGTGTTGACAGAGTACATCACACAGACAGCAAGTTTGCCCAATGTGCACATTGTAGGTGCTCATGGTGCAGGAAGCTGCAGCGTATTGCCTCTGCTCAGTCCAGCTCACCTGCTTATATATCCTCTGGTATCTGGCAGAAGCAAAACTGTCTCTGGATCTGTCACCAGCCCAGCTGTCGAAGCACCTGTTTCTGGAGGCAGATCAACCATCTGTGCACTGGTCAGGATATCTTCCTGCCAGCACCGGATGCTCCTGAACTGTCAAACGCTGCTTGTTGGGTTGGCGTTTGACAGTTCAGGAGCATCCGGTGCTGGCAGGAAGATATCCTGCACAGATAGCTATCTGCCTTCAGGACAGGGTGGGTGTGAAGTGCTGTGCCTGACGTTTGCCATCAGACTGGTTGCTTAGGACAAAGTCCGCAACCACTTTGAGCACAACGTCATATTGCAAGTGCAGTATGGCTTCACACATGTCAACTGCAGCTGGTGGCTGGGCAACCCATGTCTGCGGCAACAACACATATATTGCCAATGTCAAATGAGCACCCTGATTTCAAAGTTTGCATGGGTGTATTATGCAAGAGTCTTGGTTTCACAGATCAGCAGCTCACAACCAGCTTAACACATGCAAACCAGGGTGTTAGAGTGATCAATGGCCACATACATGGACATTGGCCAAGTTGATTGTGAACACATGCGCCATGCAAGGGAAGCGCGATGCTGAATGTAGGGACACTTCGAGCACATTCAATGCATGACTGAGCTATACCTGCATCAATTGTCCAAACTCCCACAAGAACAAGAGCCTCAGCTTGGCAAGCAGTGCTAATACGGCATCTGGGAAGCGTCTCCAGAGCAGCTGCTAAGTCAAACTACTCTGCCATAACCTCCATCCCAGATCTTTGACAAGAGCCATAGATTGGGGAGGGAAGTCACAGCAGAGTGGTTTGACTTGAGCATCTGCTTTAGAGACGCTTCCCAAGTGACGGTGCATATATGATGAAAAGCCCGTGAATGGACTATACAGTCTGTCTATGTAGTCCATTCATGGAATGAGTCACAAGCCGTTTATCACCTATCCATTGTTAAACATCCACCCAGGGGACAGTGGCTTGTACAGGTCCCTAACGAAATCCTTCTGGCGCAACATCAGGAGGATTTTGTGACAGACCTGTATAACACACTGTCCCCAAGGCTTGGGGACAAGACTGCATAAACCTGCAAAATGTACAAAGCGAAGTTGGCTGCAGCATCTTTGCACATTGCTGAAATTAGATACTACGTGGCAAGGCATCACTGGGCTTGTGGTGCTGAAGACACAAAGGCAACCAAGCAAGCAGGCGGTTGCAAGTAATGGCCTGAGCCAATACCTGCACAAGCTCTCCCAGCTGCTCCAAGTGGCTGGGATATGCTGACAATTGTAGCCTTCAAACGAGGCGCCTGCTCTAGAGTAGCTTGTGCGCTTAAAAGCAAGGACAGCTGTCAGCATATCCTCCTGCATACAGCAGCTCTCAATCAGAAACAACGATAAGCAGTGATTATCTGCACTACATACGACACTGCACGACCAGAAGGAAGCTGTACCTGCCTGGAGCGTCAAAGGGTAAAAGCATTCTTGTGAACCTGCAAGCTGCTCCTAGCAAAAAAAGATGCTGCTGGTCAGAGCTGATCTGGACTCACCATGCACTTCCTCTGGCACGCAGCTTGTAGGCTGCTTGAGCCGCGCCCAAAGACAGCAACGTACCTCGATCGTCATGGTCAAGTCGCACATCCACATACGAGGAAGCCGAGATCGCAGACGCTCTGACTGTGGAAGCCACCAAAGACTGGGACGTAGGTATGAGCGGAGAGTGCACTGAGCCGTTCGGACTTATGGTCTGGACGACAAAGTCCGTGTATGACAAAAACGGCAAGGTGAACGAGACCGCATACTTGTCGGATTCGGGGGCTGCGCTCTCAGCACACTCCAATCAAGACACCATGCATTGCGCAGCATTTATGGTCGCAGACAGGTACTGGGAAGAAGAAGGCAAAAGTCTCAGAAGCAATGCTGAGGAACACCAACAAAGCATGACAACAAAGCGAAAATTGTAACTTTGGCATAAGGGCAAGGCCTAGTTATGGAAGATGCCATACATGCGTGGTGGACCTGTTGCTACAGACAACCTCTGCCCACTGTGCAGCCAATCAGACTCTGGTAGCCACATTTCAGGAGGCTGTGCACACCTAGAGATGAGGAAAATGGTGATTTACAGACACAATAAGGCCCATAGGCTCACTATCAATGCAGTCAACAAAGGCAGAAAAGGAAGGCTGACGTAGGCACAGCCGCGATCTTGGAGAAACTCGTTGTTCACTGCATACCAAAATGGATGTTGCCAAACAACATGCTAGCCCTTCATACTGCAGACCCTGATGGGCTGAGGACTAAGCTCAGGCCAGACATAATGATGGTCAAACTGCAGGAGCATGGACATTCAATCTACTGAAGAGCAGCCAGTAGCACAACAATAACCCCCGGCTAGGCAAAGGAAGATTTGGATAGTGGAAGGCGGCTACACCGTAGTACTGACACAAGATTTGCAGAGAAAGTGGCAGAGAAAACGAACAGCATGAAAAGCTGGCAGACAAGCTGGCTGAAAATGTATGAATATGACGTACACCTAAGACCCATGCCACTGGGCTATGCTGGCACGATCTACAACTGCAATCTTTCAATGCTGCAAGATCTTGGACTGCAAAGAACAGTGGCTAAAGGAGTACTGCAGAAACTAGATATGCATGCAATCACGTCCCTACAAAACATCATGACGAAAAGGATAGCTAGAGAACAGCGGCAGATATGCGCTGCAAGCTAGAGGCAATAGGAGGAACAATGGGGCGAGCTAAACAATCTTAATACCTCTTAATCCCTGGGCGGCCCAATATAATACTTGGCTTCTCATTAGATTGACACCGAAAGGTGTAATATTTTCTTTTCTTTTCTTTCTACACTATGCCTGCTGCTACAAAATGTGGCCTTTACACACATACGCTCCCTTGAGTTGTATCCAGGCACCTGCATGATCATGTAACGGCCTGTCAACGGAATCAGCAGCACCAGTAGCTATTGCAGTGTCATGTGCAGAATATTGCCATGGTCAGTTACAATGTTAGTGAGATTCAGTGATTGTGTGCCTTGCATAGCATGCATCAGTGATTCCAGTGCAAATATGAAAGCATACCTAAATTATGCAGCTTATGCAAAGAGACTATTCTGGTAGCTGTAGTGAGAGCACGATGTCTAACTGAATATTTGTGCAGAGAGGACAAGCTGATCCATGCAGCTGCATACGGAGTTTCCCATGGTTTGGGGTGCAAGCTTACCTTGTGTGCCTGTCCTGCAGTGAGAGCTCAAATGAGCCCTGCTAGTATTCGAAAGCTGTTGGGCACCCACAGTCCCATGTAGATAGGAACCTGATTGATCAAGCGCATGAGCTGTCTGACTGTGATGAAGAGTGACAAGGTGACAAGGGGGAAGCGGAGAAGCTTGGCTCTGGAGACGCAGGGGGATCCTTGGAGATCATGCGCATCAGCTGCCTGACCTGCATCCAAACAAACCATTGTATGTCAAAGATGTGATCAAGCAGGAATTCAACATGTCGACAATGACTGCATGAGCTGTCAGATTAGAAAATGGGACACTGTCAAGTTCAATGTGTGATGGCTTAGTGCATGCACATGAAATGCAGAACATGATGCTGGTTCACCCACATGACTTAAACCCCAGCAAGCATTGGTTGTGGCGCTGCAACAAATGGTATAGTGTTTTATATCTAGCTAGGTTGCGTTAACACCCTTCAGTCAATCTTCACGTTTGCTGTTATCACTGTACATCTCATATTGCCATCATTATCTGTGTTGTGATGTTCAGTGCAATATGTTGTGATTCCTGTCACGGTTGTTGTTATTGTTTTTGTGATGGTGCGTGTGTGCCCACCTGACTGTCTAGAGCATATAGGTGCAATGCTGGCCGGCTGTGCTGCACACCACCTCTTGCACAATACCAGCTGATGCAGTCAGCCATGTCAGAAACTGGGTGAAGTGAGCCATTTCAGCAAACACATGATGAGACACAGCTCCTGGAAGCTACTCAGCCTGCAAACAAAGCAACACCGCACACATGAGCTGACAACAACAGAGGCGGGCACCACTTAAAAATTTTCAGAGATACATCAGACTAGATAGTGCAGATATGTGATGCAGAATGCATGACCTGCAAGCCAGATATGCTTTCAACACATAGCCACAGAAGATGATCAGCAGCCTGATTCACACCGGTGTCAATACGTCAAGAACAGCTGCTGAGTGAAGTTGCAACATGGATTACATCAGACACTGCATGACCAAAAGCATGCTGCGCCTCCCTGGAGCCGTGACAGACAAAACCATGACTTGCAAGCCTGGCAGGTGTTACTGATCTTAGCCAAAACCAAAATGCTGCAGGTCTGAACTCACCATGCGCTGTTTCTGACATGCAGCTTTCATGCTGCCCAAATGCCTCCCAAGCACTGCTTCTGGTGTGAGGGTTCAAATTGCACAGAGCATCCTTTCCCACCAAAACAGCTGCTGGAGTTCAAACTGCCAGGGCACCCTTTCCCGCCAGAACAGCTGCTGGGGTCCAGAATGCTCAGCACTCTTTCCCGCAACAGCAGCTGTTGGGGTCCAGGATGCCCGGCATATTTTCTCGCCAAGACAGCTGTGGGGTCCATGATGCCTTGGGCTCTCTTTCCCGCCAAACCAGCAAGGTGATGTCAAGAGGGTCTCCTGTGTAATTGACAGTTGCTCAACAGCTGCCAGGACAGCTTCACCGTGCAGATGTCAGGAAGGTGTGATAAAGGTGATACTGCTGCAACAAGCATGAAAGTAATATAGCATGATGATGTTAATGATGATGACAGAGATGACACACGCAGGGGTGACTTCAGCTGCCTGTCAAGACACAACATGTTAGGTGCGTGCAATTCAAAGCATGAAAATGCTGCTCTGTGTCTTTGGTTTGCAAGCAAGCCGTGTAGCAGGACCATGTTTCATGGTGAGACTGAATGTGCTCGCACTTGCAAGCTTGCTAGCAGATGACACTGTTTTGCAGTTGAGCACTGTGAAGGTGAATGCGTGCAGCTTAAGCAAAGGCTTGTGGGTTCTGGTGCTGGCTTGTAGGCTGTGCATCAGCTGGCTGGACAAATGTGCCAAATTTTGACATCCCCAGTGAGCTGCGAAATGCTCTTCAAAAAGCAAAGAAGCAGCTGACCATTCAATAAGTCCCTTCTTTGTGTTTTCAAAAGCACTTTGCAGCTCACTGGGGATGTCAAAAGTCAGCAGTTTGTCAGCCATTTTCCAGTCAGATCAAAGTGGTCCATGTTCTCATGGTCTCGCCCGCAGAGCATTGGATGTGCCCATCTATCCAGGCCAGCTTTGTCAGCCATTGCTGGGGTAGATGGGCACGTCCAATGCTCTGCGGGGTGAGACCATGGGAACATGACTATAGCCCATTCTCTTTGAAATGACATGAAACGCACAATGCTCAAATTAACTTATTCCACGACCCCAAAAGTAAAGTAGCAGTGATTGCAGCAACGTAACCATTCAGTAATGATTGACGAAATGTAATTTGCACAGCCTTCAGGGTATGCTTTCAACTCATAGCCACAGATAATGATCAACGGCCTGACTCGGAGCGGTGTCAAGACGTCAAGAACAGCCGCTGAGTGAAGTCGCAATATGCATTACATCAGACACTGCATGACCAAAAGCATGCTGCGCCTGCCCGGAAACTTGCCGCACAAACCCATGACTTGCAAGCCTGGCAGGTGTTGCTGATCTGAGCCAAAAACAACATGCTGTAGGTCTGAACTCACCATGTGCTGTTTCTGACATGCAGCTTTCACGCTGCCCAAGTGCCTCCCAAGCATTGCTTCTGGTGTGAGGGTTCAAATTGCACAGAGCATCCTTTCCCACCAAAACAGCTGCTGGTGTTCAAACTGCCAGGGCACCCTTTCCCGCCAGAACAGCTGCTGGGGTCCAGAATGCTCAGCATGTTTTCCCGCCAAGACAGCTGTGGGGTCCAGGATGCCTTGGCTCTCTTTCCCGCCAACCCAGCAAGGTCTTGTCATGAGGGTGTCCTGTGTGATGGACACTTGCTCAGCAGCTGCTAGGACAGCTTCACTTTGCAGATGTTGGTAATGTGTAATGAGGGTATTACTGCTGCAACAAGCATGACAGTGACGTCATGCATGCCATTACTGTTGCGCATATGCTGAGGCTGACTGCAAATACTATATGTGGACATGATGCAGTACAGGTTTCATTTTAGGATTTACACATCCAGGGAGACGCCCTTGGGACTGTCACCTTCTCAGAAAAGACATCAATGTTGCGAGCAGAAGACTATACGACATACATGAGTGCCAGTGTCAGACCTTGCACTGGGTTGTTGAGGTACTTGCCAGGTAGGTGCCGCAAAGTGGCGCCAAAAGGCGGTGGTCCTTGCTGTGGGGTCCAGGAGTGCGGCGCAATCCCTTCCTGCCAAACGCAACAAGGCTGAACCTGTGGGCTGTCCAGTGGCGGTACAGCATGATGATGATGATGATGACAATGATGGAGATGAACCGCGCAGGGGTGACTTCAACTGCCTGTCAAGACACAACACGTCAGGTGCATGCAAATGCTGTGCTTGCTGTGTTTTTGATTTGCAAGCAAGCCTTGTAGCATGACCATAAGACTGAACATGCTTGCAAGCTTGGCCGCAGACAACACCCTTTTGACCGTCAAAACTGTGAAGGTGAATGCATGTAGCTCATAAACAGGCTAATGGCATTCCGATGCCAGTGTAGCAACACAGCTTGAATACATGCCAGCAGCCAGATAGGTCAGCAAGTCACCTGTGTAACAAAGCTTGATAGCCAGGGGCTCTGCTGATGGTTGAGGCCAGAAACTTGGTGCGGGGGCTGAGCTGCAAGGCAGCCCTTTCCCGACAGAAACTGCATAATCAGCAGTGCAGGCCAGCTGTGGGAATCTGGCTGTGATGGCAAAGTGCCATCATAGCTGGTTGTTGGTACTGCACACCTGCAGCAAGAATGGAAAGTCAATATTGCAGTGAGCCGCCTGGTTGAGAGAGAACAGTTGCATGGTGGTGATAGCCTCAGGACAAGGTGGTGGTGGGGGTGTGAGTAATGCTGGTGCTTGGTGCAAGGCAGACTTTTCAGGTATGGCAACCATGCACCATGCAGCGCATGAGAGCTACAAGACAGTGTGACAAATGACTTTCCTGTCGTTGCACAACTGAAAGCCTGTCATTATGTTGACTGCGCTTGACCCTGGAAAGTGCCATACCTGATGTAGAGGTGACTGTCATCAGAATTGCAGCCCTGCAGCTTTCATCCGGTATGCAGTGCGACACTAGCTGAAGCTGATATGCAGTGCGACACCAGCCCAAACTGGCACAAGGGTGGCCAGGTTGATCACTGACACTGGCATATGACGCTATGACATGCTAGTCTAGATTGCTGACGACAGCACCGCCAACACTTGAGTGCTCTCCTCAAGAGAGAAGATGCTTCTGTTCATTTGCCATAGCAGCTGCACCACAGCCTTGACAGCTGCTGTCTAGCTGGTGAGAGGGAGCCTGTCTGGTGTGCTATCTGTGACTCTGGTGTGCTACATTGATACCCAGGTGAGCTGCCTAACTGAGTCCAACTGAAGGTGCAAGTCATGAGGTGTCTAAGAAGGGATCTGCTCTCAATCGAATGCAGCTGAGGGCTGAAGCCTGCATCTGCAGAAGCACCTGATGCCGGCTGCTGGCGCAAGCTGCCAACGCTGCCACTTATTGATGAGTGTTGCTGCTTTGGAAGCAAGTGCCATTGGAAACAAGTGAGAAGGCGGGTGTCGTGCGACACAACCATGAAGGCATCTGGCATCTGGTACAAGGCTGAGCCTGTGGGCTGTCCAGTGGCAGTACAGCATGATGATGAACCGCGCAGGGGTGACTTCAGCTGCCTGTCAAGACACACCATGTCATGTGCATGCAACACACCTGTTCAAAATGCTGAAATTTCTGTCTCTTTGACTTGCAAGGAAGCCTTGCAGAAGGACCATGACTCATGGTGGGACTAAACCTGCTTGCAAGCTTGCCAGCAGATGACACTCTTGTGAAAATGAACACTGTGAAGGTGAATACATGCAGCTTACACAAAGGCTTGTGGCATTTTTACGCCAGTGTAGCAGCTCAGTTTGAATGCATGCCAGCAGCCAGATAGGTCAGCAAACTACCTGTGCAAAAAGCTTGATAGCCAGGGGCTCTGCCGATGTTGAGGCCAGAAAACCTCCAGAAACTGCAGGATCAGTTGTGCAGACCATCTGGCTGTGATGGCAAAGTGGCATCATTAGCTGGTTGCTGGTGCTGCACACCTACAGCAAGAATGGAAAGTCATCATTGCAGTGAGCCGTCCGGTTGAGAGAGGACAGTTGCATGGTGGTGATAGCCTCATGACAAGGTGGTGGTGGGGGTGTGAGTAATGCTGGTGATTGATGCGACACAGGCTTTTCAGGTACAGCAATCATGCACCATGCAGCACATGCAAACCACAAGACAGTGTTAAAAACGACTTTCCTGTCCTTGCACAACTGCAAGCCTGTCACCATGCTGACTGCACTTGACCCGGGAAAAGTATCTTACCTGATGTGACCTGACAGGTGATTGTCATCAGAGTTGCAGCCCTGCACCTGTGGAGTACTGCAGAGTGCAACACCAGCCTAAACCGACACAAGAATGGCCAGGTTGATAAGTGACACTGGCCAATGACACTATGATGTGCTAGTCTAGATTGCTGACGACAACGTGGTCAACACTTGAGTTCTCTTGAGGGAAAAGATGTTCCTGGTTAGCTGCCATAGCAGCTGCACCACAGCCTCAAACTACAGCTGCTGTCCAGCTGGTGATAGGAAGCCTGTCTGGCGTGCTACGTATGACTCATTGATACCCAGGCGAGCTGCCTAATCGAGTCCAACTGAAGGTGCAAGTCATGAGGCGTTTAAGAAGGGATCTGCTCTAAATTGAATGCAGCTGAGGGCTGAAGCCTGCATCTGCAGAAGCACCTGATGCCGGCTGCTGGCGCAAGCTGCCAACGCTGCCACTTATTGATGAGTGTTGCTGCTTTGGAAGCAAGTGCCATTGGAAACAAGTGAGAAGGCGGGTGTCGTGCGACACAACCATGAAGGCATCTGGCATCTGGTACAAGGCTGAGCCTGTGGGCTGTCCAGTGGCAGTACAGCATGATGATGAACCGCGCAGGGGTGACTTCAGCTGCCTGTCAAGACACACCATGTCATGTGCATGCAACACACCTGTTCAAAATGCTGAAATTTCTGTCTCTTTGACTTGCAAGGAAGCCTTGCAGAAGGACCATGACTCATGGTGGGACTAAACCTGCTTGCAAGCTTGCCAGCAGATGACACTCTTGTGAAAATGAACACTGTGAAGGTGAATACATGCAGCTTACACAAAGGCTTGTGGCATTTTTACGCCAGTGTAGCAGCTCAGTTTGAATGCATGCCAGCAGCCAGATAGGTCAGCAAACTACCTGTGCAAAAAGCTTGATAGCCAGGGGCTCTGCCGATGTTGAGGCCAGAAAACCTCCAGAAACTGCAGGATCAGTTGTGCAGACCATCTGGCTGTGATGGCAAAGTGGCATCATTAGCTGGTTGCTGGTGCTGCACACCTACAGCAAGAATGGAAAGTCATCATTGCAGTGAGCCGTCCGGTTGAGAGAGGACAGTTGCATGGTGGTGATAGCCTCATGACAAGGTGGTGGTGGGGGTGTGAGTAATGCTGGTGATTGATGCGACACAGGCTTTTCAGGTACAGCAATCATGCACCATGCAGCACATGCAAACCACAAGACAGTGTTAAAAACGACTTTCCTGTCCTTGCACAACTGCAAGCCTGTCACCATGCTGACTGCACTTGACCCGGGAAAAGTATCTTACCTGATGTGACCTGACAGGTGATTGTCATCAGAGTTGCAGCCCTGCACCTGTGGAGTACTGCAGAGTGCAACACCAGCCTAAACCGACACAAGAATGGCCAGGTTGATAAGTGACACTGGCCAATGACACTATGATGTGCTAGTCTAGATTGCTGACGACAACGTGGTCAACACTTGAGTTCTCTTGAGGGAAAAGATGTTCCTGGTTAGCTGCCATAGCAGCTGCACCACAGCCTCAAACTACAGCTGCTGTCCAGCTGGTGATAGGAAGCCTGTCTGGCGTGCTACGTATGACTCATTGATACCCAGGCGAGCTGCCTAATCGAGTCCAACTGAAGGTGCAAGTCATGAGGCGTTTAAGAAGGGATCTGCTCTAAATTGAATGCAGCTGAGGGCTGAAGCCTGCATGTATTGAAGCATCTGATGCTGGCTGGCACAAGCTGCCCATGCTAATATGCGCGACTGCGTTGAAGGCGGTTCTGTCATTGAAAACAGCTGAGAATGCGTGTGTCGTGTGGCACATCCATGAAGGCATCTGGCCGGTGGCACAACACTGAGCAGTAACCAAATGCTGGAGCCAGTGCTACATCAGCAACATCTGCAACACAACAGGGACAATCATCAGGCTGTCAGAAGGCACACCACTGCTGATTTGCAACAGATGACACACTCACAGCTTTAAATGAAAGGTTCACACCACTGCGTAACAGAGCACATAAGTCACACCCCATCCTCAACAGGACAGGGATGATATCATCATGCAACAGAAGCAAAGACCCAGCGTTTCCAAGACATTATATGAACTGAAATTACTTGCTGCAAGGACAGCAGCACAGCTGAACTTATGCCAATTTTGAAATTGTCTCCCACATTACTCTTCTACTGCTGTGCTGTCAGCTATGCAGCATCACTGATGTGCAGCTGTGTACCTGAAGAGCTTGTTGCAAGCAGAGGCGATGAGGTAGGCAACACCAAGCAGGGCTCCTCCAATGGCATACCCCTTGGCAACACTTCTTAGGGCCCCCCTGGACCTGCCCCACCACCGACCCCCACCACCACCACTCTTGTCACTGCTAATCAAGTCCAACTGTTATATCCGCCATACAACATTGTGAACAACAAGTCTGTCCAAGGCCTGCAGCAGACGAAGCATGCCATGTTTACTGCTGTGCAACAATGCAAACACGCTCAGCAACTGTTCAATGATACAGTCTATGAAGCGCCTTGAGGTGCAGAAGAAGGTTGTGTTGGGGTACCTGTGGGTGTGTACATGGGCTGATGACTGGTGGGTGTGAAGGGCAGGGCTGTCTGGGTAATCTTGAATTTCTTGGGGGTCCATGCAGCGGCTGACAGGCCTGTTTGCCACTGAAGCAGCCGGCTGGCAGTCCGCAGAATTGTCATTTATTGGGGTCCTACTGCAATGATAAAGTATCATGGTTGCTGATAGCCTATGCTGCACACCTGCAGCAAGAATGGAAAGTCAACATTGCAGTGAGCCGCCTGGTTGAGAGGGGACTATTGCATGGTGGCGATAGCCTCAGGACAAGGTGGTGGTGGTGGTGGTGTGGGTGATGCTGGTGCTTCGTGCAACACAGGCTTTTCACGCATGGCAGTCAAGCACAACGCAGCAAAAGCAAGCTGCAAGACAGTGTGACAAATAAATTCCCTGTCTTTGCATAACTGCAAGACTGTCATCATGCTGACTGCACTTGACCCGGAAAGTACCATACCTGATGTGACCTGACAGGTGATTACCATCAGAACTGCAGCCCTGCAGATTTGGAGTGATATGCAGCACAACACCAACCCAAACTGACATAAGGGTAGCCAGGTTGATCACTGACGATGGCCAATGACACTATGGTGTGCCAGTCTAGACTGCTGACCACAATGCAGCCATCCTCAACACTTGAGAGGTCTCCTCAAGAGAGAAGATGCTTCTGACTAGCTGCCATTGCAGCTACAACAGAACATCAAAGTGGCCATGGAAAGCCTATCTGGTGTGCTATATGTGACTCTAGTGTGCTATGTTGCTACCCAGGTGAGCTGCCTAACTGAAGATGCAAGAGATGAAGAGGCATCTGAGAAGGGAGCTAAACAGAAAAGCTACCCAGACGAGCTGCCCAACTGAGTACAAATGAAGGTGCAAGTCATGAGGCATCTAAAAAGGGATCTGCTCTAAACTGAATGCACCTGAGGGCTGAAGCCTGCATCTGTTGAAGCATCTGATGCCGGCTGGCACAAGCTGCCCATGCTAATATACGCGGCTGCTTTGGAGGCGGTCCTGTCATTGAAAACAGCTGAGAATGCATGTGTTGTGTGACACATCCAAGAAGGCATCTAGCCGGTGGCACAACACTGAGCAGTAACCAAATGCAGGAGCCAGTGCTACATCAGCTACATATACAACACAACAGGGACGATCAGCAGGCTACCAGAAGGCACACCACTGCTGATTTGCAACTGTTGAGACACTCACAGCTCTAGCTGAAAGGTTGACACCAATGCGTAACAGAGCACATAAGTCACACCCCATCCTCAACAGGACAGGGATGATATCAACATGCACCAAAGCAAAGACCCAGTGTGTCCAAGACATTGTATGATCTGAAATTTCATGCTGCAAAGACAGCAGCACAGCTGAACTTGTGCCAATTTTGAGATTGTCTCCCACATTACTCTTCTACTGCTGTGCTGTCAGCTATGCAGCATCACTGATGTGCAACTTTGTACCTGGATCACTTGTTGCAAGCAGAGGCGATGAGGTAGGCAGCACCAAGCAGGGCTCCTCCAATGGCATACCCCTTGGCAACACTTCCTAGGGCCCCCCTGGACCTGCCCCACCACCCACCCCCACCACCCCCACTCTTGTCACTGCAAATCAAGACCAACTGTTACATTTGCCATATAACATTGTGAACAACAAGTCTGTCCAAGGCTTGCAACAGACGAAGCGTGATATGTTTATTGCTATGTTATGTAACACTGCAAACATGCTCATCAAATGTTCAATGATGCAGTGTATGAAGCGCCTTGAGGTGCAGAAGAGGGTTGTGTTGGGGTACCTGTGGGTATGTGCATGGGGTGATGACTGGTGGGTGGGAGGGGCAGCACTATCTGGCTCATGTTGACCCTCCTGGGATTCCATGCAGCGGCTGACAGGGCTGCTTGCCACTGAAGCAACCAACCTGGCAGTCCGCAGAATTGTCACCTATGGGGGTCCTATTCCAATGATAAAGTATCATGGTTTCTGATAGCCTGTGCTGTACACCTACAGTAAGAATGGAAAGTCATCATTGCAGTGAGCCGCCTGGTTGAGAGAGGACAGTTGCATGGTGGTGATGGCCTCAGGACAAGGTGGTGTTGGGGGTGTGAGTAATGCTGCTGCTTGGTGCAAGGCAGGCTTTTCAGGTACAGCAATCATACACATTACAGCACATGCAAGTTACAAGACAGTGTGACAAACATTTTTCCTGTCTTTGCGTAACTGCAAGCCTGTCAACATGCTGACTGTAACTGACCCAGAAACTACCATACCTGATGTAGAGGTGATTATCATCACATTTGCAGCCCTGCAGGTTTGGAGTGATGTGCAGTGTGACACCAGCCCAGACTGACACAAGAATGGCCAGGTTGATCACTGACGATGGCCAATGACACTATGGTGTGCCAGTCTAGACTGCTGATCTTAACGCAGCCATACTCAACACTTGAGAGCTCTCCTCAAGAGCGAAGAGGCTTCTGACTAGCGGCCATTGCAGCTACAACAGAACATCAAAGTAGCCATGGAAAGCCTATCTGGTGTGCTATATGTGACTCTAGTGTGCTATGTTGCTACCCAGGTGAGCTGCCTAAGTAAAGATGCAAGAGATGCAGAGGCATCTGAGAAGGGAGCTAAACGGGAATGCTACCCAGGTGAGCTGCCCAGATGAGTACATCTGAAGGTGCAAGTCATGAGGCATCTAGGAAGGGATCTACTCTAAGTTGAATGCAGCTGAGGGCTGAAGCCTGCACCACAGCCTCAAACCACAGCTGCTGTCCACCTGATGATTGGAAGCCTGTCTGGTGTACTATGTGTGACTTTGGTGTATCGTGTAACTACCCAAGTGAGCTGCGTAACTGAGTCCAATTGAAGGTGCAAGTGATTAGGCATCCAAGAAGGTATCTGCCTTAATGCAGCTGAGGGCTAAAGCGTGCATCTAAGAAGGGATCTGCCCTCAATGCAGCTGAGGGCAGAAAGGGTGGATCTGAGAAGGGATGCGTCCTAAATGCAGCTGAGGGCTGAAGCCTGCTTTTGACAAGGATGCTCCCTAAATGCAGCTGAGGGCTGAAGCCTGCATCTTTTGAAGCACTTGATGCCGGCTGGCGCAAGCTGCCCAATATGTGATTCTGATTTGGAGGCCTGTCTGCCATTGAAATCAGCTGAGAAGGCTTGTGTTACGCGGCACAATCATGAAGGCATCTGGCATGTGGCACAACTGAGCAGGCACCTGACAGGATGTCATGCAGCTTTGGAAGCTGGCCTGACATAACTGGTGAGGCATCACATCTCTGCCACATTTGAGACGCGACTGCTGATAATGCTGATTGCTGCAGGAGTCTGCCTGCTGGGAAATCTACTAAACTAAAGCGGCTGACAGTGAACAGCAGAATACGTCAGATTCCGAAGAGAGAACAGCAAGCTTGGCATTTGACTAATGACTTGGACTGTAGACTGCAAGAGGCGCTTCTGGGGCGTTATTCACACATGGGCATCTGAGCTCTACGCTGACTTTGAAGATGGCAGAAGGAAAAAGCATACTAAGCAGTGAGCAAATGCAGGAGCCACTGCCACATCAGATACATCTGCAAAACAACAGGGACCATCATCAGGCTACCAGAAGGCACACCACTGCTGCATGACAGATAAGAAAACCACAGCTCTACCTAAAATGCTTGCACCAATGCGCGACAGAGCAGATAGGTCACAATCTGAATCCTGAATCTCAACAAGACAGATGTGACATGTATCACGTATCAAGTTCAGCATGTCCAGGTCAGGATATGATCTATAGTTTCATACTTCAGCACAAATTTGACAGCAGCACAGCCTATCTTGTGCCACTCCTGGTATTGTCTCCCATACCATTCTTCTACTGCTGTACTGTCAGCTATGCCATATCAGCAGTGTGCAGCGGCGTACCTGGATCACTTGTTGCAAGCAGAGGCGATGAGGTAGGCAGCACCAAGCAGGGCTCCTCCAATGGCATACCCCTTGGCAACACTTCCTAGGGCCCCCCTGGACCTGCCCCACCACCCACCCCCACCACCACCACTCTTGTCACTGCAAATCAAGACCAACTGTCTCAGCTACCTTGACCTACATTTGCCATATACATTGTGAGAAACACGCTTGCCCAAGGCTTGCAGCATATGAGTTGCAACATGTTTCGTGCTATGTAACACATCAAACATGCTGATCAACTTCAATGGTGCAGAGGGTGAGGCGCCTTGAGGTGTGAGAGAAGGTGGTACCTGTGGGTGTGTGCGTGGGGTGATGACTGGTGGATGTGAGGGGCAGCGCTGTCTGGTTTGTCTTGACCCTCTTGGGGGTCCATGCAGCGGCTGGCAGGGCTGTTTGCCACTGAAGCAGCAGGCTCGGAGTCTGCAGCTGAGACAGACAGGGCATCTGTGTATGAGCCAGCTGGCGCCGGCATGGATTGTGCAGAGCGGCTAGGTGAGATAGGCAGGTGGTCTGCTGAGGGGCTAGCTGCGGTGAGCAGGGGGTCTGTAGAGGGGCTAGTTGGGACAGGCAGGGGCTCTGCAGAGAGGCTGGATGGGGTCAGCAGGGGCTCTTCAGAGGGGCCAGCTGGCTCAGGGGCCCTGCCCTGGCGGTCTGCAAATGGATCATGCGTGTTGTCAGCCACAGGCACAGCTGCAGGGGGAGCCCCTGCTGGTGAGAAGCTGGGCTTGGGGGTTGCAGGAGCTGGGTTCTGGGGGCAAGGGAAAGGCAGGTCCACCTCCTCTATCTGGCACTCGCTGGGCACCCAGTAGTATGAAGAGGAGAGGTGTGGCATTGCAAAGGGTTCCCGCCGGTTCTGGTGCTGGCCTGAAGGCTGTGCACCAGCTGGCTGGACAAACGAGCTGAGAGGCCCTTTGGAGTGGTCCTGCCTCATCCATGCCACGCTGTCGCGATCTGCAGCTGACCATTCACTGATGGGCGTCTTTGCACGCTCCAGAGAAGCTCGCATCTCATCGTGCATGTCAAAATACTTCAGCAGCGTGTCTGCCAATTCCTGCCCTTGATAGATGGGCGCATCCAATCCTCTGCGGGTCGAGGTCTTTGGGACGCTGACCACCTTGATCTGACTGAACCAACCTACTGCAGGAAGCGCATGGTCTGCACCAGTGTGAGTGTAAGGTGGGAAGGCCGAGGGGTCAAGCAAGGGGGTGCTGGCTGGGCGGCGGTGGGTGAAGGGTCTGGCAAGGGGGGTCACTAGGCTGCCTGTCACTCGCTTCAGAAGCCCTACGGCTTGTGGCATGCGCAGACGGTGCCCCAGCCTGTGGCCCTGTGCATGCGAGCTGTGAGCTGGCGGCTGGCCTGTTGTCATGAAGTGCAGGCACTTGGCAAGGTAAGGCTGGTGAAGGCCTGCTGTGGCGCTGAAGCGGAGGCGGGGATCAGGGTGAAGCATGTGTGTGAAGAAGTCCACAGCATCGTTGGGGGTAGAGCTGCAGTCTCTGATCTTGTCAATGATGCTGTGCCTGACTGGCTGGCCGAGCCTGCTTGCCTCCTCCACTGCGCAACACTGCATTACAAGCAACCACAATGTGGGAGCGCTGGACATAGCACTCTCTGGATGGGACTGCAATAGTGCACTGACAGAATAGCAGCAACAGGCAGCATTGCAGACTGTGATGCAGCTTACATATAAGCATGTAGTCGGCCTGTGGGCACAACCATTAACCTGTGCAAATAGGACTTGGCATTGTGGGTGAGTTGTGCGTACCCAAGACTGCTGAGCGTCAATCATGCGCTCATACTCCAGCATGCGCATGCCAGCTGTTGCCTCATAGGACTGTGAGCAATCCATGGGAACAGGCTGAAAGGGGGGCTCTCCAGTCAGCATGTGATACAGGACAACACCAGTGGACCAGATGTCAGCTGCAGGCCCATTCACTGTGTGGCAGATGCCTGGGATAATGCTGGGGATGAACGACCTCAGCACCTCAGGTGCAGCTGTGCTTGCCGAAGCATCTCTTGGAATGATAAACTCATCCAGATCTGCATTGCGCACAACATGTGAAAGCATGCATCGGACATGAGCATCAGACATTGCAGCACCACACAGGTGTTTGGTCTCAGTTCTGCAGGTTTTGTGACTGACAGCTGGGCAAAGCATCAGACAAACAATCAGCCATTCCAGACAGCAGAGCGGTGATGCCAAGTACACTCTGAAGATACCTGGACTGCATTTCTGAGCGCGACTGAAGCCCACCAGTCTCACACTATCCCACAGGCTTGCGCCAGGTTGCAGCATCACATTGTCACAATTGATGTCCAGATGTGCTAAGTGCACAGTCTCATGTAGATCTGTTACTGTCTGCAGGACAGTCCTTGCTTAACTCTGTAGAGATACTCACAAACAACTCAACTACATGCAAATATCAGCTGGACAGCAGGACTGAACATCTGTGCTTACTTCAAGGAGCTGAGTAGCTGTTGTCAGCATCTTTCCTTCTCTCTTCCTGTTGCCCTCTGAGCCATGCGTTGAGTTCAAATACTGCTGTACAGTTACTCCTGTCACCAACCTGTAAACGGGACAGGTGTTGAACAATAAGGCTGGGCTTGAATAGCTTTGCGAACAGACCTTACTCACCCTAAGATGATGACGCTGCTGTCAAGTGCTGCAGGTAGTTGCTCGATAATGTTCACAACCCTAGGAACGGCATAGTTGTTGACCAGGACGAGTGCTTGGACCTCTGGAGCCACCAGCGCAGATGGTCCGGAGACCAGCTTGGCGGCGACCCAATCTTCTGAGGCAGCGTTCCGCCATCTGCACAGTGTAAGGAACGTGTACGGCGTTGCAGCACAAAAGGGCAGGTTCGGTCATCCTGCAGTTCTTACATCTCGACCTGACTTGAGGCGCCTTTGAAGCTGATGACACGGTCTTCAAGCTCCACAGGATGTTCATACTTGCTTGTGAAAGCGCAAGGCTCCATCCAGGACGCCATGTCAAGGCTTGACAGCAGTTGTTGTTTGAGGACAGCACTGCAGGATGACTATGAAAGCGAGGTGTTGCAGATCAGCAAGATCTGCTCACGAGCCTGGAATGGCAGCAGTGATTTGGACAGGTTGCGTGTATGATTTGTTCAGGTGCAAAATGCTGCTCGTGCAAATATGTTCTAGTTGTGCTGTCCTGAGTTATGCAGCAGGTCTGGAATAAATCTAAATATGAGCGCTTTGACGTTTCAGAAAACAGAATTCAGCGCAGCTACAGGCTATGGCAGAAAAGCAGGTCCGTCGCCAGCTGCTAGTTCAGGTTTTCTAGTATGCTCGCTGTTGAAACAGGAGCTTCGATTCTTGTCGATGTTCCTGTCCCCATATAGCATGAAGCTTGGTTGGCAGAGTTACTGTACTTCCAAGCGTGATCAAAAGCTGGACCATGAAGCTAGTTTTGCCCCTCTCAAACCGGATCGTACCTGTCACCATTCTGAGCATTCAGGGCCGCGTTCAGGGCCAGAATTTTGAGGAGACCGCAGTGACGCAACGTTGCCAAGATCGCAAGGTGCAAATTGAGCCGTCTTGGTTCAAGTGACACTGCAGTTAGACTGTCCTTGTAGGCCGCGGGTGGCATAACGATGCAGTGCTTTGCATATATAGGCCGGTGGAGATTATTCACTTGTGCCCACGCACGGCAGCACAGCCCACATGCTGTGGGTGCCCATCAGCTTGCAAGCACTAGCAGGTCTAAGCTGAGCCCTCACTGCAGGACAGGCACACAAGGCAAGCTTGCATCCCAAGGTATGGAGAAAAGTCTATGCAGCTGCATGGATTGGCTTACCCTTTGTGCACAGACATTCAGGCAGACATCGTGCTCTTTACTACACCTACCAGCATATCCCTTTGCATAAGCTGCCTGAATTCAGTATGCCTGCATGTTTGCAGAGTCTGGAATCACTGACGCATCTTGACAAGACACACCCTGGCAATGGTGACTCATGCTCTGCAAATGCACTCTTCTGGTAGCTGGCATCTCCAGATGTGTGTCTTCACAGCAATCTAGTGCCTTCTGCAAAGGCTGCAGATGGGTTTGCATCAATGCAGCTGACAACCCTCACAGGTAGAAAATAAAGCTCGTTTTTTGTCCACAACACCAGAATCAAGAACCTGTTGCTGCTGTCACATTCAATCATTTGCTGCTGTTACATTCATTCCTCTATGTTGATATTGTGAAGGGTCCAACCTGAATAGCAGGACTAGCTTTCTCTGTGAGTAATGGTGTTGCCTGTGCAGCTGCAGGTATGTTCAGTTGAGGGCAGTGCTCAGGTAACATCTTCATGACGGGGTTGGTCTCAGGCAACAGCTGCCCTTGCGCAAAGGTCTTTCAGCAGTAAGCAGAAGAAGTCCAGTTCAGCAATAGAAATTTCAAGAGTGTTTTTGGTGCATTGATCACAATGCTGCATTATATGTCAAAGCGGTTGGTCTCAGAATAGTCTTGTTGCCGTATGTTGCAGTCAGGCAAAAGGTTTGTGTGTCACAGAAACTCACTGATACAGTAAGTGACCATGACAAAATGCTGCACATGACACTGTATTAGCTACTAGTGCTGCTGGGTTTTTTTAAGAAGCCTTTACATGATCGTGCAGGTGCCCGGATACAACCTAAGGGAGTGTTTGTGTGTGGAGGCCACATGTTGTGTCCGCGGGCAAAGTGCACAAAGGACATCATGTAAGTGTCACTCAGCACAATGCATCATGTCCGCAAGCAGCAACACAACTGTGATTTGTGTCTGGTCATCTGGCAAGGAGAGAAGGCACATATGGTTGGTGCTGCATGTGCTGACTAACACATATGACCCCTCTGCGTAGTCTCCTGAAGTTCATGCACAAGTATGCGACAGCAAGTTCAGACTCATGTTGACTGCTTAACATTGTTTTCGATTGACAGCTGTTATATGCAGGAGGATATGCTGACTGTCCTTGCCTTCAAACGAGCCAGCTGCTCTAGGTAGCTGGTGCGTTTGAAGGCCAGGACAGTCAGCATATTCCAGCCACTTGGAGCAGCTGGGAGAGCTTGTGCAGGTAAAGCAATTGGCTCATGCCACTACTAGCAACCGCCTGCTTGCTGGGGTGCCTTCGTTTCTTCATTTCAATACCACAAGCAAAGTGATGCATTACCACGTAGTAGCACTCTTCAGCAGTGTGCAAACATGCTGCAGCCAGATTTGCTTTGTGTATTTTGCAGGTCTGTTCAGTCTTGTCCCCAAGCCTTGGAAACAGTGTGATGTACTGGTTTCTAACGAGATCTTCTTGGGGTTGCACCAGCTCTTCATACAACTATGTAGAGCTAGTGCAACACCAGGAGGATTTCTTAAAAGACCTGTACAACACATTGTGCCCAGGGTTGCCCAGCACCCCTGCAGCACATCTCCACAATCTGTTCGTTTGTGTCCCCCACCCCACTCCAGGGGGGGTGAGGGACACAAATGAACAGATTGTGGAGAATTGTTGCAGGGGTGATGGGCAGACCAGTATAACACTTAGCTTCTCAATGAATTGACGCCGAAAGATGTAGTCTTTTCTCGTCCGTTGCAGGGGTTCATACCTTGAAGTGCAATCTCTGTGGGGTATGCCAGGTTGATTGCAACGCTATGTGGAACGGTCAAGATATAGCTGTACATGAAGCCCAGTCCAAATGCCCAGTCATACTTTCCAGCATCTTGCATAGAGTCCATCATCTCTCTGCAGCCTCACAGCACTTGTGAGCTTACTGTCTGTTGCCAGCACATTGAAACATGTGATTGCTGGCACGCTGGTTGCCAGAACACAACCTCATCCACATAGTTGCTCCAGGACAATGCTATTCTGACCTCAAGGTAAAACACAGGAAATAATCATGTTCGGAGAACGCCTAAATTCAGACAGCTGATCAGCCTCACGCCAAATCACAATGCTGTAACTGTTATCATGTGGAAAGGATTGGGGGGGGGGGGCGGGCCGTGAAGTGACAGGGTTGCGCGGGTAGGGAAAGGGGTTTGGCGGCCTAGGCAGGGGGTCCCTAAACAAAATTCAACATTTCTGCATGAACAAATGAAAAATAGGAGCGTGGCCCTCACAAAGGGGGAATGACTTACAGGCAGTTGGAGTGACCCCCACTAGCAAGGGTGGCCACACCGATGAAGAAGTTCTCAAGGCCTCTAGGGCTGCCGTTCTGATACCCTGGCTGGATGCCGTGATTGATAGCCGCACCAAAAATGTACCTGTACAGCCAAAATATGAGCTCACCGCAGAGCTAGCAATAGCCCATGCCTGAGTTTGTCTGTTATAAGAAGCAGTGTGGGTGCAGCTGCCTCCATTCATATGCCAGTATGGTTTCAGTTGTGTTCATACAGATACAGCTGCCTCCAGTCATGTGCAGGCATGGTTTAAGTTATTGTTAAGGCTGTTGATACATGGCTCTGAGCTGCCGCCTTAGGAGGCTCCTGTCATGATTGCTGAAAAGCGTAAACACATCAGCTTCTATGTTCATACATAATGTGACCATAAGCTGCTGGAACTGTCTGTGCCCTCTGGTGTCTTTCAGTGCAATGGCGCATAGCTTGACACAGCCCATGAGTCAGGGCGGTAGCAAAGCAGCCCCTGAGTCAGGGCAGTAGCCTGAGTCAGGACAGTAGCAAGTCAACCCCTAAGTTAGGGCAGGAGCAAGGCAGCCCCTGAGTCAGGGCAATAGTAAAGCAGCGCTCAGGGCTGCACAGCCTGTTGAGCAAGTGCATGTACATCTGTGTAGATGCTACACACAGCGCACGCAGGAGGACAAAGATCAGTAAGGTTGACACATGAAATGTCTGTGACAATGCAAAGCTGCAATATGAGGCACCAAGAAGTTGCATTGTCTCCAACAATTTGCTGCTTAACATATTGACACGACTTTCTTGAGCATATGAACAACTGTGTTGTGTGCAATGAACAACTGTGTTGTGTGCAAATATGCTGTTGTTTGCTCACCACTCTGTGAAGGTTGTTCCGATGAGACCAATGACATTCAGCATCCTGAAATGGCGGAAGGTAGGCACAAAGGAAAAGCACACCAGTGCTGCCCCAAATGCCAGCTCATAAGTTCTGCATGACAGATTTGACCCTTAAGCACATGCTCAAGACTACAAAACTTGTATGTACAACATTGTGGTTATGCACAGTCAAAGCATTCGTGGACCTTGGATCTGCAGTCTGATAGCAGAGTGAAATTCCTCTGTAGTCTGACAGCAGTTTTCAAGTGCAAGCCCATTTTGCATTTGGGCATGCATATTGATGTAGAGCTGATGCGTGCTCTGCCACAGCATGATGAGATGACATGGCAGGGTACTGAACCAAGGCAGCAGCCATACTGCACAGGAAGCAGCAACTGACCTTTTGGAGTGGGAATTGTCAATGGAATATAAATTGCCTGAAGAGGCAACCACCTGCGCAATACAAGTGCCCAGCAGGCTGAGTCCAACCAGAAACTGGGTGATGATCTGCAGCCATTTCCCGCCAAAAAAGCTCACCACTTCATGGAGCTGACTGACAGTGCGGCGCACACCTCCCTCTTCCCACCAGGTTCCCTCCTTAATCTGCACCAAAGATGGATCTGACATGTCATCATTGCTGTATCATTTAGTACCTCATGCCAGCACTTCACAATCTTGCCAATTGAACGCTGGATGACAAGGCCAGGACCAGGAGGCACACAACTTCTAAGCACAACAGCACAACATCATCAACCTTAAGGTAGCTTAATCAACCTCAAGGAAGCTTCTAGAACATGTTTCTGAAGTAGTGTTAATGGTCACCGACTGTAACACGGACTGAGCATGGCATTCTGCTGCTTGTGACATGCTTCTGCTTGTTGCTCTATTGTGCTGCAATATTGCAGCATTAGCAACAAGGCATGGACATGCAAGGACTTGCACAGCGCATGCGCACCATCTTGTTCTTGCGCTCCATGTAAAAGATGACTAAGATCCACATGCTCCAAATATTGAACCAGCCAGAAGCTACCATGAGGATGACCCCAGCGGTGATGCCTGTCAGGTACATCTGATGGGGCCACACAAGCATCACTTGTCCTGCATGCAGTGCCACAACATTGAATGTAAACCAAGACAAATACGTTGGCTTCTGGTTGAGGTATGTGAGTTATTGTTCAAGCCAAATCTGTGTTGCATACTTGTGCTGCAGGGCTGTATGTAGGCTCTGCAGATCTCAAAATGAAGACAGACACATCCTTTTAACAGACAGCAAGATCTTGGCAGTTGGGGTCTGTGCACAGGCGCTTTGTATTCCCAACAGCCACAGATGCACATGAGACAGGTCATGCAACTGTCCAGCATCCAAATTTCAACCCTAATCTTGCCCAAACAACATGACACAGACAGCAGTTGCAGCTTGCAGCTTAATGGTATCGCTGAACATCACTAGATGGGTACACAATGCGTGCACCTCCGAAAAGTACCTATCTGAGCCATGGCAACAGTCAAAATAGCGTCTGCAAAGGTGTGGCCCTCTGTTGTGAGGCGCTTCCAGCCTCGCGGAGTCAGCAGCTGATGCCATTGCAGAGGTTCTAAAAGGATCCCTCCCACAGCTCCCCTCACACCTCCTTCGACATCATCGTTTGACGGTATACCTGTGCAACGGCCAGATAGCCGTTGAAACTGAGCACTATTTTTTAACGCACGCACATGCACGTGCACGCACAAGACCCAAGTTCCGCCCTGAGTTCCTACGTCCGGCCTGCGTTTCATTCATGTCTGTGCCAGAACACGATCGTTTGCACTCATAAACAATGCCGCTTCATCGGCGCCGTACAGTCGCTGACGTCAATTGTGCGTGCGTGCGTGCTGTTGAGTGATCAACCTCAATTGACTTGCAAATCGCACCCAGCGGAGCGCGCGACGTACCCGGGAGGAACTTGTCGAGGTCTGGGTTGCCGGTCACTTTTGCTACATCCAAGGGGATGACATCGTAGCCCGCCTGATTAGTTTTGGATACGCGTACAAGTTGTTGACCAGAGGATCCTGAGTTGTCGAGATTAGCGGGCACGGCCGACCCGGTCAAGCTCAGTCTCTGGCCAGGTGCCAGTGGTCCTACTGCCTCCGACATGTTCAAGCTCGTATTGTGCAGATGGTGCTGCCCCTGCGCTATAGCCAGCACCTGGTCTCAAGTAGTCGGAGGTTTGCCCATTGACGTAATAAGCGTGCTGGCATGTGCCTGCTTCGGCATGTGCGATGACATAACTGCACGTGTTTTACAGCATCTATTTGCCGGGTGAGAAGCCACCATGGTATGAATTCACAGCCAACATGCTGGTTTAAAATAAACTCTGAAGCGTGATCGCGAGGGATCGTGTGTGAGCAGGGGCTCGGGGACCACGCCTGAGTATGCAATGCGTTGTGAGTCGGTTCCGGTGCAAAACTGTTACCGGTCGCGTCTGGCTGAGCTGTAGCTGAAAGCTGGGAATGACATGCTGAACATGCTGGTTGCAACTGTGATGTGTATTTCACAGCTGCTCTACATCAGATTCAGGATTAGAACCCAGCATGTATAACTGTTGGGAATACAGCACCATACTGACAGCATGTTCTGCTTTACAATATATTGTATAGTATACCGGTATACCACAACCCTGGTGTGCATATCTATAGGTACAGCGGTGCATTGCAGGCCTCCCGCTAGTCAGCTTGACATTTTCGTGGCATGCAATCAATGGCTTCAGGTAAAAGGTGACCGTCACCAATGTTATTTGGCTCTGCGGGCTAGCATAACCCACTGGGGCCCACGCATATGACGTGCCCACTGTGGGCCACGCATATGCATGCAATACTGATGCAAGCAGTATTAGTCTCCGACACCATATGAATAGCATAGCTTCATGACTCAGCTGGCCTGATGAGAACACAGTCAAAGAGTGCCGTGCAAGTGCCATATGGATGCATGCAAGCTAGCATAGGCTAGGGAATCATTATTCCCTCAAGCCAAGCAAAGTTGTTAACATGCATGACTTTCATGCTCACTGCATTTGTGCAGCACAAAGTGTACAGTTTGCGCATGTGCTGCAGGTTTACGTCAGCATTTTGCCCATGTCGTCTGGCTGACCTGTCATGCTGATGCCAGCTCAAGCTAGTTTGTCATGTTGAACAGCTTCTACATGTCAAACAACACAGCTTCTATACTTAGTGCAAAAGGTACATATGCCTGCTTTCAGATAAAATAGCCTGCATGTCGCTTGTGCAAACAGACATGTCTTCCTCAATCATACTGCTGGCGAAGGACCATCTCTGCCTCGCTCTTCCATGCAGCATGACTGCTTTGGCCCCTTTCACGCTTTGACTTCTCCATGTCCTTTCGATCTTGCTTCTTTCTTGGCAGCTGGGCACCCCCATGCCCTTTGTCCAGAAAGTCTTGCACTCCCATGGCTGAAGTGCTCTTCCGTTTGGGGTTGGCATCTGTCTGTGGTGCTGGCTGAGGGCCCTGCCGTTTGCTGCCTTCCTCAGTGGCATCAGCACTTGATGCCCATTGGCCCCCTGCATCAATGTTCACATAACTCACGTCTGAAACACAACATAGCAGGCCAAGTGAGACCATAAAGCACATTCAGGCACTGCAGTAGCCTCTGCAAATCAGCTCATGTTCAGAACCTGATGCACAAGTCAGGTTTTCACAAGACCAGAGCAGCAGTAGTGAGAATGCATCAAACATAAGTGGCCTCATCCCTACTCGAACTGGGGCAGCCACAACACAAGTACAAAGCAGGGTCTGAGTCTTCAAGCTGCATGCGTCGTGCAGCACTCCCGTACAATAAAAGACTGTGAAAGCATAATGGGGTCAAAAGAAGCTGGCACACCTAGCATGGCCACCTGTGCTGCTGTGACAATGTTGCTGCCTACTCTATCATCAGTCTTGTACCGCACAGCCGCTGCTGATACTACTCCTGCTGGTGTTGGCGGCCTACATGCAGTCACACCATCAGCATGTCACAATGCAAATGCAAAATTGCAAAGCAACTGCATGTACTGTGCCTGGCCACTTGCAGCGACGCTGGAATCTTGCATTAAGAACATTTGCCTTTGGTGATGCCAGGGATCAGACACTGAAGATGATACCCTGAGTGAGAAGGTCCTGACAGTAGAATGGCAGGGTCAATGGATGCTCTCTGCAGGTGAGCATGTTCACAAGCTTGGTTGAAGGATGAAGCATTATAGGACATCAAAATACACCGCACAAATGGCTTGTCTGTCAGCTGCCTATGCAAAAGCAGATTTATGTGCAGCTGTCTTTTGTGACTGGGATTAGTTGCATGAACTGAGCTTGCGTAGACAGCACAGCTTTGGTGCATACGATGCTGCAGCAACTGCTGGCTCAATGCATGCCCTGTTGTGCGGGACTTGTGAGAGCATGTTATGAGTAAGCACTCACGCTTGACCTTTTAGCTTAGGAGCCATTTTGGTGATGTCCCACTCCCCAGGTGCATAGCCAGTCTTCCTGTCTCTTTTGCCTGTGGCATCCTCACTGCTTGCCTTAGCTGCAATGCAAGCAGCAAGGTGAGCAACCTTCTTTCTGAAGAGATTTGGACATGCAGTTGCACATGCATCACTGCTCGTCAAGCACGCTGTCATATACTGCTGAGCGGACTTGTTATGCATGCTGCAGAATCGACTCATTTGTGCAGACAAGCCTGTGCTGATCACACCTCGTTTCATCTGAGAACCAAGCTAGACAAACCAGCCTTACATTATGACATGAACTTTCAGTCATCAGACTTAGAGCTGTAATCCACGCTTGTCAACAAAGTATAGAGTAGATGTGTGCCACACCGGTGTATACGCCGTCTGCCAAAAGCTGCCCTGTATACTCTACCCACAGTTGCATTGATTTGATGAAGATTTCATTTAATTTGACCTTGTCATTATGATTGTTGGCACTAGTTATGGTTTTTGTAGCCTAATTAGGCTGCAAAGGCTTGCATGTATACACTTTTGTCTACAGTGCAGATGTCAACTCTACGCAGGTGTATGCCTGATTTGGGCAAATGGTTAAGAATCCAGAAAAGTGCGACATGTACGCCAAGCATAGACAATAGCATATATGCCTGACATAGGTACGGCTTTTGAGCCGCACATAGGCATGCATCACACTCAAATCAAACTACAATCATGCATGTTGGATATCTCTGATGCAAAGGGTTCAGTCATCTGGGCTACTGACTCAGAGTGAAAAAGCACTTGGTACCTGCTGCTTGCACTAGCCGGCCATGGTATGCTGAGCTTGCCAGGGGCCTTGTGGCTTCAGGAGTCAAATAGGATGGAGGCCCTTCCAAAGCATCTAGCGCTGACAAAGCTGAGGGGAGTCCTGATGAGCCTGGACCTGGGGAGTACTACAAATGTGGTGGTGGTGGTTCACATGTGCCATGACCAGTTGAAGTTGTTACTGCACAGTCTGCTAGCCACAAACACACCTGTGACATCAGCTCCGTGATCCTGCAACCTTCCTGCTGGGGACCTTTCGTGTCGCTGCCTAGGACCCTGGCTGCAACAAGCTACAGCAGCTCAAAACTGGCATGTGAGACATCCAAAGTCTGACATAGCAGACAGCTCATGCTGCACCCACTGAGGCAGCTGCTCTTGTTGAGTTCAAAGTAAGTCCTGAAATATCTAAGTGGCGTGCATTTTGCTCACGTACTGCATGTGAACTGTTGTCAGGTCGGAATCCTGCCTGATACAGCCATTGTCAGGAACTGCACTTTGCTTTTACCTATCGCTGTCGGACTGCTCAAGCAAGCTATCCTGAGACTCCTGAGCGCTGTCGCTGTCAGATTCCCCTGTGGGTGCACAGAGGTTGTAAGATACAGCTGACATGCAATCATCTCAGCAGCAAGGCACGCTTGCCCGAGGCTTGATCACTCCCGTAGTCAACAAGTGCCATTCACAGCTTGCCGAGCAATTGCTGGTGGTAAACTTGGATCAATCAGTTGCTTTTGCGTCGCCACAACTGAGACCCATGCAGCGGACTCCCCCGATCATTCTTGTTACTTGCTGTAGGCTCACAATTGGGCTCACAGCAATCAGAGTAGCAGAGACAGCGACGCGAGCCGTACAACGCACGATGACACGTGGACTGTTCCTCTTCTTGCCTACCTTTTGTGCCTCGGCTGCTACACTACGCTCACTAACCGCGCCAGACAATTTGCTGTGACACTTTGCCGTTAAGCCTGGTTGTAGTAGCCCACATCAAAGCAGGAAACATGGCAGACGTTGTAAACGGTAACGAGCCCGAAGAGGAGTTAGTAGATTACGAGGAGGAAGAAGCTGCTGAGCCAGATCAGGCAGCAAAGGGAGAGGAGGGTGTAAAGCGAGGTCACGTTGCCCTGCACACAGCCGGGTTCAAGGAGTTTTTATTGAAGCCAGAGATCTTGCGAGCCATCACCAACAATGCGTTTGAGCACCCCTCTGAAGGTGTTTGCTCAGATCTTATGGAACTACGATGTTTTCGCTCGGCAGAGCTTTGCTGCCCTTCTTTGCATTGTAAAGACATTTGACATGGTTGTATTATGTGCAGTGCAACATCAATGTATACCTAGCGCCACCATGGGGTCGGACGTCCTTTGTCAGGCCAAGTCAGGAATGGGAAAGACAGCCGTCTTTGTCTTGTCCATTCTTCAACAGATCAAAGTTGAAAACGACGAGACCACAAAGGTGGCCAAGATTGGAGCTCTTGTGATGGCTCACACCAGAGAGCTTGCTTTTCAGGTGAGTGTTCAGCACCTTCACCAGATATTACACTGGCTCAGCAGCCAGGGCAGGTCTTGATCATTCTTTTTCTGCTGTGCAGATATCCAATGAGTTTGGTCGCTTCAGCGAGTCTATGGCCGAGAAGCCTCGGATTGCCACCTTCTATGGAGGTTTCCCAGAGGAAGAGGACAGGAAGACCCTAAAGAGCACCACTGCCAGCCCTCACATTGTAGTGGGAACCCCTGGTCGCATCAAGTCGGTAAGCAGCTGCTGTATTTGGGATTGTGCTGCTGTGGACATCTTGACTGGTCAAACCGACTCAAGTGTGTCCTGTATGTTGCAGCTGATGCAGAGAAAGGTCCTCAAGCTGGCGTCTGTCAGACATTTTGTACTAGATGAGTGTGACAAGATGCTGGAAAGTGTTGGTGAGTCTTTCTGCCTTTAGATACCTTGAGGCCATGCCAGTCAGCATTGCCTTCCACCTTTTTTTTCTCACATCTCATTTGGTGCAATTGTGCTCTGCAGACATGCGACAAGATGTTCAGGAGATCTTCAAGGGCACTCCGCATGAGAAGCAAGTGATGATGTTTTCAGCCACCCTTTCAGATCAGATGCGACCAGTGTGCAGAAGATTCATGGACAACGTGAGTTCTTCCGCTGGTGGCATGGCTGCCTGAACCCCAAGCAGCTGGCAGTACTCTTTGGCATCTGCACTCCCAGCACTCGGCACTACACTTGAGGGGTTGATAGGAGAAAGACGTCACCACCAGAAATTTGCAGCACATGGCTCATGCATCAGCCTCCCATCTACATTGTTCACATCGGACAGAGCCTTGACAACCTCAGTCGTCAGTTTACAGGACAATACCGCAATCAGCATGATGAAGTTCAACCTCCAGTCAGCATTTGCCTTTTGTGTCAGTCTCGTCAGGCACCAAGCAAACTCATGTCCAGCCTTGCCTTCATCAGCCCAGAACTGTGGTGTGGCAAGCTGTTGATGATGGGAAGTTGGGTTGTGCTGGCCTCTCTGTCAAGACGCTAGCTAAGCTGGAGTGCCAGGGCTTTCCAGCACAACCTGCTGACAGTACTGGCAGTCCTCTGTCATTCCCAGATGACCTCTGCTCTGCAACTTGCTGCGTATGCAGTTCCTGAGCTGCATGCTTGAGCTGATGCTCTGATAGCTGCATAGCTCGTCGTGCTCAATGGCATGACATTGCTGGTTGTGCCATCGCCTCTGTCGTCTGCAGCTTGTGAGGCTTGAAATCTGTCAGACCTGCTTTTCATTGCTGCTTTGATCCTGAGCTGCAGTGGTTTAGATGCATTTTCATGTCTAGATTTCGTCAAGCTGACCAACATGACATGCATTGCAGCCAGTGGAGGTGTACGTAAATGATGAGTCCAAGCTGACTCTGCACGGGCTGGTCCAGCACTATACTATGCTTGGTGAGGAGGGCAAGAACAAACGGCTTATGGACCTGCTTGATCAGCTGGACTTCAACCAGGTATGCTTGTGGTGGTTGCACACAATCAACATGAACAATGCTATGCGGCAGCTCAGCACTTTTAGCATCTCATGTGCATGCGTATGAGCCTCACAGAGGCAACTTTGTTTCATATATACGTATATATATCAGTAAATATAAGCATTTGCCATACCAACACACACAGGTTTACATATGCTTCTACATCTTTTCAGCATCTGGCATTAGCTGCTGTGACTCATTCTGTGCTTGCATGGTCACTAGCTCTGCCACCCAGCTTGAGTAGATGGCAGCCACAGAACACCTCACCTGTACAGGTTGCTGGTCACCTACTCAGTTGTGCAAACTGCAGGTGGTAATCTTTGTGAAGAATGCAGCGCGTGCCAAGCACCTGGCCCAACTTCTGGAACAGTGCCAGTTTCCAGCATGCGTCATCACAGCTAACATGCCACAGCCAGAGAGGCTCGCAGTATACAAGTAAGTCTCGGTAGTGATGCACATGCTGGTCAGTGTTCCTCTGCAGCTGAATAGTGCCACAGAGTTGCTGGAGGACAGGCTTTGAATAGAGTGGCTTTTTATAGCTTTGTTGCTGTCCAGACGTGCCATACAACCTTTTTGGTTGATGCCGTTCTATACAATTGCTTGTGCAGAATGAGGTTCAGGCTGCAAACCAGTATCCTAGTTGCATTGCAGCTCAACATGTCATCAACATGCGGGTTGGACTGCAATTTGCGCCGCCCATTTGTACCAATACCACTCACAAACTGAGCCGATTTCTGCCTGCTGCAGCACCTTCAAGAAGGGCGCCAAAAGGCTGCTTGTGTCCACAGATCTGATTGGGCGTGGCATTGACATTGAGGGAGTCAATGTGGTGTTCAACTATGACATGCCCGAAACAGACCAGAAGCATGGCAATGGTGCTGACACATACCTGCACAGGGTAAGCAACAGCAATGCTTACACCATTTTCTGCCTTTGTGCTTATGTGTCAAGCTGCTGAGTGCAATCACAGGCAGGCTCGGCTTACACCATATTGTGCAACAAGCTTTGACTTCACTTTGTGTCTCACACTCAATCATGCGAATGTGCTCGGCAGGTGGGACGCGCTGGCCGTTTTGGAACCAAGGGGTTGGCTATTACCTTTGTAGCTTCAGAGGATGACTCCAAAGTCCTCAATCAGGTGTGCCATGCAACCCAGCTCCTGCATGCTGCAGTGCATGATGTGACAGCTCTGTTGACCACCTGACATCTCATGCTGGTTGGTGTCGCACATACTTGATATTACAGCATTCATGAGTGCAGGTGCAGGAGAGGTTTGATGTGGACATCACCGTTTTGCCAGACCACATTGACAAGGAATTGTATCGCCATGATGAGTGAGGCCGTATGTCACAAAGTTTCAGCGCAAGTCAAGCAATGTCATAGTTGTCCGATGAATGCCACATCTAATTTTCTTGTTTGCAAATGTTTGCACTGCAAGAAACAACGGTTCCTGCATCAGTGGTACGTATGCACAGGTGTTTTCGTTTCTGATTAAGCACATCATACCTCGCTTTTTACCTGCCTATGTGCCTCAGCCTTTGACCTACGTGACAGGCTGGATTCTCTGTTTTTGTACAACTGTTGAGAACATCGCACGATCTAACAGATCATGAGCTGTCGTAAATACTGTGAAAGATCCCATAATGAATCCATAATACTCGGGACTGATTCATCGTCTTGACTGCGTTGCCTGAGAAATTGCAGATTCGCGCATTGCATACTCCCCAAGACACTTGTTGACCATTAAATGTTAAAATTTGCAATGTGGGATGAAGTTGCATATGCATTTGAGCTGCAAGCAAGTGCCGAAGACTATTAATAATTGCATTGAAGTTGCATGCACAGTTGTGCTTGCAAGTGTAGAAGCATGCATGCTATGCCTGCGATGGCCGGTCATATGTATAGAGCTTTCAAAAGTTTGAGACACGTTGGGCAGCCAGACCGGGATGGAAGGCGTTGCGCTAGGCCCTTGCTTGTTCACAACATGCAGGATCCGGCTGCAAGCGATCTGAGCTGCGGACACCTGTCGTGAAATTTGAACACAGGCCGGAATCTGAAGTATGATCACGAGGCTAGGTTTTGGAGCTCGGACAGAACTTGGGTTCGTTGTGCCTAGAGATCAAAATGCTTTAAGAAGGTGCCTATGGTTGCCCATTAGCTGTTGGGCCATCTGGGCAGGTCTGCAACATGGTGACCACTCCGTTGACAGGGGATGTTCCACCCAGCTCCATGCCCAACTCTGCTCCGTATAGCAGACAGGGGCTGCATCGGAACAAGTCTGGCTTAGGCCATGCTGCATCAAACGGGTTTGTGAAATGGACAGCCCTGACACAGCCAAACTATGCAGCTGTGTTGCACGGAATCAATGACATGCGGTATGAGGAATTTCCTCTGGCCTCCACCTTAAAGGAGGGCACGGTCAGAATAGAAGTAAAAGCAGTTGGCATTTGTGGCTCAGACGTTCACTACTGGAAAAGGGTGAGGCTTGGTCAGCAGCAGTATTGCAGGGAATCCAAAAGTATGATGACCGACAGACGTATACCGCTGCGCAGGGAAGAATTGCGGACTTCGTGGTCAAAGAGCCTATGGTCATCGGGCACGAGTCAGCAGGGTGAGCCCGCAAATTTTGCTTTCAAGGCTACAGTGAGACAAAGCGAACGCCGGTCTGGTTCAGTATGTTTTTAAGCATATAAGAACTCGTCACGCTGTCCGACTGGGGTTTACTGTCGCAGTGTTGTTGTGGAAATCGGCCCTGGTGTGAGGGACTTAGTAGTTGGCGATAGGGTCGCCATCGAGCCCGGAGTGCCGTGCTGGACCAACCGGGCCTCCAGGTAGGAGCTACACACCAACGGTGTTTGTTTGCAGCTGCTCACTGGTCTGATCAGCTCAGGGTTGGGTTGTCAAGCAACATGTCTTATCCTGCTCTGCAGGGAAGGTCGATATAATTTGTGTCCAGACATCAAGTTCTTTGCCACCCCTCCTGTGCACGGGTCTCTAGCAAATGTAAGTACCCAGGGAGCACCCCCCTAAGCAGCTTCTTGAGTCCGCTTGTCTCAACCCTTTGGGTTAGTCCTGTCAGTGCTTGGCATTCATGGCATGTGTCCTCATTTGTGCTAAGAGAGGCTTGAGATGTTGACACACTGCCTGCCTTCCAAAATGGCGACCTTCATGCTGCTCAAAATGGGCACATGCGTGTCTTGGTCCTGACAGACACCTTGTTTCAACATGCAGTTTATAGATCACCCTGCAGAGTTCTGCTTCAAGCTGCCAGAGGGTGTCAGTTTTGAAGAGGGTGCAATGTGTGAGCCACTGTCTGTGGGAATTCACGCATGTAGACGAGGCAAAGTTGAGCCTGGCAAGAATGTGGTCATCCTTGGTGCTGGACCAATCGGTAAGCCTGTCTTGTGTAGTGCAAGTGATCCTTTGCCCCAATGCTGTGATCAAAAGGCTGCAGCATCTTTGTCTTGTTTCTGCATGCAGTGCTGCATCAGGCTTGCTCAATGTGCTGATATGCTGCTGCTGCCCTTTGCTGAAAAAGGGAGGCTGAAATCTTTTGCCTGTTGGACGGTGCATGAGTGCACCGTGTAACTGTACTTGTTAGCTTCCATGTAGACAGGCAGCAGCTCATTGGCTTGCTGTCATAGTAGAGATGGGCTCATGGCATCAACTTACAGCAGACTGTTATGATAGTGGCATTTCAATCATCCTAATAGCGGCGTTGCCAAGCTGCTTGATGCTTGTTGTTCATGGTGACGGAAATGATGTATCACCGCACTAGGCTTTCAACACATGCTTTTGGCAGCACTCTGCCCTCTCACTCCTGTGAAGGCCTGATGATACTGACTGTTGCATAGTCTACGTCTTTTGATGTCACCCCACCATGTCCCATCAGATTGCTGCTCCTGCAATCCACGCCTTCACTCACCAGTCTCCCTTGCAAAACTAGTCGCATACACACTGCAGCCATCAAACAGTTGCCCATTAGCCTTGCTGATGCCATGCTAGTGTCATTCTGGTGTGTCTTCATTTATTGACTTGCTACACAGGTTTGATGACACTGGCGGCTGCCAAGTCCTTTGGTGCAACCAGCCTTGCCATCACTGACATCAGCCCCCAGAACATTGCCCTGGCGAAGAAGATGGGAGCCACAGAGGCCTACTGCCACCCCAGAACAGCCACCCCCCAGGAGATTGCAGACTACCTGAAGAAGATGCTGAGCCCCTACGGGCCTGAGATCATCATTGACTGCGTCGGTTTTGAGTCCACAGTCCAGACAGCCATCAGGAGTTGCTGCATGGGTGGCAAGGTTGTGGTGGTGGGAATGGGTCAGGACAACATGACTCTTCCCATGTCCACTGTGGGCGTGCACGAGTTGGATGTCCTGGGCTGCTTCCGATATGCCAACACAGTAAGCAGCTTTGTCTGTACCCTTGCTGCTGGGCATCCATCAGGAGTGTGCATTGTCATCATTTGATGTCCTGCTTAGTTGGCAACTTGCTGTGGCACCAGTTGTTTTGCATCTTCATCATCATGTAGTAGCAGATGCATGAGACAAGGCTGTCTGCTAGCGGCACTCAGGCAGCCCATGTCTCTTTGTGTGTCCATGTATGCATCAACAGCGCATGCGGGGCGTTTTTTATGCTTCATCAGCAGCAATCAGCCCCAGTGCACACAATTTACAGTGCATGCTTGTTGATCTGCCAGCAACGTCATCACAACCAGGTCTTATGATACAACCCACGGGTGTGGCGTAGCATCAAAAGCAATCCCAGATGTTGTATGCTGCTCTTTGCTCGTGTGCCCGTCAGATCAACATTCTGCCATTGTCCCCACTTTCTGTGGGATTCTCATCAGGTGCATAGTATTTTGTGCTGTAACCGCTTCAAGAGACCCTAATTGGCAGAGCCTAATTGTGTGTCTGTGATCATGCTGCAGTACCCCTTGTGCCTGTCCCTGTTGGCCAACAAGAAGATTGATGTTCTGCCCCTGGTGACTCACCGCCTAGGCTTCTCAGAGGAAGAAGTGGTGAAGGGCTTTGACACAGCACTGCGGTCTGCTGAGACCAAGGCCATAAAGGTCATGTTCAATTTATGAGAGAAGCCTGGAGTCTGTCATCCGTAACCCCATTAGTACTGTTTCAGACACCAGTGCTGCTGCCGCACTTGCTGAAAGATACTGGAATCCCTCAGTTGCAAACCCAGAGCAGAGAGCAGACCGCTTTTTTGAGAGTACAGTCCCTGTGCAAACTCAGAGATAGTGTGGCTTGTGGTCACACAGCAGTTGGGATAAGGAACGCGCTGCAGTTGCCTCTGACTTAGGGGCGTAGTTCATTGTACCAGGAGGAAGTATGTTCACAAGCTTTGCTCAATGCTGCCACACTTGTCTGAGTGATGGCTATGACATTTCTGCATTGATTGAGGTCTAATGTATAGGCCTTGCAATTTTGCTGCAGATGCTGTTTGTACTAGCTCTGCATGTAGCTTTCTTCTTTGTCAGGGATGTGCAGCGCTGCATACTGTACATCGGTCTGGCTTGTTGAACTGGTTAACTATACCCTGACATTCATTTGCTGGACTGACCCTTGTTGCCCTTACAACTGTAAGCTGCATTTAATGTCAAGCTTGCAAACTGCTAATGAGGAGCCAGGACGACTTGCTGCCTAGAGGGCGCTTGTGCTTACCAGAGAAAGGTGCTTCGTGATGCCAAAGCCCAGGGCTCATTGCTATAGCTCTGCATCTATTGCTTAACGGTTGAACCATTCACATGCCCCAAGCGTATTAGATGTGTTCTTTGTGCATCTGCCGCTTGGGAGTAAAGTGCTGTCATGGCAGTAGTCAACCACAGCTTGCAAGCATGCATGGCAGCTTTCTGGATAGTTGACTTGCAAACTGCCATATGCATGCATGTATGGAGTAAGAGCATGTGCTGAATATATATGATGTCAGCGGGTGCCACTTCATCGTTGGCACACGCGCTCTACTTCCTCAGGCAACAGTGTGCTTTGTGTGCAAGCCCATGTCCTGCATTGGCAGTCTGCTGTGGCAGCAAAATTGGTCAGAAACCGTGGTTTCGATGCAGCTAGCAGCATTTGCTGATCCAACTCCCATTCATCCAGCTCATCACGAATCGCAGCTCTCACGGCAGGCATCATCTCGGAACTGCGCAAGCACAGCGAGACAGGCCGTCGCGGCCAAGCCTAGCAAGTGGCAACACTGTCAGTCCGAGGACTCAACAGTTCAGGTTGCCTAGCACCCAGGCAAACCGATGGCTGAGCAAGACGTAGACATCGCAGCTTTCAGCGACGACGAGGTCGTTGACCTCACTGTGGACGATGAAGACTGGGATGATATCGAAGTACGTTTATCTTACTGTGTGACATGGTAATTCCGCGCGTCCGACCGGTTGTGCTGACTGTGTGGCAATCCCCTAATAGGACTTTAGCGATCTTGAGCAAGACCTTGAAGAAACGACAGCTGAGGACTCTAGACGAGGCAAAGACATGCAGGTATACATCTGATTTCTTCAGTTGATTGCCACTAGGTAAGCAGATATGTTTAACTAGTATTGTTGCTGTTGCAGGGAATTCCTTGGGACAGGATGCAGTTTTCCAGGGAACATTACAGGGTGAGCTGAAGCATACAATGCACTGCGCACAGGGCAATTTGTACCCTGAGCTTGCAGAGCATGCTTATCTGCTGGTATCTGCTGTAGGATACTCGATTAGAAGACTACAGGAACTACCTCAACCTGAAAGATGAGGTAGACGCCCACCAGGAGGAACTGGTTCAGGAGTGCCTGTCTGTTCAAAAGGTACAGTGCAATTCACATAACGCACTGAAGCTCTGTCCCAATGTATATGCATATTCAAGCTGCATGTCACAGCGGCTGGTTCACTGTTCTGCCTTACTGCTTACTAGAAACTGGTTGCATGTGTGTCTTCCAGGGTGGAAAGTTTTTTGACTTCTACAGAAACTCCAGATCAGTCAAATCCACCATTGTGCACTTCCAGGTGAGAGCTTCTGGCCTCATTGGCTGACCAAGTATGCTGCTTTGCTTTCCTTCATGAAGCATGCACATGTTTGTACACACCTGCACAGCCGCCTAGCCTGCACAGTTCCATGTCACCAAGATGCATCATCACATCTTTGTAGTCCATCATGTCAACTGCAATGTCTGACAGAGGGAGTTATGCCAATGCAGTTGCGCAACCTTCTATGGGCAACATCCAAGCATGATCTGTACTTCATGCATGATCATTGCGTAAAGCATTGGAACAGCTTGACGAGACAAACAACTGAGGTGATTCACGTCGGCTCCAGTCAATTCTTGTGTTGCAAATTTTGCATATGTGTTATACCTGTTTGTAATTGCTTGTAAGCAGACACACTTTGCTTGTTGCACACTACTATCTGGTATCATCTGGCATGCACGCTTGCTGCAGAGCACACATGATACGTCTGGGCATCAGATAGCACTCATCATTGCATTGTAACAAGCTTGTGACCCTGTAACAGTGTATTGGCGGGGCCTTACGTGTTTACATATGGTTAATTCTTTCTGTCTTCCATGTTGACAATGACAAGCTCACTGGGGGTCCAGCTTTGACTCGAAATTGGAACTCGACGGTACAAGTTTCCCAATGTGTGCTGGGCGCTGGATGGACGTCCGCCCTACAGGCAGCAACAGGTTGCAAATATGTTGTACATGTACACATGCCTGCATGCATGTCTCAGAACCTTGGTAATGGCCCAGCAGAGCAAATGTGGCAATTGCATGACAAGCTGCTTTCCTATCAGAGCCTCAGTGTGATATTAAGATATTAACAAAAAGGAGCAAGTAAAATAGCTGATCAGCAAAGTCGAGCTAGCTGTGTGCAGCTGTCATTGATTGGGACTATGATGCTGATCTAGGGCTAAGGTCCTACCCCATGAGGGGGCAATCGTCTTTGTAGTCTGATCTTGCCATCAACATGTACAGGTGATGGACCTGTCTGGGGGGTCCAGTCGAAGTTTTGCCCCGGGGTTGGGGCGGGTGGTGGTCAGCACCCTGTGTGTGCAGGACAACCTGGTTGCAGCCGGCGGCTTCAATGGTGATCTGGTCATCAGGAACACAAGTCAACAGGAGCCAGTCTGCAGGTCTGCCAAATTGCATGTTGTTATCATCTGCATGTTGTTATCATCCATGCAACGTTGACTTTCTTGCTTCTGGGCTCACATGTCTGGTTAGCCAGCATGCTGATTGCTGAGTCAGCACAAGATGTCACAAGGAAGGGTGAAGGGTATATTGCGGCAGGAATTGGCACAGCAGTAAGGCTGTACCTCATGTGTAGGAGGCAGCATTCCAACACATGTGGCGTTGCCAATCGTCTCTGCGTAAATGCATACTCTTGCATGCTGCATGACTCTTGGTTGTCACCACATCAGTGTGGTTTCCTTAGTCAGAGTCGCTGGGACGGTCTTGCATGCAACAGGCACTCGACAACCCTCGTTGCCAAATCTTGTCACAGCTGGGCTGCTGTAGCAGGTAAGTCCATGTTTTGAAAGTGCAAGGGTGGCTCATGTTGCTTTCTTCAAATGCTTGCATCATCTTAGTAATGTTTTGATGTGCAATGCCATACACAGACCCAATCAGGACTTTACATGCCTGACCCGGGGGAGAGACATTGATTTGCCAAAATGAGTGAATGAATGCGTGAATGGTATGCAGTATGCGGGTGACAACCAATGACAATGGTATCACAAACGCCATAGAGATCTTCCATCCACGGACTGGCGGCACCCGGATCATGACAGCCAACAACGACCAGATGGTGCGTCTGTATGATGCGGCGCACTTCCAAGTCATCAGGTGACCATCACATGCCTGGGCCATGCATGAACCCAACAATGCCCACATGCATTGTTGTTTCAGTGTTTCTGCTAGCCTTCAGACACAACCTTGCTTCCAGACACAGCTCTTCTCACCAGTGCATACCACTAGATGCTTTCGTTTGGCAGATGCTTTCATTTGGTCTACGCTGTTGTGATAGTGGCAGGCATTGAAGTTTGACTCCTCAAGTTTGTTTGGCACATTGTGGACTCTAGCCCAGCTGTCGACTTATCCTCTGCATGTAAAGCAATCATCCTCTCAGCAGTGATACACTAGTCAACAGCAGTGAACCTCCAGCTGCGCTATCTGTGCCCACATGTTGCCACAGCTGGAGGTAAGACTCAGCTTGTCTTTGTAATGCCTTCATTCCGGCTACGTGTGGATGTAGCAAACATCTTTAGCCTTGTAGACCAACCAACATGCTGCAAGTTTGCAGGTCAAATGACTTGCTACATCCTAGCACAGAATTGGCAGAGTTGAGCTGCTGTATTCTTCTCACAATGTAGGAAAGCTAGCCTTACAAAAGCCTTCTGATTTAACTCCTGTCAATGTTGCAGTGGGCTGCATTATGACTGGGCAGTCAACTTTGCAGCAGCATGTCCCAGCAATGACAGCCTGGTAGCAGTGGTTGGTGATGACCCTGTTGCTCAGCTGACAGACCTCAAAACAGGCAAGCCGGCTGCTGCTTTGAAAGGGCATCTTGACTACTCCTTTGCTGCGGCGTGGCATCCTGACGGAAACCTTTTGGCCACAGGCAATCAGGTGTGTAGCTTGTCTTGCTCAGCTGTGTCGTGAGGAATGTTGGATGTTTGCTGCATGCATGCATTCATTTGTTTGTCCATTCATCCATCCATCCATTCAATCACCCATTCATGCATTCATTCAGCAGGTCTGTTGTTTTCCCTGCATTGCTGTGTTGTATTGAGTAGCTAGCACATCGTCAGCGGCAAGGTACTGGTATAAGTAGATGCTCCTCCAGCTCAAAAGTTAAGGATCTTGCATTGTTCTTTGCTGGTCATTAGCCCTGCTATAACATGTGTACATAGTGTAAAATATGTCCCACTCCAGCAAGAACTTCTTACATAAAGGCAAGCTATTACCAGCATGGCAGACAGTCTGGCACCTTGCTCACTGGATGATCAGTCAGTGCTCTCTGTTTGCAAATCACAGGCTTGCACTTTTCTCTTTGTAGACATGTCTGGCATGGACCATGCTCCCATGCACCTGTTAATATCAATGCTCAATTCAGTCAGCATGAGACCCAGCCTGACCTCTGCATATGCGCAGGACACAACAACACGGATATGGGACATCAGACAACCAGGCAAGAGCCTGGCTGTTCTGAGTGGCAGGATGGGCGCCGTTAGGTCTCTGCGCTTCAGCTCTGATGGCCGATTCCTGGCCATGGCAGAGCCAGCTGACTTCGTGCATGTCTTTGATGTCAAAGCAGGCTTTCACAGGTCAGACTGGCGTTGCCTGCCCAACTGTTCTTGCCACAGCAATGTATGTGCAGTTCCGGTTGTCCCTGTCAATGAGGTGCAGACACAGAATTGTGGATGGCTGATGCGGCTGCAGTTCTGAAACCGGCTGATCGCTTTGCGGTTGGGATGCAACATGTAGCAGTTGCAGTGATCAGATGTTTGCTTGACATCATGGTTGCAGTTGCAACGTCAGTCTGCATTGATGTGTGAAAGTGTAGGCAATATCATGTGGCCAATATTGTATCAGAATGACTGCTTGTCATGACAACGGTTGCAACGGCTTCGGCTACTGTCGCAGGAGTCAAGAGATTGATATGTTTGGGGAGATCTCAGGAATGTGCTTCAGCCCACAGGCCGACAAATTCTTTGTTGGCATAGCTGATGCCACTTACAGCAGCTTGCTTCAGTTCAACCGCCATGAGCACCAGAGCTTGCAGCAGCATGGCAGCCTATGACACCAAGCCGAAGTTGCAGGTAGTGTCCATGCATTGTAGATGGCTAGCTGAGTAGGCAGAGCCTTACAGCAGGTTCTCAGTCAATTTTGACACTCACTGATAACGTATGTATCATACCTAGTGCCTGTGCAGCTGCCGCTAATTATGTTCCAGCACAATGAAGCTGTTCTGTCAGCAGGCGAATTCACTGTCCATTCATGTGTACACCAGATTGTCCAGACATTTTATGTTCAATTCACTTGCTTGAGTCTATGTGTGATGTTGAGAAAGGGAGTCTCAAGTTATCTGACAGTGTATCAACAATGTAACAGTACCCCATGACCAGGTCTCAACACACGAAGTTCCTCTGCTTGACTTGTAACTGTGGCAAGAGCCAAAGATGCTGGCCAGGAACTTTTGCTGTTGAATCAACCGATACTGACAGCAGGCTCAGTAAATTGCCACGTCCAGGAAGTCTCCTGTCTGCAGTGACAGCAACCAGCCATTTTGCAGAGGCATTTTGTGTGCCAGAGTGCAACCACTTATGCAGGCAAATGCAAGCAATGGCTGCTTTTTCTGCATTGCATTCATGAATGCTTAGCCTGCAGCCTTGACAAAAACAAGCAACATATGTCACCTGAAAGTTCAGCTGTTTCAATGACTTCCGATCATCTTCCATACCAGGCTTTCCAGAAATGGAAGCACCAACCTGCACCGACGCTGTAAATGAGGCAAAAGCACATTCATATTTACGTAGCAGCCATTGTGACAAGGTTCAGCTCATGTGCACTTGCATTGGAGCAGCAACTTCAGCAGCCACGCTAGTTGGGAAACTGCCATGCTTCAGCTGAAGGAAACTGCTGTATTTCAGCGAAAGGGAACAGCTGTGTTTCAGCTGACGGAAACTGCTGTGTTGCAGGTAAGATCGACACCTACCAGCCGCATGACATTCCGTCCTCTCTTGTCTGGGTACACAAAGGCAAATTCAAGCCTAGCGTTGATTCGTTTTGCAGCTGGCTGAACCTGCACAAACCAAAGCAGAATGGTCAAAGCTTAGTCTGCGTGCTGGTTAACATCTAACAGTCAGTGAAGAAAGCTTGACCAGGTTGCAGCATCACTGAAAACCATTGAAGTCTAGTCATGACAAAGAAATTATCGGTACCTCTTTCAACAGGTCGGTCAATTCCCTCAGGGTTGCATCTGACCAGGTGTAAATCTGGACCTCACTCTTTGGCTCCTGATTGCGCACATGGTATTCCTCCAGTTTGTGATGAGCGCCTTGCTGCATTGAGCCAGTTGCACATTATCAGCAAGAGGTGTGTGTGCATCATGTTATACGTGGTACTGAATGCAATGCGCCCAATCAAACAAAGACACACGAGGGTTCTGCAGGATGAGACAAGCGTATCATGTGTGACGTGGCCTCACCTTTGTGAAGACTCTGAGCAGCAGCGGGCAGACCTGCAAAAAGGAATAACATGTCTCAGACAAGGCAATATGGGTAAGCTGAGTGTCACGCTGTCACAAGGTAAGCTGCAGACCATACTGTACACCTTTTCTCTGTCTATCTGTGGCTCTGGTGGCGGCACAACTATCTGGCTGGCAGGTTGTGTTGGTACAGGGGCTGTTAGAGGTGCTGCAGGAGCAGGGGCTGGCGGTAGTGTGTCGCGTGCGTCTCTGGGTGGCAGATCTCTGATGGGACCGTCACGCATTGGCTGATCTCGGACGGAAGGATCCCGGCCTCTGAAGTCCCGAGGAGGCTGTTGATCTCTGGGGTATGGCTCTCTCCTGGAAGCCAGAGCATTCGCGATTTCGGAAAGTCCATGCGTCCCGAACAATCATGCTCTTTGAATTGCAAAGGCGCTTCTGCAGATGCATGCATTGCCTTACCGGTAAACGCCTCTGTCTCCCCTTGCAGGGCCCAGTCTGTCTGCAAACCTATCAGGTCTATCATAGCCACGATCATCGTCTGGAGGCCCACGGCGGCCTCGATCATACCCAGACATTGTGTAGACCCTGGTGCGCTAATGTGCAGACAAACTTGTTTGTTATGAGGAACAGAAGCTGAGCGCAGTGCAACTGCAGTCCCTGTTCGATGGTTGACCGTCACAGCAATTAACGCCTAGGCAAAGCTGTGCACCAACACGGAGCAGGCAGACAGCTGCTAAAGGGACGCTGCGGCTCGAGCTGATGCCGTCAACTAGGATCAAGATGATCACCTTTGCCTGTTCAAGAAGTGAGGGAGCAAGAAGAAGCACAGACGCGAGTCGCCAGAGCTTCGATGTTATGCATGTGTGCAGCAGACCTCCTGCAGAGGTTCGCTTGTCTATATATGTACAACTCAAGACAGTGACAATTTTCTGACAGGCTCCTGATGATGATTTGCTTGCCCAAGTAACTTTGTTGTCTATTTTCTGATGAAAGACTGCAATTGGGTCAAATAGGCTAGCTAGCCCCAAACACTGCAAAATCCCTGACTGACTGACTGTCTAAAGAATTGCATCCTTGCTCTCTCTCTCTCTCCAACAGGACAGAACTGCCAATTCAGCTATGCTTCACATCACAATTAGAGATGTCAAGCATAACGTTTTGATCAAGTCATGAGTCACTCATCACACACTCATGAGTCACTCATCACACACCACAACACCAGTCATTGTGCATCAAACACAAGCTCTCTGCTCTGTACCTTAAGCTGATCACATTGGCTGCACATACTCATTCTGTAATCAGTGCCAACGCTGGCCATGCATGCTTGGCAAAAGCTATAGTGCACAATGGGCATTGCAGCCTCATCATGTCTGCCAGCTCATCATGATGTGTAGATAGGAGCCAAGGCATAGCCGCAAACAGTGGCGTTGACACCATTTGCAGCTTGGCATCGCCTCTGCAGTGTTGTCAGAACAGCAGTACTGCCGGTAGCAATCGCAAAAGCATAGCCATCCTCAAAATTCTGGTCCAGTGTCTGTGTGGAAGTCATCCAAGTCCCATTTCCCATGCTCTCTATAGGGTCATGCAAAATGTCTGAATGGGTGCGCACTATTGTGTATGGCACCTGCAGCAGCATTGAAATCTTTTGTATTGCTGGCTATGCCTCGCACAGTCAGATACGAAACAGCTTCACTGCTCATCACACCATGGTGCAGTAGCGCTTGTTTGCCTCAGAAAGGAAGACAACACTAACAAAAGCCCATGCAGTCAAGTTGGGCTCATGTGAGCGCATGCACGAGAATTAATTGGTGACAGCTGATATGACGAGTTAAAGCAGTGATGAGTTGCGAATTGTGCCCACCCAATGCTGCTGGATTTTTCATAGTGAATTAGATGAGCAGCGTGCCATTGAATCAGTTCCGATACTGTCTTGGACAATACAATCTATCGAAGACATTACAGTCTGTTGAAGATGACGGATGCTCACGCCCACAGCCCACTAGCCAGTGCATGCCTGTGTGGGGGGGGGGGAGGGGGGGGGGGAGAATTTGTTTGGAGGGGGGGTCCTCCCCGGGGAGGGGTCGTGCAACTAGAAATGAATGCAAGGGAGCAGAAAACGACCTGCTTGCCACTGGAGCCCACCAAGGAGTTCCATCCCCCTACAGCTTGGACCAAGCCAATGTCTTCCTGAGAGCTTACGGTCACCATGTCAAGCTGAGTGAGGTTCATGCCCAGGGCCTCATTCACAACTACAGCCGAGTAGTTCCTGGACACCATGTCCCAGGGAGCACCTGCGCACAACAGTCAGACTGCACTGATTCTGCAATGCAATGATTCATTATATTAAACACAAATAACTCAAAACAATAGTTCATCATGAGCGGGGAAAACGCCTAAGTTATTGCTGTTACTATAATGACGGTGATTATTATTGTCATCTTCATCATCATCATTGTTATCGCTGTTGTTATTTCTCATCATGTTTTTATTCTTATGAATCATTGCATTGTAGAATCATTGCAGTCTGACTAGTGTGCGCAGGTGCTCCCTAAGACTTATTGTCAGTATTTAGGTACGTGCAGGACGAGTCTTTAATCCATCATGACACATTATATACAGGTTTGCTGCACACAATAATGCTGGGCCTTAGGCAACCACGACATGCCAGTCACTGCTGCCATGTTGGATGCATTAGCCTGTGTATCACTGAATGTTAACATGGATTGCTTTTGTGCCTGATTAAGCGACTTAAGCTCGTGTGACTTATGCATCATGCAACATATAACACATCGCTGGTGTGACTGTTAGTCTTGCTATTCTGGGCAGGTCAACTTAATACTTAAAAAAATTGTCAATTGCTTGTTTTTCCTGGTTCTTGTTGTGTTGTACGGTGGTACAGCAACACGCGAAACTGACCTGCCCAGAAGAATTGCGAGTCTGAAATGGCACACTGGGTGTAGTTCCAGGGCTTCACAGGTCGGTCCAACACGTAGCTCACTCCTGTGCTGTCAGAGGTGATGTTCCAGTACTCTTCCTCATACAGATTCAAGTTGTCACTCCTGCAAAGCCAGTTGAGTGGTGAATGTGCCCTTGAGTGCCATTCTTGCCTTTTGCTAGCTGTACAATCTCATCAATCTGCCTATTGTCCCCCTATGCGCAGCCTGAGCAAGCGAGAGCTTCGGACAAGCCTCAACTGGAACTATACAAAATGAATGGGTGCATCATGTCGGAAGCACCAGATTTTGGCAGTGATGCTATGAGTCATGTCAGTTTGCTTGGTTGCAGTGTGCAGGCTTGCTTACAAAATGCAAGTACCTAGAGGCCAGAGCATAGAAGTCACAGAGGTGTGATTCGGTGCTCTTACGTAGCATGCGCTTACACACTCAACTGACGTCAGGATGACTCATCTTCAATGTTTCCCAGGCAAGCATACTTTGACCCATGTGGGTAGTCAACACAACAACAAATTCTGCAGCAATGCATGGTGCTCACTGCTGAGGCCAAAACAGCAGCTTCTGCAGCAGCGCGCGCATGAGTCATCACCTGGCAGAAAAGTCAACAGGTTACTAAGTGGCGCAGGCATGAGTCATACCTGGCAGGGAAGCTGGCAGCTTCTGCAGCAGCTTGCACCTCCATGGTGAGGGCCATGTCAGCACCAGTGTAGCTGGAGAAAATGCATTGCCCATACAAGGAGCTCACTTCTGGTCCATCGTCATTGGTAGGGTCACTGCGGCAGTTGTCTGATCAATCAGGATGTGAGAATTAGGCTGTGTGTGTTGAGTGTTCCATCTGGCATTTGAAAGATGTCTGGTACATCTTTGCTGGATTATGCAGGAGCATCATTGATGTAATGCTGATTTACTTTGCAAAACCCTGCCCTGCTAGCAAAAGTAGTAGCAACACTTTGTAGCACAGACACAAAAATGCAAGATGGTCATATGAGCACGATGGCGCGGCAGACTGTGGCACCAGACTGCAAGTCTCAAGCCATGCATGACAGTCCATAATCAGCATCAGTACAAATCATGCCTGTTGGTACTGAACAACCTATTTGAGTGAATCACCTGTCAAAACTGTCGTATTATTAGGCCTTACAGGGATGCATGTGCACATGACAGGCTGCTCTGGGGAAACAAGACTTGTCCTGCACGTACCTATCTCATCATGAGCTGGAAAGCGTTTTAATTATTACTATGAATTACCTGCACACATTTGGGAAGCCAGCGCATTGGTCATCCCAGTCTGTGAGTTTGCAGTCCCAGTTGATTGCCCAAGGGGTGATGCACAGGTCCCCTTCCCGAGTGATGGCTGTGCTGGGATTGGCAGCATCACAGCCCCTGAGGGTATCAATGACCCCTCCTTGTTGGGGGGAGTACCCAGCTGTACCCATCCAGATGATCTCCTTGATGTACTCACTGCAGTGAAATCATGTCATTATGCCTGATTGTAGGTATGTATTGCACTGTTTACTGTTGGTGCTGTTTGCTGCAATGTTACCTGAAGTGCTTTGTGTGATGTGTCCCTGCAGACTAATGCATGCACAGAAGATTGCTCAGGTGCGTGCTTTGCAATTAGATAATATGATGCTATTGCACTGATGCACTCACTGCTGCACTGCAATGGTTGCCTGCCCATCCACCTTCTCAAACAGTGCATGAGCAGCATGCACATTTGCTGAAGATCTTCAGAAGAAGAGCCTGGAGTTAGTCAACTCATTGAGAGTCCAAATAATCCATGCGCATAGATTGGAACGATGGCATGAGCATACTGCAATCAATGTGCACAGCCCTGTATGTAAGCGGAATAATGCACAACTTAAACAGGCAGCCTGACTTGCCGTTGGTGGCACAACTTAAACAGGCAGCCTGATTTGCCGTTGGTGTGAGGGAAGTCAAATGCACCCCTGACCTGCATTGCAGAAGCTCCAAGGCGCACAGAGCTGCAGTTGTGGGACCAATACCACTGGCCACTACCATGACTGGATTACCCAGAAGGGTACCATACGCCATGCTGAGGCAGAAACTGCTGCTTGTCACGTTTACCCTGTTCTGCAGGTTAGCCAAGTAGTGCACTGCTTCACCTGCAAGTGCAAAGCAGCTATATGCAACATGATCGGCAGCATATTTGTAGACATGACCAGGCTTTCACTGAAGGTAGGCAGGCTGAGCCTTATCTGCTTAGCTATAGCAGCTCTGCGAAGCGCCCAGATGACGAGAAAGGTGTGCATGTGATGACACACAGAGATGACACGCATCGTTCGTTCTTGCCACAAATGACGCGTGCATCCGGTGTACACATCACCTGTCCCAGTGAAGTCGCCCGGGTCTGCAACCATGATCAGGCTGACGTTGGTGCCCCCGAGCATGGAGGTGCAGACAGGCTGGCTCGATGCAGTCAAAGGGCTCGTTTCTTCAGATCCATTGGGAGCGGGTGCTGGTGCTTGCGCCGCAGTCAACAGGCAACTGCCGACCAGTAGTACAGTCAACAACAACGGATTGGCCGACATGTCGAGTCTACGAACATACACATGGCAGTTCAGGTTCGCAGAAGTGCTTGCGTAAAATTTGTTGAGGACACACACGGGTGGTCAGCCACAATGTAATCATTTTCCGAAGGTCTCACTTCACCGTTACGTGACGTTAGACATGCACTAGTGTACGATATGTCGCCGCAGCGAGAGGCCATGCAATCACTCAGAGCGTAGAAATCAGCATATAAGGCGAGGCATCTGCACGAGTGAGCACTCGCAGATGACAAAGAGAGCACTGCACCTCGCGCCAAGACAGGTGAGTGCTGGACACCCTTCTCGCTGCGTTGAAGGGATCGAGCTTTCCAAGTCAAGATTCAATGTGTGCAATGCAATCCAAACTCAAAAGAACTATCGTTGATACAACTTAGCCTGGACGACTACCGTTTCTGGCTCTGAGTACAAACCAGTCTTTGCAAATGGAATCTTGTTCGTGTGTCCCTTCGCCTTCGTTTCGATATGCTGATGACTACAATTTGCTGATTGACAAGATAAAGAATGAGTCAACAATTGCTCCTGCCACCGAAGCTCGTTGGTTTCGACGGTGCAGATGCTCAAAGCCAATCACAAACGGTAAATTGCGGTGATCGTACCCTGGTGTTTGCTGCTGATGTGGGCAGGCTGCTGAGGAGCGCTTAGGTGATGTAATGGGTTGCAGCAGCTGCTTATTACTTATCTCGCTTCACTCAATAGCATATGCAGGTTAGTAGTCAGTTGTTTAGCTCTTGACAAGTGATGAGCCCATGTCAGCCCGCTGCATTGCCATTACTCTGCTCCCTGAATTGACGCAGTGACTGTGCATGTGCAGTATGTAGTTCACGCCATGGCCAAAGAGGTCTGTGGGTGCCTGCAGCTCAGCTCAGCTCAGTTATTACAATGATGAGAGGGGTGACATTGCTATAGAAATTAAAGGCCTGCCCTTGAAGAGAAATGGTCTCTGCTGCTGCTCTTGCTCATGCTGGAGCAGCTGACAGTGGGTGATAAAGTTGACGAAAGGCAGCATTGTGCAGCCACAATCAAACTTGGCTGTGTGAAGTGCTATCCAGCAGCACTGTGTGGCTGTTGCGCTTGCATCAGACTAAGGCGGGGAAGGTGCACACATGAGTGCTGTGATGACAACTGTGTGGTGGATTCTACCAATCATTCCCCCCCCTTTGGGTGTTGCAGTGGTATGATGTCACAGTGATCATAACACATTATCCAGCTGCTGCTGGTGCTTAGGTGAGACAGTCTCAAGCTGCTGCTGTGTGCAGGATGCATTGATGGAAGCATTCTTTACACAATCCCAGGTACTTTTGTGTCAGCTCCTAACGGTGCAGAAGCAGATACATGATACAAATCTGTGAGTGACTGAACACTGCGCCCAGCTGCCAACTCTGTAGCTGTAGGTTGGCTTGCTAGACTCCTACCAGACACCAAATGCAGCAGGTACTTGACTGGCTGAATGTTGTTTGAGTACGCCTGCCAAAGAAAGACCATAAGCACCTTCAACATGACAAGGCAAGATGCAATGATGGCTACAACAAATAGACTGTCCGACAAAAACAGACCATGGCTGGGCCTGTTCCCCAAAGAAAACAAAATAGAGTTCAAAATGACTGTCGGCAGACTTTGAAAAACAGCAGCTATTAAGTTGTGCATACTTTCGTACTGCTCAAGATCAACCCAACTCAGCCCTAAGCAATTGTTGCTGACTATAAGTCGTTGAACAGTGTACACAGCTATGTACCCAGGCCGCAGCCATTGACAGCCTGTGCTTTTGGCCAAAGCTTGGATGCATATACCAGCTTGCCTTACAAAAGCCATTGTGTCCAACAGCAGCACAACAGGAATCATGATGGGTCCTGCTAACACACAACCCATCAGGATCATGGCATTCATGCAAAGTCTTTGCTGCAGCACCTGGCCCTTCATGGGAAAAACCCGGAAACAGGCATAAACAGCCACAAGATAACCAGTTGTGGCAAAATGGACAAAGAATATAGCAGTCAAAATACCCCCTGGCCATGTGCCCCAAATCTGTGTCAAGACAATCAAGCTGGAGATCAAATCATAGTAGTAAAAGGCAAGACCACCTACTCCTTCAAAGGTCTGCTTGCAAATTCCTACACAGACCTTAATGGGCAAGGACTGTAACAGAATAGCGTTTGATAAATGTGCAGGCCGTTTTGCATGTCTGCACAAGTACATGTATGTCAACAACACCAGCAAACAGCAGCCAGCAAACGGGACCCAAACAATCAACAACACCTTGCCTGCACCATTGTTTGCACAGACCTCTGGTACAGCAGTCAACTGATTGTGGCCACCTTGCAAGCCAGCTAAGTAATTTTGAGCAATCATGCTTGCAAATGCGCCACTTTCCCAAGTCTCGCTGTCTGTGGTTCCCAATTCCTGTCCTTGCAGGTTTTGCAAGATAGCTGGCAGATGAGTCAGCTGTACACCTGTCACATCGGGACTATAAAAGCTTTGATGCAAGCACAACTGTTGGCGCCATGATGACATAGACAGCGAGCGCTGACAAACTTTGCCTACGTTCAAATAGGAGACATGAGACAGAAAGCTCCCTGCTGTGAGCCAGGGTGAGCCAAAGTGCCCTTCATGCAGTTATCACTCACGTCTAGGAAGGTCAGCTGATCTAGGGATGGTGGGGTGTTTGGCAGGGAGCCAGAGATTGAATTGTGTGAAAGCATTGCCACGGTCAAAGGGGAAGTTCCAGAAAGCACCTAGATCAGAGGTGAAATTACTTGCACTCAAGTCCACAGACGTCAGAATTCTGTTGTTGAAAGCAGGCACTGAACCATGCAAGCCTGTTGAATTAAGCTCAAGAAATTCAAGGTGCGGAAAGGCAGAAGGGGAACTCCAAAGGGTTGGCAAAGTGCCATGTATAGCTGTGGCTTGCAAATCAAGGGATCTGAGCTTTGAGAATGCACCCTGTGCTGCCCAACTGTCTGGCAAAGTGCCAGAGATGTTGTTACCGGACAAGTCCAGATATTCCAGGGGCACCAGGGCTGCTCTGTTGCCCCAGCTGTTGTGCAACGTCCCAGACAGCAAGTTGCCGGACAAAGTCAGACTGTACAAGCTTGGCAAGGCATCAGGCTCACTCCAGCCTTCCGGCACTGTTCCTGTTAGCATGTTGTGATCCAATGCCAACGCTTGCAAGTTTGGCAAAGATGCCAGCTCAGCCGGACTGGAGCCGTCGTGCCTATTTCCGTCCATCTCTATAAGTTCGAGCTGTGGCGGCCAATCAGATGCTGGCAGAGTGCCAGTCAGCTGGTTGTCACTTGTGAGCACAGCCGTCAACTGAGATGGCAGCTTTGGCAGAGGACCCACCAATCTGTTGGCAGCCAGGTACAAGTGTTGCAAATTTGGCATGACACCTGGCTGGCCCCAAATGGGCGGTACTGTGCCAGTCAAATTGTTGACCATCACTGTCAGTAGTGTAAGGTTGTTCTGGCTCCAGACAGATGGCAGAGATCCTGTGAAGTTGTTGCCCCCCAAGTCCAAGTATGTCATGTGAGGGGGTAAAGTTGGGGGTAGGGGCCCGGTGAGTTGATTCACACCTGTGTCAAGGCGCTGCAGCTGTGGGAAAGAGTCAGTGAAGTTGGCTGGCAGGCTGCCTATCAAGGAGCTGCGCGACAGCTGCAGGCGTTGTAGGTTTGGCCAAAGACCACAAGGCATGCTGCTGGTAATATTGCTGCCGCTGTGTGAGGCATTAGGCGGGCAAAGGCTCTGCGACTGAACCGTGAGAGTGCTGTTGCTGTACGCTGATGGGCTTTGCGTAGACACGCCACCATGGTTGGTGACAGTGAGCTGCTGCAGCTGTGGGAATGCAAAGGAGCCCCCCCAGGAAGACGGCAAGGTGACCGTCAGGTTGCAGTCTTGAATTGTCAGCTGTTGCAGCTGTTGGAAGGCTGTTGAGCTGCTCCACTCTGGTGGCAGTGAACCATATACAGAGGTGTTTTGTATTGTCAGGTTGACCAAGTTGGGAAAGCCTTGGCCCCACAATGGTGGCAGTGTCCTTGTGGAAAACTGGCGTTATTGTTTTTTCCCTCTAATTTTTACCCTTGATCTTTGTTCACTTACTGTGCATTACCTCAGAACGCAAGGCAGAATCCTTCACAAAGCAGTAAACAGTAGGGGCTTGCTTTTGAGGTGCCAGAGACCAATAACATCAAGATACTGCAAAACTTCAAGACAACAAAGATGGACCTGGCTCAGCGTGCTTGATGCTTTTCATGCAACTGTCAAAGCACAGAAGTGCATACAGACACACCTGAAAGGCTGCTGTAAGCGCTCTCACTTGCCTGCAGCTCCTCACTTTCAACTGAGCTGTCATAGTTGGCTGGGAGTATGCCTGCATACACACAAGCACAATATGGTGTTGATGGAAAAACTCAACACATTGAAGATTTACGTGAATGTGCATAATTCTAGAAGATCTTTGTAGGCAGCAAGGGCGGCATCACATGTCAGCCGTCACTGAACGTAGATGCGAAATGACACTTGTTGCCGCATGCTTGAGAGCCACATACACTGAGTATGTGAGGTGACTCATCAATCAGTTTGAGCTTGCCTACTCAAGCGAAGTTGTAATAATATGATTCCTACCTCCAAGCACAAGCTGTTCCAGTGCAGAAAAGGAATTGGGTTCCCCCCAGGAGGGTGGAAGGGTGCCTGTCAGAGGGGAACCCCACACTTCCAAGACTGAAAGTGCAGCCCAGGCACCAGCAGCCCCCCAAGCAGGTGGCAGTGTGCCTGCACCACCAGCAAAGATGAGATTGTGCATCAAGACTTAAGTCTGTGTACTTGTAAGTCTATTAGTTGGGATGTCATGGGCCTAATGATGTGTGGGCTGACTGCATACACAATTCGTAAACATGCAAGCAAAGGATGGCACGTATAATGATGTGAAGGTGACTGTTGAAGCTCTGAAGAGTCCAGCAACTCTGACAAAACCCAGGTGAGTCGCCAAACTGATTGGCAACAAATTTGAAGGCAGTTGGTCTGGATATTAAAGCTGGTGTGAATTCCACTTGACTTTTGAGGTCTGGCGGCTGCCTTTGACGCACTTGTATGATTGTCTGACTCAGAAGACTGTTGGGGGTGGATTGGCATACCTGAGATATTGGTCTCGGCCAAATGCAGCTCTGTCAAATTGAACCAAGACCCAGCTTGACCCCATGCTGTTGGTAGGGTGCCAGACAGCGATGTGACACTGAAATTCATGAGTCGGAGCTGGGGGAAGGCTGTGGGGCTAGCCCAGCTGGCTGGCAGGGTGCCAGCAAGGCCAGAATTGGAAAAGTTCATGACTTGAAGCATCTTGAAGTTGCCATTGTCTGCCCAGGAGTTTGGCAAGTCAGGCAAGCTGCCGTTCAAGGTGATGCTGGTGAGAGAGCTGAGACAGCCAAGAGACTGCCATGCATCTGTTGTGAAGTTGGTGGGAAGCTCTGTGTTGATGGTGTATCCGCTGGCATTGTAAGCTTGGTTCTGGCCCAGTCTAGCCAGAATGCTGATTTCACAGTTTGGTGCAGCACCCAGGGGCACTGCTGGCGCAGAAGCTGGCACAGAAGCTGGTGCATTTGACATTGTTATGTTGTACGCTGTCACAGAGGCATTCTCATAGGCAGCTGATGATGCTGGAGCAAGAGTGGATAGCCTCGCAATGATGCTCAATATTTCCCAGCAGGTTTTGACTTGCGGACGGCAGCGCCCCATGGGTTAAGTGCTGTACAAGCTGCATTCCCAAGCTCAGCATGTCAGGTCAGGCAGAAGTTTGCTGAGAACACGACCAGGACAGAGTCAAAACAGGCATTGTATATATCTCTATTGAGCAGGTGGGAAATTACCTCTGGGGTCTGTGCCCTAGATGCAGCACTCCAGCGGCAGAGCTTCAGAAGAGCTTGCCCGGTCACTGACCGGGTTCATCTTTTCCTGCAAACAGTTGACTGATTGGGAACGTTTCGCTGCATGCTCACACGCTGTATATCATTCGCATGCACTGTACAGCCATATGTGCGTAAAAACAATGCCTAAATCAGTACAGCTATTGCCGGACGATGTGCGATATCGATCCAGTATACGGGATACGTATAGCTATCAAGCAAGCGACGTGCGACCCTTTATCCATGCGCCTAGGCCAGCCTAAGTTCGTAGTGCGTGGGACATACAGCAAGTTTAAACAAATTTGCAGAAACAGGCGATTGCAGCGATGTACAGCTGTGAGCATTGTGCTCATGAGCAATGTGTCTCACATGCACCGATCCCGCGAGCTAACGTCCGCGTCGTCGTTGAACTCTTGTGGAAGTCAAGTTCACGTGCATATGCATGCACTTAAAGGAGGTGAAGAAGCCGCCGGAAGAAGGCTTGGGACGCCTTCAAGTGTCAAGCTAACAGTGCAATGCTGATCAGCGGGTAATGTTATCGTTGAGCCGAGTCGGAAGTTCCGAGAGAAGCCGGAAGGGGCGTGAAGACGAGGGCCAGTAAAAGATGTCATGAGAAAGATGGCACATGAGCTACTACAATTCACCAGAGAGATTTGCTGAGTGTACTGTCTGCTAGCTCAATGACGTCAACATGGCGAGTAAGACGATGCAACAGAAAGCAGAAAGACTCAGTTCTGTAGACTGTAATCTCTCTCTGCAATGCTGCACTGGACTTTGGGTGACGTCCAAGAGCAGCTGGCATCCAGCACAAGCATACATATCAAAAAGCTTACTACCGCATTGCATCGAGAGAGAATGCAGTAGTAAGCATATCAATGCATACAAACATGCAGAGACATGTGTACACCCAATTATACATATATTTGACTATGGCTATGACTTTGGTTGTCAATATATGAAGCACGTCTGACGCTCTTAAATCCGGATAATTTTGAGACAAAATTCAAGTCATACCTCCATTGGCTCTAGCCAATTTCACACTACTTGCTGGGTGTTGCAGGTAGGGTGTGGGTGTACAAACGTTTGTACTACATACAATAGTATCATCGTAAGCATTGTGTCTAAAAATTCTATCAATATATGAAAAAGAGGAGAAGGTGGGTGAAGAAGCTGCTTCAGTGTCGCAGTGACACAGGAAATCTCTTTGAAGGGCCTTCTGTAGAGTATGGCTGTAGCATGTAGCAAGTCAGCAATATGATGACCCTCCACACATCCGTTTCTGACCCCAATGGGTTGCAAGAAGTTGCCCGCACTTCAAATGCGGACAAGGGTTTGCTGATCAGCAAGGCAAAAACGAAAACCAATGAAGGCATCACAAGAAAGTGCTTGACGCAATGAGCACTATGTTGAGCATGAGGTGCAAACAAGAAATGATTGCAGCCCATTGTGAAGTACGGACTTAATGTCCAATCAGTCAGCATTGTGAAGTACAGATTTAATGTTCAATAAGTCAGCGTATAGGTGATGACCATGTACGATTGCTGAACCCAAGCTAGATACTTGCCAATACACAGAACCAGGCCATATGGCATATGCAAGCTGTGCTGCAACACAAGTGCAAACATTATAGGGAAACTGGACTTATCTAATGATCAGCCATATTGAGAATTACTGATTCAGCGTATGGTACAGATTTGCTGACCGCCTGAAAATCAGCAATCGGTGTATCTCAGCACTGAGGGAACAGTGCCTTGCAACACAGTACACAACCTGTGCTCGGCAACCAAACTACCTCAACATCTCTGTTGCACCTATCAAATCTTGCATGAAGTTACTATTTTGCTGTGTTAATAGCTAGACATGGTACATAGTATCTGTGTACACCAGCATACTGTGTGGCTGGTGTAGGCCAGACCTTGGCAACAATGGAGCCTCACGTTTTGCATCAACCATGGCATCCCCATCTGGCTGCTTTGCTGAAGAGTCAGCAACAGCACTGTCCTGAGTCACTAATGCTCCATATCCCACCAAAAGCAAAAGGCAGACTTACAAGAAGAAGGGTGAAGCCAATGCTGCATGGACATCAAGGCGCTGGGACATGTCGGGGTGCATCAGCCCTCTCACAAGTGCAAACACCTCATCATAGCAGCCAAGGTGTGCTGTGGCTGCATGCAGCTGCTCTATGATTGGGTGGCATCTGGTTGCTCTCACATGCTCCTCACCTACGTCAAAGGTGGGCACCTGCAGGCCAATCAGTTCTTTGGGTCTAATGGATGGCATCAAACTCATTGATGACACCAGCATTAGTGTGAGGCAAGCACCTCTTTGCACATATCAGCTTGATGCCCCTTTCAGCTAACAAACAATACACACGAGACCAACAGGCACTACGTGATGTGCGTGAAGACGATGAAGCATGAGCATCATGCAGGCTGCAGAAAGGTTGGCAGCACAAGGCAGCAAATGCCTGTGTGACCCATGCTCCAGTCATTGGTGATCCATGTCAGCCAAGTCAGAAGCAGAGGAAACATTCAGGGCAAGCTGGAGCAGAGGTAAGAAGGACAGAGTGCCTACCCAAGTAGCCTGAGAGTCCATGATCAGTTGCTTTTGAAGAGCTGCAGGCAACTGAGGGAGAGGGAGGAAGACCGGGTGGCGAAGAAGCACTGTTGCCAGCAGACACCCGACACTCCAGGCATCATGGGCGCACATGTCCACATACTCATCCAAGTCCAGAATCTCAGGGGGGCTGATGTCAAAGGTGGTATCCATCACCTGGGGCATGTCCCCCAAGCGCCCTGCATCACAGCCAGGTCTTCATGCCATCCTGAGCAATCAGCGCTTGCCCACCCCACAGTGAGACGAAGGCATACCAAATGCAAGCTCTGATCATGCACAGTGGTTGGCTACCCATGCAGCCAGATTGGGATGCAAACGTGCCGATGCATTTCCAGTCTTGCCAAGCTTGAACAAGATTGCAATGTGCAAACCAACGTTGAGCATGAGGTTGGGCTGACCTCTGTACTTGACGCTGCCACCAAGGTCTGTCACTACTACAGCCTCCAGTACACCCTCACCTCCCATCTTGACCCTCAGCTGACTCACCTTGGCATCGCATTGAGCCCTACCCTTGTCATGCAGGCCAGCCATAGCCTGCAAGGTGGGAGAGTGCACCACAGTGAGGTCTCGCCTGAGATAGGCCTCTGTCATGAGCCTTTGAGGATATACGCTACTCACTGTCTTGAGACGGCAGATTCAGCACAGAAAGGTACGTGTGCTGCTTGTGGAACACCACACTGTAAAACTGGATAGTGTAACAGTTGTTTCAATGCCAGCACATTGCTGCAAGCACACTTTCCCCGCTGACAGGCCAAGCACAGCAGCTGGTTGAAGCTGGACAAGCTGCTACAGCAGGCAGGTCACAAGTCCACTTGATCAAATTTGAACAGCAAGACGTACCAGAAGCACAGACTTGACAACCAGCTTGCCAGCCATCAGGAACTTGTAGTCCTTCAGAGGATCACCGGCCAGATCCTTGTCCAGCTGGTCGTAGGCTGTCATGAAGCTGACACCCTTTATGTACCTGGACATGTGTTTGTCCATGTCAGCAACATCCAGGGCATACATGACAGTGGATGAATTTTGCCATGAGATCACATGAATGAGGGCAGACAGTAGCTCATGATTGATCTCATTGTCATGCATTGTGCCTCCCAGCTTGTGATACGCCCAGTCAGTGGGCAAAGCTTGCTTGATCATCAATCAGTGATAATTACATTGCATGTAACGGCAAGTATCTACCTCTGAATGCATACACGGCTGGCTGTATGCTGGTGCAGCCACGTACAAAAGATGGCATGCAAGTACTTACTTGGTGGCTATGTACAGATAGCGCTGCTGGTCTGTAGGGCACCAGTAGTCAAAGACTGCCAGAATCTGGACCAAGTGAGAGCAGCCCTCAGCATCCTTCAATGCAGCCAGCTCACAGTTGGCTTTTAGCTGCTCCCATGGGGTGCCGTACTTCAGCCTCTTCATTGCACTGGGCTCTACATCACCACTCTGGCACAGGATCTCCACACTGCACAGAAAACATGTGACAGGTGAGTCATGGCACAGGCTGGTCATGCCATTACTAACACAAGCTTGAGACCTCAGCCTGACACAAAGCAGACTTCTAGACCATCAGCACACATTCTGCGCACTGCTGTCAGGAAAGGCACAAACAGCAGTACAGACCTGGAAGAGCCAGGGTCTGTTCTAGGGATTCATGGCTTGCACACGTCAAGCAGACTTTGCCAAAGGCAGCAGATGCCCTCAGCATATGACTTGTGACATCCAGTGATGAGCAATCCTAAAGAAGAAACTTACTAGAGCACGTCTCCATTCATGCCACCGCCCAGAACAATGATGTGAGCTGTGGCGGGCTTGGTGGACAGCACACGCACAGTGCGGCTGTAGGCAGGGCTGACCCATAGCCAGGGACCCCCTCTGGGATACCCTGTGATTGCTCTGTAAGCCTGTGTGGCTTGCTCATCCTGGTCCAAGGAAACCGTCTGCATGTGTACAACACATCAGCTGCCTAATTTGATAGTGATACAAAGCAGCATCTGCATCACTGCGGGCATTGCCTTATGACAAACAGCAGTTTCCCAAAACCACAATGCAAATGCAGACAGGACCCCTCTGTGGGGTGGAGTTGAACATGGGCAGCTGCATTGGATCCATATGGACTGAGGCAGTGTACCTGGTCAGTCTGCAGGGGCAGCATGGTGTCCAGCTGAGCATCAGTCATCTCTGCCGCCCAGGCAGACCTGTTGACCATTTCAGCATACGCATCCTGCACCACCCACACAACACCTCAGCAGACCACACAACAAGATTAGTATGGATCCTGCAGTCGGTGCATAACAATGGTTTGTACCAGTAGAATAGAAAAGAAAAGACTACGGCTTTCAGCATCAATTTAATGAGAAGCCAAGAATTCTACCTGGATGCCCAGGTCTTGTACCAGTAAGATCAGCAGACCCAATTGCAATGTGTAAGCAGCAGTGGCTGCAACAGCAGGTACTCGTCACAGCAGGACAATGATAGCATTGCACAGCTGTACACAGCATCTTGACACAAAGCTGCATAAATTCCAAGATGCAAAGCCTTTGCAGCTCGGTGATTACAGCAGCAGTGGCAGCAACAACATGAGCGGAAGCAACTCGCCTGTCCCTCGTCTACCAACTGCTGTGGTGCACCATACAGGTTTGCCTCGCATGGCATTTGGTCCTGGCTGCCTGCTTCAGGCTGCTCTGCAAGCGTAACAGCTGGCTGCTCCTCAACATCCAGATGAGGCAGGCACGTCTGGTCTGGTTCATGGTCTGCCTGCAGGACAGCGTGACAACTTGGGCTTGGTGGTCATCCCAAATAACACAATGCAGCAAGGTCTGCCAAGACTGATGCGACGCATTGCAAGCAGCCTGAAGATGGCCACTGATGCGCAGCAACACAACCTGTTCCTTCATATATATCCACGTTTGTGTCGAGATGCCCAGAAAACATTGTCAGCAGGGATGATCTACAACGCTTGGCTGAGCTAACTACATTTGCACTGCAGAGCCTAGCAGGTACCAGCAACAACTCTGCTTCCCTTGAAACAAGCATACACACACACACACACACACACACACACACACACACACACACACATGCGCAAACACACTTGTGTGCAAAAACACACACACACACACACACACACACACCAAACATAGGTCATGAGTATGCACAAAGGTGGCTGTCTCATGCTGTCATTGGAATAGGTGACATGTAAGCACAGCGGATTAGTCACCTGGAGGTTGCCACCTAGGTCAGGCAAGGGGGCGCCCTCAGGAGCCTCAACCACCAGTGCCGACTGCTGTAAGGAGGGTGGCTGCATGTATGAGAAGCCCTCGTAGCCTCCCACACCGGTCGCAATCTGCATGCAATAGTAGCAAATACAAGAGCAGCAATATGTACATGCAGCAGAGGCGGCATGGCATACTCATTGAATTCAAAATTGTCACAAGAGGTGACCTAGAGAGCAGTTGTCCCTGCATCGAAGTTGTGCAAAATTGAACGCATCATGATAGGCACTCTGTATGACATGACCGACATCTGATCAGGGGATCAGCATGCATCATGACTGGAGAACACTGGTGCAATGAACTGTTGTATCAAATGACGCCAGTGGGCAGTGAGATTGTTCACACCTTTCCAGCAGTGGCATGAAAGCCCTGCAGACTGGCAGCAAAGGTGTTCACGGCGCCTGTGGTGTCTGGCTGCTGCTCTCCTTCCTGGTAGTACCCTTCTTCATCATCCTGGTCGTACTCTTCTTCATCATCTTGGTAATATGCTTCTTCATCATCTTGGTAATATGCTTCTTCATCATCCTGGTCGTACTCTTCTTCATCATTTTGGTAATATGCTTCTTCATCATCTTGGCTGCCGTAGTAGTGTCCTCTGGGGTGCTACCATAGTAGTCGGTCTGCTGACTGTCCTCGTAGTTTTGGTCCTCATGACTCTCCAGACAGTGGCTGCCCTCTGGACATTCCTGGTGATGGTGCCCAGGCTGACCGGTGTGAGGATGAATTTCCATGTCTGTCTGAGTGCCCATGTTGCTCTGCAACACCTGAAGGGAGGAAGGAACATGCTGATCAAGGCTGTGTTGGGTACATGACAACAAATGCTGTGGATGCAAAAATGCGACCAATGCTTAGTGAGCTATGAAGCAGCTTTGATACACCACAAGCCATCCTTGGTGCTCAGAGTGAGCATACGCTCCATACACAAACAGCTGCTGATGATGAGGCATCACAATGAGGTTGAGCCACAAGCCACAGGAACACACAAAGCGGGTACATTGGTGTAGTCATGAGTGCATTGACTGGCAACAATGCTTCATACCATGATGACAATATTTATTAACTTTGACGCTTTCCAGCTCATGATGCCACGTTAGTGTGGAAGGCAAGTCTGGGGGCAAATTAGCTCACATCAGACCATGGAAGATTCCCAAAGGACAGCAAGCAACGTCCCAGTCAGTCATTGGATACTTGCATCAACATGATGGTGTACCTGTGAGGGGTGGCTGCAGGCTTTGATCGTGTCTTCGATACTGCTAGCGCTGGAGCCAGCTGATTGCTCTTGTGAGACTCCACGCTTCAAGTGGTTCTTCCACATCAATCCCTGAATGTGCATGCATGAATGATGTTTTCTGATAGTGCAATAGCAATTACAATGAATCCTTCAAGCAGATCAAGCTCTAAATTGGTTGTGCCTCTGACACTCCAATGCAGGCTTGGTGAAGTTGCCAAGACCTTACAGGGCAGGCGAAACAAGGGTGATGGCCACTTGGTGCGATTTGGCGTAGTACAGGATGAGACACTGTCTGGCCAATGACTGCCATCAACACATAAGCCCACGCAAGCTCTTGCAGTCAATAGTGCCACCATCAACAGCATCATGCAAAGCTGACCTACCTTTGTGAATCTTGTGATTGAGAAAGGTAGGCTGCGCTTGCTTCTGCGCAGTCCACCACCCCTGGCTGCGATCTGCAAGCAGTAGCGCCTTCTGACGCAGCTTGAGACCTGCAAGCAGCAACAACATGGCTGCAAAATTGATGGTCATAAAGCACGGTGGAGGGGTGATCTGATGGGGGCAAAACGCAATGTTCAAAAGCGCCAGCACATCAAGGTGCATGCTGAAGTTGCATGGAAATTTGCATCACTCTTGGTATAAATAGCCTGTGTTTGCATCAGGACAGTAATGCTAGGTGAGCATGCAGTATGAGTGCATCGCAAGGCCATGCCCTCTGATTGACTTGTGGGATGAGCTCAGGTGAGAGGGCTCACCTTCTGCATGCACAGCTGCTGCTTTGTCAGCTTGGTGCAGATGAGACTGAAAGCCTGCCAGGCCCTGGTGTACCCCTGGTTGACCCAACGTGAGACTTGTAGCAACTGCGTGGCGCAAAGGCTTTACCATGTGTCCATGCAGATGCAACTTGTGCAAGAACACATGCGACAGCTTGGCTCTCTTGCAGTGGTTGGGATACATGAAAAGACGCTGTCAGCAATGTCGTTACTAGTGCTTGCATGACAAATACAGCGTCATGATTGCTGCAGCAAGACAACGTTGAAATAGAACAATTGGATAAGGGCAGGAAAAGCAGCAAGTGTGGATAGTGTACATAGCGCAGGAGTCACCTCTTGGATGTGCTTGCTCAGCAGTATGCTTGCATCATCCAGCAACTCTGCTGCCAGTCTGCTGCTTTGTGACCAAAGAAACTTCTTGGAGGATTGCACAACGTTGTGTGCTTCTTCCACTTGCAACCACAGCTCCCCATTGTCTAGACTGCTCGTGCAAATAGCCTGCATCACAGAAAACTTCATGTAGATGAGGATGCACAGAAAACAAGACTAATGTGTCATGTACAGAGACATTAGCCCAACACAGATTTGAGAACACTGATGCAGCCAACAAAGTATTCCAGACAATGACTGCAGTATAGGCTGGACAAGTTCATTTGCTGAAGTTGATATGACTTGCCTGCAGACGTGCTGAATGTCGGTCATACCACTGCAGCTCGTGCAGTTTCTGCTCTGTCAGGTCACAGACGACAGCACACCACATTGGGTCAGCCACCTCTGCTGCTGTGAAAGGCAGGTCCACCTGCAGCACATATGGGTTGTGAGTAAGCAGAACAGACTGCACCTGCAGCTTGAAACATTTTGACCTTACCTGTGTTCCCTCTGGCAACACAGTCAAGAGATTGCTGGCTTTCCTGGCCAGATTGTCAGCCATCTCTGAGGTCTGGCTGAAGGTCTTTGAGCAAATCTGACCTCCTGTTCTGACTGGTGTGCATAAACAGAAGCAAATGGCTTCTGTATTGCTTGCAAGCTTCCCGATGACCTGGCCGGTGCTTCCAGCCAAGCGAAACAGCAAAGAAGGCGCTTCCATGGCGAGCTGTCAAGAAAGTTGGCTCGGAACTCGCCACATAGGTACCCGCAAACAACGGACGCGTTCTCGGCACCACCAGACGCATCAGATGAACGACCTTGATGGCTTGATCGAAGCAGCACACGTTGTCGACGTCAGGGTCACCTGCGGTCGTATAAGGCGAAGTCAAGGTATAAACGGACCGTTTATACCTTTCGAATTTTGCATCCCCAGCGAAATCTGGGAATCTATCCCAGTCCCCAAGTGCGTGCAAGTAAACTGAGACAAACACAGAAAATGCATGCAGATCAGTGGCTGCTGCAAGCAAGCAAACCAACTGACTTTGCCACTGACATGAGTGCAAGCTTACGCCTGCAACATACCTTGCATCAGGTAAGAGTCAAGAAGGCAGACCATCCCAGGAGCAGGCCTGATTGTCCAATTAAGTCTGAGCATAAACAGCCTGCAGTGGAAGTGGCAGCCTCTGGGCAGCCCGGTATAATACTTGGCTTCTCATTAAATTGACGCCAAAAGGCGTAGTCTTTTCTTTTCTGGAAGTGGCAGCCGTTTGACAAACACAGCGCAATGCAACATGCAATAACCCAGTAGTCAGGCAAACATGTGCCCCCATGTCTCGCAAATCACCATGCCTTAAGCTTACTACACAGTCGTTCATGGATCTGGTCCGGACTTCATGCCCAAGAGCTTGCTTGAGATGGTGCAGATATACAATTACATCCCTAGTATGCCTTATACATGACACTTGACTTTCAAACTTGTGCAATGTGTACATGTGTCACAGTGACTTGAGTGCCATGCAAAGCCCAACAGACAAAACAGGATTCCACTTATTATCTCTGTGTACCAGCAGCTGTGCATGGATGATTGGAAGTGTCAGCAAAGCAAATTCTGCTGCACCAATTCTTGAGAGCTGACCTGTCTATGTGCATTGTGTGTCGGCCAGCTGCACTCCAACCTGAAGTAGCCCCTGCTCATACCTCCACATTGACTTGCTGTGCAGTTGTCTTCGCAAACGCGCCTGCATAACATACTCTATGCATCCTCATGTGTACTCTTTTGGCAGCAGCTGCACAAATCTGCACGCAGAACGTGGCAAAGCTTACGTGTATGTACACTGGCAGGTCGGACAAAGTGTGGCAGGATCAGACAGATAGATCAGACAGACGGCTCAAACTCAGGGGTAGCAGCTCTTGTCACCACAGGAGGGACCAAGACACCTGTACTCAGTGTAGTGCGTGTTACGCATTGTGCCTGACGCTCAGCTGACCACCGTATGTGGTAGAAACTTATTTCAGCGGCTTCACTGACCTAACGCCCGAGCATTGTCCTGCGAAGTATCGCCACCAAGCCACACTCCGTAGTACGCCCTTGAAGATAACACGACGGAGACTTGCGAACTGAATGCCGAGCTTTTGCTGAGTCTTGAGGACGACGAGGGTACAACGCTGCGGTAAGGACTTTGGCAGGGATAGGTGACCGGAACAGGCAGAAGTGCTTGTAACATATAATGGTGCTCGGACTTTTGATATTTTATGTTCTTTGCAGTGCCAAGACTCTGCCAAGAGGATGCTGGAAGGTTGGCTAAAAGCGTCTACATGCCCCTTTGCGTGATAGCCGGTATGGTTTCAGAGCCCGCGTTCGCACGGTTGCTTCAAGCTGCTGACTCAGGGCACTGCACGAGTGCTTCGTCTGTAGACTGCTAACTAAGCAGCATCCTTTGCTTCACTTCTTGAAGCTCTTCACGATCATATCAGTCTTGGGTGTTCTGGTCTGAAGTGACGGGAAGCCCAGTGCAGACTGTAGCACCGAGAGGGCAAGCCCCTGCGCCTGACCTTCATGGAGCCGTTTACGATTGCCTCAGAACTTACCACGTTAACACAAATTTACAGCAATGTTTTGCGCTGTCCCCCGAGTTGTAGCGCTGTAGCTCCCTCCTGAAAGTTTTGCAGAAGCTTTGAATTTTGGTGGTGAAGGGTTCACAACGATGGAAAGCATCATTGTTGAGCTTCACGAAGGACATCATGATCCTATTGAGCTGCAACCCGAGAAGACAGCAGCTGAGGTGTTGGATGCTTGCTGCCGAAAGTTCAACAGGGGGGTAGGTTGCCTGTCACCAAAGGGCAAGCCCAACTCGCTTCTTGAAGCTAGGGACGTGGTAGCAGGCGGCAGAACTTATGTATTTACACCCAGTGCAGGCTCCCAAGGTATGCACCACTTTTTCCCATGTTATGTCTCAGGCTGACTCTGAAGACCTTATGCACATCCTTTGGTAGCCTTACCCTGGTGTTTTCACAGCAGTAGAGCAAACTTTCAGCTTTGCCTGCTAGGGATGCATAGGGTCTGTGCATACCCAATGCACAATGTTGTGAGATATAGCTTGTTTGCAGGCAGGTCAGAGCAGCTTGTGGCTGAAGTGCGGGACGATGGTAGAGCAGCTTTGGACAGAGCCATCAGAGGTAAAACTCATCTGTTAGGCAGGGCAAGCATGTAACACAGAGAGTGTTGCAATTGACTTCTTGGTTGTCTGCAGAGTGCAAGGCAGAGTGGCAACAAGTTTGGAGCCGTCCTAGCACCCATGCTCACAGCAAGTGCTCCTAATTGCAGATGTTGGAACCAAGCGTTGCTGCCTGGCTCTTTTGGTGGTGGCTGTTCAACTTGTGGGCGCTGTCAGCCACAGTATATTTGAAGTGTATAATGGCCAGCCCGTACATATAACCATTATGTTTTATGTTTGCTTGTACAGGAGTGTCGCACCTCTTTGTTTTGCTTGTACAGGAGTGTCGCACCTCTGTGTTTTGATCAATTCAGCTGTGTACGCTCTTGCAACTGTGGCTGAAACACATCCATCTATAGACTTTTTAGAAATTCTGCTTGCAGTGTCAGGCAAGATGGTCCTTTGTAGTTTTGGTGCTAGCATGCACACAATCAACTTTTTCGGCCCAGGCCTATCAGCAAGCTTTAGACAACTTCAGACGCCTCCAAAACACCCTGTTTTCAGCCGAAAAACAATTCAAGCCCGCCCCATTCCTTGTTTACCACCACAAGTATGGCATAAGGCTGTCTTATCCATGCTGAAACTGTCTCACTGTTTCAAGACTTCAGTCCAGTTCCGCCGGGTTCAGCCCATGCTGAAGCTGTCCACTGCAAATAGCACTTCAGACAGGTCTGATCGTACAGTATCAGACAGGTCGTATTGTTCCTCATCAATCAATATCAGACAGGTCTTACTGTATACTCAATTTTTACATCAGGTAGTCTCTGACTGATGCTGATAGTTTGTCAGATCTGCCATCATCTGATACAAGCAAGTTCAGGCTGAAAGCTGGCTGCTGCACCGGCTACTCTATACGTAAGGTTGTCTCAAGTGCATCTGCCCCTAGGTTGCACTCCTACACTAGTACTGATCTAAGCACCGTACATGCGTGCGATGCCTACATTCAGTGAGACACACTACATGGACAAGTACACAGGCAAGTACTGTCACACAAACGCATGTACACTGACACAAATGTTGCAAGCAACAGAAAACAGCAAGCTTATAGGATGCACCAAACAATGTAGCAGGATGCACAGCCAAAAAGTGCACACAGGACATGGCTGCCAAGGACGTAAAATGGTGACCGGTACCGGTTGATCATGACCGGGGTACAGCAAGCCAGCTCAAGCAGGCTCAAGCAAGCTCAAGCAAGCTCCTGATCTTCAAAGATGGTGCCCTTCACACAAATGGCAGCCATTCCCCGCTGCACACTTCATCCACCCACAGGTTTTGTCCACTTGAGGTGTCGGCCTGCAGAGCCAAGACACACTTTGGTGCTCAGTGGGCAGCGTTGTGAGCCAAGCATCAGAATACAAACACCTCTCCCTTGTGGGTACGTTGTGTACAGATGTGTGGAAATGACATGTCAAGGTGCAATGATGTGGACCTGCAAGGTGTGATGTGTCTGGATGGCAGCGCTGACAGCTAGCTAGCTAGCTGCACATCAATCTGCTCCTGTGCAGAGCACATCTACCTCGCAACTGACACAAGCACTGCAGAAGTACCAAGGAGCCTCAACATGTACAGAAAATCTGTCAGGCAAATGGCTGTACCTGGCATGAATATTTTTGAGAATTTTCTATGTCCATGGTCTCACTGATCAGGGTAATCGGAGTCAATTATCCCAACCTGCTGCTTGAAACCTTTCTATCCTGCCTGCTTTTCCCTTCCCTTACAGGCTTGGCTATACCCTGTTTTGACCTGCCAGCTTTGCCAGCCCTAGGCTGGAAAGCTGATGATGAAGAAGCCTTGGAGCCCCTGATCCTCACGGTCATCAGGGCATACTTAGCCTTTGCAGCCAGTGAAGGCATTCATTGGGCTACTGCGTATTCTGCACTAAATGCTGAGCAGCAACATTTACTTCACACAGTCCAACTGGCAAAGCTAAAGTTTCCTAGCAATCACACATACTTGCAGACATCAGCTGCTTTGTGTGATTGCAATTGTAGTGCCAATATTGTGACACTTCAGCAGTGTACCACTAAAGCTGCAACTTAGCAATATGCAAACAGCACTTAAGAAACAGCTGTCCACAGAGTATACCTGATAATTGGCCACAGAGGTGTTTAGAGCAGGCAGATGGGCTGAAGAAAGTCTGCAACTGAGATTACAATCATGTAGCTGAGAGAGCTGCTGCGTTGTCTGCAGACCAGGCGTGCAAACATTGTCTGCATCTGTGCACCAATAAGCCACTGCGCAGCTGGAAAACCAAACTATTGCTGTAGTAGCCGCTGTACACTTAGTATAGCACAGCTGCGAGAAACTACCGGTAGCTGCAGCAGTGACAGCAGCTCTGCAGCTGTGAAAGCTGTTTTGGCACAGCAGGTTATGTCCTGCTTTTCAAGCAGGTTCACCAACAAGGAAACTACAAAACAGAAGATACTCACAGCTTGTTTGCTAAATTGCTCTGCAACACAAGCAGTGCATCAGCTGCCCCATTTACTGCTTTGCTACTCACTGCAGGAGCCAAAGCTCTTGCCGTACATGGAGAGCCAAAAATTGCATTGAAGACAGATTCAAGTTGGTGTACACCTGTCAAGTTGCAAGACAGAACTGGAACTTAATACTGCACAGCATGGCAGAAGGAAAAAGATGCTGCCCTTCATTCTGCATATGTGTCTGTGCACATACATACTAGCACAAAGCGCACAAAGTACAGTCAGCTTAGGAAAAAAAAGGCAAAGTTTACGCTTTTCAGCAACCATAATGGGAGCCTGGTAAAGCTGCAGCCCAGAGGTATGACCATAGGCCATAGCCCAAAGGGAAAGGAAAAACCCTAAACCTATATCATGGATTTCCATATATGGTGGATCTGGCCTGTTCTGTGTGCTTTTGTCTGTCTTTTCTCTCTCTAGTACGCACCTAGATTGGAGAATCTTGTGAAATGCCAAAACAGAGTGTTCATGCAATTTGGACATAACTTTGCTATACCAGTTTTTGCTAGAAGCAAAGACGGACTAGCATAATCAAGATGAGGCAGACAAGGCTTAGGCACACACACGTGTGCACATCCCTGCATGCCACATCAGTGCCCTTGTGTCACACACAGCCCCCATCCACAAGCCGTCCCTCTCACAGTAACTACTGAGTATCTACTTACAAGCAGTTGTGCCTGGAAGAGGCCCAGAGGTGTTGTGTCAAGTCAAACTTCCCTACAGTGGTATACCCTTGTCAGTGATGCTGATTGCTGCAGCTATAGGGCAAACCCACCTGCAGCCCAACATGTAATGATATCTGGGCGCAGCCCCAATGACATGCATTTGTTTGTTGGGAGTGTGGAGGTTGTTCGCCCAGTTTGGCTGCTGATGCCCATTATTTACAGCTTGCACGGTTGCTGGGGCGTATGCTGTGCAAGCCACAGGCAAAGACATTGCTCAAAGCATCACATGTGTCATCATGCGGTGAAAAGGGCATGCTGACCCTGGGGTCCTGCTGTACACAGCAGGATGCTTCCTGCACGACCCTAGCAATGGACTTGTTGAGGAGAACTCTGCACGCACCACACGTTGTGCATTTGGCTGGCTAAAGTTGGTTGGCTGCCTGCTTCAGGAGACAGAATCTGCAGATCTGATCTCCCCAAGCTGCGTCTGCAGCTGCTGCATCCAGTGTGTATAAATGGTATCGCAAATTGCACTCAAGTCAACTTCGGCATTGTATACATCACATCAGCAATTTTGTGGCAATTTCTACCTTGTTGCTTGGTAGAGTGAGCGGCAGAATTCCATCCTGTGCGTGGATCACATCATCAGAGAGCAGAGTACATCAACCTGACAGCGTGAGCCTGCTGGTGGTATTTGTTCTTTTGATGCAGTAAATCTCTCCGCCAGCAAGCAGGTCAAGTGCACATGATATTGTACTCTGACTACATTGGCATAGACAAAGCTTAATGCAAGCAGTTTGCACCATGTGTGATGTTGTGCCGTTCTGGTATACGTGCCGTGAAAGCAAGCTGTCCCTTCTGTGTACTAATAAGTACCTCAACAGCCAGTCTGTAGCAGATCTTGCAACCATTCGGTTCGACTGAGTCAACGTATGGCCTGCATTGACTGTGATCTACCAAGCCCTCTCAGGCAATAGACTGGAGAGACATCTGGTTTACTCTGAAGAAACGCAGTACTGGCTGGCTTGCTATGCACTGACATTGCTCAATGCTGTGACTTTTTGTCAGAGACATTCACTAACCTTCAGTACAAAGCACACTCAAAGTCCAGCATGCATGCACCTCAACGTTGGATGCAAAAGCAGTCAGAACAGCCAGCCTAGCTGCTTTGAGCTTTGTCTAACACAACACTGTCAGTGTAACTAAAAATTCCAGCTGCACTTCGTTACTGGAACACCAAGCAGGGCGCCGTGCCACGAGCAGGGGAACATCGAACATGCTGATGACCTACCGTGGGCAACAATGCCCAGCAATGATTGGGCTGGAGGATGCCGATGCATATCCTCAAGCATAACGTCGCATCGAAGCTAGTCTCGCGCAGTGGTACAAGTCATGCTTGTTTCAGGACAGCGCCTCTCCTGCCGCAGAACTGCTCGAAGTACACACATGCAATTTGGATTCGATGATGCTGATCCTTATGAAGTCGTATTTCTGGCAAAAATGCGGGGAGCAATTTAGCGACAATATAGCAGCAAGTGACCAGCTGTCGTTGAGCAACAGGTTGAACACTGGCCGGCAACAAACGTGGCTAGCGGGTGTCAAAGGGTGGAGATACAGCCGGCGTGTAATCGACGCTGCACTGGCAATCAGGCAGGCTGACAACTGACGGGCAACTGGACAGCCATCAGGTCGCACAAGTCGGCATATGGCCAGCGTTGGCCTGACGTTGACACTGCTCAACAGTTGACCAGGTATGGGCCAGCAGTTGGCCAGGAACAGGCCAGTCAACTGGCAGCTTGCCGGCAGTTGAGCAACGATGAGCGGTGTTTTGGCTGGCAACTGGCCTAGCAGAGAACGAGCAGGGAACACAACAAGCCTTAGGCAGCCAGCAGCTGGCGCCTGACTGACAGGGCCAACACTCAGCACGTTTAAATTCTCACTATGCTTGTTTCAGAGCTGGCTGGTTGCCAGTGGGGTACTTTTGGCAAAGACCACTGCAGTCGCACGTCCTGTTACGACGTCTACACTCTGCTCATTCCGACTTATCTGTTGCTACACATCAATACATACAGTCCAAATAAAACGGCAGCTGTCACTCCTAGCTGTCTGCGAGTATGACAACTATTCTCAGCATCCACGCAGGCAGCAATCACCTCACTTACACAGTTTTGGGCACCTTGCAGCCACACCCATCACACTGGACAACACTCCGTTGGGCAGCAGGACTCAAGCTGTCTCAATAGTATCTTGGCCTTCAACAAAGTCATCATCCAGCAGTGCTCTGCAGTTGTTATCGCACTGGGCATTTGACCAAGCTGGAGGCCAGCCTGCAAGCTTTGTATACAGGAACGGACCTGCTGGTAGTGATGATGTCAGAAACCACTAGGCTGGCCAAGCATGGGCTGGTGCTTTTTTCCAAGTCAAAAAAGAAGTTACAAGACCTAAAGACAGCAGTCAGACGGTCTGCAAACAGCAATCTCAGTGCTGTCCAGCAGAGTACATTGAGCAAGCAGAAGACCAAGCTTCTGACTCAGGACTTCTTGCAGAGCACCATGCAGGCTGGCAGTATCTGCGGCAAGTTCAGCAACAGCTCTCACCAAGATGAGCTGGCAGCTGTTGTCCTGCAAGCTCTATGTTGTGCCATCCACTCCCCCGTCAGCATTGGCAGCTTCGAACTCTGCCACCTCTGACGATGGTATAGATATCATGGTGTAGCTCATCAGGTACACCTGTCCTCTCAAGCAGGACTCTTTGCATGCTGGCTTATGTGCTGACAGGATGCTGCGCATGTGCAGGCCGAGTCTTGCCTAATTGGCTAGTACAAGAGCAATCTGAGGCCTTAAGGACAGTGTCACAGCAGCAGAAACACCACTGTCCACATAGCGATTCCATGCAACAAATCAAGCATCTGAGCCGTCTAAGATATTGCTGTGTCAGTAGTCTGTGCCAACAAAAGTGTTTTGCTTGGTTTTCTCTGCAATGATAGTTCCAGGCGCTCAGGTGTGTGTTGCCTGCATAAGCAGTTATTTTACCTTGATATGCCTTGAGACATGTTAGGAATGCAACTCGTGGTCAGAACGCTAGCGGGAGTGCATAACAATATGCATGTCTAACAGATGTACAAAGTCCTTACAAGTCAACTAGTCTGGAAAATGCAGAACCGGCCTGTGTGTTGAACGTCAATGCCATAGCACGCACAAAACTGAAATGCAGATTCTGCAAAGTTGTGTTCATCTCAAAGACATGATAACCACACGTTGTATGGTGAAGTGTATAGTGTAAGGTGTGCCACATGGCATGTTGTATACACATGCACCAGATGAACGCAAAATTTGGGCAAGCTTGCTTTATCTCGTTGACAAGTACTGCTGTTGTGATTGCCAGCCCAGTAAGCACATTCCACAAATCATATGATGCTGCAAATGCAACAGTACTGGCGGTACCAGCCCAAGGATCATCAAAGCCCTGTTGCAGCCCATGCATGTGGTGCATGTACATGATAAGCACATTGCCAGACAGCTCTCATCAGCAGCTTCACAGTGATGTGTTTGCTGGGATGAGAAAGCAAGTTTTGGAAATGCATTTTAGGCAACCGGATTTCAGCCTGCTAGCTGGTACCAGGCTGGTGCTAACAGCCCAAAAATCATCAAGGCCCTGTTGCAGCCCATGCAGGTGGTGCGAGTACATGATAAGCACATTGCCAGACAGCTCTCATCAGCAGCTTCAGAGTGCTATGTTTGAGGGAGCAAACACTGAACATGCATTGAAGGCAACCAGATTACAGTCTGCCAGCCGGCTGGCTTTGCAGAGTTGCATCATAGTGGCAGATGACATTCATATGGACAGCTGCGCATCAGTGATGTGTCACACCTGTTCCCTTGTAAGCAAAAAGTGCGGGCTGCTGTCTGCCAGGACAGAGCAACACAACAGGCAGAGTGCATAGCAGGACTGTGACCTGGCATGGCTGTTGCTGATGCTGTGCGCATGCATGAGTTGTGCAGGGTGACCAGCACTGCTTAGGGTAGTTACTAGTACTGCTTATGGGAGGGACATAGCACAAACGACTGTGTGGTAGACTGATACATTGCAAACTAGAAGAGAAGTATTCAACCTCTGGAACAGGCATGGACAACTTTCTTGTGCGCTGACCATCACTGTTGGACATGGTCTGCCGCTGGCTTGCATTATATGCATAGGCTGCTGTTTGCAAGGAGGACTGCGCATATCTTGTTGCGGCATGAATGTTGTTGCAATCATCATCCAGGTGAAAATGCTGACGTTACTGAATCATACATCTGGCACCATGCTATTTTGACTGCTGTACAGCATGACAAGCTATTTCTATGCATGGTCATTGCACGCACATCAAGCTGACACAACGACGTGCGTGTGCCTGAGCGATGGCATCATTGACATACAGTGACCCAGTTGCGTGCAACGACCTCGCAGGCTGCTGCTGGGCGAAAACTTCTGATGCTGCGTTCAGAGACTACATACACCGCGGCAGCCAATGCCAGGTACTTGCTAAGAGGGCCATTCTCGAGGCTACTGGGTCGCGGCAGCAATGCTGATCAATTCTTGGACAAGGCGACTGAAGGCGCACAGTGTTGCATAAAAGCCACAGCGAGGTCGCCCTGATCCCAAACTTTCCCAAAAGGGCCAGTCAAGGGCTAAAGTCGCGCTGGTCAAATGCCAAGCTATTCGCACCACTACCCAGCTGAAGGCACGTCGCATGCCGACCAGGCCAGCAGAGAGCCAGCAAAATGCCGTGCCGGCCGGACGCCAGCAGGACGCCAGCAAGACGCCATGCCAGCAGGACCCATGCCACCAAGTTGGTCAAACAAGTGTCGCATAGATGATGGGCAGTAGCCGGTCAATTTGCCGGCAAGTTCCTGGCAAAGTGCCGGCCGAGCTGGCCAATTCACATCCAAAATCACCCGGTCAATTGCCACAATTTTGCCAGAAATACGACGCCGTAGATCCTCCAAGGATCGTTTTCACCTGCTTGCCCGATTGGCGACAGCCTCTGGGAAGTGCCGACATGACGCTAGCAATGACAACAAAATTACGCCGCACCTGCATCCCGAATGAATGCACGTGCAAAGAGTATGCCTAATACTCGCGCCCAGGACTACAGGAAGAAAGGGTCGGGATAGGATGACGTGGGCGCGAAAACTTCGAAACTCGGAGCGCCTGGAAGCGCAACACTAATGCGAACGACTTTACTTCGTGTTCCAAGCGTCGGCGTCACGGGCATGCCGTACCATGTCTCGGATTATATAATGATCAGGGCTTTGGTAGCATCCGGGGACTTTCGCTGTCGCAAAGCGATATGAGCGGTCATCCTGAGTGCATACTGGCAACAACGCGCTCTATTCGGGGCTCGGACTCAGCACTGTAGCGCATTAGGCCATCATGCGGAAGTTTGGCGAGTCAATGCGCCAGCTGAGCAAAACGTTCAGCGACGAAGGAGAGCAGCTGTTAGACCCAGACGAGACCCCTGAAGACTTTGGTGTTAGCCTGTCACAGCTGCGGCACCTTGCCGAGGTACGACTTCCGTTCTGCTGAGCGCACTGCGTCATGTGCATGGTGAATGCATGGTGACAGCAACTCATATGCAGAACAAGAACAAGCAAGAACTGCAGAAGTTTGGAGGTCTTTCTGGACTAGAGGAGGCACTGAGGACAAGTACAAGCTCAGGCATTGACACTCAAGGCGCTGCAAATCTATCTGCAAACAACAGACAGAAACACTTTGGCGCTAACAAGTTCAAAGATGTTCCCCAGAAAGCTTTCTTCACACTGTTTTGGGAGAATCTAAAAGACCCCACCCTCATATTACTTATGGCTGCAGCACTGGTATGGCGCATGCACAAAAGATGTACCTTGCTGAGCTGTTTGGCCTCGTACTCGCACACAGCTGCAACAACATCTCTCTTCTTGCTTGTTATGCACATACACACATGTCAATTGCAAAGATGCCATGCTTGCGTGACCTTCATGCAAACACAGATGCATGCAGTGTTATTGCTGTTGTTATGCATTGAGACACCCCACAGGATTATCTGCACAGGTGTCTACAGTCCTAGGAGTTACCATCAAAGAGCAAAGGGAGGAGAAAGCATGGACAGAAGGTGTTGCTATCTGGGTGGCTGTTCTGGTTGTGAGCCTTGTTGGTGAGTCACAGAAGTGCCTTTTCACACATGCTGCAGTCCATTCCCCTTTCAGCTCACTCGCAGCCTGCTGTAGTCATCCTTCTGGAATTACCTCGTTGCTAATTTCGCACAGTCTGTGAGATGTGCATTGCAAGACTGCCACACCCGTCAATCCTGTGCTATTCTGTGCTAATTTTGGTCACAATGCTAGTTTTGGTTACAATCTTGCTTGCTTGCTTCTAGCACTGCAATCTGTTATACTTGAGTTGTTGCTGGTGGCAACTTTATCGCATGAGAGGATATGGTATCTTTGAGCATGCTGTGTGCAACCCAGAAAAGCACAAATGTGCCTCATTTGCACATCGCTGATGACAAAGGATGGCATACAGCTGTCTTGTCAGGGTGACCAATGCAAAATTTTGCACACATGTGCACAGGTGCGGGCAATGACTACCAGAAAGACAAGCAGTTCAAGAAGCTGAATGCACAGAAGGACAAGCTTGAAGTGAAGGTGATCAGAGATGGCGAGCAAATCCTGGTAGAAAACACAGAAGTTGTTGTTGGAGACTTGTTACTCCTTGACACGGGAGACAAGATTGTGGCGGATGGTATTGTGGCAAAGAGCTTCCACCTTGTTGTGGATGAGGCTGCTTTGACTGGCGAGTCTGAGCCATTACCTAAAGGAGATGATGACATGTGGTGCATGTCAGGATCAGAGGTAATCTTCAGCTCATCTTTAATTTCATTGAGTGTCATGCTGGTACTTTGCTGTTGTACCACCAACATACGCAACACTTACCTTGTACCCATGATGGCCAATGATGGCAATGCATGCCTTGGTCATAGAGGGATGTACATCACCTGTTTCTCCTTGTCCACGTACGTCATGTGGTCCATGCCTCCAGCCCCTTGGGTTGCAAGTCACTATTGTGCAAGCCATACAAGAAATACAATCTGGAGAGTAATAACTGTGACTGCAAACCCGCACAAAGGCAGCTAAGCACCCATATTATAGGCCCATTGCACGTCAGTTTTGTGCAACTCGTGTCACAGCAGCTGTTATTGCACATGGCGCAGCACAGCCTAGCCCAGCACAGCCCAGCCCAGCACAGCCCAGCCCAGCACAGCACAGCACAGCACAGCACAGCACAGCACAGCACAGCACAGCACAGCACAGCACAGCACAGCCCAGCGCAGCCACAACACAGCGCAGCACAGCACAGCACAGCACACCAAGTCGTGGCATAGCATGGCTTGGCAAACATGCGCAGCGATTTGATATGCAAAACCGACTGCAGACAGGTTTTGCCATGTGACGAGCACAGAAATCAGTAATGACAGCTGGCCAACAGCTACAATGGGCCACAAAATATAAGCTCTGTGGGCAGCCAGTATGAGCAGCAAACGACCAAAAATTTGGGCAGAGCATACCATCTTCATCGTGAAAACAGAGCAGGCATTGGCATGCACATGACTTACCAGCTCACCAAACCGTTCTGCAGCAGACCAGTGCGGCATGAACATCTAGCTGGCAACAAGTAAAAGACACAGTCCTGCCTCACAAGCACCCTGTGACAGCTCTGCAGCTGTCAGGCTCAGCATTCTTAACTACTTACAGAAGGCGTCAGTGTCTGACGGCACTTTTGTCCACCTGGAGTCAACACAGGCCTGATTAGCCATTTCATTGCTGTCTTGTTCGCACTGCGTGCTGGTTGCTGTATGTCAACAGACAAGCTTCTAGTGTAGCTTACAGAAGCACAGGCTACAGAGCATTGCATACGGTCTTGTTGACACTGCTTGCTGATCGCTGTGTGACAACAAACACGGTTCACAGGTGGTATAGGTGGAGTACATGGTTCTGGTGGATTACAGTCGATTGGAAGTCAATACATCATGCATTCATGAAAGAATAATACCATAAATACCTATCCCTTTTTTGTATCAATAAAATACAAAAAATCAACCAAAAAAGTGCCATAAACACGTTTACATTACTATGTAGGTCACAGAGGGCAGTGGCAGTGTGTTGGTGACAGCTGTAGGGGAGAACAGTGAGTGGGGCAAAACCATGGCATTAGTACGCAGTGAGTCAGCAGACACGCCCCTACAGGGCAGCTTAGCTTCTCTGGCAGCTGCCATAGGCAAGCTAGGCCTGGCTGTTGGTGTGCTCTGCTTCATCGTCCTTACCGTCAGGTACAGTACTGTTACCATCCTGCTTCATTGTCCTTAATGTTAGGTAAAGTACAATTAGCTTTGCGCTTCATTGTCCTTACTGTCAGGTAAAGCACCGTTACCTTCCTGCTTCATTGTCCTAACTGTTGGGTAAAATACAATTAGCTTTGTGCTTCATTGTCCTGACTATCAGGTGAAATACAGTCAGCTTATGCAAGCTTCTCTCTGTCGTTACTGTTGCTGTGCTTGATGCCTGCTCACATGCAGCGCTTGCTTGCTGGTGATGGTGTTGGCAGCAGCTCAAGATCACAGTCGCCTGTGGTGCCCTTACTGTGAGCTTTCTTCCTGTAGTGACAACTGTGCTCAATGCTCCACGCACACTGTTGCTTCTGATACTGTAGTTAGCAGCAGCACAAGGCAACTTTGCTGATTATCATGGAATGCGTTGATTGGTTATAGTGATATAAGATTTCCTTCCTGCAAGCTCTCTTGCTTTTGCAATGCATGTGCTTGAGGCTTGCCCAAACACAGTGCTTGATTGTTGTTGATGTTGAAGCCAGCTTGTCCTTTCTGCTGCACTGTACAGATCAGTCCCATTTTGACACTGTCATGCTGACTGTGCACAGAGAGTGGTTCTGCGCCTGTGTAGGTGGATGATCGAAAACAGAGGCTTCCCTGTGAACAAGATTGTGGAAGGCCCTCTCAACTTCTTCATCTTTGCTGTCACCATTGTGGTGGTAGCAGTGCCAGAAGGTCTTCCCCTAGCAGTAACTATCTCCCTGGCTTACAGCTTGCGCAAGATGATGATAGACAACAACTTTGTCAGAGTGCTTGCTGCCTGTGAAACCATGGGTGGAGCCACTGCTATCTGCTCAGACAAGGTCAGCTGCAATGAAAGCTGCTGTCAACGTGGTGTATCACTGTGTCACTGTGTTACTGTTGTAAAGGTCGTGGTGTGAGACTTGTTGCTGGGGATTTGAGGTGTGAGCTCTGAGGGCGTGTGTGATAAGTTTTGTGGGAGTCTGTATTGAGTTGAGAATCATGTGTATTGCTACAGCTAGATGCTTAAGCGAGGTAAGGAAACTGTATTTACCAAGAGTTGCTGAGGCGTTAGCAGCTGCAACATGGTCGCAACTCAGCTGCAGCACAGTTCAGCGCATCTGACCAAGCGCTAACTGGGACTGCAACAGTACACTGCCAACTCGATTGCTGCCAGCTTCATCATCAACTTGCATGGATGTGCTTGGTCTAATCCTGGTCCCAGGACTTCCAGTGAAGTGTGTCAAAGCTATTATAGGCTGTAGGATGGCTGTATTGCAACAGATCACTGCTTTAGGTCTTGTTCATGTGCACATGTTGCCTGCATCAGGCGTTAAGTTACCATGACTGATCGCAAACCATGACTGATCGCAAACAAGCCATGTGCTACTTGCCATCTGCATGTCTGATGCATGACTCTGCCGGACAGACATGCAGCCCACGGCAGGGTTGTATCAGTGCCATCTAGACATATGCCCAGCATGAGGCCTCAACAGCATCTCTCTGCTGCAATCATCTCTGCAATCATATTTTGCTGTGTCATCTGAGTGATCCCAGCGGGGTCTGCGCATTGCAGACAGGAACCCTGACAGAGAACAGGATGACAGTGGTGGAGGGCTGGTTTGCTGGTACGTCTTACAAGGGGAAAGTGCCAGATATGCTGGATCTTCCTGAGGCAGTGAGGCCACACCTAGAGCTCAACATAGCCATGAACTCCAAGGTGACACACCTCTATTTTTATTTTCCAGAAACTTGCCATAGAGTTGTGCATATAAACAACGAACAAACAAAGCACTTTCGGTGCTGGGCGCTGTGCTCTTGCCCCATTCAATCCCAATCTGTTGCTACTCTTTGCATGCGTGATGTTGTCAGTCATGCGCTAGGTTACTAGGCAAACAGATATTGAGATGGAGTACCTGTCACTCATAGATAGCCTTGTTCACGTTGCAGCAGACAGTATCCCAAAAGCTGCAGGCTCAAACCTCTGCGCATCCCCCCTTTCCCCCCCGGGCTCCCTTCCTTCTGTAACCCCTTTCCTTGTCCCCCATCCCCGTCCTTCCCCCCTTTTCATTCCTCCTTCCCCCCTGTGTCCCCTCTTCCACTACTGGGACACTTTGTTGTTGCGAATAACTGGTCAGAGGCTGAAACACATGAACTCTTGCAATAACATCAGAATCTACTTGCAGGACCCAGATTGCATTGCAGGACTGATTCTGTTGCAGGATATGAACCCATCAAATCAGTTTGATTTCATAGGTTCATTGCAAACTTTCTTGATCAAGAAGGATCATGGGTCAACAGATTTGGTGACCACATTTGAAACCTGTTGAATCTCTTGCAGGCATTCCTAATAGAGAAGGGTGATGGGTCAACAGCTCTGGTGGGCATGCTCAAAGTTGAATGAATGCCATGCAGGCTTTCCTGATAGAGAAGGATGATGGGTCAATAGATTTGGTGGGCAACCGTACAGAGGGGGCCCTGCTGATGCTGCTGCGCGGGTGGGGCCGCAACTACAAGACTGTGCGAGCCAACAGACATGAGGACGTAGCTCAGCTGTACGGCTTCTCATCTGCCAAAAAGATGGCCAGTGTCATGCTCAAGACTGACTCTGGATTGCGCCTGTACAACAAGGTGTGTTTGTTCTGCTCCAAGTACATGTCTTGTGGCCCTACCTTTTGAGCAGGGTGACTGATTGCTTGGTGGTTTGCAGATATCTGAGACCAATGTATGGCATACAAAGCATTGGCACCTTCATGTCAGACGCCCATATCAGCTCTCAGACAACACCAAGGACACCAAGGACAATTTGTGTCAATCAGGGAAAAGAGATTTTGACTTTACACATGCAATGCAGGACGCAGCTGAATTGGTTTTGATCAGATGTACCAGATACACTTGTCAAGGGGGAAATGAGAATGTAAATCTGCTTGTACATGTAATGCAGGGCGCAGCTGAAATGGTCTTGGACAGATGCACCAGATACTCTTGTCAATGGGAAAAAGAGACTCTGAATCTGTTTGCACATGCAATGCAGGGCGCAGCTGAAATGGTCTTGGACAGATGCACCAGATACATCGAGACTGATGGCAGCACTGTAGACCTGAGTGATGAGAAGAAGAAGGAGCTGGGGGATATGATCAGCAGCATGGCAGACAAGGGCTTGCGCACACTGTGCCTGTCATACAGAGACTACCAGACAGACTCTGAAAATGAGCCACCAGAAGAATCACCAGATGAAGATCTGACAGCCTGCTGCGTTGTGGGAATCAAGGTGTGTGTGGTCTTTGTGCGCTTTTGCTTCAACATGGCCTCTGCTTTAGCAAGAACTGGAACATCTTCCAAATGTAGAAACACATTTTTATTGTCCCCATGCGTTTCTGAGTTGAGACTTTCAACTGTAGGATGGACATTTTTGACTTACAATAGGGGTTTTGCAATTTAAAAGAGCAATTCAGAATGAACTGCTCAGGTCTGTCATCTATCACCCCTTGTCATGTGACTCAGATATCGCAAAGGCAGCGTCACATAGATGTTGATTCAGCCACAGAGTTGGCATTCATTTGCACTTTTTGATCAAGTTGTCACATAGCTTGCCAATGCATCACTCCCAACTTTGCACATTGTACTGGATTCTGACAGAGTAAGTGTATGTAAGGAGGTGCCAGATGCAGTTGCATTTTGCCACAGAGCAATCACTCTTTTGCTTCTGCTGTCCCTTCCTTCACTCTGCCGCTTGTCTGACCTGATGTGTGTAACTCCTGCAGGACGCTGTGCTGTTTTGCACTTGTTGTCACTCCCATCACACGACCTTCTTGCGTGTCTGTCTCAATGGATGTGCATGACCCTATGCATAAGGAAATTCCACAGGCAGTTGCAACATGCCACAGAGTTGTTTGGTCAGCCTTTGTGTGTCTGAGTTGATGTGTGTAAAATCTGCAGGATCCTGTTCGTAAGGAGGTTCCAGAGGCAGTTGCAACATGCCACAGAGTTGGTTTGGTTACCATTTGTGTGTCTGACTTGATGTGCACAACTTCTGTAGGATCCTGTGCGTAAGGAAGTTCCGGAGGCAGTTGCAACATGCCATCGAGCAGGTATCTTGGTTCGTATGGTGACGGGTGACAACATCCACACAGCGCGTCACATCGCCAAGGAGTGCGGCATACTAACGGAGGGCGGAATTGCACTCGAGGGACCCAAATTCAGGGAGCTGCCTGAGGAAGAGATGCTGAAGCTGCTGCCACGCCTTCAGGTGAGTCATGCAAATTACTCATGTGAGCCACACGCCGTGAACGAGAGGGTTTATGCTGTGACATTGAACAGGTCATTTGGCGCCAGGACACATGCATGAGTATGTTTACATCCATGTGTAAAGTCATTCGTATCCATGTGAAATAAATGCTTATATCCATGTGTGAGATATCTCTCCATGATCTCACTCTCCAAGTCCAGGAGAGGTAAAACTGATGCATGCTTTGTCATGGGGGTTCTCACGGCTCATATGTTCATTGAGACAATTTCGTGCATGTCTGCTGGGGTGTAAGTCAGTCTGATACATTCCAATGCGTAGCTGTATGCGCTGGACTGAGCTCTGTCTTGTTCCCTTCATTCTGACTTGCATGAGGTGTTATCACACTGGACCAGCTGGAGCCATTATACAGCTGTTTGGCAATGTCATTGCGCCATATGTGGTACCAATACATCACAGACACAGTAATACAGTAATATGGTGATGTATGTATGGTATCATCAGCTGTATGTATGTACCACATCTGGTGTTCTTTCTGTCTTTAGGTCTTGGCCAGAAGCTCCCCCAACGATAAATACGACTTAGTCAAGCTGCTGAAGAAGAATGGAGAGGTGGTGGCAGTCACCGGGGACGGCACCAATGACGCACCAGCACTGAAGGAATCTGACGTGGGATTAGCAATGGGCATTGCTGGCACAGAAGTTGCCAAGGAAGCTGCTGACATTGTGATCCTGGACGACAACTTCAGCAGCATTGTGAAGTCGGTGTCTTGGGGTCGCTGCGTGTTTGCCAATCTACGCAAGTTCTTACAGGTGAGTTGTTGTTTTCGAGTATTGTTGGTGACAATTGGTGTTGTCTTGGCGGAACACTGATTGTCTTGCTGCTCAGTTTACAGCAATGCAGCGGCAGCCTCTTTGACAAAATGCTCTCCAATCTTGGATTTGTGAGTGTTTTCCCTGTCACGGTCTGATGATTTCATCACTCTGGCAATGCGGTAGCAGTGTTCAGCTGATAGGCACTCATGTCAAATGTTTCTGCGTAACATTACATATCAGGTCACACGGAAGAGCTGCAGACTTTTTATAGCGTGTCTTGTGGTAAGGTGCAATTTGAAGATTAGGTGACAGTGTGAAGGTCTCAGCAAGATCTCTGTCAAACAGGGCAACAGCGATCACATAGCGCATGGTGGTATTTGTTCCCTCAGGATGGGTGGGATTTGCATGATAAAGATCAGGTGACAATATAAAGGTGCCAGCAAGACCTGTGTCACCTGACAAAGCAGCCATCAGTATATACTAAACACAAGCAGTCCTGCCCTATAACCTGGTGTCTTGCCTCAGCTTGTAGGCATACTTGTCATGTGCTGTATGTTGGACCAGAGCAGCGAGGGACAATTCTCCCAACAAAGTATATCTTCTCTCAACAAGAGGGGGATCAAAGGTATCCCCGTGTAGTGCATGCCGCCAAGTATGGCAAATCCTGACAAAACTGTCTTGTCGTGCAGTTTCAGTTGACCATCAATCTGGTTGCACTGGTAGTAGCCTTTGTGGCGGCCGTGACAACAGGAGAGATGCCCCTGAATGTGCTGCAACTGCTGTGGGTCAACCTCATCATGGATGCCCTGGCAGCCCTAGGTAGGTTTTCTCTTCCCATACTCTCAACCTAGATGCCCCTGAATGTGCTGCAGCTGCTGTGGGTCAACCTCATCATAGATGCCCTGGAAGCCTTAGGTGACTTTTTCCTGCCCATGCACTAATTGGATTATTTTGGTATCTTTTCATCAGTTTATGTTCTATGGTTTTACGTCTAACTAAGTCTACATGGTCCAACTCTTCGGAGTCCGTTTAATAGGAATTTGACAAGTAGCAGATGGGGATGCAATTCTTGCCAGACAATCGAATTGTTGTCTTGGACTTCTGTAGACTTGCTGTGATATGCTGATTGATTGCCTCAGCTTGTGCTTCAAGCAAAGACTGCAGCCTTGGCTTTCAAGGCAGCCACCTTTCCCCCGCC
>JAABUP010000229.1_pt1 | contig 124982 bp, 201 predicted proteins | sample 5559201 | NCBI WGS metagenome assembly JAABUP01 (sample SAMN10711887, study PRJNA513373) | rock metagenome | isolation source: Antarctica rocks | place: Antarctica | reverse complement strand
TTTGGTAGAGTCAATGGAGGCTCATAACCTGTTAAATATTGACGAAATGCATAAGGAGGAAAGTATGAAACATCAAACTAATTGAAAAGCGGCAGCGGGACTGCGCAGGCGGTCACGTGACCGGAAGTTCGCCTTATCCTGACACATGTTCCTTCGGCAGACAACATTGCGGATCTACTCACCAAAGGATTGCGTGAGTCATTTGACCGCCGAGTCACCAGAAGCATTCTTCGCTAGATGATCGCAAAATCAATAACGCTCGGCCGGTCTGATAATATTTTTACACGCAATCCTTTAGCGTATTTGAAGATGGCTCGGAATCCCCGAGCGGGCGGACTGAGAGACTCAGGCGATTGTGTCAGAAGAACAACTGGATACGCGTTCAGCTCACAATGGAATGGTGCTTAGACCGTAATCACCGTTTGGAGTCATTCACTGTGGTCGCAGGCCGATCGGGATGGGCCTGAGCTCCCATGCATTCACTTGTCTTCTTTCTTGTACCTGGTTCGTACCCGCCTTTCCCCGTACCCAGCGTCACTGAATGACAAGCATCACATAGAATACATCAACCTTCATCGACCTCGAAACAGCCAAGACAGACTGGAGATAAAAGCGGCCCCACCTGCAGCGCCGCAAATGCCGACAGCGACTAGATCTCGATCCACTGACGGCTGACTCATGAGGGCGAACCCTGATGGCAGCCATGACAATCTGGTCGTCCACCGCGGTTCGTACTGAACGTCTGCCGATTCCGGGGTGTTCCACTCAAAAGAAACGTCCCTCCCTGGGAGACTCGCTGCTGTGCTGGCCGATGAATGATCAGATTGGTCGACATGCAAGTCGTCCAGTCTCTGCGCCAAATGTCCAACTCCTCCCTCGACCTTCTCCATCATTCCAGACATCCTCTCCTCGAGGCGCTCAACCAGCCGTCTCCGCTTCCAGGGCTCGACTATCGCTATGGCCCCGATGAAAACTACGAAGTTGACTAGGAGACCGACCACTCCGGCCCAGGTCGAGACATTTCGAATCTTGTCACTCCAGACCTGCTCTTCATGATATCGCTCCAGAATCGTCTGCGTGAGATCTGAGAAGGCTTTGTCGACTGCGAGTTCCGCCTCCTTGAGTTGAGTAGATGCGAGATGAACGGCGTGATTCGAAGAGTGGTCGGACCGGACGAGCGACGTAAATCTGGAGACGTCCGCGTCGGTCCACGAGTGCTTGCGCTCCAGCAGTGCATTCACGTCCCTCGCTGCTTCCGCTCGGGTGGACACCGTATCGTCATAAGCAGTCTTGGCAGATTTGGCGATATCCCGGAGGGTACGTAAATCACTCTCTGCGGCAAGCTTCAGAAAAGGTTATAGTGCGCCACTCACCTCGATTGTGGACGAGATCCTTGAGCTGCTCCACCGCCTTATACCCCGTCATCTCGTTCATCTTCACACCGAGAACAGTCATCTGGCGATCAGCCTCGTCTGCCAATCGTTGCCGTTGAATTCGAAGAGCAGCCCGCCACTCATTTCGCCGAGCGTAGTCTTTGGACGAGAGGGTGGACCCGCTATCAGATGATGATGATATAGAGGTAGGGGAGGCTTCGGCTGTTTCGGATGAGACTGAGAAGGCCTCTGAAGAGGAGGGTGCTGAAGTCGTGCGGTGAGGAGTATGGACATGTCTCGAAGGCGAATCAGCGGTAGAAAGAGATGACAATACTCGCTGCCCTCGAGAACGATTATCAATGCCGCTGATTTGGATCACCGGTCCCAGACCACGAGGACGGATATATTCGGAAGCAAGGGATTGCGGAAGCAGGAATGGCCATACACAGGAGTAGAGCTGAGGAGATGGACGACCGCAGGCCGTATAAGTCCGCGACGATCTCGTGACTGCGCACAAGACCGCTGGTGAGCTCATCGAAGTCTCGTTCAGAGACCTCTATATTGGGAATCCGCTGTAAGATTTCCTCAAGCGCACGTGATAAAACCCGCAGTGTGAGACCGTGGGAGAGATTTTGTCCCCCCTGTCAAGCCGTGTTTCGGATTTCATCCCCTTCCATGATGTGATGACCGTTTCACCTTGCGAGATGTGTTCCTGATCTAGTTGATTGGGGGTCTGTCCTTAGGACCCTCAAACGCGAGCCAGCGCGAAGGGCAGCCAGCGACCCCTTGGTCTGGCGTCCTTTGAGGTTGAATCACCATCTGATTCGATCTCCCCTCGCCATCAACCTATCCATTTATCATTTACGAGGCCATCTGCGGTGGTCATCGCTTCTTCTGACTCTCGTCGACTTAGATCGGATTTGCACCAGCTCAAACGGTCGCGTTCATATCCACTCAATCCTCATCTGTCCCTCCAGGTTTGCAGTGGGACCTACACTTTCATTTGGATATCACACTCATTTTCCAGCCTCATTCACTCTGTTCAAGATGCGTCTCTATTCTATAGCAGCGGCTGCGTTGATGCTCGTCCCCGCCCTCTCTACTCTGGTCACTGCGGATAGTGGTAGAGCTCTCATCCGATCTGGCAATGAGACAGCTACCCGTCATCATCCAAACTCGACAGTAACGTCCAGGCCACACGACAGCAAGAACCTTACCCTCAGCTCCGCTGAAGGGGATGGAGTGGATGATTGTGAGGGCGATGGGGATGACGAGCGGAACGGTGGCGTCGCAAACTCGACCACGAGCGGCGCGAATGCCTTTCCATCTAATTCTACTGGCTTCAACGTGACTACTGCTGGCGCCGATAATGGCGACGGATGTGAAGACAATGACTCGTCAGACATGTCTGCTGCAGTATCCGGCTCATCTCCAACGATTTCCTCCGCCGCGACAAGCGGGGTCCCAAACGTGACTGCCGAAGACGATGATGATTGTGACGAGTCCGACGAAGCGACCCCTAGCTCACCCGACAGCACTAACGAGCCGGCCGCTACAGACTCCACGGTATCAACAACGGTGGCTTCCCCTGTCGGGGCTGCCCTTTATGCGACGGCCACTGCCGAGGTCTCCCCTGCACTCAGCTCCACGCTCGGTGTCTCCTCTATTACGACCTCTGCCTCCGCTGCCGCAATAGTCGCTCCTGCCGCCGGAGCTGATGGAGAAATTGGAACCGCAACCACGATCTACGGAACCATCACCGTTACTCAGACCCCAACAACATCAGGTGGTGGTGACAGTGCTGACGCAGCCGCCGTCACTTCGCCCCCGGATAGCGCGGATATGTCGGCAAACCCTACGAACTCCACCTCTCCTGCATCTGGCGATACTTCAGACGAGCAGGATGATGGGGATGATGACAATGGGGTAGGTGATTCCTGTGGCTATCCATGCTGGCTAATGCAATCCCTCCTCAAGCCGTGGTGTGAGGACGAAGAGCCTACCTCGACCCCCACTTCGACCGTCACTTCGCTCGCAAGCATGACTGCGTCATCCACTTCGTCCGTGGTCTCGATTGCTTGGGTGTCATCTGATGGGACTTCCACTATCAGCTCGTCGAATGGCAACACCACGGACGCTTCCGCTACGAGCGACGAAGATGACGACGATGATTGCGAGGATGCAGGGGGGATGGCCGGTCCGCCGGGAACGGAGCAAAGGTGCGGGGACAAGTCTTTGCCAATTGACTCTCAGCTGGCTGACCGGCATTGACGTAGCGGAAACCTGACATCGGGAGCGGCTGCAGTGAAGGCGATAAGCTCGTCGCTCAACTCAGAAAGCGGTAACAGCTCGTCTCCGCTAAGCTCGACCGACACCTCTGACTCTGACGACTGCTATGATGGGACCGACATGGAGCCCGACTCCACCACGCTGACGACCTCATCCTCCACCGTGACTACCTCCACCTCCACAGTCACTACCGTCGTCTCAACGACCTCGACTCTATCTGATTCTTGGTCTCTCGCACCCTCGAACGACTCGGCGATAATCGGTAATTCCTCGAACTCGACGCCCACTGGAGGCATCACTGTCACTGCCGCGGATGCTGTTACTTTAGACGTAGCAGGCCGCAGCCGGACGCGTGTCTGGAAGGGTTGAGTAACTTCGAAGGCGCAATGTTTCGCGCAAATACTCTTCGCCTCCCCATTGTGACCATGATCTCCACCTCTTATCGCTGAATTTCTGCTTCTTCCTGTCTGTGTATATCTTGATCCCGAAGTAGGAAAAGTCCGTCGCAGAGCGCGGCCAGATGCATTGATTGCTATTTAACAAAGTCCGTCATGCATTTCTTCGGTCTGTAGCAATCAAGCGACTTTCCCCAGAAGGTGACCCTTCAACCGCAAGTAGCACGGCAGCCATCGACGGCTATCGTGGTGACGCATCAGTGTCCATCAACTCGCACAAGGTAAATACTCACTCCCTCCACCGCTTAGATCACCCATCGACATGAAGCCACCTCCACTATTGCCCCTCCAGCCCCCTCCTTCACCTCCGGCCCTTCCTCCACCGCCGCCCCCATCTCCGCGAGGCGGTCCTCCACCGCCAACTCCTCCCGGACCCCGTGGCCCGCTTTGAGGTCGACTGTTGGATCCGGTTGTCCTTGCGGCGGGATCGGCGAATGCGGTGGGGTTGACCATGGGCTAAACATTTATAGTATTTGGGGTTCTACGGTTCGACTAGCTCACCGTTATCAGAGTCTCGAAGAAGAGATAAACCATCGCCGCGTAATCCGAGGTCCAGTTCTGGATCCTGGAGATGATCGGTCGCGAGGTCAGGGTGCCGGATGAGGACACATACGCCGGTTTGGCTGTCGACATTTTCGCTCTTTCCACGAAGACTGGTGCAAGTGCCGAGAAAGTGATAGCCAGGGAGCGTTTATAAAACAGCAGACGGGCAAGTTGTTTCGTTGTAAGCAGAGAAAGGATGGGTTTGACCGGGTGGCAAGTGCTGCAGAATCGGAGCCCCGCCAAGATATGCTCTTGTTGACTGCCCGCTACATATCTGAACTTGAGGGCGTGTAGAAAGTCGTAGTAACCGATCCAACTCACTCGTCAACTTTTCACCCTTCATCGAGCTTGACGAGTCTTCATACCTGGACCTTCCCCCCCAACGCGGTTTCTTCCGTTTTCTACGCCCATCTCCTCGGTCCTAGCGAAGCTGGTGAAGGCCAACCGATCAACACCAGGATCATCAGCCTGCAATCACCGAGACTTCTGGGTGCAAATCGAGCCGGGACCGCCTGTTTTCCCGTCAAGGAAGCTGGACATTTTCCTCGTGCAAGGGAGAACTTCAAAAGGTGTCCTGTCAGCAGGGAGGGTCCCTTGTACTTCGGTCCGGGTGTCATGCCAGGCAAGCCGGTCGGTGTGGGTTTGTGAGCTCGGTCAGTGGGTGCTGACTCTTTCAGATTCCACGGAAGCTCGTCGTCCTCGGTGATGGAGCTTGTGGCAAAGTATGATCCTCGTTCAGCTGATTCTGCCCCGCTGATCATCTTCGCCGCAGACCTCGCTTCTCACTGTCTTTACTAAGGGTACGCGAAATCTCTGACCGGAGGCCGAGCGCTGACTGCTTGTTCTCTGCCTCTCAGGATACTTCCCGACAACATAGTAAGTCCAGAGGCGCAGATGTATGGGCATTTGCTTATGTGGGCGAAGTGAGCCCACGGGTCGGTGTCAATCCCGAAGTTTCCCTGCCCTCGCTTCGCCGCTGATCTAGAAGGCTAGTTTTCGAGAATTCTGTGGAGATGATACAGGTGGACGAGCAGATGGTGGAGTTGAGCTTATGGGACACGGCGGGTGTGTCAAGTCTCCCAGGCACCCTTCATCGTGAATGAAGGATTGTCGTGTCGCAGGGCAAGAAGACTTCGACCGCTTACGATCACTGTCATACGCCGACACAAATGTTGTGATGATATGCTTCTCAGTGGGTGATGTGCTTCGCTGCGACTGTGCCATATTGATGTTCGGAATAAGGTGGATTCACCAGTCTCCCTAGAGAATACCGAGTACAAGGTTGGTAAAGGTCGACGTATCTCGCCTCCGACTGACAGGTGTGGACTGCAGTGGATAGCGGAGGTCAACGAGTACTGCCCCGGAGTGCAAATCATCCTTATAGGTGAGAGTGCTCGATCATGACCAGCCCGCTGAAGCTACAAACCAGCCCTCAAATGCGATTTACGAGACGACCCTCAAGTGAAAGAGAAGCTGACTCGCCAGGCTCTGCATCCCGTCACGTATGATGAGGGATTAGCGGTAGCGCGAACAATTAAAGCTGGAAGATATCTAGGTCCGAAACCGCCGAGGCACTCTGGCGGGTCAGTACTGATGGGTCAGATGTAGAATGTTCCGCCAAGCACAATCGAGGTGTACAAGAGGCCATGCATGAAGCAGCGAGAGTGAGCATCAAGAGTCGGCCGAAAGGAGGGGGAGGAGGGACATCGACAGACAAGCTAAGATCGAGCGGATTGAAGGGGCGGAGATGTGTCATCTTATGATCAAGTATTACGGGCACGACTTTCACGGGACAGGCACCTCGTAAATGTGTCTGACTGACCATTCTGGGTATCCGCAGCACGTCTATCGGTCCATCAAATCCATTCGTTCAGCCCTTCACCACTTCTGTCGAGGAGGTGCGAAGCCGTGCCTCAGGGCTCCTCGCCCTGCCTTCTGCTTCCGGCTACTCCTGGGCCCCATCTTCTTGTAAACGACCGATAGATACGCACATCATTACGATACAGTTTGATCTGACGATCTCGGAGAAGAGTCGGCTCTGACCTTCTCCAAAGGAGCAGTGTCCCGGCATGGAAGATCTCACACAAAGTACTATCCTCCGCCGCCACTATCCTGTAGCTTCACGACTATGCTTTCTGCAAGATTGCAAACACCCCTCAGCATGGGATTCATATAGGTCGCAGATTTTTGCTAGACAAACAGTCTACGAACGAAAAACGGTGGCTGCGGCTGGCGGGGACCTGAACGCGCCTATTTTTAGTCGATGCGAAACAAACAATCATAATAGAAACAGGCACAACACATAACTTACCAGAATCGTCTGGTTACAAAGTGAGCGTAGTCACGGCGCAAAGCTAATGGTGTGACAGTCCATCATCAACATCATCTTGCTTGTACAAACGAGGCTACGGAGACTTGTCGTTGGATCAGCCTCTTGTGTCTGAAATGACACCGCCCATTCTTCTCCCGGTTACTGGTGCTTCGACATATACCTCTTCCTTCGATCCAATCTCACCAAAGGGCTACACTCAATCCTAGCAACCTTCTTCACCGCCAAGATCGAGGCGATCGGTATCCCAAAGCCTTTGCGCTCATTTCAACGATTCGAGCTCACTACATCTTCGACATGCGATCAACCATCTGTTCAAACCTCGAATCCTATCACCCATATTCCTATGGTCATGCGCGATCTACCTTGTCCACCATTTCCTCATGCCTCCACCCGTTCCTTCCCTTCGGATCCACCCTTCGCGCCAACCCATGGCCTCGGACCACATCCTATCAGCGACTTTTCCCCCGCCTCCAGTACGAGAAGGAGACGACTCCTTGGATTCGATGGATCCCCGATATCGACCTTTCCTACCTCTATCGCCGCCATATTCACCTTTCCCTAGGTTGAGGCCCACTCGATTCCTGCCATCTCGCTGCCTCGAACAGTGGTTTGCTGATGGGGAGACTCTCTGCGGAGAGGCAGAGCTTGGAGGGGAAGAGAAGCTTGACGCGACGTGGCTATGGGTGAATGGTTCGGACGAAAGGTGGAGAGAGAGAGCATGCTGCAATGGCGCAGGCGTCTATTCTCCCGAGCATCACTTTCGGTATGTCAAGCGAAGAGACCGGAGCTCATAAGCATCAGGGAGCAGAACGAAGTTGTTCATCCGATGCGGTCAGTCCTTGACGCCCTTCAGGGCGCCAGGCCACTTGCGAACCTTTCATCTCATCACCGCGGATTACCCGTTCAACATATCCGATGACATCGATCTTATACCTGAATCAGTTCTCGCCAATCTTGAAGCATCTATGACAGGGACAGGCACCCACGCGAAGTACATGTCCAATCCTAACAGGGCCATGATAGACGAACTCAGCGACAACCCAGTTGGAATACGCAAGGCTGGCGACTCAAATACGCAACGATCTCTCCCGTCGATATCGCATCCGGTGACATCTCGCTTGATGACAACATGGCGTGTGGCCCAAATACCAACATGGCTCGACTTTTCGAGATGGATCCCATAACACCTGATCATCCCTACCACCCCTCGCTCCCTCGTCAAAATGTAGTGAGGACCGTCGAGCACGCACCAGTGCCGCAGAGGCCAACTATCCCACATTCCGCTACGCTACCCATTCGGAGATCTTTCGTCTGCCTTCCATGGAACGAGATACGGTGACAGAGGAGCTGGGCGGACCCGAATGGAAGGAGACGTAATGGCGGAAGAAGGCGTTGCCAAGCTTCAATCCGATGGCCGTTGAGAGTCGGGTCGGATGGCTGCCTGGCCTGGTACGTATCAGTGCTTGAACAATAGAATTCTGCTCATTCGGACAGGCTGATGTGACTCTATCTCTCAATGACGATTTCTTCCTCCTGACACCACATGCTGTGCGTGTTCGTTTGCGCTGAAGCCGTGAACTGACATACATTGAACCAGGTCTCGGACTTTCACTCTCCGCTTTACGGCTCTGTGATCCGTTTCGATCACGGTGTTTGCTGAAATTGAACTATTTTCGTAAACCGCGTTGATGCCCCACAGTGCTTGCAGCAGGTCCGCCCAATCCTGGAAAAGTCTCGCTTCAACGATGCAAGGGAGATGGGAGGTCTCTACCATGCCAATTGGCTTCTCTCGCAACGTTCCCCTCGCCGGCTTCGTCCTTACTTCGCCCATGTACCCAAGGTCATCACCCGAGGATTGCATCATGAGTCAAGCCTTATGTTCCGAGAAGCACTCTTCACGAGCAGTCAACGGCGATTCCGGGACACGGATGTATGGTGAAGGCGACATTCAGATGCAATGGCTTCTAACGCCTCTAATGGGAAGTCAGCCTGACGACCTGAAGACAGATAAAAAGCTGGCATTTCAGGTTGAGCGATGGCGTGAGGCCCTGCTGTGGACCTACTGCGTCACAAATCTTGGCACCATGGACATTTTCGAAGAGTGGACTGACGCGGCGCGGAGAGAAATCATGGATATGTTTGCTCTCGGGCCAGAGGACGAAGATGTCACCAAGATCGAGGTCCATCTTGGCGATCGCTGCACTTTGGAGCATGGTCGGATGGAAAAGGTCTTTGAGCAGACAGGCTGGGAGCCGCCAAAAGCCACTGACTTGTTGTTCTGTGAGCACGGTTTCGATGCTCAGGTCGGAATGAGTGCTCAAGTTGATAGCATCGATGGACGGTCATCTGCCGCCAACGCTGAAACCGAGTCCCGATCCTTCAGACAATAACAAGTAGCTCGCGGGTCGTATTTAGATTCTGATCGCGAACAGGTGGTTACTTGATCTCGACCGGTGTTCCGGCTCGTTCTGGAGCCGAGGCGAGGACGCGCCATCCGATGACATGCCATCCGATGACACGTCTAAGCGACTCACTTTCCAGTATCCGGAGTGTGGTGATTGCAGAGTGCGTGTGCCAAGGGATCGTTAGGGCAATTCTGATTCTCCCATAGTGATCATGGCACTTGTCACATCGTCGGGTCCCCTCGTTCTTTCGGCATTTCGGCATTTTTTCCCCCAAAAGGCACAACCTTCATCACGGCGCCGCTGGCTGCCGGCAAGCACTACCCAAAGTACAGACCTCCACCCCACCTTCCCCTCACCTCGACCTGGCAGGACGTGGATTTTTCACTTGGCAGCGTTATGTCCGTCGCTGCCCTTCCGGATGAAACCGTCGATCTACGCGAGTATTGTATGAAGCAGGGTTATGACCAGGTCAAGGATCTCATGAACCAGTGGTTCGAGTTCCGTTGGCCGCGAAGAGCGATGTGAGAGAGAGACTGGGATCCAGAGTAAGACAGCATGCAGTAGGAAATATCTCTCGCTTCCATTCAAATCGCAATCGCAAGCATTCTCGCAAGCATCGCATGGGACGGCGCATGCATCGCTGCGTCAGACTTTCAAGCAAGCCGGACCGCGGATCATGCACAGCATGACCCCTTGATTGACGCCAGATATCCCTCCACCAGGAGTTATATTCGAAGAGCAGGCAGATCGATTTGTAGTCGGAACAGGACTTTCGTTTTACAGCGAATGATCTGACATCATCACCCTGTCCCCTGAACCGCATTATGCTGATCCACTTGGCATCCTGCGCTTTCATCTCTTGCGCCACCAATTGGTCCATACCTTGAGCTCGCTACATGTCGGCCATTGACTTCTGATCTTTCCCGCAGGAGAAGGGAGACATAATTGCTTAAAGAAGGGAAGACGCGGAGAAGCATGACCGTCTAAGCAAGACGTCCTCTGAAGGAGTCGGCCGCGGTGGTCTCTACAAGAGCTCCTTCCCCAATGATCTGGTAAACCTTCTCACGAAGAGACACGGGGTAAGGCATCCCGCACGCAATTGCGGGTGGTCGATGTCAGTACGAGTCTAAACGTAAGCAGCGAAGACGGGATCGATGAGTGAATGGTAGATAATGCACAGGCTGTGCATCAGGTGTAAGAACGAAGTGACGAAAGGAGGGCATCTTTCTCCGACTTTGCCGGAAAAGACGATTTATGAAAGCTTGAGAAGATCACCGACGTCAAGCCGGGTCGGAGATTGGCAGTTCAACATTTTTTTAGGTTGACTAGAGAGATTAGCGATCTGACGCGGCGAGACGTAGGTAACACCCACAATATGTCCCGATGTTTTCGCCACTCTTGTTCTGCATCCACCCATTGACAAATTGGAAGATATAATCGAGGTTGTTTTGAGCCGAACAGTCGCCCTTGGAAGCCTCGGCTGTCGCGTCGGAGTAAGTCATGCCGGGATAGTAACCGTTGTAGGATCCGATAGCCTAGGGACCATCAGCTGATCACCCGTATGATACGCCTAGCCTCACGGTGATCACATTCTTCCCGTTCGAACTGATCAAGCCAGAGAATAACTGAGCGAAATCATCAGGCTGCGGATGGGCCAATGGAATCAGTCGCTCACCTCCGCTCCTCTCTTGATGTTGAAGTCGACATCGTAGCAGCTAGATGGAGTCAGATGTCATTCCTCCTCAACTCCCACGGCAGCGCTATCAAGCTCACTTGCCGCCAGGTGCACCCCCACAGTTCTCCGAAGCGACCTGCATTAACCCAGCCTCGCCGTTACCGCCTGTTGCACCGGGATTGCACGTTGACTCCTGCATTGCGAATGAAGCGAGCATGATGGGATGAACTGATGCAAATCAACCTCAACTTGGTTCTCGCTCAGAAATTCCGTACTTACCGCCATACTGCCCAGCGTATTGATTGAAGCGATCGATGTAGTTTGCGCAGGGGGCGAAGACACCGCTGGATGAGAGGTCGGCCGCGATGAGTTGGTCCATCTTCACCATCGGTGGAGTCCAACCACCATTCTTGATGCCGCAATTCAGCCAGTCCTCGGACCCGTTGGGCTGGTCGTCATTCGCACCGCTTGCCCCACAGGTACTGTGAAAGTCAGCCGAGGATTGCAAGGACTGAGGAGCATACCTGTCAGTGATGGATAGCAAGCCGCCAGCTGAACTGCTCGAACCAGAACTAGCCGTCGGAGACGAAGACCATGAATTTGTGGAGCTGGACTGCGTCCAGGCTGCACGCGTGGTGTGAGTTGGGGAGCTCTAGGACTCTGTCAGCGCAGGCGCACTTGCTGGTGGACCACTTACGTGCTGAATCCATGGTGAAGCGAGGGAAGTCGAGGTGGTGCCATGGCCAGTCGCGAGGGCGGCGGCAGCAAAGTCGGAGCTTGACGGTTCGCTCCAGGCGGAAGCCGTTGCCGAGGGGTCAGGCGAAGGGGAAGAAGAGACCTGGCGGAGTTGGCACGATTTTCCTCGCTTGATAACCTGACGCTTGATGGCGCGATGTGCTTCGGCATGAGCTTCGTTGGATCGAGCGGGATGAGCGAAACGGGCATCAAGCTCGTTGCCGTCGATATGTCGGACAGTGTTGGCGAGCCGTCGGTGGCGAAGATGAGGGGGCGTTTGGGAACCAATCGTGAGAGAGGGAAGGAGCGAAGTCACAAGGATGATACTGATGGGGATTCTCATTGTTGGTTTGGGTTTTCGAGTAACGACTGGGTCTCAATGTGCAGAGGCGGTGGGTTGATAGGTACTGTGACGAAAGAATGTGAGTCGAAGAATTGATGTACGTCCGTTGAGACTCGTCAGATAGCGGTTCGAACTCGAACCTGTCGAGCCGAAGGAATAGATACGTCAAAGGGGTTCAAAGCAAAGAGGTTGAGTCAGAATCTACCATCCAACCGGCGAGGGTGAGTGGAAACCCGCGGCTACGGCTTTGATGACGAGGAAACGGAAGGGGGCTTGGATGAGATCAATGACGAATGAAGCTTGAGCGGGTGAAACGGTAGGGGTCCTCCGTTGAGTGGTTCAAAGGAGTGTGTTAAAACGTGGTGTCAGAATCCCAGGGGAGAAACAATGCCGTCAAGTGAAGAGCGCTCAGGCCTCCTCCGGGACGATTGTTTCACTTAGCCTGGTTCGAAACCAACCGTTACCGCGCTTTCGGTATAAATGCGGGTCAGGTGAAGCCACGTTGAACAAAGGATTGATAGATTGGGTCTTGGACCGGACGATTTGCCCCGGTGGAAACGCTAACGGATCACCAATGGAAATTACGAGGCTTGCTGTGAGCTCATGACGACTGAGGCCTTGGAGCGATCCGGATCTTCATTTGTAGCTGACGGGAAAGTCAAGTCTAGCCTTCAAAAGAATCGAGATCGTGGTGATCAATGGCAGCATGGGTCGTAGACTGCTGCCAAAAGTGCCTGAATCGTAAATCTTGGTAACCGGTAACGTCATCGGCATGAATGGCAAACCCCTCTACCGCCGGCTTCGCCCAACATCTGCAGCAGTCCTGGTCCCTCTCCGCTGACTCTCCTTTTCCTTCTTCTCCTCATTGGCTAATTGTCTCGCTTTTGCGCGGGGGTCGATCACCTGGATCTATCAATGCTAGCACAGTCGCCCGCTTCAGGGTCACTGACCGAATACTCGTCCTCCGCTCGGCGCGTAAGCTCCTTCTCGTCGACGATGAATTTCAATCGGTGCCTCATCCAGCCGATGTCATCGTCAACCTCGACTCCCTCCTCGTCTACCTGTCCAGTTTCTTCTCGTTCTTCCGTCTCCTCTACGCCTTCATCCTCAGCCAGAGCGACTTTCTTGCTGAATCGTCCCATCTCTTTCAGCAAATCGTCCTCTTCATCTCTCTTTCCGCGCCGATTGCCAGCTCGTGCCGCGGCTCGTCCTCGTCCAGCGGAGTACTTTGCCAGCTCCTGCTCAAGGTAAGACCGTCCCGCTCGACGCCGCTTTTGTCGCGTGTCCGAATTCGAGTCAGAATCGGATGCATCGCCGGCGCGCTTCTTCAGCTTGCGCAAATCATCCTGCATCCGCTTGATTTCGGCCTGCCTCGCGGCGCTGTCGAAATTCAGCCACGTCGAAACCTCGTTCTCACCTGTCCCCTCGCTTCTCTCTCTCGTGCTGTTCGCGGATCTGCTTGAGGTCGACCGCAGCCTTCTTCTCCTTTTCTGCCTTACTCCCATTTCCAAGATCCTGCAGTGAGGGGGGTAGGTCCACCGAACTTCGGATGGGTTTCGAAGGAGCAGCATCGTTGGCGTCGACAACTTGTTTCAAGTCTCAGCAATCTTTCAAGCTCGATTTCGATTACTTACGATCTTGTCTCCCCATCCCCATCTTTGTCGTCTTGACGGCATCTTGAGGCACTTCTTCCGCTTCATCAAACGATAAGAGTCCCGTATTTCTGAGTCTGGCCGTCAGTCATCATGGTCAAGCCGGACCTCGGTGGGATCTCTGACTTCTTCGCCTTGGCCCGCTTTTCCCGTATCTCCAGATCCTTCTTTGCTTCCAACCTCGCTTGTTGTTGGGCTTTCTTTTCCGCAGCCGTGATTCGAGGTGTGATGTCATCGAAAGGGTTCTCGACTATCCGAATGCTCCGAATCTTTGGCGGTCTGAGGGGGTGAGCGATCGTCTCGATTCGACAGGAGAGACTTGCACCAGAGGCCGCTCCTCAGCATCTATGTCAAGCTTCCCGATGTCCAAGACATCTGCGAAGCTTTAGCCAATGCTCGTAGGATGACCTGAGGTCTCACTGTAGATTGTATTCCCTGTGATCTTGCCGAAGAGCGTGTGTTTTCCGGTGAGCTCATCGGCTCGGTCGAGGGTGAAGAAGAATTGGGACGTATTCGTATGCCGCTTGCCATTGTTTGCCATGCCTAAGAGGCCACGCCTTGCACGAGTCGGGTTATCACTTATCCACCGAGCATTGACGGCGGGATTCACCGGTTGAACTTCAGCCTGCCATGGATTTCATCTTGGAACGGCTCGCCGTAGAAGCTTTCTCCTCCCGTTCCCGTCCCCGTAGGATCTCCGGTCTGGATGATGAAGCCGGGCACGATTCGATGGATAATGACACCGTCATAGTAGCCTATCGGATATGAGCTCTAATGTTGTTGAGTCGGGAATAGTCTGACCCTCCATGGTGAGGGCGAGGAAGTTGCGGACGGCCTTGGGAGCTTCTTTGCCCCATAACTCGACCTGGAAGAGGATCAGGATTGGAGAGACTAAGGGACCCACCTCTATTTCCCCAGCGGTCGTCTCGATGATGACCTTGCCGTTCGGGGCGGGCTATCGAGTGTCAGCGAGTTTGAGAGAGGGGGGGGGGACGGGTCGTTCGATGGGCCCGCTAACCTCGGTGACGTAGCTGAGGTTAAAGCATCAGCTTGATCTGATAGATAATCACACTTCGACTCACAGATTGGACATGGCTGTTGACGTCCTCGGCTTCAAAGGCCAAGACTATCTATCCCATATTGCGATTGAGCAGGTCGCGTGCCTGAAAACAAGACAAACTAGGAGGTGCCACGGACGGCGATTTAAAGTGGGGATTCACGCTTGAAGGCGCGTTTTGGCAATCAACGGCTTGCTCGCCTAAACCCCTCTGGGCAGAGCAAATCTCGACATTGAACGCGCCCTTGCTGCCTGTGAAAATCCTCTCCCTCCCTTGCCATGTCCAGCGAAGGTCTCACGCGACGTCGCGGCGCAGGGGGCTCGCCCTCCATCGGTACTTCCACCTCTCCCACGTTCGCTTCCACTCCTGTCCCCTCCGCATCTGCTCCCAAGCCCGCTCGATCCGCTGCACCGACAAGTACAGCAGGTGGTGGTGGAGGATCTGGCGCGATTGAAGGGCGAGGGAAGATTGCGTATGATCCGAGGGATTTCGAAACCGGAAGCGAGGCGCAGCAGGCACCCAGATTAACATTGATGGAGGAGGTGCTTCTCCTCGGACTGAAGGATAAAGCTGTAGGTGTAGCTCCCGAAAGAAGACGCTGACCGCTTCAGGGCTATCTCTCATTCTGGAACGACAACATCTCATACGCCCTTCGGGGTTGCATCCTCATCGAGCTCGCTCTCCGCCGGCGTATCGCCATGGTCCGGGATCCCTCTCGACGACGACTCGCTCTGGCCGACCGACTTATCGAGGTCATTGATGAACGACAGACGGGAGAGACGATCCTTGACGAGGCGCTGAAGATGATGAAGAGTAGTGAGAAGTATGGGACAGGGGCTTGGGTCGACCTGATGTCAGGTGGGTGTACTCAGGAGCGATGCTGACTGGGCCTAGGCGAGACGTGGAACGTGATGAAGATCGGCTATCAGCTCAAGCAGGTGCGAGAACGTCTCGCCAAGGGCCTTGTCGACAAGGGAGTCCTTCGCACCGAAAAGCGCAACTTCCTCCTTTTCGACATGGCCACCCACCCGATAGCGGACATGAACGCGAAGGAGGACGTGATGCGGCGGACTTTGTCACTGCTGACGGCGAAGACGCAAGCGGTACCTCCGCAAGCGCTGCAGAAAGATGGAGTCAAATATCCTCATATGCGGGCTGTGGTTCTCGTCTGTGCTGGTAGGTGGTGCAGTCTGGCTGAGCTGACAACAGCCTATGCTTCGAGTGTGCTTGAGAATGCCCTCCAGCGACTTTCATACGACTTCCGTGAAGCCGCTTTCGCGCGATGCGACGATATCCTCGCCGAGTTCTGCACTTGGCCCTTCGGGCAGGGCACCTCGGCGACAGCCGGGCCCGTGGCGATTGGAGGTGGTTCCGTGCGGAAGAGGGAAGGCGGGAGTGGTGGCGCAGGGCGTGAGAGTGTACAGGAGCTGGTTCGAGAGGTCAGAAAGGAGATGGCGGCGAGCTCGAGTGGAGGGGCGGGTGCGGGCGGCGGGACGGAGGATCAGGAGGAGTTGTGCTTTGAGGTCATCGCGACGGTTCTAGAGATTTTTGGACGCATGGACAGCTTGGTGAGTAATCGTTCGCTGATCGGGCTGACGACTGCAGCTCTGACGGATAGAATAAGCCAGGATCAAAATGCACATGTGATTTCTCTGCATTGCTACCAGTACAATCTGTTCCGCGAAAAGTCCATTGTGCTTGTGCTTGTGTAAATGTTAGAAGAGTTGTGCTTTGAGGTCATCGCGACGGTCCTCGAGATTTTGGGACGCATGGACAGCTTGGTGAGTACAGACAGCTCTACCTTTAGGGCGGACGATCGAAGCTCTAACGGATAGAATGAGTTAAGATAAAAAATGCAAATGTGATTCCTCTGCATTGCTGCAAGTACAATCTATTCCGCGAGATTGTCCACAGTCATTGTCCGTGAGAAAGTGTCAAAGGAGTGGGCTAGCAAATTACTCCTCCGGCAGATAGGTTGGGGTGTGGTACATGTTCTCGTCGCTCGTTCCAATGCCCAATCCGACGAGATCCTTGGACATTTCGGGAGCAAGCGTCGGAGAGGTCGAGTGAGCGAGAGGAGAGGCGGAGTACATGTGAGGTTGCTGGAAAGGTGCAGTCGGATAGGGCGAGTGGTACGCGGTGCTGGGAGTGATGAGCGACGAGTGAGGGGATGAAGGGTGCCGGTAGTGAGTCCGGGTGGAGATAGGAGTAAGGGGTAGAGGCGGTCGAAGATAGCTCGACCCGATGTTCGGCGTGGACCAGGAAGCACCGTAAGGTGGATCGCTCTCGGTAGAGCTGGATCGGGTGTCGGACGGAGTGGCGGATCCACATTGCGAGTGAAGGTACGCATCGTGTGTCGGAGTCTCCTCCAGTACCGAAGGGAAGGCGCGAGTTGGGTTGACTTCCTCGGGTATGGGGATCGCAGGGGCAGATGACCAGCCACTGTACATCCACTGAGAAGATTCGAACATCGCCGGGGACTGAAGTGCCGGCGCTGGCGGCGGGACCCAGTGGGCCACCTCGAAGTTTGGGACCGAAACGGATCGGCGATGAGTAAAATGACCTGGGCGTAGTTGCGAGCCGGCAACGTAAGGCACGTCAAAGACCGGAGTGTCGCCGAAGAATGGCGAGTAGGATGGTGCGGGAGACGGATTCGTCTTGGAGGCCTTTGCGATCGCCTTTTTCTCCCGAGTAGCCCGGTTCACCTCCTCGGGTACAGGTGTGTAATCACACTCGCGGTGAGAGCGAGCGCAATTGTGACATGGGGATCCGCCGCGACACCGGATTTTCCTGCAAGACAATGAGCGAAGGTCTCCGAGGAAAGCGGTATGATTCACCTGTGCCTGCAGTACTGGCAAGCCATGGAGATCCGCTGGCGGCGACTATCGGGTGAAGATCCTTCGGGAAAGGCGGAAGTGCCGAAAGCGTCCATTGAAGCGGGCGAGACGCTGTCGTCGGTTTGAGAGAGGACCGATGGGGAGAACGACTGCATTGTGATTGAAGATGAGGTGAATGCGGTGCGAGCTGGGTGGAGTGGGGGCCTATATACCTTGACCGGCTTGGTGAGTGATCGCGGACATGAGCGAAGTTGGACGGCGTAGTACGACACGGTGGTCTCTGTTGGTAGTCGGATCGCGCGTTGCGTCGGAGAAGATCGTGACCCCAATTTGTCTCGGTTCACTAGGAAATGTCTCACGAGAAGATCAAAGAGGTTTGATGAGCACGAAAAGAAGTGAGACAAGGGGGGAAGAAAGGTCCACTATCGGGGGGTGGACCGTAGCTACCGGCATTTTCTTCGATTCAAAGGGTGAGAGCCGAGGCCGGGTTCAACCCTGATTTACCGAGCTTATGTACTCAACTGTCAAGTTCGAGGCCTTTTGGGAGAAGATTTCCCCGCTTCCGGTTATTTTCCGTTCAGTCAAGGATCAAGTGCAATGAGGTCCACGACCACAAGTGAGACCTTCCTGGAGTTCGACGAGACATTCTCATGTCGTTACCACGGATGTTCCGGTAGTAAAACACATCAACTTCCAAGGAGCCTTTGCGGAGTTACCCTACATACGGCTCATCTCGGAGCAATGCTGTTAGCTCAGGCACTTCCGAAATCGTGTGGATCACTTCCGCGAGGCACTGTGGTTGGTGCATCATGAAGCTTTAAGTGTTCCCTTGGACCTGTTTGTGAACGCCAGGCATACTAATTAAAACACAACCACACAACCTACTTGACATCCCAGCGTCTCATTAGCATACGTTTCATCTTGCCCCAAGGACTTTTGCTGCCGCTCTGGACTGAGAACGGCATTGCTGTCTTGCGTCTTGACTCAGCCTTCTTACGCTCCAGCTTGATTGCTATACCTGGAGCATCAAAGCGCTTCGCGCACGAAGACGTCGACGATATGTATCCAGACAATTGTCTTCCCCCGTCATGTTATCCGACACCGAGAACCGAATCTCATTCGGTCTTTATTGAGCAAAATTAGCTCCGGTACAGGTCTGGGAAAGGTCCTGGGAAAGGTCCCGGGGTTCACTGACCCGCCTATACCGATGCGATCATTCAACGAGAAATGCATGCCTCTGATGATACCTAGACCGCTATACCTGCTCGTAACAAAGGAGTGTGTATGATCTCTACGGGGATCATCGGGAACCGAAGCGGAGTTAGGAAACATGTCGCATGACCACCAGGGGGATAGGGGGGGAGGGAAGGAGGGGGAGGTGCGAAGGAGGGGGAAAGAGGGGGAAAGGCATGGAGGGGGAAGAGGGGGAAGTGGCAGGGGAAGGGGGGGATGCTCCGACCCAGTAAGTCGCTGATCTCTGCTAGCCCAACGTAAATCCGTTGATTGCCCCTGAGAGGAAAGATCGTTCTCAGTATGGAATAGAATCGGTATCGTCCGGCGCCGGTGGGCATCGTCACGCCATCGCCTCCATCGAATCCCATGGAACGGGCCGGACAAAGCACTGCCGGGGATGAGTGGCAATAGTCTCGTAGGAGTCGAACGAGTTTTGTTCCTCTGAGACTCGAGCGAAGAAGAAGGCTTGGTTTAGTTGGGACATGAAGAGGCGGAGCTCGAGTATCTAAAAATCAGCTCTGCGCAACACCGCCACTCACCGCCAGATTTTTGCCGAAGCATCCCCGCTGACCCAGAGAGAATGGTAGACTGGGTCCAGCGGTCAAGTCAAACCTCCCTTCGGCATCCAGCCACCTGTCTGGATCAAATTTCTTGCCCGAGCCTGCCGCCCAATATCCGACCTTCCGCTCAGATCCGACTGTACGGGCCTTCGCAAGCGAGTTACTCAGCTGGACCGCTACAGCGCTTTTCGGGTCTTGGACCGAGGAGGATTCGGACGCGTATTCAGGAACCGCGAAGATCGGGGTCGAGCGGTCCTCATGACCGAGCAGGGTGGAGAAGACGATGGTAGTGCCTTTCGGTAGGCGCTTGCCAAGGATCACCATGTCTTCTGTGACTGATAGAGTCAGCGCCAGTTGGGCAGGACTGCTCACCTTGTCGCATATACCCGCCGGCGGTTCTTGACAATCGTAGCGTTTCGTGTACAATCGCCTCCAGGTATGGCGTACTGGTCGCATTCAGATCCTCAAAGCTCGGTGGTCGATCCTGGATGTGGGGAACACGGGAAATAAGGTGGTCCCGAAGCTTCCGTTGTGTCTCTGGATGATTGGTCATGTATTTCAGCCACCAAGATAGCGTCACTCCTGAAGTCTCCGTTCCGGCGACCAAGTATTGTAGCAACTCGTCCTTCATTTCGTTATCCGGCATCCAATCGTCTGCTCGAAACTCTCTCGCGACCATGAGATCCAAGGTGTTATCCGCCAGTTCCACCGCAAGGTCCCGACCCATCTGCTTCGCCTTGATCCTCGAGCTTGCAAGCTTGGCGTCAAGAAATTTGTTGATACGACCGCGGTGGTAACGATGTTTCGGGGAGAACCTCGTTGCGAGATGCTTTAAGCGGAAAACGGCTGTTGTCGCCGACACGGACTGTGCGTTTTAGGATTTTTCTCGATCGCAGGACCCACCTCAAAGGCGACTAAAGTACTTTCAGCGAGTGGAGGCGGCCTACCCACGAACAACGCATCGCCCATCTTACCGGTAGGTACCTCTTCGTGGTTGCCAATGACCTGGTCGGTGAAAGCTCGAATGATGCCCCAGGAAGAGCCAAAAGCCATTCCACACATTGCGTCCATCGTCGAGCTCTCCATGTCATTTCCCGCAGCCCAAGCCCTTCCCCCAGCGGCGTCGCTCTTCGCCCTCCACAGCTCGACCAAGTTACCTATGGACTCGTTCGCTCGAGGAGTGGTCAAGCTCAGATATTTGCTGGTCATTGCTGGCGCAATGATCCGCCGATGGTGCTTCCACATTTCGTTTGTTTTCAACGCAATCTGCCCGGTGGGAAGGATATTGCTGAACATCTTGATGACCGTATCCGCACGATCGTGAAAGCGGGTCTGCTGGGTGAGGACGTTCTCGCATGTTTGATAGTCCGACAACAAGACCATACTGATTTCGTTCGTGAGCTCGGGGGGTCTTCGTGAACTAACGTTTCAAAGAGACCCAGGCGAACCTGAGCTATCGGTCCAAGGTCCTTGGCACATTGTTCGAAGAATTTTGAGAATGTTCCAGCCTTCATGAACTTCGCGACTCTTGAGACATCGCCCAAGATGGGACTGGGATCTGGATACGCGGGAATATCGGGAAGGCCACGAGGGGTTATGAGGCGAAGAATCGGTCGATAAAGGATGACAATGAGGAGGGGAACAAGGAGGGCTATGTACAGGAACATGATGAGGGGCAAGAGAGGTGAATGTCTCGAGGATGATCTCAGGAGAAATGCCTGGATGAGCGGCAGTTATATAAACCGCCAGTGTGTAAACTCTCGACACTCAACAGCGGGTATGAACAGTTTCAGGCGATCCTGTGCACCGAAGCGATTCCGGCATCGGCCGACCAAAGGGGTTATTTTCTCGATCCACGTGACCATCGTCCGACTCAGAAGTGTCGTCCCATAATCTCTACCACCTTTCGCATTTCGTGTTTCCCAACCAATCTTGCCCTTTCATTCTCACTTTGACAGTCGTCCTTCAGTCATGTCAGCTCTGTACAATACTCAACCCTCGGCGCGATCACAGGAAGATACTGTCTATTACGAGGAAACGATATCCCCGGTCAATGCTATGTTCCTACCTGAAATGTCCGGACCATACGTAGACAACCCGCATCTTCTCCACATTCCGCAGAACGTCACGAATCATCGTCAATCGATCTCTCCATCCACCGACGTTCAGTCCATGTCATTCCAGCAATCCTACCCCTCTCGCCCCCCCTCGCTCTCGCCTTCATCTCAATCAATGTTCCCTCTTCAACCGGCTCAGCAATCTCCCCATTCATCCGCTTCGCCCAGCTCGAATTACTCAATCTCCGCCACCGATGATTTCCTTCTCGCAAACTCGTTCTCTTCGAACGAGCTTGACATGCTTCTCTTCCAAAACAGCGACTACCAGGTGCAGCCAGGTAAACAAGGACACTCCCTCTTTCTCCCTCAGAACCGCGCCATGCATAGTTCCGACGGAAACGGCACGATATACTATCCTCCCAACTCTGCCGGCGGACAGACCAATCTCAGCCGTGACGACACATTTGAGATGCTCAACCTCGTCGACGCATCTCCAGCCGGGAATCAGCGCAGGTTCTCCGTCGTCTCGACGGAATCCTACCTCATGCCGAAGATGGAGTATACGAATACGGCAAACATGGCTTCTGTGCAACCGTCAACGTATCAGCCCCAACAGTCCTTTCAGCCTCCATGGATGGGTCAGCAAGTCCAGCAGGCGCCGTACACTCCCATGCCGCAGGGATGGCAACCGACGGACACAAAGCCTGTACCTCAGGCGACAATGTATACGATGCCTCGTCATGGTGAGTCTACACAATCTTTCGGACCTGATGATCTAGATGCGTACCCATCCAACCGTCAAACGTTCGACCCGGTACCGATAGTAGTTCCTCCGACAGCAAAGCTTCAGCCCATCCCCCAAACCCGCGTCATCGCCGGTCGCCGTGGTCCTTTGGCTGTCAATCCCGAGTCTGTCTCGCCTCCAGAGGTTCCCGCGGTGGGTAAGCACAACAAGACGGAACGTCGTTATCGTCAGAAAGTGCAGGCCGCCCAAGCTGACTTGCGAGATTCGGTCCCGGCTTTGCGTGTCCTTTACGGCACTTCGTCTGAGGCGCAGCGTCGCAGGACAGACTTCCGTGCTGCCGATGGGACCGTTGACGGACTGGGCGAGATCACCCGGCCCAACGCAAGCGCAAAGACCACCATCTTTCTAGGCGCTCGACTGTACATAGAGCTGCTGCAACGACGGGTCGGTTCGCTTCAACGCAAGGTGGACGAGCTGGAGGTTTTCCGGATGGCGGTGGCGGGTGAGGACGATCTGCGAAGGTGGCAAGCCGAGTTCGAGCAGCAAGAGAGGGAGCGACAAGCGCAAGCAGACATTGCCTCTCAGTTGAGAGCAGAGGAGGATTCATTTGACGAGGAGGACGAGGACGAGGACGAAGAGCCGAAACGGAAGAAGCCCCGTGCAGTGCCTAAGTCTCGCGGAAAGTCTGGGCCCAAGGGAAAGGAGGATCCCAACTTCGGTCCCGGTGGTCCCGGCGGCGGAGTGCGTGTTTTCGCAGCATTCGCCATGTCGTTCTCCCTTTTTCCCTCTGCATCGACGCTCTTCAGGCACTCGCCGGGACCGGAGATGGCCTCTGGCATAGTATTCTCCAATAGTTCGACAACAGGCCAGGTGCTCTCCCGTCTGCCCCTTATCACGGCGGAGCACACCTCACGTCTCCTTTCGCGCGGTCTACCTCACCGCGCTGTGCCTCACCCACATACCCTTGTCGATTGGGGATGGCGCTTGCTGGTGGCTGTCGTGCTTGCAGTGCTACTCTGGCCGCTCGCGCAGCGCTGGACAAGGTCCGCGGACGATGACGAGGTTCCAGCGGGCAGCATAAGCGGGGTTACAAAGGATTCGATCAAGCTCGCGGCGTCGAAATGGGCCAAGGCGGAGTCCGAATCTGATTGTGCAGCGTGGAACAGCTTAGCTGCTGGCATGCTTGGTGGTGGTGAGTCGTGCATCACTACTAGACACAAGCTCATCGTCACAGCGCTCAACCCGACGACTCTCGCTAGGTGGCACGTCATACTCAGGCTGAACCGGACCGCCAAGGATGCCTATTCATTGGCTTTGCTCGCGCTACTCCAGCCCGAGGTACCGTTTTTACGAACACCACAAGCACTCTGGCAGGCTGCACGTGCCAAACTCCAGTCCGACTCTTCTGCATCACTCCGCGCTGTCCTCGCGCTTCCATTCGACGAGGCGAACAACAGCCTCGACCTCCTTCCCAAGACTGCCGCTCCTATCGCCGCCATAGCCGAGCAGATCACGCTTGTCCATATCAACGATCTCTACTCACGCCTCTTCATCCGCCTCGTTGACGCCTCCGCGAAGAATGGCGCAAGCTCGGTCAAGACGCTGCTAGACAACCTCGAGAAACGAGACCTAGGGAAATCGCTCAAGTCGTCCGCATATGACAAAGAGATCCGAGGAGTCGTCGAGGGTGTCCCTCGTGGCTCGGCTTCTCATGCTCTCGGTCTCGTCCTCATTGGTATCTGGGGTGTCTTCACCGGGCCAGACCCGTCTGCACAAGCCGCTCTTGCTAGCGCACTCGCCGCAGAGGAAGTCAAAGGCGCCGGTTCCGCTCTCTCTTCTGTCTCCGCGATGCTTGAGCTTCTTTACCCCGGCTCATCCAGTGCGGTGACCATCGATCGAATCTCTCTTATCTCGACACTCCCCGCCAATGCGCTCGCCATCGACCGCCTCGCTCTTGTCTGCGTCGAATACGTTCGGCTTCTCTCCTCGGCATTTATGATCAATGCCCCGCTGAGCAGACTGCAACGCCTCGAAGCGAGTCAGAAAGTGCAGACAGCGACATCGCATCTCCGGCTTATGCTGACTCAGACGACGTTCGTCGGACTGGCTGAGGACGACGAGGAAGATTTTGCAGATGGAGAGGCGAGAAGCTTTGAGGAGGCGAAGGAGCGGTTGGTGGGAGTACTGAGCGTGGTTGGAAGGAGGGCGGCGGGCAGGGCTAGTGGACGAGACGAGGACTCTGGGTTGGAGGGGGATCTGGACGAGCTTTGATCGCGGTAATTCATGCCTTGTGTCGATGGGAAATGTGCGATGTTGCCATTTAGCTTATCAGTAACAGATCAGCCGCCGCCTCGGAGGAGCACGTCCTCCCCGGCTAGCTTTAGAATTGATTAAGACACGTACAACGAGTCACAGGAAAGTTGATCCCACAGTCGCACTTTGTTCGAGGTAGATCCCCCTCTTCGTTTAGCTGTCCTGCCTGTGCGTACGTACACCAAGATCGCTTCCAGAATGATGCTGGCCAGGACGGGAAGCTGCATGGCTTCAACATGGTCAAGGCTGCATCGCTTGGGAAGACAGATGCAGATGTCACGGGCCGTCAATCGCAGAAGAAGGAATTTTCAGGCACAATCTGGCTCTCTTACAACTATCCGTTGCTTCTGCTTTGGAACCTCCTGCATCCATCGCTGTACTAACGTGGACGGGATCTCTGAGCCACTACCTGGTCAGTGATTCGATCACGCATACATAAAAAGAACGACTGGTTAAGGGAGGGGCGTCATCATCGGAAACAAAGCGCCACCGTCCAAACGTCTCCTGTAAACCCTTATGAGCTTCTTCCCTCTCAGATCGAATCGACAGAGATTCTTTGCCCTAATGGCGCTATTCAATCCTGGCCAGCTGTTGTTCCTCACTTGACGACCCAAACTTCCGCTTAAAACCGCACTGATCCCAGACGCACTCCACACTGGTCAAGCCGGAAGGGGTAAGGTCCGGTGCTTCCGGTCGTGTGGGTGAGGATCCGACGCGGAGGGGTTCTCACGCTTCGGTCGGACGATAGTTTCACCGTTTCATCTTGATGCTGTGCGTGCCAGTGGGTTCAGGAGTACGGCATCGTTGCAAGAAGGGTAAAACAGTAGACAAAAGGTCAAGGGAGCAGCCATCCCGTGCGGGACTCGGGCCGAGCTGGGACGGGACACTTCCGGCCCGGATATTCCGACTCTACCAGCTTACCGAAATCCGAAACGCCTGCGCCCAAACGCACCCCCAAGGAATTCAGGGATGTCTCGGGAGGTGATCCCCCTGAATTCCGCCCTGACCCGTGGCTCCAGTAGAGATTGTTTCCGTCATGTAATTCACAAATTAGAAGCGGGAGGGGAGCCGGATGGGAATTTCTGGTTCATGGATCCCTCTTCTGTCGCGTAGAAGGAGTGTGCAATCGCGTGGCAAGCTTGGTCTGACCCGAGCTGACCCGAGGATCACCGGGGACGATGATTCTCATCACGTTCGACCCTTCATCACCGATCCCGCTTTGATCATCTCTCTCCTTTTATCCAATTTCACATACCCTTTTGACTTATATTGCGACCTTTCATCATGAGCACCACCGCTCAATTTGCTCCTACGACCTCATCTCCGTCTCCATCACCATCATCCACCAGCACGTTTTCCGATCTACGCGACATCATCTCCGCCATGGCCTCGTCTCTCCCTACTCAGATGCTCCCACCTCGCTCGGTCCCTCTTACAACGGCGGGACCATCAACTCATCGTCGCTCGAGATCACGAGAATTCTGGACATCTTTAGGCGGTATCGTCAGACACCATGGATCAAAGTCCTTGGCCCGGGATGACCTTGAGGATGAGGTAATGGGGGTTGATGATACGTCAGGTATGTTTAGTGATCATTGCCCCTTTGCACCGTTGACTTCCTGCTCAGCGTCCGTCTCACTCTTCTTACCTCCTTCATTACCAAGGTGCAACCTCCGCGCGACATTCCAATGTTCCGATACCAACCTCGATATCCCACCTGCCTTCTACCCCGGCCAAGCGATCCCCACCATCCTCAGCTTCCAACTTGAACGCAAATCATCCCTTTCTCACTCGCTCAACCCTGTCCTCACCATGTCCCTCGTCGGCACGCTACACATCCCCACAGTCTTACCTCGAACCATCATCTGCGTATCCGTCTCTCTCGCCGAAGGTCTCGAACTCTGGTCACGCGACGCACAAGCCTACGCCGCTCGACAACCAAAGGACTGCCTCGTCGACCCAAAGACATGTCTGCCAGGCGGGACCTATTCTCTCCCCCTCACGGTACAAGTCCCGTCCACACCACATCTCCCACCGTCCTTCACCGTGGCTCGAGCCTCCTTCGCCGTGACCTACGCTTTGTCGGTGACATTGGGATGTGACGACCCGCAAAAAGCTGGGGCGAAAGTCGTTCTCGCCGAAACGGCTCGGCCATTCGAGATGATGCCAGAGACTATGCCGACACGAGCTCCGCGGTACGACCCACAGTCATTCTTTGTGCAAAAAGATAGCACTTCCACCGGCGGGGTCATCGGTACAGCGAAAGGTCTGGTCCGTCGACCAAACTCACGATGGACTGTCGAGCCGTTCCTCACCACCACCGCCTTCTCGCCCACCTCCGCCATCCCCTTGCGAATCCGACTCACCCCACCGCAAGAGACAGACGGTCACATCAAACAGCAGATCCTGGTGCGCCTCGCCCTGATGCGACGGGAACACACGTCACTCTCACCCGCCGACTTACGCGATCCATCCGGTCAAGCAGGTCTCGTCAACGAGCGAGAAGTCCACTCGCGCTTCACATGGCTAGAGTCAAACTCTGACTCGCAGTTGGAACTCGAGACCATCCTCCCCATCATGAGCGGCGACACGTGGACCCATGGGTTCTCCACCATGCTCAATGTTGGGCCACCCTCAAACTCATCCGCCGACACGGAGACCATCTCGGTATCCTCCACCTTCCACCTCGCCGTCACATTCGCCTTCCTCCCGCTCACATCCGGTGGACCGACGCTCGACAAGGTGCTCGACCGTCACCTCCCACCCATCGGCATTTTCACCGAGACAAACGACGTCCTTGACCTCGTCGCGATGAAGCGAACGTTCCCAGGGACGGTACGGACTCTACCTCTCCCGCTGGTCATAGGCTCGGTCTCAGAACCGCGAAACGCGATGCAGACTATACGGTGGTCCGATCTGCATATCGATCGGTCCAGCGGGCGGGAGGTTGGGAGGATGATCAGCGGGGAAGAGATCAGCTGTGAGGATGGGTGGATCGTGGCTCCCCCGGCGTATGGCGAGGCCATCAAGGCGGTACCTTACGAATACTAGCTTACAGTTATACTTAATCCAGCATCGCATCAGTTGTATCTCGGATGTTTATGCAGGATTCGCGTTCTTCATCCACAGTTGATTCTTTTCTATCATTAATGCTCATAGCCCCAGGCGTATAAGCTGCTTCACTCCGGGCTGTGTTCAAACATAAGCTCACGTAAGCCGTCGCGGGGTGACTCACTGCCCATGCGGTCATCTCGCCTGTGGCATTCGTCAATAGCTCCACATGCATCGCCAGCGCAGTGCTCATGTCCCGCGCCGCCATCGCTAGCCATCAGCTACTGTCATTCGAGATTAACACACCCTTCGCTATATTGTTCATCTGGTCTACGGCTTGTCTCGGGACAGTCTCGTTATTCAGCCCGTCAAAGAGGATGTTGAGCCGCCGCTCCGTGTCGTCGACGATACGAGTCACGTGCGCCTGCTTGATCAGCGCCGCCCAAGAGTAGCGCAGTAGACTCACAGGCAGGTTAGACTGCTTGACCCGGCTCAGCTCCGCGGAAAGGGTGTCGTATATGGGTCGTGAGGTCGGGGGCATGTGAGAGTGGTCACCAGAGGCTGCAGGTATCAGCTTCGTCTATATTCATGTGATTCTGAGTCACGATGAGAGGGTTTCGTTGGCGGTGATGACTGTGGCGGAGTTCCACTCGATGCGCTGCGAGCTGGAGGAGTCTGCGTAGCCGACGGTATCCGCCCAGGCGGTGGTGGACCAGCGAGCCTCGATCCAGGCGGCGGCGCCTGACCAGGAGGCGACAGCACTCTCGCGGGCGGCTGAGAGGAGGATGGCGAACGAAGTTGCGAGGACAAGGGTGATGCGACGCGTCCTTGAGGGCCAAGCGGGGACAGCGCTCTTCGCGGAGGAGGTCTAGCCAATACACCTGGAGGTGGTCCTCCTCGACCGGCTGGCTGACGGGGTGCTACGCCTGGGGTTGGTGCTGCGTTCAAGGAAGGCGGACCTGTTTCCGGAGGCGGACGAGCCTGTGTTTGATGCGGACTCGAAGCTTGATGAGCCACCGCCTGAGCCGAAGGCGGACGAGGTCCACCACGGGGAGGGGGAGGTAGCATTTTCGGTTGAGATGCTCGGGGCGGCGGAGGTGTCATCCCCCGATTCTGCATCTGCTGTGGCGCACCAGCCGCGGCCATGGGATCTGTGGACATTGGGAATGGCGACATGATCGGCGCGGGTTTCGCAGCATCTCGTGCTGCACTGCTTGGTCGCTTGGGCGGACCGCTCGGCATGTCATTCCACCCGGGCATATCCCGGCGCTGAGCCGCTGGAACCGGCGGCGGAGTCAAAGTGTTGTTTGAGCCGTTGGCGCTTACTCGAGGCGGAGGCGCGGGAGGCGCAATTGGTGCACCGTAGGGCTGGGACGACGGCACGCCATATCCTTGGGGTTGGGGATCGGGTGGGCCATAGCCATTGCTTGGGCCGTACTGCGAAGACTGCTGATATGCTTGGGACGGAGCGTAGGGACTGGGATCGGGGTAGCCGTAAGACTGAGGTGGGTCGTGATGTTTCGGAGTCTCGTAGGAAGCGTTGGGGGGATTATAAGCCCCAGAGGTGGATGCTGGGCCAGCTGCGTCTGGCGCTGGCGCAGGTGCAGGAAAACCTGGAGCGGACGCGGGAGCGTAGCCTGGCGCAGACATCGGAGCCGCGGTTTGACGAGATTGCTCCGCAGGTGGAGCACCATGTGCTGGTGCTGTCCCGGTGCCGCCGCTCGCCGTACTGAGGAGCCGATCTCGCGCCTTGTCGAGCTCGAAGCCGGCCACGCCGGTCCCCTTGTAGTCCGACGGGGTCATCCGGACGTACTCTGCCGCGGTGTCGACCATGCCCTGAGTCGCTAGGAGATCGGCGTATTCGTAGTACCGGTCGTACAGTCCGGCGAGCTTATACGTCCTAGCCCCGGCTTCGGCCGTCGCGGCGGACTCGGTCGGCGTCGATAGGTCCTCGTCGACGTAGGAAGTCGTCGCAGTGAAGACGGCGACCTTCTCGATGAGCGACTGCAGTGCTTGAGCGTGGCCTGTGTACTTTGTCGCCTGGGTCTGATTCTCCTCCTCGCCCATCTCCTCGACCCAGATACCCACGACCTTTTCCAATTTCCGCGCAGCGATGTAGCAGAGCGTGGCATCCTGCCTCGCTGTCTTCGCGCTCTCCTTTGCTTCCGGACTGTCTGACCCCGCCAACATCTGCCATTTGAACTGTAGTCGTTGACCGAGCTGTTCCGCGAGATTGCCAAAGTCGCTGTCTCTCGCGAAGGTGCAGAGGACGACGAAGATGACCTTCCATTCGCTGAGATCGGCGTTCTGGACGATGTCGACGAGGTCTTCCGTGACGATGGACTGGAAGACGCGGAGGAAGGGGAGGGAGGTGGTGCGACGGGCAAAGTAGGCTGTTTGCGTCGACTGCAGCAGCTCTGGGCCGCCTCGAACAGCGAGGATCAGGGCATCGGCAAAGCGCTCGGAAGCGAGGCATAGGTTGACAGCGGATGCGAAGTCGCCGAGAACGAGAGCTCGAGTGATGAGCCTGTCCACGTCGCTCTCGCCGGAGGGGTAGATGCGGAAGGTATTGCTGTCTTTGATCTCCGAGCGGATTGAGGACGCTCGGCTGCCGATCGTCGCTGCGACCGAGGACGCGGTACCCTCTGTCTTGTGGGGGATGACGCTGTCGAGCTGGGGGTTGCGAAGATTGCCCGCGGCCATGGAGGAGAAGAAGTCTGCTGCGGCAGCAGCGGGTGTCCCTGGGGTGTCGTCGGTGAAAAGGCTCTGGTCGGTCACCGCGGTGTTTTCCGTGGCGGCGGTCTCGGATGCGCTAATCTCGGATGGAGTCGCCTCGGACGGCTGCGCAGTGGATGCGTCCTCCTTGGACTCCTGCTTCTCCGGCTCGGCGAACGGAACAGTGGGGTCTCGCTCTATATCGGCCTCGTCGATAGTGGTGGACGGGAATGTCTTGATCGCCTCGGCGACGTTACTCGCAACCTCCTCCTTGGAAAAGCCTAGGAGTCGTACCAGCTCCTCCCTCGAGTTCGCCTTGAGCAGAGTCTGCAGCGTCTGCCATGCTGTGTCGCTCTGATCGGTCATTTTTTCGCTGTAGAAGGTTCGCATCTTGTCTAGATCTCCTGACGCCTCGTGGACGGCAGTCGCTCGGTCCAGGATGCCTTGCTCCGTCACCACGCTGCGGAGATGGACCACCCCGCTATGATGCTTGCCGCTGGCGGCTGGGAGGTTGGACGTGCTGGCGAGTAATCCGCCGAATCCGAAAGACGCAGAGATCGGTCGCCGCAGCCACTTTGGGGGCTGCCTGAGGGAGAGGACGTTGGTTTGATCGTCTACGGACTCGTCGTTGCCGAGCGCGCCGAAGAAGTCGTCGGCCGTGGCGGTCTCGCTCATCTCTCGACGGAGCGGAGATGGGACTTGGGTCGTCTGGAGCGAGTGTATCCCGATGTGACCGTCGAAGGAGGCCGTCGCGAGGAGGTCTGGGTTTCTGGGGCACCACCCGGTCTGGAAGGACCAGTCGTTGCTAGCGGGAAGCTACCTGTCAGCGGGATCATATCAGCGAACTCACCTCGCCGATGATCTCTCCAGTCTGCGGATTCCAGCAGAGCGTCCTGTTGTCTTTCCCGCAGGAGAGGAGGAGATCGGCATCCTGTTCACACCACGCGACGGAAAGCACGCCTTTGTGGTGACCGCTGAGGATCTGTCGGTCAGCAGCGATCGAGTGGAAACGCTCACTCTTTCCGGCGCCCCAGTATTCCGCAGATCCCAGAGCATTATGATGGGCGACTCGTCGTCTTCCGACGCGGTGATCAGGCGGGTGGCCTAGGCGTGAGACGAGTCCTCGCAATCCACTCACTTGCTCCGGATGCCAGCAGACATCGCTCATGCCCCGCCGCTTGCCCAGTTGCAGTCCTGCGACGCCGCCGACGGTGCCCATACCTTTTGCAGCTCCACCGCCGTACTGCAGACTCACGACCTCCTTGCCCACTCGAAGGTCCCAGACCGAGGTGTAACCGGAAGACGACGATGCGGCAAAGACTCGCGAGAAGTTGGGGTTCCATTGGAGCGAGGTGATGTCGTTGAGTCTGGTGGACAGGGGGCCAGGAGGGATGGGGTTGGTGTTCGGGTTGTTCAGGTCGAAGATGAAGAGCTGCGTGTCAGACCGTCAATGAAAAGTACCCACCTCTGCGTTGATCGCGCCCGCCACCATGAGATTCTTCTGGATCGGGTTGAAGTCGAGTCCTCGGACGGGTCCGGTGAGCTTGTCGCTCTTGAAGATGCGAGCATCATCGGCGCTGATGTGGTCAGCTGGGTCGGGCAAAGGATTACGACCGACCTTGCACCGTCGAGGATCTTAACTGGGTCAAACACATTGATCTCGCCAGTCTCCATGCCTGCGGCGAGGACACCGCGGACGTAGCTGTCCAACGGAGCGGACCATGCGAGGCGATTGAATCTGAGCCATCAGCGCTGACATGACGAAACAACCCACCTGGTCCCGACGCTGATGCTGCCTCCGGCCTCATTGTCCTCTCCTCCCAGTCGCATCCCTTGAGCTTCGCCAAAGTCCGGCGCCCAGATTTCCAACTGACTGTCATTGCTGAAGCTCTCGTCGAGGGCCCCAGCAATCGCCCCGGTTGCTATGAGCGGAGACGATGATGAGGAGTTGTCCCAGGCGAATGTAGCCGTCCGGGAGATGTCTTTGAGCTTCATGATGGATAAAGGCGCTCAGCGCCGGTGCAGGATGCAGAACTGTAGTTGACGAAGGGTCTCTACCCTTGACACGTCTTGTATTCTCGGTCGCATGCCTATCGCCATACTCTCAGCGCCTATGAGATTTAGCCTAATGAAAGGCAGTGCTGCATGAGCTATCGAGTGATTATACATTGCGCCCGTAGCTGACATCTACGGAAGTCAAGCCAAGCCAAGACGGCGGTCCGACCATCCTCCGCCCTTTACATCCATGTTAATGGCTTGAGCGGTAGTAACGATGCGACGTGGATGCGATCCCACGAGATATTGTGACGGGTCCACATCGTGTCATCGTTTGTTTCCCGCCGCGACGACCGAGTTGCGGGTCCTGCAAGCGTGCGCTCGATCAGATGCAGCCTCTCATGCCGTCCTTTGTAGAACGATTTCAAGCCGCACTTACAGATTGTCGATATAAACCCCCAGCATCTCGTTGTCCCTCTTCAACCTATCAGTCTCCCCCTCAACCTCGGTCACTCGAACCATCAAACCTCGCAGACCGTCGCGGAGTGAGAAAATGTCCTTGACGATGCGCTCTTTCTCGAGGGCCGACTCCACGCTAGGCTCGTTGGAGGGGTCGGTAGAGACGGGTACGGACCACGGAGACTGCGCTGCGATGGGGAAGGCGGAAATGGACATGACCTCGGGTGGACAGGCAGAACTCAAAGCGCGCGCTTGGCGTGTTGACGGGGACACGACTAGCTCCTTGGTGGAGTAGGCACAACGCTGAGACAAAACATTCCTCGACCCCTAACAAGGATGATGAGGGAGCCTTCACGTGGCTTTGTAGATATTATGCCATTACGTGGCTTAAATCATTACGCCTTACCTACCTACTGGTGGGATGTGACATCCTGGACAGACAATATCGATTGATTCCTCTTGTTTTCCGAACAGGACTGCAATGTTCGCAGCAGCAATGATGAGACCCTGATATGACAACTAGCGAATAACAACAAAACAAACATAGACGATCATTCAACGTAGACTATTGTTCAACGCTGTCAACAATAAGCTTTTGATCAGCAAGACGCTACTTTCGACGGTAAACAATAGCTGTTCGCTGCCTTTTCGGTCTCGTTGTCAACGCAGCATAGATCAATACCTTACGACTTACGAAAGGGTCGGACACAGCCTGTTCCACCATCCGAACAAACGTCTAGGCTCTCAGCCACTTCATCAAGCTCTTTCGACAGGTCAGTTTCTCCGGATCGAGACTCTTTCGAAGCGATCTGCACCAAGTCCTCGGATCCGGTATGGGGCGACGGTCAAGCAGCAACCTCTCTTTGCACCCCTCTGCAAGCCGAGAAGGCTCCGATATCCATGCAGCCATATACGCATGCGAACGACCGATATTTCCCCCGAATTTCCTCCTCCTCCATCTTGGTGCCACCCGGTCTATCCCGACGGTTGCGGAGGCGAAGACCCCGTCTCACAGTCTAGGGGACCGATCTGATTTGAAAGCCAAGCGCGAAGAAGCTCTAATGTCACAGAACTTGGTGTTTACCACATTCATGTATACGTGGGTCTATCATTCACTCGTTAGCATTCAAATCAAGGTCTATCGCTGATGTTCACCCAGTGTTCGAGGTGTAAAATTGTCATGAATGACACCACCAGGTTATAATGGGATTCAGCCATTTCCACTGGGCTGAATATTGTACCTTTTGCTCAGTGGTATCACGTTTGCCATAAAATGTCACAACTCGGCAAAGAAAGGCCATCCTGCTATCCTCGATCGGTGGGACACCAAGGGTAACGTCCTGGCTTGTCTTTCGTGCTTTACGATTACCAATTCCGCCTGCGGATTTTCAAAAAGCAAGATCAAGGTCATCAAGTTGCGCGAAGAGTCCCTGGAGGACGAAGGGACCAATGAGCTGCGTGGTGAGAACGAATCGGAGGGAGGATCTGGCGGTACGGGGAACGTTGAACAGCTTCAGGCTCCTACATCCTCTGTTTGCTCTACAAGGAATACTAGACCACCTACCGAATCGCCCTCGAAGACACACGTGCGCACTCCTAACGCTCTTAAATCCCGTCCGAGCCGGGAAACCCCCTCCGAATACCCCTGGACCGAGCCGAAAACCGCTCGAACCATCCTCAATCGTGAGCGAACAGGGCGTGAAACGCTCTCGAATCAAGAAACTGATGATCCCAATGCCCCAGCACCCAAGCCAGGACGCAAGGGTCCTGCATGGACTACAGAGAGCGCCCATTTCCACCCCACCTGCTGTCGACCTAATGCCAAGTCCAGCGAGAGCGGAGGACTCCCGAAAGCCGCTCAAGTGCCGCCAAAGACACCGAATGGCTTCAAAAGAGCTCGGAGTTTGTTTCGCAGGGCAAGGGGACGAACGCCGACTATGTATCTGTACATCTCACATAGTGTCTTTGTGAGCTTTTTGGGGGGGCATTCGGAGCATTTGTTGCTAATTTCCGTCGTGGCAAATCCAAACAAGTTGAACACGCTCCTACTCATTTGTTCTCGTAAAAAATTGTTAGTGGACAGCGCAGATTGTTCTTGTTCCGGAATAAAGAATCCATGTTAAGGCCTCGTGATAATGAATATAGGATTGCCGTTTCGGGGGTGAAAACGCTAGCAATGACACACTACGCGGGCTAGTCGCAATCACGCCAGGAAACGCAGGATTGGAATACTGGTAACTGCTTCGATCAGCCAAGGATCGACCCGGAAGGTCAAGCCCACGCAATGACGTCTACAGGATGCCGCCGACAGATGACACCTATAGCACTGAAAGGATCTCCATCGAGTTTTGTCGTTTGCAGCACAGATTTGACTGCCGTTCGGAAATCGCGCGCTTTGGGCAGACAATGCGGAGCTTTGGTCCGGAGATATGACGAATAAGTAACTCTGTCAACTGATTGGTAACACCCTTTCGCTCCTATCAGCACTTGCAAGCACTAAACAAGATACGAAACGTCCGACTCTTGAGCCTGTTCTCAATCATGCCCAAGCCTAGAGCAGCTTCATGTAGGACCGAGCGAATGTGGGGCGAGATTTTAAGAATTGGAGGGGGTGCACGTGAATGAAGCGAATGGGTCTTGAAAGTCACAGTACAAGTCTGCTGTCTGACTTGACCGGCTGTCATCTCAACCTATTTGACATCAGTCCCTGTCATTCCCGCCGCCCACCAGTAGAGGACTTCGCACGAATGCGTTCGAATTAGTTGTGGAGTCTCTCTTCCGCCTTCGCCTTGCCTCACTCCTCTGGCAAACTGCTCCAGTTCTTCCTTTGCCGAACGGTAGACATCAGCATTTTTCTGTTTGGGTTTGGGTATGCGCTGGGAGCCATCATTGCATCCGGACGCTGTATCTTGACGAAGGTGCCCCATGCAGTCCTGCAGTCGCGACGAGGTGGTATCCCCTTGTGAAGACACTCCACATAGGCTGATCGGTGACTCTCCGCCAGTTTAGAAACCCGATGAACAGTCTGGACGGTTAAATTTGTCAAAATCGCTCGAGTTTGGCCAGTCGACAAAGACCTGCGCAAGGGGAACGCTGGAGTCACTTTCGGTAATCGAACGAGGTCGAAACGGGCTTGGACTGAAGTCTGGAGATTACAGTGGCCGGCAAACTGAGTAGCCAGCCTCGGGAAACGATCCTTGTTGGGACGGAAGGTTTTCCGTGTCCCCTTCGAGCGAATCCTGTGTTTCGGGCGGAGGAAACGGGACTCGGGACTTGGCGTTGCTGAGCCGCTATCTGAGCAGTTTGCTGGGCACTTAGTGGTGAATACTCGTGAGGAGGCCGGTCGGGGCTGCTTGGTGTGGTCACCTTCTTCAATAAGCCGATCGGGAAGTTAATATTTGAAGGATGGGATGGGAGCATGGCGAGGGGTGGGGAAAGCTCAAAGCGAGCTCAGTATAGACCGTAGGCAAAGAGTCAGCCCTAGATCAGTGGCTATGAAGCTGCATGAGCGTGGAGATAACATGAGACTGAGGAAATGGAGCTGTTGATGGCATCCGGAGGTTGGATGATGTTCTAATCCTCATCAATGACGAAGACCCATCAGTGGTGTTGGCTGATGGCGAAGGGAGAAGATCGACGGTTCGAATAGGTGCCTGTTGGTCCATGCATACATCACCTACCATGCATTGCTGTTTGATGCTCCGTTTGAAGCTTTCGGAGTGAGTCACATCCATTCACATGACTTACAGCTAGTTTTCGCGCAATACAGCTAGAATCCCGGGCGCCTAGAACAAATAGAGCATGATTAAATGTATTTGCGACGTAAAGCCACGTAGTGGCGATATCTTATTGGTGCGGTAATTAAATAGGGGTTATTCAGGACGCCAAATCACGTGGCTTTATTACCCGAAGGCGAAATTACAGTTTTGAAGGAACGTTATTCGGTATGGCTTTGGCACGATCTCGATTGAGGCTATGTGTTACAACTCCTACACCTTCATTTCTGAAGCTAGCGCCTTGAAGGTACCACCGTTAGATGCGTAGAGGCTTGTTTCCCTAGGTTACAACATGCATCTCTCCTCGAGACCACTCATCCCCTCCCTGCCGTCGTCCAACCTACCCCTTCTCCCTCGGTCATCCGTCTCTCAATACCTCCACCTCCTGCGCCTTCAGCTCCATCAAGACCTATCAAGCGGCGCCGGATGGCTCGAGTAGCTGCTGAAGACTCGATCCACGTATCTACGGGTCCGCGGGACTGGGGCAATGACGCTAACTTTGGGAACTCTTCGTCTCTTTCCCTTCTTATTGATTGGTTGGGCTCTGGGAAGAACTTTGAAGCCTTCAAGTTCGGTGTAAAGGGCAAGAGGCAAGCGCAGGTTGCTAAGGAGTGTGAAGCATGGCTGCGGGAGCGTGGTTGTCGTTCTCCACGGACTTCCAAAGCAATACAGAGGAAGGTACGTCTCCTCCCTTCCCTCGCTCGTCTGCTGATAATTTGCTCTAGATTAACTACCTCTGGCATGGGTGGAAGGTAGCGCTAGACTGGAAGGAGGGTACCGGCAATGGTCAGGGGCAGAGAATCATTGATGACGCTCCCCAGAGCGCCTGAAGCAGACGTCATGAGTATGCCGCCTTCTTGATCCTCTAGCTGATACTGAAGTCCCATGGGCGAGTCTGTAGATGAATAAAGCTAGCTGGTACTTTGGATCGGCTGGTTGTCGCTTGGAACAGGCTTGAAAGACGACGTCTTGTCCAAAGCGAAGTACAATTCGCAGGCATTCGGGGTGGGACATGCGGAAGAGGAATCTTGTCACGGTGCTACGTCGACCAGCAAATAGGCCCGACGCTCAGCTCCTAGAATCGGCGACGGTCGTCTGAGCTTCGGCAAAGTTGGACTACCGTGGTCGAACTTGGCTGGAATAACCCGAGGACACGCGTGGGTGTAGCCGAGTTAAGTGCCGGTCGAGTAGCGTGGGCTAGAGATGCAGAGGCTATGAGTAGGCTAGGTAACTATAGTGACTTTTTATTTTAATCTCGAATCGCTGGTTCTTCCCGACTCTCATGTCCATCCCTCTTATACGTCGTCTTCCAGGCCTATCTTCGGTCCTTCTCGTTTCGAGTTCAATGGTGTTTCGTCGTCGGCGAGGGGAAGCGTAGCGAGGACAATAGAGGCGAGCAGAGATAATAGGCGTTGGAATACTGACAGTGATAGCATCGTTTCGTAGTACAATGAACAAGGTTGCACCCCGTTTCAGAGTACAATGCCGGAGATAAGCACTGGTTGCTTATTGTCGGCGATGTTCGTCGATGTTATCCGAGCTTCAATTCACGATCGTGACAAGAGTACAATACGGGAGATAGCTGGTTGCTTATTGTCGGCGATGTTCGTCGATGTTATCCGAGCTTCAATTCACGATCGTGACAAATCTGGACTCGCGAGGGGGTGCGGAGAGCAGGGTATCAACGTGAAACGCGTAGCGAGCATGCTTGTAGGTCTTGGGACGCGCCCAGTACGGACGGAGCACGATTTCGCGTCGAAGGCAGAGATGGAAGTAGACGAGCCTGCGGATGAATTTTGTGCGTGGGGCTGAGGCCAAATGTGCAAGTTCACGGTCAATTCCTTTCCGCCTTGCTTGTCGATGGGATAGTGTAGGCATCCTGTACAGAGTTTCAAGCTTATAGAAGCCCTACAAGCTGAGAAATGGGGATGTAAATTTCTTAGGAAAAAGTGGGGACCCCAGACAAAGCGGATGCAAATATTGGTGCGGGGATTTCTCTAGGTGTTCATTATTATGGATTATTACAACTCGATAATCCCTTTGACGAGGGAGAGGTTGAGTACGATAGATTATACGGTAGCCAGGTAGGACGGAGAGCAAAATCGTTGAGATTCGAGCACCCAGATGCAAGACGTTCATATATAAGTATGGTTGAGTCCGGTGACGGGGAAGCTGCCAACTAGGCCTGCTAGTTAGCTGGATAGGCGAGGAAAATCTTACGCCTTCAACAATGATTCCTGAAAGTCCTGAGACACGTGGCGTGGACGCGGTCAACGCACAGACCGCCATCATTGTGATTGTATTTTTGAACTCATACTCCATGGCGTGGGCTTCGTCGCGACACCTTGGCATCAATCGACGTTTTCTGGCGACGCATCTTCGGCCTGCTGTCGAAGGGAGGTGTAATCGCGCCGCTCTGTCCAGGGGCTGGGCTGGCCTAGCACCATCCTTCGGGTGGATCTGGTAATCTCGGGGTGCGTCGCTTCGTGTCGGCGCATCGCCTCTTCTCATATCCACATAGGGCCACGATGGACATCATGTTCCGGAGCAAGAAGAGTACTCGTGTCTCGGCGTCCTCCACCTCCACGATTGCAGCTTCACCCAACGGTCTCTCCTCCGTCCCGTACAACCAGATCCCCCCGACCAAACCAGCGCCTGTCGCGGGGCCATCCAATCCAACTCCATTCGCCAATGGCCGCCGCGATCAGCCGAGGAAGGAGGATGTCAGTGCTCCGCTGTCTAACCCTGGGCTGAATGGCGATGGAGCCGACGGCAGGGGTATGCCTCCGCCGTCAGCACTGCGCAGTGTAAGGGAGAGCCCCAGAAATCACCCGGATGTCGGAGATGAACCCGAAGGCAGCTTTCGGCGGGCCACGTCAGACGCATCGCCTTCGAATGGCATTCGCTACGCCGCTCCCACCATCATCCTGCGTCGGTCCTGCACTCCGATTCAAGAGTTCGGCTCTCAAACTCGACATCCCTACGCTGCGGTCCGGGACTCAGACGCCGCGTCGATCCTCACAGTCTCCTCTGCGAATTCTGGGCACCGGCCCAACCCAGATCTCGATCGGTATCCGAGCTTCGATCCTCGAGCCAGCGTCTCTAGTCGCTCCAACGGCAGAGCATCCGTCGGCCCCTCCACCTACGCTCCATCCCTACACTCGCTTAGCTCGACGATGATGACCCGGCTGTCCGGAGAGTTTGAGTTCTCTCGACCGAGCGACGCGGAGGTGGAAACCATGTTTCAACAGCTGCTGGAGAACCGGGACCTCAACGCGTCGCATTCCCAAGTCCCCTCGATATCATCCCGCAACTCCACCTCCTCCATCTCTCAATCCAACATTGCAAAAACTACCGCGTCCCTTCCCATGGAGACAAAGAGGCAGATGGTCGAGTCGGATGCGCGGGCGCGGTGGGAGCATCAAAAGGAGATGCGGCGGAAGGAGGAGGAGCACTTGCGGTCCGGAAAAGCGAAGCGGGGCACGGCCGGCTCACACGTAAAGAACAGCCCGGAGTGGTTCCTGAAAAAGGTGCTGGACGGGAGCTTGACGACGCAGCACCTTGCGACTCTCAACGTCAGCTTGCGCACCCTACCCCTCGAGTGAGTGCTTCGGGCGATCCCGCTGACGCCAGCTGGATGCGGGACTTTATGGCGTGTCAGGGGCAGATCGTCTTGACAAACTATCTCAACGGTCTCAACAACCGGAAAGGCCGCGTCGACGTGGAGATGGAGCTCGAGCTGCTAAAGTGCATGAGGACGTCGCTCAGCAGTCGAGTGAGTCGCTCGCTAAGAGCTCGCTGACTCTAGATCGGCGCGCTCGACGCGATGCGGAAGCCTCAAATCGTCACCAGCATCTCCTCCTCCCTTGTCTCCCCTGGTCTGCTCTCCCGAAAAGCCGCCGCGGAGATCCTGGTCTTCTTCTGCCACTGGGACGAAAACAACCCCGATCGCATCGGCCTCGGACTCGTGCTCAACGCGTTTGACCAACTGGAGCAACGGCTCAACAACGAGGTCACCGACCTCACCAACAAGGTCGGCCGATTCGACGTCTGGCTCAGACAGCTCGAGCAGATCATCGACGGGAGAGGGCGGATGGGCAGCATGGTCGGCGTCAGCAAGGACTTGCGAGGACAGGACGACGGGTCGATCATGGACTACTGCGTGAGCGCGGCGTTGTTGATCGTGCTGACGACAGGTCACGATGATCTGCCTGATCCAAGGCCTGACCTCCGGCAGTGACATCCGTGCCCGCTGCTCCATCCGTGCCCAGCTCGAGACCGCCGGCCTGCTCGGCATCTTCTACAAGGTCCGCCAGTGGAATGACGACGCGACGACACGGATGATCCGGCAGTACGAGCAAGAGGCCGAAGCGGACCGACGCGATCTGCTCGAAGAGCAAGACCGAATCGTCCTCCAGTCCATGCGCAGTCCCGAGGACGTCTTCCGTGCGCTCCTGCAAATGACCAGAGGCTCCAAAGCCAGCGCCTACCTGCTCAACTCCCTCCGCCACCTCCTGCTCATCAAAGAGGAGGGCGACCAGAAGGTCCGCTACTTCCAGCTGATCGACCGCCTCATCACCAGCATCATCATGAACGACACGCCCGATCTCGGACAAGACTTTTCCCGCGCCTTTGGCACATCCGTCTCCCATCTCATCGGCAAATTCGTCGAGCAGGAACGGATGGACAATGCGTTCCAGGAGGTCCAGGAGCTCCGAGCGTCGCTCGCTCAGGTGACGAGGGAGAAGTTTGAGCTCTCCGAGGAGGTCAACCGGGACGACCTCGTGGCGAGTCTAAAGTCGCAGATCGCCGAGCTCGAGGAGCGTTTACGCAAGTCGCGAGCCGCGACGGAAGCGTTGACAGACCAGATGGAGGGAATGAAGCGGGACTACGAAGCGCGTATCTCCGACCTCGAGCTCATCATCCAGGAGCTCTTCAACATGCTGCGAGAATCCCACCACCTCGAGGAGGTGCAGGGACTGAACGACGGACCGATCAACCGGAATCAACTCATCTACGATCTGCGAGAACAGTGGGAGCGGAAAAAGACAATTCGCAAGCTCGAGGGGAAGCACGCCAAGCGCAAGACGATCAGCGCGGTCGAGCAGGGCTCGCACGACGAGGCGGTGGAGGTGCTCAAGGCGGAAAAAGTGGCATTAGGCGAAGCGCAAGGCGCCCTCAAGTCTAGACAGTCCAGGGCTCTGTCAACCTCCCAGTTCATGGACGCTCCCGACGAGCAGGTGCGCGCGCACATCGAGGACGCCCTGTCGACTCAAGCAGATCATATCGTGAGTGTTCGCTTCGATCCCGCTGACACCTAGTCGCCAATCCGGCCATTCGCGCCGTCCTCCCGCAGCACGCGCGCAAGAGACGAAACGCCTACACGTCGGATGTTCGCTCCCGATGCCCCACCTATCGGCGCCAAGTCCGTTCACCGATTGTCCAAGAAGAATGGGCTACCTCCCCGCTTCCTCGAGGAGTTGCGCTACGCACAGCTCTCCCGTAGCGTGTCTGAGCCCGCCATCAGCCATATCGACAATCGCCCTTCGGATTTCCGACAGAGTGACGCTACTCAGCGGACCAACGGAACTGGCTACACCTCCGGCGCTTCGGTCGACTTGCAGACGCCAAAGCACGTGAGGGACAGCACTCTGCGAGCGGAGCTCCTGACCCGCACCAAGTCAATGCGCATACTAGGCTCAGAGGACTCGGATGACTCGCAAGAGCTGTCTGGTTTGACGACGCTGGACGAGCGCGAGGAACAATCACCCCGTTCGGAATCGCTCCACTCGGATCGAATCCCGGTAGCACCTTCGCCCCCACCACCCCCTCCACCTCCTGCACCCCCGCCTCCCCCTCCTCCGCCCCCGGTGATAGGTATGACCGCTTCTACCTCGGCGCCAGTTCCCCCGCCCCCGCCTCCTGGCGGTGGGCCCGCCCGACCGCACACTCAGTTGCCGAATGGTCTGGCCGCTGGCCTGTTCGCTGGTCTTCAAGGCGGAGTGAAGCTCCGCAGCACTGGTAAAACATCCGAGTCCCCCGACTCCGCCCCGACAGCCAATCCCAAGGTTGCCTCGCACGCCTCTCGCGCTCCTCTCGCACCGATGTCCTCGCTCCTGCACGGCGCCAATGATTCCCGCAAAGACGTCTCCCTCGTCGCGAGCAAGAAGATGAAGCAGCTCCAATGGGAAAAGGTGTCGAAAGCGCAACTCGGCAAGACGGTCTGGTCAAACCCGGAACTCCCCGAGGACGAGCTCATCAGCAAGATGCGTGCGGCCAACCTTTGGTCCGACATGGAGGACGAGTTCAAAGCCAAGGAGATCATCTATGACGCGGTAAAGAAGCGGAAGGAGACCGATCTGCTCAGTGTACTCGCCCGGGATCACCGGAAACGAATCGAAATCCTCATGGCGGGAACCGCTGCAAAAGCGTACAAGGCACCGGAAAAGCTCTCCGACGCGATTGCCAACTTTGGCAGCGATCTGTGCACCGAGACATTCCTCTCAGAACTCCAGGGAGTCCTTCCGGATGACGACGCGGTGAGCCACTAGCCACATGTGTAGTGCTGATGGATCCCAGCGCGGCAAGCTCCTCACGCATAGCGCCGACTCCGAGACCGAGCTGGAGCTGCTCCATCCCGCCGATCGACTCATGGTCCGTCTCATCCAGCTGCCACACCTCGCGGATCGGGTCAAGGGCATGCTGTTCCAAGTGCGGTTCGCCCAGAACATCGAGCTCCTCAAACAGGTGGGTTTAGCCATATGCAAATATAGATTGTTCTGACCTGTGCAGAGCTTGGATCTACTCTTGGCGGCTTGTGAGAGCCTTGCCAACGCCAAGCTATTCCGCCTGCTGCTCAATATCATCCTGATGATGGGAAACTACCTGAACGGGACGAATTATGCCGGTGGTGCTTTCGGCTTCAAGATTGCCAGTATCAATCGGGTAGGCTTATTGTTACTCTCCCTGCAGCACCACTGATGTTCGAAAGCTCGTCGACACCAAGTCATCCAACGGGCAAAACCTGCTGCACTTTCTTGAGCGCGTCGTCTCCACCCACTTTCCCCAAGTCGAAGGCTTCCTCGACGAGCTCGCCAAGCCTTCCAACGCGAATCGAGGTATGTTTGTCAAATCTCCGGTTGTCGCCTGACCCCCGCAGTCAACTTCACCGACATGCAGACCACCTCCAAGGCCATGCTCGAGGAGATCCGATCCATCCGGCGATCGCTGCAGTCGAACTTCCAAGACAAGAATGACGGCTACACACGCAAGATGTTCCGATTCTCCGCGGTCGCCGAGGAGGAGCTGCAAGAGGTTCGAGATGGGATCGTCCAGGCGGAGAAGCAACTTCGGGACGTTCAGACATACTTCGGCGAGGGCGAGGAGATGGGACGACCGCTTCAGAGCCAAGATTTCTTCGGCATCTTCCGGACGTTCACATCCTCCTGGAAGGTGAGCAGTACCACGAAGCAAGATCTCTCGCTGACAAGCCCAGTTCTGCCAAGCGGCAAATCGAGCAAGACAGGAGGAAGTCGCCACTCGAGAACGGCACGCACAGGCCCGGGCCGCTCTCACCCCGCAACCCACCGGAGGGTCCGAGACCAATCTCATCGATGCGAGACTACAGCGCCTCAAGCTCGAAGGAACACCTCGGCCAAAGCGAGAACGGCGACAGCCCGCCCCACCCCTCTCGCCGGTGCCCATCACCACGGACTTTTCAGACTTCATGCTGCCTACGACGGACTATGGCGCTGGAGACGTCGACTATGGGACTCTGGCGCAGAAGATGATGGCGAACATCTTCGCGGGGAATGGTTTGGGAGAGGAGGAAGTTGCCAACGGGGAGGACCGCGAAATGAGGAGTCCAGAGTCGCCGAGTCCTATGAAGAGGGATCTTGCGTCGCTGCGAGGGGAGAGTCCAATATCCCCGTCTCCGCTCAGCCGAGTCGAGGAGGACGACCCGGAAGAGGAGCTTGTAGAGGAGGACGACGAGTCGGAGGGCGGAGATCGGACCGCACGGGATCAGGCGCCATGATCAGACACACATCTACCCCGCATCATTGTTGTATCCCTTTCATATACTGCCCTTGCATCGATACCGTGCACGATGCTCAATGCATAATTCTGCTAGTCTCAGCCCATCATCGCCTGTCCCGTCTCGTCGAGCTGTAGATGAGCGATGGCTGCACCGTTCCGCACGCCATCTTTGATCCGCATCCACCGTCCTAAGCGGGGTTCTTGTCCGACCGCAGCGACTAAGAGGATCTCCCGCCGAGCTCTCGTGGGAGGAGCGGGCTCGGTATCCTCGTCCGGGACTATGGGAGCAGGGATCTCCTTCGGACTGGACTGCCATGTGGTCGAGTCGACCGACGTTGCGGATAATGAGAGGATCTGGAGCGCATTGACGACTCCCGCGACCGGGATCGAGTGGGTGCTGGCTGGCGAGAAAGACCGAAGCCCGGGATCGAGAGCCCATAAACGGATGCTCCCATCCCATGAGCCTGACTTGCATGAGCTATTGATCACAAGGGGACGAAAAGACCGACCGGATGCGAAGAGATCCGTCCCACGTACTGAGGCAAGACTCGTGATCCATCTCGCTCCCGGCATGGAGTGATCCGAGTCCGGTAGCAGCTCGTCAACCCCGTGCGTCAGAGGTTTCGTAAAGATCGGCTTCTTCTTCCCGGTGGACCAGAGCGATATCGACCTGGACATACCCGATCAATTGTCACCTTAAGACGGCAGAGGAAGAGCCAGACCCTGAATCACCGCCGGACACAAAATGTGAATCATCCAGCATACAGACACAGTCGATCGAGCCTTCCACGAAATCCCTGCCCTTCCCCTTCCTATCCACCTTGACTCTTCCGTCTCCCCCGACCAAGCGCTTGCTCGTATCCTCCGCGGGCTCCATCGCTTGGCTCTTCTCGAATGTCCTTCCACCACCTCGGAACACAAGTTGTACCTCCTCCTCGACCTTCCACCATCGACATGTCCGGTCTCTGGATCCCGCTGTCACCGCGGATGTCGGTTTCAGTGCGGAGACGGAGGTGATGGAGTCTTGATGGCCGAAGAAGGTATCGATGATGGATAGGGTGGCTAGGGAATGAAGAGCGAGATGGCGGGATAGGGAAGCGGAGAGGATGTGATGCGATGGGTTGTTTAGGGGTGGTAATGCGATAGACTGGCGAGCTCAGCTTGGCTCCGGGCAGGTACTATGGATCGCTTACGGTGACGGCGTCCTTGTGACCTCGCATGCCAATGGTCCACCTCGGCTCGTCCGCCTCGACATTCCAAACTCCCATAACCCGATCCCGTCCACCCGAGACGAGCCACTTCCCATCCTCGTTCGCGGCGAGACAAAGTATCTCCCCCTTATGTCCACCTTCGGCTGCGTCTGCCTTGGGTCCGAAGAATCGAGCTTGGCCGAACGGCTTGCCAATCTTCCGTAGAGAAGGTAGGGAGTGGCGGAAGATGGAACCGCGTTTCGTCGAGATGAACAGGGACGATGGGGTCAGAGCTACGGATGTGGGGAGATGCGATGGTGTGGAGATGAAGTGCGTTCTAGGGGGAAGGACATGCGAGCCGATGAAGTGGTGTATCCGGCCTTGCGCTTCAGCCTGAACAAGATATCAGCGCTGCTACCCCTTCGCAGGAAGGGGAGAAAGACACACCACATCCTGCTGTAGCCTCGAAGCGATGAGCTCTCGATCAATCTCAGCAGCATCATAGTCCCCTTCTCTTTCCGCTGCTCCAGATCAGCCCCGTTTCTCACTGCTAGGCCCCTTAGCAACCAAGGACTGACCCGCTTCCACCTCATCCCTCACTCTTGCCAAATACCCTTTCGCCAAACGCACCCTCTTCTCCGCAGCAGTCTCATTCTCGTCGACATACTCATCGTCGCCTATCGGTCCTTCCTCACGTCCTGCTCGGAACTCGATCCTATCGAGGTCGATGGGCTCCCCGCCAGACTCGGAAGAGAGGTCCTCATCCCTGGCTTTGGATCTGGGCTTCTTCTTTACGGATCTAGGAGCTGGCGGCCGTCGAGGTCTGGCAATCGATGAATTGCTGGAGGGACGCTTCCGCTTCTTGTCATACTGGAAGAAGGAGTCGGGCATCCTCACAGGTCTGACGGGACTTCCAGTTCAATGTATACTAAATTCGCAGCAAAGCAAAATGTCGATGCGATTTTGGTTCCCACGTGGCCTTGCACGTGATCGGACCTATCAGTTTCCTTTGCTCTCCACTACCATATTTCATGACTCCTTCACGATACCTCGGCAGTAGATCAGCACGATGGACACGGCGAGGAAGACCTTCGAGCTAAACAATGACGTGAAGGTGAGTCTAGTATGATGCATTATAAAACTATCAGGAGCTATCTAGCACGAAAGTTTTTCTCCTTCAAGTCTGTGATACCGTCAAGACTGATGCCGTGTCCGCAGGTCCTCGATCCTACCGATGAGCTCTTCAAGTACTCGCGACAAGACGAACGTGTGCTAGAGGATCAAGAGCCATGGAAGACAGAGTGTGCAAATCCGTGTAATCAGTCTTTCCGAGCTGACGATCGTCAAGCCCGCACTACTTTCAGACCGTCAAGATCTCCGCTGTCGCCTTGATCAAGATGGTCAGTGATTGTTGGCGACCACCTACAGCATTTTCCTCAGCACTGACAGGCCTCGTAGGTCACACACGCCCGCTCGGGAGGTATCTACGAGATCATGGGCGTCATGTACGGCAAAGTCCGAGATCACACGTTTTGGATCATGGATGCTGCAGCTCTGCCTGTACAGGGGACTGAGACGAGGGTCAATGCGGGTAACGAAGTGGTTCCTCGATTCTTCGTGTAGTCAGATATTGATAAAACGGGGTAGGCCATGGAGTACATGGTGAATTTCCAGACTGCGAACGGGGAGGCCGGAAAGGGGGAGGTGCTGAGGGGATGGTATCATTCGTAAGTTGACGTCGCTTTTCGAAGGCTATTCATTGATGACACGTAGGCACCCTGGGTATGGATGCTGGCTGTCGGGGATCGACGTCAACACGCAAATGAACAACCAGAACCACACGGATCCTTACCTCGCGGTAGTTGTGAGTCTCCCATCCTTTTTTCAATCGTTTCTGATCCTACTTTAGATCGACCCGAATCGCACTGTGTCTGCGGGAAAAGTAGAGATAGGAGCATTCCGGACATATCCGAAGGTCAGTCCCGTTTCTCCTGCTATACCCATACTTGACGCCCAAATCCAGGACTACACACCACCTTCTTCCAGCTCATCACAATACCAGTCCATTCCCATGGACAAGATCGAGGACTTTGGAGTCCACGCGAACGCCTACTACCCGCTCAAGGTCGAGATCTACAAGACCAAGCTCGACGAGAGACTGCTCGAGCTTCTATGGAACAAGTATTGGGTCGCCACGCTCAGTCAAAGCTTGATCTTCTCCGTGCGATCCGCTGTTTCCGCTTTACGCGCAGCTGATCTCGTCAGAACCGGCAATATGCAACATCACAAGTCAATGATCTGACGGCGAAGCTGAACTCGGCTGCACATTCGCTTGGCACCTCGACATCGGGATTGAAGCTGAAGTCGGCACCGCCTGGTAAAGGACAGTCACAGCCGGCAGATGGCAAGGGCAAGAAGGGAAAGCAACAGGCGGAGTATGCCGGGATTGAAGACGAGGAGACGGCGCTGAGCAAAGCGGCGAGGGACAGGTGCGCTATACATTGAACGCATTAGAGCAGCACTGATGCCAGGATGTAGCACACGCATCACAAACGAAGCGCAGAACGGCATGATCGCGCAGGTGTTGAAGGACCGGCTGTTCAATACACCGTTGACCACGACACTAGACGAGAGGACAGCGCGGGCGGCGGTCCGGGGACTCATGTGAGATTTGCACATCATTTCCAAATACTGTAAATACGTAAGCATTGTCAGCATGCCATCATGACACGCTTTATCAACTCTCCGGCCGTCTCATCAGACTTACAATGACCTTCTTCGGCGCTTGAGTTGGAGCCTGGTGGACGAGATATTGCGGGTCAAGGACATTCTGCTCGTACTAATTTCAACCCTCAGGAACGGCGCCTTTCCCCTGATACGGGCCTCGTTTCACCCTATATATACATGAGCATCATTTTCCCCCATCTCTTGCTTCTTCGCTGCCGGAAAACCTCGACAAGACGCAAAACACATGCGCAGCTAAGCGCTGCCTGTCACGTTTACCTCCTGCTCGCTCAAGACAACTATAGATCTCTCGAGTAGCAGAACTCGACCATAATTATGGGAATCCGCAGCATTGAGCGTGCGTGCCCCCCATCTGTCACAACGCTGATCATCAGCCTATCTCCGAGAGCGCAAGCTCATATTGACCTGTCCCCTCTCTGCACTCGCCAACACCCGCCTTGGCATCGATGCCTCGCACTACCTCAAATCCCTACTCTCCGACCCAGACACTCGCGAACCCCTCGTCGCGTCCACTGGCGGTCTCCCACTCGCCCTGGTCCATCGCATCGAGAACGATCTCCGCTCCCTCGACAGACTCGGTATCAAGCCCGTCTTCGTCTTCGCCGGTCTTCCCACCTCCTCACGTCCCCCTCCGAAAGGCTTGGATCCTCCAGCGGAGAGGGAGTCGGCGGTCAAGAACGAGGCTTGGGCTTTCTATGAGAATGGGCAGGTCGAGAGGGCGGTGGTGAGCCTCACCCAGATAAGAGGAGGAGCATGGGCGGATTACAAGGATGTGACGAGGTTGATCTTGAGGATCTTTCGACATCGGTTTGTGGAGTATGTGGTAGCGCCGTATCTGCAATTCGCCCAGGTGAGGTTTCATACTCAGTCTAGCTATCCCTTCTGGCTATGCGTGGTCTTCGCTGACCACCTCAGCTTGCATATCTCTTGAAACACCCCAAAGGATACATCCACTCGATATACTCCTCCACCGAAGCCCTTCTCTGGCCTATCGACAAGGTCATCACCTCCATCGACTGGACCGGATCCTTTACCTTTGTCGACAAGACACGACTTCTCGCCGACCTCGCACTCACCCAAGACCAATTCCTGGACATGTCCATCCTCGCTGGCTGTTCCCTCTCCCGCACCTTCCCACCTTTCGCCAATGACTTTTCGTTATCCCGCATTCTCGAGCTCATCCGACAATACAAGTCCGGTATCGTGGTTTGCCAGACCTGGCGACAGGACTCGCAGATCAAGGCGCAGTCCTACGGAGATGCTTTCATGCGGGCCAGATTGGCCGTCAAGTACTCGTTGATCTTGACCACCGAGGGGACATGTACACCGCTGCCGCTAGTCGTGCAGCCCGCTCAGCCAGTCACGGCCGCCGATGTCCCTGGCGACCTAGAGGAGATTTTTTCGCTGCGACTCCCTGACGAGGTCTACTTCCAAATATGTCGAGGACTCGTCAGTCCACAAGTCATTGGTTGGCTCAGCAGCGGGATGATAGTCGAGACTCAACCCCTCGCTGATTCACCGGACTACCGGCGGTTTATCAAGGACGTCATCACCGAGGGGCATACCGCTCCTCGATGTACGACTCTCGCCCTCCTCACCCATTCCCTGCACCCGCAATGGAGACAGCGCCGTGTTGTGAGATACTCCTCGTGTGACTGGTCATCGCTGATGGCTCTCAGTCCGCTCACTACTACTATGACCCACCTTATGGCCCACCGCAAGGCATCAATGTCCCCTTTGCCGACCTCATGACACAATCACTGGTGAACAAGTGCGAGAGCTGGGCCGTCCCGACTCATGTACTGGAGTTGGAGCTACGTCGGCAGAACGTGAGTTCTGCGTAGGTGAGGTTCCTGATCGGGCAGTCTTCCACTATCGATATCAAACTGTGCATCGGTACGCTTGTAAACGAGGAGATCGCCCTCGCCACGAAACGGGATAAGAACACCAAACCGCTCGACAAGAAGGACGAGATCGTCGCCAACGTCATATGGCGGTTCCTCGATGTTCGAGGGTACGTCCTGCTATCCTGATGTGCTTTACGCTGATTCATGTCTTTCCGCAGTTTTGTTTCCCCAAACCACACCCAAACGATGATGGGCAAAGCCTTACATGCCGCCTGCGTCAGCTCCCGCGTAAATGACCGGTTCCAGGAGAGCTTGTATATCCTACTCGAGCTCCTCCGTGCTGGGGTCGTACATGGCGGAAGGTGGGGCGGGCCGGATGCTGAGCCATTGAGTGGCGGACCGAGCTTCGGATCGGAGGAAGATCAGAGTAGTACTCTGTTGATCATGAGGGTACTGAGTATATTACCGCTCAACTTCCGGGTCAGTCTCTCGACTACTGCTCCTCACCTAAAGCTGAACATCACCCGTCATGCAGCCTCAACAATGGGTCGGCCCTCTCTCACGCGAGCTCTTGGTCTTCAACTCCTTCGTCCGAGCACTTACGAAGTCATTCCGACATCTCTACGAGGCCGTATCTATCCAAATTCTTCTTTCCGGCGACGCACGGCGGAATCGGGATGATTGCGCGGATCTGATGCTCAGTAAGCAGTCCAGCCCCTCGATTGGGTGTACTGAGCCACGTAGGTCTCCCGTTCCAGGGAGAGGTGAATACCGGCTTCGGCATCCTCGCTAAGACCTACCTCGACGCCGCCACGTTCCATTTCGGGGACACCATTACGGAAGCCAATGTCGGTTCTGACACCGTACAACAGGCCAAGAAGGACGCGCTGTCGTTCGTGGAGCAGAACTTTACGAGCGTGAAGATGCCGATGCAGGAGGTCGAGCGGGGTTTCCGATTCTGGGACTCGGTGCGTCATTCTTTACATCGATGACCATGGCTGACGTGTCGCAGGTAATGGTGGCGGTCAGGGCGCTTGACAAGGCTCAAGGTCCTATTCCACCTCTGGCGAACTCGGTGACAAGCCCCGGGGTGATCGAGCATTTTGAGAGGGCGGATAGGTGGTTGAGACCTATGCGACCTTGATGTGCGGGATATCATGTTACTCAGGTTCTCATCAAAGCTCGGTGAACCCTCACCTTAAAAGCCTCTGCAACGAATCGCCGACTGGACTGACTTGGGTCAGCTTGGTCGACTAAGGATTAGCGAATCTATCAGAGGGGGAAGATTGTTGGAACGCAGTACGAAATCTTTGGGCCACATCTCGGCTGGCAGGATCGCTTAGCTCCGATGAACCTCACAGCGTCGGGATTGATGCCTGGTCCTGGCTTTGACGACATGCGCAATGACTTCGAGCGAGAACTTGAACCTCTTCTTCATGGTTTCGGCAATCTGCTCGAATGTGGGGAGATCATCGTACGTGATAGTGTCTGTATGGAGAAAACAGGTTTGATCACGACACATGAGTGAACGATCCTGATCAGTCTCGTGCCATCCGTCGAGAAGCTTTTTGGTCGTTCTGGAATGCATTCGTCCCCGAGGCGACGCGACCCAACCTTTTGAATGCGAGAGAGACGCTCCCATTGATGTTCTCACGGACCTCGTCCGCGATCTCTGATATGAATTTGAACTCACCTTCGGGAGCAGCCGAGGTCAGGACAGCAATGCACTCATCACATGATATCACTTACGCTGGATTGCTGACCCTACTGCCCAGATCACCAAATCCGTATAGTCCTCGGCCTCTCTGTTTGCTTTCCGGGGCTCGGATCAGACGGTCGATTTGGTTGTGACTGAGTCCGAAGGTGTCGGTCGGTCAAGCGACGGCTTGGGTTCTTCGGAGTCAGTCATGGCGTCGGAATTATTGAGGGGATGGGATATGGGCTGGGTAGCTGCAGTACGTCGATCTGTTGAGGCGAATTTGATTCGGGAAGGTCTGGAAAAGTAAGTGTGAGGGAGAAGGTCCGAAGCGGGGGGCGAATCGATATTATCGTGTCAGTTGCGTCCGGCTTCCTCCTTTGCTCAAACACGATTCGATCTAATGAAGAGGTGAACAGACCGAAAGAGATTGAGTGGCAGTCGAGACGGCCAAACGCGCTTTGAAAGTGGACATGTGCTATCGCGATGCTGACCTCTCAAGCGATTGATATCCGACCAAATCAGTTTAGCTGGGATGATGTACTGGGATAATCAGAGGTGTCGCTCGAGGAGCAGTGCGGAGCTTATCGATCCTTGGTAGGTAGGTGAGATGATGTATTCCTATGCCGGCGTGCCGCGGAAAAGCACACAATAGTGCAGCTTCATTCGCAAGGCTGAGAGCTGGAGAGGAAGGATCCTGGGCTGTTATTGGTCATGCCATGCGTGCACTCAGCTGTGAAAGGAATGTTTCCAAAGCGTTTACAGGCTCAAGCCCGAGACGCCGTTTTCGAAAAAGGCCACACCCGTCGGCATAAAGCTATTTCGGGATTTGCCACATCCGCGAAACCCCGTGATCCTGAAAACAAGGACCCTGAAAGGGGTGATCCGCGCCCCAGGCTTATAAACCCCTTCATCCCGCGTCGGATCCCCACCAGCAATCCCATTTTCGACATCACTTCGCCACTCACCTTTTCTCACCTCTCGAACCTCAAGACGGCTGTTTCTCACCTCTCGACGCTTTCACGACGCTCCAGGATGTTCCGTGCACACTCATAACAACATTCACACCTGACGTCTTCTTGACACAGTTTGGGTCTGTTGGGTCGTTTTCTGCCCTCGTGAGCCATTCGTGACCTTCCGGTCTTCGTTCCTCTCGAGCTGGTTTTTTGACCGTGCTTTTCTCGTGCCGTTCCAAGGTGAGGGTCCTTCAACCCTAAACCAAAGTTGTCTCGAATACCGAGCTGTTCTGTTCCGCGCCTTCCAGGTCAGGTCCACGTCTACCCTCTTAGTCGAGCCATCACCGTCGCCGATCACCCTTGCCTCTCATGAGACAGTGCTAGGAATGCGTCGTCGGAAGCAGGAAATTGAAACAGACTTGGATCGCCTTCCCCCGCCTACGCCTGCATCGAGAGTATAACGCCTTGACCCGATCAACCCATTCGGGACTCGTCGACTAGCTCGATCGAGGACTGTGGGAGGGGAGAGGTGTGCGCGAACGAGTACTGCAGCGAGGTTTGTGGCGTCGGGATTCACTGTCACCCGTCATCGTCACCCGATTGAAACGAAACGCCTTCGATGCCGCTATCGTCCGAGGGATGACGGGCATGGAAGGAAATGGTCATCCGAAAGGGTTCGTATGTGAACGTCTGAATCGAACCAGACGTTGACCATGTCTTCCCATCAATACCTGCTCGTCTCTCTCCCCACCTTTACAATCTACCCTCCGTTTATTATATTTCACAACAGTCTTCAGACCTCTTCGAGGGCAGATTGCTGTTGGACAAGAATGGCCCACCTCTTCGCCGAGAGGCGTGGGGGTGGGCTTTTTTGCGTTCGGTCGATGCGGATACCTTCTACTTCGTCCTCCGAGATCGGATTTGATACTGACCATCGCGAGTCAAATTCCGGATCAACAAAAAGTGCGGACTGACAGTCTTCGGAGGAGAACAGGGATCCGTTTCCCTGCGGATGCGGACGTAGAAGATCATTCAACCTCCATCCTTCATCCCGTCCAACAAGTCATCCTGGCATGCATCCCATCACACCTCACTCTGGTTTCCTCTCTGAGCCGTTCTTCAACGGTTTACTCGATTTCGGATGACCATTCCCCCGTTCTAGTCTCAATTCCGTGATGGACGGGTGATTGCGCAAAGCACCAAGCCAGGCGACTCTCCATCTTTCCAAACCCGGACCCACGATGGCCGATCCGACTCCACCAATTCCACCGCCAAAGCATACCACTCGATCCGTGCATCCACCTCAACATCAAGCTCAGCGTCATTCGGACCCTGTCGCCCCAGCGATCGCTTCTCAACCTCCTTCAACCCGACCGATGATCCATCAGCACCGCCATCCACTCCATCCACATTCAGCGGTCCCAATTTCCCAATCATCAGCACCGCTCGCTGCTCACCAAGACGCTGGCAGCAACTGCCCCAACCAGTCCACCCAAACTCCCGCCCCAGATCCGGATCCGACCCGCCCCTCACTCCGGTCTGCTCAACCGACGTCACCAAGCTCGGGTGAGAAAAGTCCGCTCTCCCGTCTCCTCCATCACTTAATCACCAAACCCACCCTCTCACGAACATGGGAGAACCGGTCCTACGCCGAGGAACAGCGATCCGCACCCCCAGCTGTCGGCATGACGGAGATCCCATCGTTTGTCCCCATGCCCTATCTTCAGTCGGCGCTGATTCGGAGTCTAGGGGAGACGAGATGAGGCGGCCGAGGTCGTTGTACGCTTCTCCAGGGGATGTGGCTGCTTTTCGACCCCTCCCACCGGTGGGGAGTTCTGCACCAGGAGCAAGCGATTCGAGGATGGTGTGACCACTCGGATGATGGGCAAGCGCCAGGTTTGCTGTGCCGAGGCGGAAGTGAGCATGCAACGTATGTTGCTAATCTCACTGCGTCACACCACGGAGATTACGGATGATGACCCTATACATGCCATGCCAACGCTCCTCGTCGAATGCAAAGATCTCGCCGAGATCATAGGGTCACACAGCCTCGTCATCCCCATCCGCGACCCTCTCCACTCCCTCATCCCCCTGGCCCTCTTCCCCATCCTGCTGACTCAAGCTCTTTCCCCCTGCATCGTCCGACAGAGCCCGTGGTTCTGGCGACCTGGACGCTTCGACGGATGCCCCAGTCTCCAGCGGAATCGCATCGATCACTGCACCGCTCAACTCCATCGCCGTCTTATTGCTCGCAGTCTGCCCACCATCCAAGTTCACATCAGTATGAGTCTCCGGAGTGAAGTCTCGACGCACGCGGAAAGTGATGAACCGCCTCTCGTTGTTCTCAAACACCGTCGTCCGGACATACTTCCCATCCTCGAGACATGCCATCCCCGCATACAGGCTCACATTCAAGATCAATCGGAGGACACCTTCTGCTCGCATGACTATTCACACAAGCCATCTCAGCCAGATTGCAGACTGATAGAGAGAGAGAGAAAGAGAACACACCTAGTCTCGCTCCTCGACCATCTGATCGCCGGACGTTTAGCTTGAGCGTCCCTGTTCCTCGTTCCTTCCATCCCCCGTCTGCTTGCATGACGTATAGCTTTGCACGGGTCTGACACAGCGTCTCTTCATCCTCTTCACCGGTCGCAACTGTTGAATGTATTAGCGCTTCTCCCGAAAGTCAAAGGTGACCTACCCTCCTGCTCAGTCATATGCCGCTTCTGCTCCTCCCCCTCATCCTCCTCTCCTACGTGTTTGCCAGAAGTCAAAATATCCCCAAATGTCGACTTCGATGGCCCAGCCTCCGCCTCCTCATCCTTGTCCTTACCTCCGTCCTTGTCGAAAGCATTGGGAGGTGGCGCAGCCTTTTTTGAAGCGAAAGGACTGAAAGTAGACGAGTAGCTGCCAAAGCCGGAGGTGGCGAACGGTGAGGGGGATGGTTTGGTTGGTGTGGAGGTGGACGTGGGGGCAGTGGCGAAGGGTGCAGCGGAACGGACGGCTGCGAAAGGTGATGCTGTGGTTGCGAATGCTGAGAAGGAGGTTTGAGGTTTCTTTGGCGGTTCTTCCGGTTTGGAAAGGGCGTCGGGTTTCGGCTGGACATCAAATTCAGCTGAGTAGATCACCAGGTGAGGATGGGAACGTACAGATGGTGTATCTTTTTGACGCTTGACCCCTGCACCCTCGATCTCGCCAGCTCCTTGGACGAAGGACGACTCGCTACGTTCCAGGTTTTTCCTCTTAAGCCCATCCCCCTCGACCGGTACATCGGCCTCGACCTCGGATTTGTCGATCTCTACCCATTCGCCCGAGGCATTGCCAGCATCGGCCTTGTCCATCTGGTGATCCCCGCTGGGATTTTCGATGACAACCTCTTTGCCGCCGTCGTCGCCGTTCGGTGCAGCCTCATCCGGTCCACCCACCTCGCCTCCAGCCCCCTCTTCGTGTGTGAGCTTCTCGACCTTGCGCCGGACCTCTCCCACATTCCCACCCTCCCCTTCGGCGGGCTTCGAATCGTTCGGCCCAGGCTCGGTCTCGTCGACTTCCACGTCGTTCGGATCAGGTGTTTTACTCTTCTCGGACGCCGTAGCTTCGGCAAGGCGGTTCTTCTTGGTCACTGCTGGGATCTGGTGGCGCGCTTCTGCCGGGTACGGCTCCTGTACGAATACATCAGCTTTGCGTGAAAACGTTTATACCAAAGGGAATGGAGGCTGGGGCGTTCGGCAAAGGACTCACCAAAGACCGCTCCCTTCCCCGCTTCAACGACATCGACTCTGCTTGCGAGTGAGTGTGATGAATACCGAATCGGGATGTGAGGCTCACCTCTACCACTTGCGCTCCCTCTTGAGGTGGTCTTCTGGATGGGCACTCCATTGTCAGGTCGCTCAGGACTCGAGGTAGGGGAAGGAGGGGGTTCGATAGCAGACTGCATGAGCCGAGTCGGGGAAGTACGAGGACGATGGATAGAATAGGGTCTGGCCGTCGGCTTGAACCCGAGACTGATGGCTTTTTGTTTTTGCGAGTCAAGGCTATCAAATTAAACGAGTTGAATGAAGGGATGAAAACAGACAACTCACTCACCCACCCCCCCCGCACCGCCCGATATTCAAATCCTTCCCTCTCTCTTTTCCATCCCTCTCGCCACGAATTCCCGCAGTTCCTTACACTATAGAGAGGGCACAACACCATGACGTATTACCTCACGGCCTACTTGGGCATCTCCACAGCCACGATCATCATCATCGGCCTCTACCTCCTCTTCACCGGTCAGTTGCCCCCCACTCTTCCACCGTCCCCTTCTTCCTCTCAACTGCCATCACTGACAATACAACAGGTCAGGGCGAGAAATTCAACCCCGGCCAGTTCCTCACCGAGTCTTCGCCGTTCGCATGGGCCTTACTAGGCGTGGGATTATGTATAGGCCTCAGTGTCGCCGGTGCGGGATGGTACGTCTCTATCCTCTGCAATTCCGGTCACACCAGCTGATGCGTGGTGAACAGGGGCATCTTCATCACTGGAGCGAGTATACTAGGTGGCGGAGTTCGAGCCCCGAGGATCCGGACAAAGAACCTCATCTCGTCTGTCCCTGCCTTCCTATTGTACCCCAATCTAGCTGACCGAAACAGTATCATCTTCTGCGAAGTCGTCGCCATCTACGGTGAGCCGTCCCAGCCAGGAGTCCAGAGTAATGGCTGATGGGAGCAGGCGTGATCATGGCTATCGTGTTCTCATCCAAGATTACGGGGGATATCCAGGACATGTATTCGCCCAACAACTACTACACCGGTACGTCGTCTCTCCTCACCTTCCTTCACATCGAGGATCCGATGGTAGTTCTACACGAGGCTGATACCCTCCGTGCCTAGGCTTCGCGCTGTTCTGGGGCGGTCTCGCCGTCGGCCTGTGCAATCTCCTTTGTGGGGTTTCAGTCGGCATCACGGGATCCACAGCGGCACTGGCAGATGCTGCTGACCCGCAACTCTTTGTGAAGATCTTGATCGTCGAGGTGTGTTCCGATCATCCCGTTTGTGCGTGCTCGCTGACACAGGACAGATCTTCGGGTCGGTGTTGGGCTTGTTCGGACTGATCGGTACGCCATGTCTTTACCTAAACTGCGATCGCTGACAGACACTTGCAGTCGGCCTCCTCATCGTGAGCGGACTTTCTCCTGGCTGTGAGATCGATGCTAACAAACGACAGTCCGGCAAGGCAGAAGAGTTCGCCTGACCGGAATAAATGTGGAATGAACATGCATGATATACCGCGTTCCCCCCTCTTCAACCTCCTTGTCGCCGTGTCGTAAGGATCGTGACGTTTCGTCAATCTTGCTTGCCCTCTATCCTCGCAGTCAGAGATTCCGCTTCGCGCTCTGCCGGACCTTCGCCTCGAACCCCGGATCCCGAATCGGCATAGTGACGGTGTGAAACGGGTTGAGCAGAGTCTGCGGCGCCGATCTCAGCTTCTCCTTACTCCCACCATCCGGAAGAGAATGGACTGGATAGACATACCTTGACATACGCCTCCCAGATGTCGAGGAAGAACAAGCGGATCCCATCGTCGTTCTTTGTATCGTGGAGGAGGATGAGTTTGACTTTACATGGGACCGAGAATCAGCATCGATCAGCAGCAACACCCCTTCCAACCGCCAGAGCATAAGAAACGGTGGACATGAGAGCGGAGGAGCGGGGAACAGGCGGTGAGAAGGAGTGAGGAAGAAGAAGACGAAGACTCTGACTCTCACTCAGACTCACCGCTCCCCGCGATGAACGCCGAGACCAACCATTCATTATGGCGGTCCACGCTTCTCAAGTACCTACCTCGCACCATCAGCCCTGCTCTGCCCAGCCCTGTTTCCCCCCTCCTTCCTCTCCTCTCCTCTCCTCTCCTCTCCTCTCCTCTCCTCACCTCCACTACCATCTCCTCCTCGTCTCTCTCCCTCTTCGCCGTTTTCAACAGCAGTATGGCTGGACCCACAAGCTCCCTGTCCCCTCCATGACCTCCTCGACATTATCCAAGCTCTTATGAACCACCATCTGGCACAACCACTTGTCCCCCCCTCCTCCTCCTCCTCCTCCAGCTCCGCCATAACCCACAACGAGGGCAAGATTCCCACCGACAGCTTTGGTTGACTCGGCGGGGGTGAGGTCGGATCCGTTGGATCCTGTGAAGGTGGACCAGGAAGGGAAGGAGGATGTGGTGTTGTTTGTGGATGATGGTGGGGCTGCAGGGCGGGAGGAGGTGAAGGGGAGCTCGAATAGTGGGGAGTCGAGGGGGGAGACGAGGGCTAGGTAGAATGACATGTTGTGAGTTGGGAGGAGACGGTGAGAGGAATACGTCGGGTGGTATGAATGGTTGGATGGGTGGAAGTGTGGTGGCGGTTTTCGTCCCGAGTTTACTGATAATTACATGTGAAGCAGGCAAGCGTCAATCGAAACAAGGGACTGCAGGACTGCATGGAACGAATGCATGACGTCCTCTGGAGTTTGGCATCAATCGGCGTCTTCGCTACTCCCCAAAGATCTCAAAAGCCATTTCCGCCATCCTTCCATCTCGATCCGAGATCTCCAAGACCGGGATGAAAGTCAGGCAAGGTCTCCCTTCTTCCCTTGGCCACCATGACTCGACCACGCGATCCACTGATCCCGAAGCAGTCTTACGTCAGTAACGGTTATACCATTTGTGTGAGGGAACTGACCGAGATCTTGACGGTTTCGAAGCAGACGATACACCTTGACGCTCACTGCTCTCCCCAGAGTCTCTCGCAATCCCTGGTCATCGTCGATGGGTTTCAAGTCCTCTATCCCTATGGAGTTCAACGTGTACACCCCGGATTGCTGGAGACCAAGTACAAACTCACGATACGCGAAGACCACTGCCCTCAAACCCGCTCTCTTCGCTCCTGAACTCTCGCACACCACCCATCTCAATGCCCCATCGACCGCCTCCGCTAAAGAACACTTAGGCTCGAGGTCATCATCTTCGTCATCGTACTCCTCCCCAATCTCCATCGCTCCGAACATCCGCCGACCAGTGTGGAGGTTGCACTGATATTCCACCAGAGCCCCTCTCGGTAATTCCTTCGTCCGGGCAAATAGGACGGGTGCCTCGCCAAATCCGTTCTGCCTCATCAGACTCAATTCCTGCTGAAGCAGCAAGAAAATCACTCACATGCTCGGCCCAGGTTTGCCAAGCTTTCCTGACGACCTCCAGTCCCTCACCCCCACCTAGGTTGGGCCGAACATACCACGCAACGCAGCCCTCACCCCACCCTGACCATCCCCCCGCAGTCGAATTCGTACTGCGCAAGACCTCGACGATCTTCCTGACGTGCTGCAGCGTCAGTACTGCTTGATGTGGGTACGGCGATGTTGATGGCGGCGCTGCTGGCGGGAGTGTTAGGGACGCTGGCAAGAGTGGGATCTGGCCAGCAAGGTGAACTCGCTCGTTCACCTGAGACATCCATCGGCACGTTATCAAGAACCCGAGATTGGAGACACACGATGACAGCCTGAGAGTACGGACCGATGTTCGCAGGTGCCCAGTAGCTCAGGCTTTGAACGTGCAGTGCTCGCCGACCGCCGACCAACCGATCGTGGCTCGAGGAAGGTCGATCATCGAAGCCAATCACCTCGAGCTTGACACGCTGACCGGTCGGCAGGGGAACAGAAACGGTAGCACGGCTCGGCGGGGAGGTAGCGAAGTAGGATTTGTAGACTTCGTTGGCGGCAGTGAAGTCGGACATAGTGGAGAGGAGAAGGGTGATGTGGGTGGCGTGAAGGGGGAGTGAAAGACCGTCTTCGGATAGTCTCGCTGGAATTCCGAGCGGTATTTAATGAATAGTAAGATATCACATTGGGGTGCGCACCGCATATGCTGTCGAAGCATCGGCGCAACTCATCGCCAATGCCCTCATCGGCCAAAGTATGCCCATTTGCGGAAGCCGCGAACCACCGACGTCGTCGGGCATACTGGATGCTGCTCGAGTTTTCCGTCTCAAGAGCATCTTCCGTCTTCTGCTCATCCAGCATCAATTCCGATTGTTGAAATCCGCCCAGGACCTCAAGATGTTCCCTTCCATTCTCATCTAGGCCATCGAGACCCGCATCGAGGCCCAGCATCTCCCTCAGCCCCTCGACACTCGGCTTAACCCAGCCTGGCTTCTCCTCGAGCTCCGTTGCTTCCGAGCGGAGGTAAGCGACAGCGTGGGGTTCGGGATCAGTCACAACCACGCTGGACTCGACGATCTTGAGGCGCTGTGAGAAGAGGGGTGTGGAGAGGGTGAGGGTTTCGTATTCGCCGCCTTCCCCTGCTGGGTGCGAGCCGTACTGTTTCTCCTGAACCTGCATAGTTAGTCTCTCCGTCTGATGATTGAGCTTCATTAAAAGCTCCGTCGGAACGTCAGACTTACTAATCTAGCCAACAAAGGCCTGACCTCCCTCAACTCCTTCCCGACCACATCGATACCTAGTCCCACGCCGGCCACCTTCACAAGCACCGCCTCGACCCCACATCGGATCATGCTATCCAGCAGTGGCAGCTGAGGCTGTTGCCAGAGGTACGACAGGGAGACCAGTCCCGACCGCCCACAGACATGCTCGATCCGTGATCGCTGGTAATTCGAGAGAATTGCTCCGGATGCTAGAGCCGTTACTTCGGGATGCGCTGCCTAGACCTGTGAGCATAAATCTCATGTCGGAGATTCTCGTCCTACTAAGACATCGTGCAAGAGCAGCGTAAGATCTTCCGTCTCGTCCCCCTGCTGACCAGACCCCTCGTCTCCTCGGAGCCGACTTCCATACTCAGTCCCACGCTCGACTGCTTTGCCCTCGATAGTTCGGGTGAACAGCGGGAGAGATAGGGCTTGAGCGATCAGAGGCAGGAGACGGGTCCCGACGGATTGATAGAGGTGCGAGTCGAGCTCGTCTGATGGGCGTCAGCTGATTGCCGGCCCGGACGGTACCCCGACATGGGATTGAGTCGCACGATCAGGTGGCGAGGAGAGAGTTTCCCACGACACCTGAGAAATGGGAGACAAATGAGAGATTAGGCTGACCAATCCCGAGCTCGGGCTGAAGCGTAGCCACAGCTACGAGCTCATGTCCATTCGCTATGCAGTGCATGAGGTTGAAGCAGCTGTCTTTCCCACCCGAGACGAGGCCGATGACCTTGTGCTTCGTTCCAGGCAGCCTTCGAGATGACTTCGTCATCTCTGCAAATCCAAGAGTTTGTTGGTTGAGCAGAAGCTCATCGGACTTGAACGTGGGTTTTTGATATCTTAGATACTCGCCGCGGAGTTCGACCGATGTCCGCCATTTGTTCGTACTGTTGTCGCTCTTTCGTCATTTTATAGTGTTTCCATCCGGACATCCTCTCGGTTCTTCTATCTTTTGGCTCCAGCCTGTCTCTCTGGTACAAGTCCTCTATTTCTTCGAGCTCGTGCGATGTCCTCCACTTCCTCCTCCTCGCATTGGCATGTCGTCACGCCACAAACCCGTCCACTCACCCTCACCATCCTCGAGCTCACCCCGCTCGCCCTGACCCTCTCCCTCACCCTCGCACCGCTTCCCTCATCTCCTCCATATGGCCGTCTCCCGACCCAGCATGTCGTGCACAGCCAAAATCACACCCTCGGTCCCTCGAAGTACTGGAAGAAAACGCGTCACCGCCGGCCCGAGTCCGACGACGAGCTCACAGCCGTCGACGCGGACGACGACTCGTCTTCCCCGCTGCCAGGGACGTATCCTGTTTCCGGACTCTTCGAAGGGGGAACAAATTTCAAGGACCTCTTGAGTCATGGTGTGGTGGTCAGCGTGAATGGCCAACCATGGAGCCGGATCGTCGCGCACGTCAGTGATCTCGACGATGAGGACGCTGGGGAATCTGAGGCGGTCGAAGGTGGAGAGGAAGGAGAATGGGAGGATGAATCGGATCATGCGGTTGAAGGAGGGATGGAGGAGGGGATGACGAGGAGACGACCGAGGAAAGCGAGGTTCAGTCTGAGCGCTGGCGATGCGGTGAGGAGTGCTGCGAGTGGTGAGGGCGGAGGCGAGCGGAGGAGGAAGAGGACGGAGAAGGATAAGGGGAAGTGGGAGAAGGATCGGGCTGTGGTGGTCGTGTACGGCTTGAGTCCGGCGAAGGAGTATGAGGTGGAACTGAGGGTCGTCGGGCCGTCCGGACAGGATCGGGAATTACTGGGTAAGTTGGAGGTATTGCAAAGCTGTTTATAGCTTACGTGTCTTCTTCAACTTCGTAGTCTCGAACAGCGTTCTCATCCCGCCATCCCTATCGCCAAACGCTGGATTGCATCCTCGATCCCGGGCAAACTCGCTGCGCTCCCGCTCTCACCCCCGATCGAGATCTAATTCTGTCAACACCTCACATCCCGCTCATCAAAATCAGTCTTCCCAGCAGGACCATTCCGCCTATTCATCTGGAGGCACAACACCTCCGTCCGCCAACGGTATGGCTGACCCGCATATCGCGGCTGTACTCACCAACATCCTCAATCCCGCCGACACGCAAGCCGCACAGATCCGACATCTCATAGCCGCAGCTCATGCGGAGAAGGATCGTCTGCAATCTCAGATCAAGGAGGCTCGACGAGCGTCTCAGCGAGCGGAAGCTGCTCTTCGCGCCGAAATCGAGTCTGTGAAGAAAGTCATACATAAAGCTGGGACACTGGACATGCGTGCTAAGCAGAAGGCGTTGGCGCTGCAGGAGCAGGTCAAGCAGGGCTGGGCTGGAGCCGAAGCGGCGGACAAGGAGACGACGGCGGTAGAGGCTGGGATGGGGAGCCTCGAGAATCGGCTGGAAGGGCTGAAAGTTGAGGTGGAGACGGTACGAGGGGAATGGAAGGTGGCCAAGGAACGGGAAGACGATATACGTGAGCGGGAGAAGAAGGACCGAGCGGAAGAGGAGAAGAAGCTTGCGGAAGTCGCAGGAAAGGTCGACAAGCTGCGTGTGAGGAAGGAGAAGAAGGAGGCGGAGAAAGCTGAATTGGAGAAGCGATTGGAGGAGCTCACCAAGCAGAAGGAAGAAGCTGAGAAGCGGAACGAGGAGGAGAAGGCGGCTAGGGGTTCGAGTGGATACTACCCTCTTCGATGGGATGAGTACGGCCACGAGGGGCATAACCGATCCCTGTCATCCCACCCATCACTCAACAACCTATCTGGCCATAATCAGTACGCCGCTGGACCGGGTCATCGACCTCGCGGCGGCGCAGGAGGCGTGCAACCCCGCTTCCCGTCAGCGGGTTCAGTCCGCCCCAATCCTACCCAATCAAGCCCGACCCACCCGAATTCCTTTTTTTCCCTACAACATCCCGTTCCACCCTCAAATACGTCACCCGCCTTCCGTCCACCTAAACCCGTATCCGCATCGCCTGCGACGAATCCTCGAGGAGTGAACGTCGCAGCGATCCCCTTCCACCCATCGACGTCATACGGGTCGTCGTCGCAGGGATACGAGCACACTACCTCCTTCATGCCGCCCCAGCTACAACATCGGATCTACTTACCCAATGTTCGTCCGCACCCGACACCGAATTTCCATCCTCCGCCTAGCGTTCTGGCAGAGCAGGCTCAGGCGACGAAGCGGACCAGTCCGCCTGCGTTCCCTCCTTTGCCTGGTCAGTCACAGTCCAGTCTCATCCAGCCAGGAGGAAAGAGCGGTGTGCCCGCTGGCCCAAGTCTCGCGAGTATCGTGACCAAGGCGGTGCTCTCGCCGACATCGGCATTGGCCAATCAAGCAATCGTACCGAGTTCGAGTGGGACGAGACCGTCTCCTCCGCCCGGGAGTACGAGGAGTCCACCACAAGTCGCGTCATCGCTGCAAACAAATTTGACCACCTCGACGTCCTTCACGACGAATCCTGTCACTAGTCCGATCCCAGCCGCCATCACCGCACTAGGCCAAAGAGCGACCTTTGCGTCGCCGACCCACGACTTTCCACCACTCTCGCCAACCGGACCGTGGGGTACGATGTCGCATGGATCTGGATCAAGCAGTAGTACAAGCGGAGCAATCGAGCCTGGGTATAGTGAAAGTGGCGCAATTGGAGGAGCCGGAGGGTTTGGATTCAATATTGTCAGGACGGCTACTCCGCCTGTCAGCTGGTGAGATTGGGCGGGAGGGAATCGCCGCTCGCCCCTGGACGATGGGAGAATGGGGCGAGCAGGAAGAGTCATGGGGGGTGCATGCGAGTGATCTAAAGCCTTGATAGCCTGCTTGTCCGGATAGTGTGGGACGGAATTCACAGGCAAAGTTCCTCCGGTAGCCCGGTATCAAGACTTGTTGGAATCACGGATATCATGTTTTAAGCATCAAGCCTTCGCTTCTTGGATTGACGACGGCATATCGTGGCTTCGATGGAACAGTATGACATCATGTTCTTCGTCAGTCTCCACCCCGAGACGACCTCCCGCCTAGCCGTCGTGATCGCTTTCACGTGAGTCCAACTGTCCATCTTCCTCACCCTGCCCATCCTCCCGCATCGTCGATATGAGTACTAAGAAACCACAGCTACGCCTACCAAGCCGTCTTCGCCCTTCATGCGGTTCCGACCCAATCAGACTGGACGTTCGACTTCGCCGGTAACTCGGGGGTCATACTCTCGACTCTACTGTCTCTCGTGTTTCGCTTCCACGCTTATCCTCCGATCATCACTGAAACCCGCAGCTCTATCCTGCCACAGGCAGAACTGGTCTCCGCCAATGGCTCGTGAGCGCGATGTACATTATCTGGGCGGGACGGACGGGGTGGTTCACCGTCTCGGTAGGACTATTCACTCGATTACTAAGAGCGAGCTGATGGTGATAGAGGATCAGACGGCACGGTGGGGATAGGAGGTTTCAGAGGATCAAGGTCGATCCGTTGAAGTTCTCTTCCGCATGGTACGCCACAGTCTGGCGCTGAATTCGATACTGAGGTAGTGTTGATGAGATGGATGGCAGGTCTGGGCAAGCGACGTGGATCACTATTGTTTGCTTACCGGTCTTCCTCATCCATGCGCTTCCTCTTTCCGCACATCCGAAGATGGGACGCAGAGATGTACTGGGAATAGTAGTCTGGGTTGTTGGGTTCGTGATGGAGGTGATGGCGGATCACCGTGAGTCCGTTTGCCACGGAGATTCAAGGTGTGGAATGATGGGTGACGATTCGCAGAGAAGGCTAGATGGAGGCGAGATAAGGACGTGAAGAAGCATGAGGAGAAATTCATTTCTTCTGGTCTATGGAGCTGGTCCAGGCATCCGAAGTATATCCCATCACCATCTCTGCCCATCTTCATGCTCGCTCGAGCGCTGAAGCTCGCAGTTACGTCGGCGAGATCATCCTACACTCCGGCCCGCCCCTCCTCGCGCTCTCCGTCCTTCCTGTCACGCTTATCCGATACATAGTCTTCCTCCCTCCGATCTTCTCGTACTTCCTGATCCGGTACGCGACGGGCGTGCCGATGCTTGAGGAGCGGGTGGAGAAGCTTTGGGGTGGGGATGAGGAATGGAGGAAGTACAGGGATGGGGTGAGCGTGATGATTCCGTGGCCTTGGGGACTTGGTAAGGGGAAGGCATGAGTGAGGGACAAAGCGATACCTGCGCCGGAATCATCAGACTCGCCACGTGGCCAATCAACCAATGTGAAACACGCCCAAAGCCTCGCGTAGTGCGGAGCAACGGGTCGCTCGGATTTTTCTTGAATCCTTTGAGTGCATCATTCCTCTGTGCATCCCCTCGGTTCCCGCTTGTTGTAACTTATATCTTTGATGTATAGTCGAATACTCCTCTTGATGACCCTTAGCATCAGTGATCATATACAATCGCAAAATCGGATCGAAGCTCAAAGCGATGTTGACCCAAATCATACTCGCTATCCCCGTCCTTCTCCCGCTGATCGCGGCGACCACATATCCCTTACTCGAGTCTTGGTCCGGCTCGAACTTCTTGTAAGTACTCTACATGGTCTTGACAGCCTAAATGGCTTCCAATCGTTCATAGGAGGGACTGACGACTAATAGTAATGGCTTCAATCACCCTCCTGAGGCCTATGATAATACTACCAAGTGAGCCGCGCATTCTTCCTTGGAACAGGCGATCTCGCCTGAACTTCGAGGGAACCAGCGGTGCTGATCATGCTCGTGCAGTGGCGATGTCTTTTGGGCGACGGCGCAAAATACAAGCCTGTTGTATCTCTCGAGCGGTGGAACTGTCATCTTGAAAGGTTAGTGAGGGATATCTGCCGGCTCTTGACGTGCTGACGGTTTCTTGGACCCACTCGCTGACTCCCGCACTCCTTACCGGCCATACCGCTACGACCTCGCTCCAATCGTAAAGTCGACAACGTGTCCGATGTCGTCTATAACGAGAAACGATACGCCCCGAAACTCCTCTCAAAGACGACATACAGACCCGGTACGGTGTGGGTGATGGACGCGGTGCATCTACCTTATGGATGTAGTGTTTGGCCGAGCTTTTGGACGCGTGAGTGCCTTTTGCCCCTTCAAAATCACAGGGGAGATAATGACCTGTTGGGCGAACACGCTGACTCGAGTTTTCAGAAGGACCGAATTGGCCTCAAGGCGAGCTACCGAGACCTTTAGCAGTCACTCAAGCTGACGTGGTTCTCTGAATAGGCGGAGAGATCGATATCCTGGAGGGTATCAACCAGGTGACCACCAACCAAGTAGCCCTACATACCGAGGGTGGAGGGTTCGTCATGACTCTTCATGCTATCGTCCTCTGCGCTGATTTCTCGTCAGATGCATCGCTTCAAGCTCAAACTCCTTCTCCGGCACACTGACCGCCAGCAACTGCTCCATCACCGCCAACTCAGGTTCCGGATGTACCGTCAACGATACCAACACCAACTCGTACGGTGCGGGATTCGCAGCTGCAGGCGGCGGGGTGTACGTCGGGGAGTTTACGGAAGACTACATCAAGGTCTGGTTCTTCACCGTGCGTACACCTTCACGTAATTGAGTTGAGTGTCATTGATGTCTGGGTAGAGGTCAAGCGTTCCGAGCGGGTTTTCGGCGACCGCTAGCTCGATAGATACGAGTAGCCTAGGAACGCCAGTCGCCGAATATGATTCGTCCTCGTGCGATATTGCGTCCTACTTTGGCGGTGAGCTCTATAGCTCTATCAATGCGCGCATTGGGCAGATCTGACAGAGTCTGCAGACCAAACATTAACGATCGATATCACATTATGCGGAGATTATGCGGGACTCGCGTCGTTACTGGAACAAACCTGTGGCGCTCTCGTTGGGACGAACACCTGGTACGTCGCCTTCTGGTCGCTAGACCCCTGCTGATCTCTGCAGCTACACGACCTACGTGATCAACGATGCTTCGACGACCTACGCCAACGCATATGTGGGTCAATCCGCTTCTCCCGTGCAGCACAGCTGACTGCAAGCCTTACAGTACGAGATCAACTACGTCAACGCCTTCTCCAACTCGACTACTTCCGCTTCGAGTTCGTCTAGAGCATCCGGTACAAGCAGTGCCACGTCGACGGTGACTGCGGGGCTGGGATCGAGTACGAGCGGTGCATCGAAGAGCAGTACAGGAGCAGCACGGCCTATGCGGCAGTGGGAGGAGTTTGGGCTGAGGTGGATCGGGTTGTTGCTGGGTGGAATTCTGACGGGGGTAGGACTAATGCTATGACGAGACATGCAGGCATCATTGGCAATTCAAGCAGATAGAAGCGATCCTGGCATTATCGGCTCAGAAGGTTTGTTTGGTTCCGCCGGAAGCAAATCGTGCAATTTGACTTTCTCTGAAGGTCCTGTCTGGCTCGGTCGAAAGTCCCGCCCCTCTGAGCATCATGAACGACTTCTTGTCCCGAGACTGCGGACGACAGCCCGTGAGGTAGTCCGAAAAGCTGCCCGTCCAGGCGGTTCTCTTGAGAGAAGCGAATTCACAATGGTCGTCGCCCGTCGCTCGATCAGCTCGGCGATGGGACTTGGCGAGGAGGGATTGAATGGGGTGCAGTGCAAGGGAGTGGTGAAAAGCGGAAGTTCAAAAAGCACGGGTGAGCCGGACGTGTCCGAGATCTGAGAACTGGTTGATTGCGAGCGGGACTTTGCCTGATGAGGAGTGTAGGAGGAGATGGGGGATGGTCCGCCTTTGCAGCCTGGAGAGTCCTCCTTAACGTCGAGGAGTGCTACGAAGGACGCGAAGAGGTTCAAAAAGGGAAAAACTGAGACTGCAGCTATTCATACATGGGATGAGATGATGAGGAGGGAGTATCTGGAGATGGAAAATATGAGGTATATCTGCGGAGGTTTAGTATTGGAAGCATTGTTGACACGGTCCATAGGTCGAACAAGTCGACGGAGACGAGAAATCGGAGATGTCGTCGGTCTGCGACGTCCCCACCGACTCGCAAGCGGGCCAAACAATCCGCAGACGATGGAGGCGGAGGAAGGAAGAGTGGGAAGGGGGAGGTTGAGCGGGATGGCAAAATGGAGCGGAACAAGCAGAAGGTTCGTCCTTCCGGGATCTAATAGGGGAAAGCGTTGATTTTGACTCGGTGGTAGAAGCGGAAGAAGGATCCGGATGAAGGAGTGAGCTCCAGTCCAGCTCGATTGCAAAATCACGCTGATGATCGGAACAGCTCTCGACGGATGAGGCTAGGGTGAGTGAGCTGAAGCGGATCGTCGTGGCTTGTTGGGTCCGGAATCAATGGTACGTATACTCTGCGGTTCAATACCTCACTGACGATGAGGCAGGGCGAAGGAATTCTCAGATTGCCCTAGAGTTAGTCCTGCGAATTCCGTCCATCAAGCTATGCTGAGACGTCAGTGTGATAGGAGAAGAACCAGATCCGACATCTAAGGAAGATGCTGGCCGATCTCGGGATGAGAGGGATTCCCACCATCGGGAAGGCCGAAGCATTGAAGGAGAAGCGTCAGCTTGCCGCGGAGCTGAGTACGCGACTTCCGACTTCAAGCATAGCATTAAGGCTGAGAGTGGACGTGCTAGATGATGTGAGGGAGTTCGAGGCGACTCGTGGGTTATCTGCAAAGACGACGCGAACCCGATCTCGTGAAAAGAAGAAGACGAAGGGCGGGTCTGATGAGGCAGCTTAGTCGAACCTCTACCTCTCCTCGACAACACTTCTGGCGGTAAGTAACCCCGCGAGAGGGAGGGGAATATCGAAGAATGGCCGAAGAGGAGACAGATCGTCTGGGATGAGAATAGAAAACAAGCCGCCGGGGAGGAGGTTTGGAGGGTCCTTGATGAGAACTTGGGGAGAGGGCAGGTGGGGAGGACGGCTGTGATTTTGCCGGGTGCCACGGTGAGTGAACAGACGAGAGTCTGGGTAGTGGACTAGGTGGACTGATATGGAGGGGATAGCATATCTTCTATGATGGGCCGTGACCTGGTATGTGCTTTTTCTCGAAACGCGGTTCTGCGCTCGGAACGACAGAGGGGTATCTGGGTATGTAGTTCTCGCATTTTCGGATGACGAAGGCATTCACGCATGATCGAATCAAGTATACTTCCGGTGTGTCGCCGAAGCCTTGACGGACTCAAGCTGAAGCTGGTCGTACTGGGGCATTTCGTGCTCGAAGCCTTCCTTGGCGCAGCTCGGACCCTCCCCTCGGTCCTCTCTGGCGCGAGCGTACCCGAACGAGTCTGGTTTCCCCGATGCGGCGCTAAGCCGAGTTGGCGAGATGATCGCGGTGACAGTCCGTCTGTTCTCTTCTTACGTCTTGATCAATGAAGGCTGGACGAGGAATGGCTAGATGTACGGTTCCTGGCGCTCGCGTTACCTCAGGCTAGCATCGAGGATAGAAGCGGATGGGAAGATCGAGGATCTGCAGGGCTTACGGTGCTTTTGGAGAAAGTGGTAATTATCGACCGGTGTGCACGTTCTTCCACCTGCTTGAAGTACGCTGAGGAACGCGAAGGGGCAGCACATTCTGTAGGAGGAGAGGTCAGCCGATGGGGCAAAATCGGATGACTTCCATACAGCGGTCTCAACCTGATACGCGCAGATGACGCGGATATCCCGACTCTCACTGCGCCGAGTGGCTTCTGGGATCCCTTCAGGCTGAACATGATGCGCTCGCTTGGCGTGGCTAGGGCTTCTACAGTCGCTAGTAGATGTCTGCCGGTGGTGATATACATGATCGCCAGGTCAGCCTCTCCTTGTCGTGCTGAACATCATTGACGACTCGAGTAGAAGGAAGCTCATCGGCTTGATGAAGCTTCGCACGGCCTCACGTGACAGCGCACAAGGCACTCACATCGACAGCGGAGATCCACATTGCGACGCTAGGCGCTATGAAGCGAATTCAGCAGGTCGAGTCATGGCGCGAACGGAGGTCAATCACTATACCCAGATCGTGAATTCCGGCTGACGTGGAGGTAGATTGTGATCGGACTGCATGGCGACGGGATGATGTCGTTCTTGTGGATGCTGGTGACGAAGCGGTCTACGGTGGTCGCGCTATTCGAGGAGGGAGGTTTTGCGCGTATGTCTCGCATCTCCGTCCAAATACTAGGCTAACATCAGGTGGATGTGGACAGGGGAACATGAGCTTTTTGGCGGGTTCGTTGGACATCAGTATTTCCCGGTTCAGATTGATCGGGTCTTCGAGGAGTCAGCATGGAGAGAGCGAGGACCGAAGCCAAGGGAAGGGCATCAGGTGAGTGTGAAACTTTTGACCGGTAGATAGCTGATGGGAAGAGGGCGAGATCCGGGTGGATGTTCAGTCGATTAGAAGACAGTCTATCGACGAACGGCTAGTTCCAATGTCTTTCGTCATGCATTCCGGGATCCATGTCAATCATCAGAAAAGCTGTGAACAGCATCGTAAGGGAATTGGAAGAGCGAGATCGACAATGAGCTAGAGCATCGCGTCAATGGCGCGGCCACAACAAGCCTTCGAGAACAAACGGACCAACCGATGGACTAACGCGCGTGCTTTTGTAGCCGCCACCCTGAAACATAAGGGGTTTTGGGCCGAGACCGTTGATTGTCGCTGGTTGAATCGGCCTTCTCCTGTTTTCAAGTGATTGTATCGACACCTGCATCGATGCATACCACAGTATAAAAGTCTCGTTAGACCTATACACTCTTTTCAACAACTTCAATCAAAAGGATAGGCAATTCGCCGGACGAAGGACCCCTTTCCCCCTCGCACTCCAAAGCCCACCTGAAACGCAAAATTCCCGTGAGCATGCTGTTTCTACACTCGGCTCCTGAGCTCACAGGGAATGTGCGCTCGCGGTAGTCGGGATCGAGCACCACCTCACTCCAATCTTGCCGTCAGAAGCCGAGGTGGTTAGACCCGTACGACCACCGCCCAGCCGTGTCTCAGCCCCCTTTGGTCGCAACCGGTTCCCTTCGACACGCTACCTTCCCCGCTCTTCTCCTTCCCATTTACTTGGCTCGGGCATTGTTGTAAACGTGTACGATACCCTAAGAGCGGATACAAGACCCCCGAGGAAGGCGTCTCATCATGTGCTGCGAGGCGGATTGGAAGCGGGAGGTGGTACCGGACCATAAGGTGAGTGAGAGGGCCGACTGGCCTAGACAGCCCGCGGCGGTGGTACCAGTGCAGACGTCATTGCTGCCAGGAATGTAATGCCGAGTGGGCTGAATCTCTGCGTCGATGGTAGACTGACCAATGTTTGATAGTTCGACTTCATCAACGTCCGGGGATTCCACCGATCTGACTTCGTTACCCGTCTCAAGTCAGTCCTTCCGCCTTACAAGGGCGATCATGCTAACAGTTCGGACAGATACGTCTTCAAATACATCCTCGTGCTCAAGAACTTCGCCATCTATGGACTGGACATCTTTACTGCTGTCACCATGATCTCGTCCGACCATGTTCGTTCTTTCCATCGGGATGATTACGGGTTTCAGCTGATTCGAAGCAGTGGACAAACTCGATTTCGAGGAAGTGTGGGTCGAATTGTGCCGTCAATGTCTCCTTTGGAATCGCCAAGTGGATCTTTGTGGGATGTATAATCTTTTCTTTCCTCCTCGTAAGTTTCGCTCGCTACTCATTGATAATGCTTAAGGGGTATTAGCTGGGATACGAGACGTACAAGGCCCGGAAGGTCATCCAGTCGAGAGACATCTCATATGCGTTTACCAACTTGATGGCCAACGACTATTACTCGCTTCGTACGCGATGGGTATCAGGACTTGAGTAAAGCGGCTGATAGGGATTTGCAGGATCATATGACCACTTCTGCCTGTTCTGTCATATCAACAACTCCACCAAGAAGTCCGACGATTTCGCCTTCTTCATCTTCTTCACCTTCAAGGGTTCGTCTTCCTCACATGTTTCTCAGAATCGTCCTTGACACGCACGCCTCGTAGATTGGAAAAGCCTACTCCTCGCCGACGGTCCCCGTCAATCCATCAACGCCCTCATCCTGTACTCCTTCGTCTACGCGAACGGCTTCGAGACTTCCGACATCCCGGCATACTGGGATAACTCGCCCATCACCGCCATGCTGTTGTTCTCGATGATTGCGACGGTTTTGATCTTTGCGGGGTCTCTTGTTTTGCTCATTGCGGCTGCCGTCCTCTATATTCCTCTGCTGTGCTATATTCAGGGGAACCTCAAGGTGTGTTGTGTAAATGATTGGCTTCGCAGAATTGACTATAATCGGATAGGAATACGTCTGCCACAAGGTCGACAAGGTGAGATGCTTCTGGCACCCTGCAGACCTGTGCTTATGTGCATAGCGCATCTCCGAGCTCATCAAACGCAAACAACGCGATCGAGTACGGAAGAACGCGGCGCTCGAGAAGAAACTGGCGCAAGGCGGTATCAAGAATGCTCAAGGCGAGATTATGCAGGGTGTCGTGCCCCAGCCGACATTGCCTGACGTCATGCTTGACGAGACTGATTACGCTGGAAAGACGAAGCGGAAGGCTGAGGGGTCTGGTATGTCCCAGAAGTGGGATGATGAGGGGGTATACCCGAGCGCTCGTAAGTGCTGGCATGAAACCGCCATTGAGTGAAGCTGACCAGTTGCAGCACTGCCTGGTCACCTTGAGATCTACGATGCGTATGGGCAGCAGCCTCTAAAATTGGGTTATGAGCAGCCGCACCATTCTGGCGGATTGCAGTACTCGTCCGAGGAATACGGAAGGTAAGCTGGTCCTCCCTTTATCGGAACATCAGGCGATATGTCCGGGAACACGAAAGGCGCAGCTAAAGTGCCTTCACCAGCTCGACACGACTCACTGCTGCTGCAGCACCTGTTGGCCTCTCTTACTTTCCACCATCTTCCTACTCCACCCTGCCGGCGAACGCCTACACTCAACCGAATCAACCCGCCCTCCCGCCTTCGCGCTCACAATCCAACCTGTCGTACGGCTACGGCCAGGCCGACCCGTACCGTCGTAACTCAGGCAGCTACGACCCTCATGCCAGTCTTATGGGATATGCTCCGGCTCCACCAGTACCAGCCTACCGGACGAGCGGGTTGGCATACGATGATGAGCCGGAAGTTCCAGCGTACACACGGACGCCGATGAAACAGCCTTATCGACCGGATCAAAGCGCTGGGCAGTGGCAGTATCGATCAAGATGAGCTCTGGGTATATTGAACTCATCTGGATGTACACAATTTGTAGCTCTAGGGTGTGTGTATATGCTGGCTTTCCCGGCTGTATAGCACGTAGGCGGAAGCTGGAGTTCCTAGGCGCGCCTGACGAAATCAACGCCATGAAAGGTGGAGGCGTAGCGAAAGTCAACGAGTAGTACTGCGAATTCCTCAATTTTAGCCTTGCTTCTCTTTGCCTTCATCGGCAAATCATCTGCCATGTCTACACTTCCATCTGCCGAGACCTTGCAATCGCATGTCCTCAATGCCCTCGCTTCCTCCCCCGACGGTTCCATTCCCGATACCCGACAACTGGAATACAGTGGTGCGAAGCTCGGATCAGGGGAGGAGCAAGCGGTCCTGAAGGGCGTCCTAGACAGTCTGGCCAGCAAAGAGGTAAGCCGGCATTCAATTCGAAGAAAGGGGAACGCAAGTCGGTGGCCCATGAGGAATGATGGCTACCAACTCGGTCTAAGCGAGCTGTCGCTGATGATGCGAGGACAGATGATATCCTACACCCAAATTACCACCACCACCCAGTCCCTCACCGACGAAGGGAGCTCCATAGCTACGTCGGGATCACACGAATACCGAGTCTGGCAGGCTTTGCCGAAGAAGGGAGAGGGGGACGCGGTGAGGATACCGGAGCTAAGGGTGAGTCTTGCAGCTTCCAGGGCATCATCGCTCTGGTCCCCATCTGGACTGGAGTCACGAGAGTGTAAGCAACGAATAGTATGAAGGCTGACGAGCGGGCCTGCGCAGAAATTGGTGGGTGAGGAGGCGACGAAGATTGGGCAGTCGAAGGCGTTTCAGAACAAGTGGATAGGGAAGGAAGGGGCGGGGTTCGTGCGGGCGGTGAGTTCAGCTACCTTTTCGACCTGTGGAGTGGTTCAAAGGGAGCTACTGGCGAACAATGTGGGAGAGCGGAGGAGCCCTCAGGCGATCGTTCTCGTGTGGCCTTGGAGGATACGTGGCTGAAATCGATCCCCGTTCGGCAGCTCGGTCGCCGGCTGGGAGTATGGTGATACGGAAGGGTTGCCCAAATACGGCGCCCCGCTGTTCGAGACAAGAGCGTGTGTGCTTGCGATTGCTGCCGGCTTTGCTGACGAATATGGATCTTTCTCCAAATCACAGGTGGACTCCCCCGAAGACGAGACTGCAGAGCAATTAAGATTCATCCGAGAAACGGGACATCATCCAGGAGGTGATGGTGTCCTGAGAGAGCTGCAGAAGCGAAAACTCATTCAGCCTCGGTATGCATCTTCTGTCTCGATTTGCTCAAAGCTGATGACCGTGCCAGCAAACAGATACATTACTCCGTCACGAAAGGACCTGACTTCGCGACGGAGGTGAAGCAGCTAGAGACAGATTTGACCATAGAGATGCTCGCATCGTCAGTCGCTTTTCTCTTGCAGACCTGCGCTGGTTTCACGCAGTGATCCATCGACTGACAGTTGCCACTGCAGGGGATCATGGAAAGACGCCTCGTTCAAGCAGTACAACTTCTCGGCAGCTGGTCAACCGACTGAGGGAGGAGCTTTACATCCGTTACTGAAAGTCCGGGAAGAGTTCCGGCAAATCTTCTTCGATATGGGGTGCGGCAATTATCGCCGTTTTCCGTTTTCCTGCTGACATCGAGGTTACAGCTTCACCGAGATGCCAACAAATCGCTTTGTCGAAAGCGCGTTCTGGAACTTCGATGCCATGTTTGTGCCGCAACAACATCCGGCTCGAGAGATGCAGGATACCTTCTACGTGAAAGGTGATCCCTCCCGAGATCCCTGCATGCGAAGGCTGATGCTTGGTAAGACCCCGTGAAGTCGCTTCGTCCTGAAGAAGAAGCGTATTACGAGCGAGTCAAGCAGACACACGAGGTCGGAGGCTACGGCTCGATCGGTTACCGAGCCGCGTTCTCACGGGAGGAGTCGGAGAAGCTTCTACTGCGGACGCATACGACGGCTATCTCGACGGATATGCTGTACAAGATCGCCAAGCAGGAAGGGGGTTTCAAGCCGGCGAAATTGTACTCGATCGATCGGGTGTTCCGGTGAGCTCGCCTCTGCCTCTGTATTGCGCTTTGCTTCACATCGGCATTCAAGCGACGATAGCTTATGGTGGTCTGCAGAAATGAGACTGCTGACGCAACGCATCTCGCCGAGTTCCACCAGGTCGAGGGAGTGGTGGCGGATTACGATATCACACTGGGAAACCTCATTGGTACGTGGGATACGCGACACGTAAATGATCCGCTGAGGACCGGCAGCATTCATGGAGGAGTTCTACGCAAAGACCGGAAATCCCAAGCTAAGGTTCAAGCCGGCTTACAATCCCTACACTGAGGTATGTCTTCGGCTCCCGTCTGTACCAAGGGACCCGAGTTAACGCCATCCTAGCCCAGCATGGAGGTGTTCTCATGGCATGAGGAGTTGGGCAAGTGGATCGAGATTGCGAACGTGGGTCTTCCTTCTAGTTGACTGGGTCTTTTGCTAAAAGTATTAATGTCCTCAGTCTGGCATTTTCCGACCCGAGATGGTCGAGCCGATGGGTCTTCCGAAGGGCGTACGAGTGCTTGGATGGGGGATGAGTCTGGAACGGCCAACGATGATCAAGTACGTCGCGCCTCGAGCTATGGATCCGCTGGATCCCATCCTCTTACCCGCAACATGCTCATTCCGTTCGCAGATATAAGATCACAGACATACGGACATTGGTCGGTCACAAGACGGATTTGAGTCAGGTCAAGAAGCGGGCAGCGGTCCGGCTGGAGAAAGGCGATGAGTCTTTCTGAGTTTTGCCGAGATTAGAGGGTAGATCATCATGGATTGCATCAATTGTCGAACACACACGACGACAAGCGTGGGTGAGACGTAGACCTACCAGTCTAGTCTTACACAGCGCGAAAGATGACTCAACCTGAGGTGGAACGCTTCCACAGCCAGGCTGGTCGTCGGTAGGGTAGGTCCACGAGTTACAGAACGTTGCACAAACTAGCTATAAGAACCTCAATACTAGATCTCTAGCGGGTATCAGCCAATCTGGTGACTTTATTATACCTCTGCGTACCTCGGTCATTTCCGCTCTTGCCACTCCCAAGCCCGGGGCTCATGATCCTTCTCCCCGTTTCTACCGCCCTCCCAGAGGTTTACGAACCCCATGTCCTCCGCCAGACCCATGAACACCCGCGATAGTCGGACCCAGCCTGTTTGGGGGTGCGGACGTGCCCGTGCCAAGGCAAGGGGGGGCAAGTGCGGTGGCGAGCATGATACGTAGCTCGGTCTGAGGGGTAGCCAAGAGTGCGTAGTGGCTGAGAGTATCTACCCGCTGCCCGATGTGGACTGAGGTACCACAAATAGCTCTGAATACGCGGTTATCCTTGGTCGTACCGTCAAGTGTCCCATATGACTGACGAAATAGACCCAACGCTTGGAGACAGTACAGATCACAGGAGTGCTCTTGAAGGCCAAGCCTCATCAAGCCTTTGCCGCAACAAGCTCATGAGCATCTACTCTTTTTCAAAGGCACACATCTGGCCGGCATTTACGGGTATTAGTGGTGTGGGCCCCTTTTGTATCTGGCATGGTGATATTCTGATCTGCACAAAGACATGCAAAAGCACACAGACTAGGGCAACTCTACCATTTCAGAATCCAATGCTCGCTCCCAAATCAGTGTGACCTGTTGTTCAAGGACTTTCCAAGTTGATAAATCTGAGCACTGATATCATGTATTCCTCTAAATGCTGGGCTTGATGTCATGAACCATGTCATGCGTGGCAAAACCACCCCCTATCAGTATCTCAGTCTCTAAAGAAAAAAGCTCAAGGTAAGAACGCTTAGTATGGTGTGACCGTGGCGTACCTTGGCGGAACATGGCGTAGACGTGACATTGCCGCGGCGTATCTTGCGTAAGCTCTCAGATATATAGACTGTCACGGACCGTCAAGCGCTTGCACCTGCCGGCTATATGACGTGGTTCTCACTTACGCTTTTCAAGGGGAGATGTCTCGAAACCGATCTAGGTAACTCGAGGTAGCTCTCGACGTGATGGATCTCCTCCTTCATGACTGCTTCACAAAGCACAGCTGGTCCTCAATATCACATGAGGATGTTGGGTCAAGTACTGGCAAGATCCATAGCACCTGATTCAGCCTGATGAAGCAAGCAATTCCTCAAGGTTCTCTCATCAAATCTTTCCATTCAACAGGCACTTCCCGTGCGAAGGATTCCGATGGGGTCCCAGGCCTGACAAGGCGCTCCAAGTCACCTTCAATGAGCTTCGAAGTAAGTTGATTTCGGAAGCCCCGTGGATGACGAAGGCTTCAGGATTCCAAAGTATGATACGGAAGATCGAGCTTCGAGCAGCAAGATGCCCAGAAGTTGGTACAGGTGACTCGGCGAGCGTTGACCGTGACTGTGCCCAAGTTGACTGATGTTGATATTGTATTCTAATGTGGGGAGATTATGTGAGATAGCTTTGTAGACTATATATAACGTATGGAGTTTCTTGAAAACTTGTAATCACCGATTGGCTCCACCATCGATGCGACTTGCTAACAGATCGATTGAAGGCTCGATTCCCTCATGTCCGTTCGCCCGACCTTCCTTTGTTTTGGAGACGCAAAATGTATACGTCATGACCTGCAACCGTTGAAATAAAACCCACCCGGACCAGAGGAGAAGGACATTCACACGAAAGATCGAGCTAGACAAATGATGACGACCGTTGCTCGACCAAATGACGCTACATGCAATGCTTTGCAAGACCTTTAATCCCCAATCTTGCTCATCTCTTCGAGTACGTCCAGGATCGTGCTCGCACTCCATGCTTGCGTGTTGCACGAGTCGTGACAGTAAGCCCCATCTGTCCCGCTCATCAACATCCACAAGCATACGTGCGTTGACTCACTGTGATTGGTGAGCTCGGGCAGTCCGCGCCAAGGGTCGTTCTTGATATGACTGGACTGGCGGAGGAGGATGTTTGAAATGTAGTGTAGGGTCTGAGAGGGGGTCCCGCCAAGCAAGATTCATCAGCCCGTACAGGCATCAGGACTGCGGGATCTCATCACTCACCCGCTTGCCCTCTCCAGCCAGCCGGTCGAACTTGAGGTACGCCATCAAGAACCATCCGAGCGGGAAGCCCCATTCCGGTCCTTGGTGGTACTGATCTAGTGTAAGCAAATGCAGTCCGAAATGCAGTCCGCACGGGAACCGGTGTACACCGGGTTCTTATGGACTGCTTCACTGACATTCCAGCCCTTGGCAATGCTCTGATCCGTCCCATCATTCGAGTTGTCGTAATCCGGGCGGTACTGCGAGTCCGTCGGGTCGAGCGTCTTCATACCCAATGGTCCCTTCAGCACGGCATCTGCAAGACGCAGGGCGTCCATCGCTCTGGAAGGTGTGAACAGCTCGGGCGCGACGATCATGGGGAGGGTGAAATTGCATCTCAGCTAAGAACAATCAGCTTTAACTGCGCAACCAGGCTTCCCGCTGACCTGGTAGTCTGACCATTCGCGTTCTTTAGGTGTACCGAAGACATCCTTGTAGATCCCTCTCCGATTGACCATTCCCGAGTTGATGACGAACTTGGCATCCTCGGACGGATCGGAAGGGACGTAGTAGCACTTCTCGAATGATGTTTGAATCAAATCCGCCCACTCTTCGTACGCGATGAGGCGTCTCTTTCCCTTGACTGCATCGCACGTCAGTATCAATACGAAGCGGGTTTGCGCCGAGGCTCACCATTCGCATGAACGCCCTTGAATGGGAAAGTGCCCTTCTGTGACAGCCCGTCAAGCCACGTGAGGGTGCTCTTCAGCAGCCCAGTAATCTCGATAGGTGCACCGTCTCGCGGTGTTGCCGGCAGACCTTTATTTCCCGCCCGATCCGAAGAGCCCATCTTGTCCATCCATGTCCCGCAATTGTACCGGTTTCCGCCGAAGATGATCCCGGTGTCCCAGTCCACCCAGATCTTCTGGTGGAAGCCCTCATCCCGCATGTCCATATCGAGGTTAGGGCCAGCGTTGTACTCCATGAATTCGATACCCTCCGCATGTCGCTGAACGATCTCCTGGACGAGCTCCGCCACCGTGCTCTCATAATCAAAAGCCCGCGGATGATCCCATGCGACCCATTCGTCATTCGCGGGGAATCGCCGCTTGACTTTGTCCGAGAGCAGAGCCTGGCCGTTCGGGCACATCTTGGTGTAATCCTGGATATTCTGGATGAACCACCCTGTTCCGTGGCAGCTATGCATGGTTTGAAAAGTGACGAATACTCACAAGGCCCATCACGACAGTTGTACCTCGGATTTCTGGTCGAGTCGAGCAAATTCGGGATTAGACCATGTTTGAGGGTACTACCGAATGCAAGGATATGTTCTCGTGCCGCTGGGAAGTTCCCTGTAGTCAAAAATAACCCTCTTAACGAGATGAACTAATCGGGAACAATCAATACAGTGTCTGTTACAAGGGACTAGAACTTCACTCACCACGTCCCGGCCCCAGCACCGCGCCCATCCCGTAGTGAAATGCGGCAACCCCGCAGCGAGACTCGCCACCGGCTTGTTCGGACTGATACTTGCGCTCTTCACCAATCCATACATCTGAACCGAGCAGAGCGCTAGATCATGGACCAAGCTGTGGCCAGTGGAGACGAATTCCGAACACTGCTCAACGACGGCTCGACGAGCGGCTTTGTAGGCAGTGTAGATGACGAGAGCGAAGTATTTGGGACGCATGAAGGAAGGGCAGGTGGATTTGATGAGTTTGAAGCGCTCGGCTATCCAGGCTGCGGGCTTCGCGAGGCGGGGAAGATCGCCTGTTTGCCTGGAGAGACTCGATCAGTATAGCTAGACGAGAATGGCGGGGAGAAGCAGCGTACTTTTCGATACGATGAAGGACATAATCCATCGCCCAAGTACCTTCTCGGAGATGCGCACATAGCGGGTGACCGAGATCGTTGGGATCGATGATCTGGCGGAGGGGATGCATCCACCCCTCCAGACCGCAGTATGCGAGTGTACCGTACTCGGGAATCGAGTAAGTACCGTCACCACCTGCACCAGATCAGCTTCAACTTCTTTCGGAGCGCAGCAGCCCTACCTGTGGCATCCCGCTCCTCCCCATCCGCCCGGTGGAGGATGACGTTGAGGTCCACCAGGTCCAGCTCGATGTACGCCTCTTCCGCTCCAGATTTGCAGATCTCATCGAGATCAGAAGACATCTCCTAGACACCAGATCAGCTCGAACATAGGGCTGATAGATGGGCAGACGCACCGACATATCCGTAGCAAACACCATGATTGATCCCGGCTCAAACGAGTCTGGCACAATGATCTCGGCGTAGTCTTCGCCATCTGACCCTTCCCGAATGACAGGAGATGAGATCTTCTCCAGCGTCGAAGGTATCCCGCGGTGGAGCTTCGGGTCATCTTTCCAGTCGGAGAAGCGGGTCTTGAGGGTTGCTCCGAATACATATTGCACCGTCGTGCGGCTGAGCTTGATGGGCTTGACTTGTCACGCAGTCAGCATTGAGTCACTCGAAAAGAGCGTCGCTCACTCCACCCTCGGCCGGAATAGCCCTTGAATGCGGTATGAGCGACAAGCATGTACCCCTTATGTGTGACTGGGTGGACCCGATGTACCACAATGTACTGCTCACGCATCAGCTACCACTCTCTGGTGAACGACGTCTCTCACCTCGTCTTCCTCATGCACATGCCCCTCCACGAAACCACCCTCCATCATCTCCGTATGCAAATGATTCAAGACCCTCTTGACCCGTCCGATCCCGCTATCCACCTTCCCATCATTGACCTCATACAAGCGATTGTCCGTCACGAGGTTCAGCAATTTTGGGTAGAGATCATCGAAGCCCTTATTGGATCCTAGAGCGGCTCTGGTGAATGTAACCAGAGCGCCAGTAGACAGTGCGTCCTCGGCGGTCCGCTTGTCATGCGGCGTCTCGTTGTCATGGGTAACGTCGTAGAAGACGGTGTGAGGCGATGAGCCCCGGAGTGGCGTGACGATGCAGGGACGAGGAGCGCCTTTACCGACCAGGGGAGGGAGTTCTTCGGTGCTGGAGAGACATGCGCTGTCCATAGAACCTGAGAATTATCAACCAGCATCAACGCATCAGACCAAGCCCTTACCAACTGGTTTGCCGACCCCGAAGCGATACAGCCTGGCCTAAAATCAGCACGAAGCAGTCTTTCAGGAATACGTCACGTACAGATCGCCAAAGTCCTTGGGGCTGTGCCCATTATACGCCTCCCTGACCAATGAGTTCAGCCCCAGCTCCCTCACGAACTTCAAGTCCATCTCCTGACTCCCGGTGAAAAGCTCCGCCATGATATAAAGATTCGGGTTAACTCTCCGTCCCGCATCGATGATCGCCTCACCCACATGCAGCGGCGTCGAGTGACAATTGTCGAGCCGGAACCCATTAAATACACCGGCAAGCGTCTCGGCGTAGGTAATCATGTGCTGCCATAGCCAGGGGTTTGCATCGGGTCCGCTACCGTAGCGGAGCTTGACGCAGTCGCCCCAGACAATCACTTCGCGCCGGAGGTAGGCTTTCGAGGGGTACTCTGCGAAGTTTTTGAGCGGGTCGGCCGCCCACATCCAGCCGTTATTGGCGAGGGCGAGGGAGGCGGCTGGTTGCTTTGAAGTAGTGGAGTTCTGAGCTAAGCGGGTGAAGTAAAGCTCGACAAGGGGGTTCCTGCCTTGATGTTAGCTGATTTCACGACACTCCGCGTCGACGCACTTTTCGTTGATCTCGCCAATCTTCGGACCACCCTCTTCCAGCCGCGTATACCGTATTCGTCCCACCACCCCATCGATCGCCGTCTTGACGTCGTCATTACACTCCGCGTAAAGATCCACGTTGAGCACGTCCAGCACCTTTCCCCACTTGCTCGCTTGACTCGTCCCGTTTTCACCAGGGAAAGCCGCTTGAACGAAACCGGCAGCGATTTCCGGCTGGGGTTTTATGCAGAAGCGACCAGAATAGGCCCTGAAGTTCTCAATCAACCCAGGAGAGGATTTGGCGATCTGTGCAAGCTGGTCCAAGGATTTGCCGTGGACATCGACACCGCCCCAGGACTTTATCGACTTGTTGTCGAGGGAAGAGTGCACAGCCCGCACGGATGACTGCACGTCGAAGACGTAGTACTCCCACAGACGGACCTCGTCGATTGCCGACTTGATGTGCGGGATAAGCGCGTCGAGATCAGACGAGGACTCGAGGTTCGTACGTATACCCAGGGCTGGCAGGCGTCTGGACAGTGCAAGAAGAGCATCCTCGAGCTCGACAGCGGGGGCAAGATGAGGGGTGTTTTGCGCAGAATATCCTGGGTAATCCATCAGCTCCGGTCTCATGAGGTGACTTTGATCGCTCACCGGCCTCAGGGTGCTGCTCGAGCCATGGCGAATCGAACGCCGTGTGATTAAGCACCACGTCCGTCACACCTCCCAACCCGTACTTCTCCTTCGCGAGCTGCAGTACACTTGCAATCTCCGCCAGACCGCCATCTTTCGCTCCAGGGTTCTCCAAGATCGCCTTGTCGAATTTCAGCTGATCGTAAATCGAGTACGGGCTCCCCGAACCTCCGCACTGCTGCAACGGCGCCCAATGAAGCATATTGTATCCCCGTCCACTGGCTTCGGCGAAGTGTGCGTCCCAAGCTGAGGTCGGACCCATCCATTTGGCGAGTACGGATAGTATGATCAGCCCATCGAGGGTGAGGTTTACGGGTTTATTGAGGACCGCGCCGGAGGACGTATCGTCGAGGGGTTCCGTTGGAGGAGCTGCGCCAGATGGGAAAAAAGGGGTTCGAGCGGGGAGGGTTATGATGGGGTCGACGTTGAAGTAACCCTTACGGCCGGTGATGCGGGGCGAATTCGGGTCGGGACCATCGTGCTCGATATAGTAGCAGAATGCACCGGGAGCGGAAATCGGAAGATCCACGTCGACGGGTCTAGAGCGATCAGCTCGGAGCACGTGAGAGCGGATCATCGGGACGTACTTGCTTACATCCTTAGGCAGCTGACGTTCCTTCCACTCGCCTCGTTGGAAGACACCACCGTCCATGGGGAAGTCAGACTTCAGGACGCCATTACGCGTGCAAGCCGTTCCGGGTTGTAGGGAGAGACGCAGGACATAAGGCCGGACTGGAGGAGGAAGGCGGATATACTGCACAAAGTCAGTTCTCGTCTCATTCATAGCTCTGCAGCGGACGGCAGACGGCCAGACGGCTGTCTGACGGCGAGATTGTGCAAGCTGATTGAGACTCACCGACTTGCTCTCAGCTGGTCCCCCATCATCTTCAAGCTGGAGCTCCCACACCTGCACGGGCTCGGCTCCACCATGGCTCGTCTGCGAGAAGAATGCAAGCGCCTCGTCCTGCGGGGTCTTGGGCGTCTTCAGGCCACCGTTCGAGACGCTAGAATGGCCGCTCGTACCGTTTGTCGGCAGCTTCAAGCCGGAGGGGGTGGCTTTGGAGAGCGCTGACTGGATCGTCATGGCGAACGACGCGGAGAACAGCTGGAAGATTGGAGAGTGTCGCTTGGACAGATGTACAGGGAGAGTCGAAGTGATCCAAAGGCTCGATTGAATGGGTGAAGATTACAATGGAAATCAGGGGCTAGGTGAAATCGGTCAAAGGGGAGCTACTGAAAACCACAAGCACCCTCTGAGAAAAGCGAGGAGCCCGATCAGAAGCGATCGTGGCTCGAGACAGGGGATCACTCAGGTGATGGTGGGTTTTCGAAATGGCGAAATGGAATCCTCCCCTTTTATAGGATGACAGCATTCCAGCATTCCTTCGCGACGCGGAAAGCCATCTCCGGTTCCGGCTTGGAATTCGAACGGAATTCGAACGGAATTCGAACGGAAGACCTTATCAAAAGCTGGCCCGGATTTCCTAAAGGGGATGCTAACCATTGCACTACATTCAACACCGGCGGCATCGCCACGTGGTCATCACCGGCTATCGCTCTCAATCAGGAATTCCCGTCCTCTTCCACGATAATAACAGAATTCAGCAACATGCCAGCCCTACCCAATTTCCTGAACCCCAAGTCCTCCTCAGAGCCTCACACCGTCCCTCCCATTCCAATAACGACCTACTATCTAACCACCTCACCCCCATCACCCACCTCCCTCCGGCCCATCTCTCCTCCCCGCCCCGGTCCTCAAGCTATCCCACCCTCATCCCTGCTCTTCTCCCTCACCCATCCTTCCCCATCCACCTCCGATACCACCCTATTCTTCCTTACCTGCCTTCCTGATCCTATTGGTTTCCTCCATCATTCCGCCCATTTCATCCGACCCCACCTCTCCCGATCTTCGACCCAAAACCCGTCTTCCAGTCAAGCCCAGGCGGAGGCGTGGCGCCACCAGATGATGGAGCTGATCCTTGAGGACGAGCCCGGTCTGGCTGCGACCAGTGGCGGGCGGATACATGTCTCCCTGCAATGGGTGGGTGGGGTCATGCGGGAGGTACAGGGTGGGAAACGGGATATGCAGAGTGCGGTCAAGGAGTTTAAGGGTGTCCGTGAGCTATCCCCCTTTCTTCCTTCCACCTTGCTGTCCCTTTCCCTTGGACCTGGCTTCGTCCACCGCCTGGCGTTCTCCATCACCTGCTTGTACTGGTTAAGTTCTGATGGGCGGTGATAGTCCTGCATGAACTAGTCCACACGATCCAACACGACGGCGCGGGCACCTGTCCAGGATGGTTGATAGAATCCATAGCCGACCACCTACGTCTCCTCGCACACCTCGATCCCCCCCATTGGCTCAAACCGGGTCAGGGGCGGAGGGAGAGGGGTTGGGAAGACGCATATGATGCGGGTGCACGGTTCTTGGCTTGGTTGACGGGAGACGAGGCCGAGTCTGGAGGCAACTCAGATCAGGAGACCGAGACCATTGAGGATGATGGGGGAGTTGAGAGGGGACTGGCGAGCATGACAATTGCCCGTCCAGCTCAACCCACGCGATATCCCCAACCCGGCGAATCTAGCGTTGGGTCATCCGAGTCTGGGGCAAAGAGACCGCCCCAGGGGAGACCGAGACCGAGACGACCTCCTGTGCCGGACTTGGTGAGGCAGATGGATGAGCGGATGGGGAGGGAGAAGGTGGAGGAGGGGTGGTGGGTTGAGATGGCGGGAGCAACTTTGGAAGAGCTTTGGACGGAGTATTTGGATTATTATGCATCCGAGTAGATCTAGAGTGTCTTACATCCGCCCCAGTCCGCCCCATTCCCGACGGGGAGACCTGGTGACAGAAAGTTATTCAAATCTAGCGGAAGACTCTGGTCCTCCATTTGACCCTAGGACCAGTAGTGACAGGGTCGCTGGTCCCGCAACGCGCAACTATCAAGTAAAGCCTGAGACCTCGATAGGTTTCACTCGATAAGAAGTCCAGCTTGCGTGGCATGGCTCGAAATCTGCAGCAGTTGTTGCCTGAATGTGCTTTCGCAGCTGTCGAAGCAGGGAATGCATCCCGCTATCACACCCCAACACGACCCCACCACCCCGATCCAGACCTCCCGCCTACTTCTTCTTCGCAGCAATCGTCTTTCCGCGGCGGCCACTACACACGTGATCCCGTCAGCATGCTAGAAAGATGACAGCCTGACGACTGCGAGAGTATAGCACACTCACGTCGTCTTGGTGTGCTGCCCCCTGACCCTCAACCCCCAATGATGCCTCAAACCCCTATGACTCCTAATCTTCTTGAGTCGCTCGAGATCATCCCTCATCTTCTGGTCGATCTGGTTCGACAAGACGTGTGAATACTTGCCGTCGACGAGGTCTTTCTGTCGGTTCAGGAACCAGTTTGGGATCTTGAATTGGGCGGGGTTCTGCATGATCGTGACGATCCGCTCGAGTTCGTCGGAGTTGAGCTCGCCGGCGCTAGACGGGAGTCAGCGCAGATTCATCGGTGGATTATATGAGCGGTCGATTCAGGTACCACGACGAGAAGCTTTCCCTTCCAAAGGCGGAAGATCCCCAGTGGCTACTGTCATCGATTCCGCTGACCCCAGCGAGTGATGGGATCGATAATGAGTAGCGGAACGTGGCACGGTCCACAGGATTGCGAAAGAGCCTCTCACCGCTTGTTGAGATCCACGTCCGCCTTCTTGCACACCAAATTCGCGTACCGCCGTCCCACACCCTTGATCTCTGTCAGGGCGAACATGATCTTGCCGCCACCTTTGACGTTGGTGTTGAGCAGACGGAGAATGTGCTGTAGGCGTGGCGAGAGGGGCGAGAGTAGAACGGGCAGGAAATGGTGAGACAAGCGGGAAGGAGGATTATTGTCAGCATTCGTACCAATGCCCATTTCCCATGGTGTCCCGCATCCGCAATATCCGCGCAACGTCTCCAGTCCTAGCACCACTTTTCCAAGGTATGCGTGCTTCTGATTGTGATGCGAAGAAGGATGACCCACCTGGAACTGCTGATGAGCCTCGGGAGGAGCGAACGACATGTTGGCGAATTCCCGCTGGATGTCTAGATCTAATTTCTCGAAAGTCAGCGACCCTTACGCCAACAAAGTATCCGATGTCATGGCTATCAAGAGGCGAAGGGACCCGACTCACCTGCTCGAGGACGATATATACGAACACGGAAGAATGTAGCCTTTAACAAGAGGAGTTTCGCACTCCCTCGATCTGGACAAAAGGAAGAAAATTCCCCGGATATTCGCCGGAGTTTCACGGCGTTTCGAGCGGAGTCATTCCCTCCACTGGCTCAACCCTTGTTTCGAGCTGTCTTTGGTATTATCATTCTGCAAAGAGGAGAATTGACAAGATGTGAGTCGCCGTAGACTGAGCTTGATCATCAGCGCTGATCTGTTTCGGTCTCCTTTCGGCACTTAACTGATCAGGGTGAACATGTGAGTCAACCATCCGTCTTAGGTATCCTACCGATGCTAATGATCCCTCGTAGTCCCAAGTACGTCGCCTCCAATCCCCTTCTACCCTCACAGGTCCTCGTCTTTTCCATGCTTGAGACTTCGGAAGCCTTGAGGGGATGAAGGCAGGATTTTCAGGATATGAGCTGACCATCATCGCCCTCTCAGAACCCGCCGAACCTGTCAGTATTCCCTCCTTCCAAATCTAATCAAGGTGGCGGAGCTTGACGCAGCATGCTGACATGAGCAGACTGCAAGCACAGGACATGCAGGAAACACACGCCGCACAAGGTGACTCAGTATAAGAAGGGCAAGGACTCGCTCGCTGCTCAGGGGAAGAGGCGATATGACCGTAAGTCCTCAACTTTTCCTCGACCTTGCATATGCAGCGATCACAAGACGCTGGCCGGCGCTTCTTCGTGGACGGTGATTGGAGCTGATGTTCGATGTAGGGAAGCAATCGGGGTATGGAGGTCAGACCAAGCCTGTGTTCCACAAGAAGGCGAAGACGGTGCGTCGAGATGTTCAGAGAATTAGGATCCGCTAATAGGCTCCTCCTGGATCTGCTCACCTTGACGTATACTTGTCACTCGATCGATATCACCTGCACTCTACTGCATTCACTCGGGCCGCTTGGTCGGGCAGACCAAGAAAGTGGTACTCCGACTCGAGTGCACCTCCTGCAAATCGAAGCACCAGCTCGCGCTCAAGCGATGCAAGCATTTCGAGCTGGGTGGGGACAAGAAGCAGCGTGGTGCGGCCATCTCGTTCTAAGCGAGTCGCGGAGCGCTGGTGGTAGGGTGAAGGAAGGCTCGGGGCGGAGATGGGGATGGAGATGTATTGCTATCTCTGCTGCTACTGCTTTGCTTCCTGGATTGCTCCAGGCCGTCTCAGTTTCCCGTATCTCAGCAGAATACTCAGCTCCATCATCATGGGTCAGACCGATGATACATCAGGCTAGGACAGGCATGCCTCCACTTTATTCCTGCATTTCGGACCACTGCGAGACCTCTCAACCTTCATTCACAATTCCCTCTAATGAACAAGTACAAGCCATGATACCAAGATGACTTCTCAGACCGATCATGCAGCTCCACCTGGCCGCTGGTCGACCCGCAAGACCCTTCATGCCCTCACCATCACCTCCTCCCTTCTCGCCTTCCTCCTGGTACAGCTCGAAGTGCCGGACCCATACCTCGTCAGTTCGCTGTCCCCTCCTCCTCCAATGTGCTCCTCACCACCATCTATCTCTCACGTCTATGATCCCTGGCTCACCCACTATTTTCCGTATCTGAACCTATGTCTAGGACGAGATCTTCCACATCGCCCAAATCCAGCGATACTGCGACGAAGAATTTGACACCTGGGATCCGGCCATAACGACTCCTCCCGGCCTGTGCGTTCCTCACTTCCTCCTCATCCTTTGCCTCTTCCTTCCTCTTCCCTTCGCTGGCTCAACCATTATCATCAGCTACCTCCTCTCCGCAATACCCTTGATGACAGTCCACATCCCCTGCACCCCCTCGTTCCTCCGCTCCACAAACCTCCTCTTCACAACCATTCTCATCCCCGCTATCATCTCCTCCATACTCCACTCTCACACCACTTCGACAGGAACGCGACCCTTTTCGAGAGACGTCGTCACTCCTTCGGCTAGCGCATTGGTGGTCTCGAGCTTTCCACTGATCTTCTTCTTTGGGAATCTGTATTATACGGACGTGGCGAGTCTCGCTGGCGTGCTAGGGGCGTACGCCCTTGCACTGCACCATCGACATCGGGCGGCTAGTGTGGTAAGTGCTGTGACGTTGAGATAGGCGGGAGCTGATGAGGGGCGGGGCGGGGGAACTAGATCGGGGCGTGGTCGATCAGTGTCAGGCAGACGAATGTCGTTTGGCTGGCGTTCATTCTGGCAGTCAGCTTGCTGAGGGAAGTCAGCGAGGTGGAGGAGAGGGAGGGAAAGAAAGGGGATGAGAAGGGAGGGGAGGTGGGGCGGAGTGATCCCTTGCTCGGCGAGGTGTTCGGGCTGTGTAAGCTTGTCTAGGTGTTTCCGAGGATAGATCGCTCATTGAGGGCAGCACAGCTCGTGACTGCTGTCACCTCGACAATCAATACCATCCTTCTCAAGCCTGATGGGTTCTCGCGCATCGTCATTCCGTATGCCCCGACGTTTCTCGGGTTCCTCGTCTTTCTGAAGTGGAATGGCGGGATAGTCCTTGGTCCGTCTTGCGGCGTATTCTATGCCCTTATCTGATGTGTTTAGGGCACAAGGAGCTGCATAAGCCGGTACTCCACCTCCCGCAGCTGCTCTACTTCCTCGCCTTCGTTTCGGTCTTGCTCTTGCCCAGCTTGCTTGTCGAGGGAGTTGGGCGGACGCTGAGGGGTGCTTTACGGCTGGGTTTGGGCTCTTCGCGGTAAGCTGTTCTGCTTTACCTGGCCACTATGGCTGACGGAGGACAAGACGGATTATGCGTTCAATCATCGCGCTAGGAGCGATGAATCTTGGGGTCCATTACTTCACGTATGCCTTTTGGTTCAAAAGCAGAGATGTCAATGCTCATGAGCGCAGGATCTACCACCCCTTCCTCCTAGCCGACAACCGGCATTATGTCTTCTATCTCCTCCGCCGGGTCTTCCTCCCCTTCCCTACCGCGAAATACCTCGTCACTCCCATCTACCTTTTCTCTCTCAGGGCATGGATGTGGCGATTACGTGAGTCCTAGCTCTCCGCGCCTCGAGCCATCCCTTATGATTGAAAAGGTCGCTCAGCACCACTGCTCTGGACCCTAGGCTTCCTCGCATGTACGGCGCTCGTACTCGTACCTAGCCCACTGATCGAGCCGCGGTACTTCCTCATCCCTACCATCCTTCTCCGACTACAAATATCCTCTACTCCGACGCCGGACGAGGCGGTCTGGCGGGAGTATGCTTGGTATATCCTCATCAACGTCTCGACACTCGCGCTGTTTTTGCTGCAAAAGTTCCGGTGGGAGGGTTGGGAGGGCTGGATGCGATTTATGTGGTAGTACAATCATCTGTACATCCCATCATGAACGTATCGAGAATCGCCACACACCGGATCTTTGTGAGGAGACAAGAGCGTCGAGGTGGGCGATCTCGGAAACGTGAATGGATCTTGCCAAATTTGCCACTAGATCTGATTACTTAGTGCTTCGGAGATCGGCGACTTTTCTCTCGATCGATAAGATCCCCTGAGACTTTCCGTGCACCCGTGTACAAATATGGCCACTACACAAATCAATCACCCCAATTTTTCTCATCCTCTCACTGTCATCAACAATGCTTGTCGTCCATGATTTCCCTCAATCGACGACGAGTCTCCTCTGTACCATTCGTGGTCCAAGCAGACAGTGGACTCTTCCAGGGTACGAGCAGATTGATCAGCTGTTTCCTCCAAATGCGTCTCGTCTCCGACAAAGTGTTGACTGTGCAGCCAGATAGCATCCGGACGCAGAGGGCGAAGATGAACCAGAGATCAACCCGTTTGAGATGCTCAGCCTATCCAATCCCACGCCGAAGAAGGGATGGGCGTATCTGACAGGTGGAGAGTCCTGGGATGTTGTCAGGCAGGAGAAACGGGAGGGGACGCTGGGGTACTCGATGGATGGGAAGGAGGCGGAGAATCTGGCGGAGGGGAAAGGTTGATGCGGGAGATCAGGCCGTTCGGAGTAACGCCGTCCACTACGCTTCGAGTGAGCGAGCAAGGCTGATTCATGACAGGGGAAATCGGTAGAAAGTTGGGAGACGGAGGAACCACAGCCTAGGTTGTCCGTTCGTGCCATTGGAAGGGAGCTGATGAGCAGCCAGAGCATTCTTCGCCTCACTCCTTGCTGCGAAACCCGTTCGCCGGCTCACGATGACCGGTGCCAAATGGCATGTCTGGCTCGATGACGACAAGGAGGAACTGGCGAGGGTGTACGATTCTATCGTGAGGCGTGGCAAGATGTTCCAGCTCAGCAAGATGAAGAGGGAGAATGCTTCTGAGGATTAGTGATCCGCGAGATTGATCTGTGCTATATCTGCTGATCTGCTGTCTAACTTATGTTGTATCGCCACAAATCATGCTTATCATATGCTATCAACCTCTATGCATCAAGATGTCCTGGGCCCGAGATCACCCCATCTCCGCGCCTAGTCCCTCTGCCATCTTCCGAGCCCGTCGGACCACCTCCCCACGCTCACCCATCACTGTCAACCTCATGCTCACGCCTCTCAAGTCCTCGTCACGATCGAGCGAGAGGAATGGGGTGAGCTCGAATCGCCCGAATGCCCAGTTTAGGATGTGAGTGGCGAATGGGGGTTTGGAGGTTGGGGATAAAAGGCGGACGATACCTTTCACTGCGATCTGTCAGCCAATTTTCTCTGGTATTCTAGATAGGCAGACGTACCTCGATAGATCTCGAAGCTCAACTTCGCCAACTCGCTCTCCAAGACCTCCCGCTCAACCGGCACAACCCCGACCTCGGCTTCTCCCTCACCATCCCGAACCTCCCCGTCTTTTCCGCCAGATTCTCCGCAATCGCACTCCTCCCCATTCCGATTCTCGTGTCGATGCTCGTGCACCTTCCCCTTCGACCCACCCCGCCAAACCCCCCTGACTTCCACCTCATCCTCATGCCTTCCCACTCCGCCCCACGCATCCCAATCAACCCCCTCTTCCGCCTTCCGCCTCCACAGCCTCGTATCCAGACCGAACACCACTTCCGGCGATATCGGGTTGTCAGGTCCGACCTTTATGCGAGGGGTGAGGTCGTTGAGCGTGCCGAGGTGGTCGAGAAGGGAGTCCATCTGAGTCTCGGAGGTCAGGTCGTGCTTGGATAGGAGGAGGAGGTCGGTATAGCGGGCTTGAAGCTGTAATCATCAGCGTGCAATTCGAGTTAGAGACCCAATAGGCTGAGACAAAGGCAGGAAAGAGAGGTAGGAGAGGAAGGAGAGGGAAGAGAGGGAAGAGGGGAAGGTCATGGAGGGACAAGGTGGACGAGGGCACAGGGAAAATAGGAGGTGGGGAAAGGGACTAGGTAATCGCTAAGCTAAGAAAATACCCACCTTGGCGGAAGGACTAGCATCCTCATAGCCCCTGAAATTGACACAGTCGATGACAGTGACCACCCCGTCCAACTTGAACCCCTGCGGCTCGAGTTGACGGATTTGCAGCGCCAGAGTCGCGGGGAAGGCTGAGCCGCTGAATGAAAGCACCGGTCAGCGATACCCTGGCTGACGCAAGGATGATGGCCAGGTGAGGTAGAGCACCTTGCGTGGGCAAGGGCGATGGTCGACCTACCTCGACTCGATGATGATCCGGTCCGGGGCGTACTTGTCGCGGATCTCGAGGAGAGCATTCTCGACGAGTCCCACCATCGTGCAGCACCTGCGCTTAGCGTCAGCATCTCGTATCAGAAGATTCATATGGTAGACAATGGTAAAAGAAAGCACTGGGAGCTCAAGGCGGAACAAGGAGGCGGACCTACAGGCAACCATTGAGGATCTCTGAGACGGCTGTGATCTGGGATTGCGAGGCTAGGAGGGAGTCGACTACGTTCATCAGCTCCTGTGATCGAGATGTGAATGCGATGTGGAAGGATTACCTTCCACATCGCCGTACTCGTTCTTCAGCAGGACTACCTGGTCATTTTGCATCAGCTCGAGCTCCAGAGTTGAGACGGAAGGGGGACATGCCTTGTAATCGTTAGGAATTCGTTTGAGGAGCCCAACGATGGTCGTCGTCTTGCCCTGCATCTGATATCAGCTCGCATTATAGACCGATATGAATTCGTAGACCATACCGCACCTGGCGACGTCAGTCAAGCTGGGGAGGATCGATTCGGACTGACCTACCTAGGAAGCCGGTGAAGCATGTCACCGGGATAGGCGCGATCGTCATCGTGTCCCTGCCTATCGCCTTCCTCATCATCTACCCATGCCTACATGTTCATCGAATCCCCGGTTCCCGAATCCCACGGGTCCTAGCTTCTCCGCGAATTCCCCATATCTCTCCACATCATGCCATGCCGGCTCGTCCTCTCCCCCAGCCGCAACAGAATACGATCGTCCCTTCCATACCAATGCCAGACCTCTCGGCGTCATGATCACACCTTTGGTCTCACTCGGAACGTCCTCCACGAGCTCACCGACCGAGGTTTCGTCTCAGCCCTCACAAGGTATGCCATCCTCCATACAGCCTTTTTGCCTCATTCCGGCTGACAGGATGGTGTTCTAGTCAAGGCTTACGAGAACACGTGAAGTCTTCAACATGCGTCTACGCCGGGATCGACCCCTCCGCCTCGAGTCTGCATGTGGGCAACCTCCTTCCCCTGATGGGCTTACTGCACTTCCAAGCAGCAGGACATCAATCTATCGCCCTCGTATGCCTTCTCCACCATGGGTCTGGTGATCTACTGAAAACGTCTAGATCGGCGGGGCGACAGGCTCCATCGGCGACCCCTCCGGCCGCTCGACCGAACGGCCCATTCTCTCCCCTTCCCAGCTCGACCAGAACGTCTCCGGCATAACCGACCAGGTGCACCGATTCTTCTCACGTGCGAATGAGTACATCGATTCTCATGGCGGATATCCTTCCGCCCTCAAAGGGCTCAAGGGGGATCAAGGACGACGAGCTGGTGTACGAGTTCTGAATAACCTCGACTGGTTTCGTAATATCACCTTCCTTGACTTCTTACGGGACGTGGGCAAGCTCGCAAGAGTCAACGTCATGCTGTCCCGTGACTCGTATGTCCACCTGTCTCGCTTATGGTCGAGGAGCTGATGGGTGGTGTGTAGGGTGAAGACCCGACTAAACGCCGAACCCGGAATTTCATTCACCGAATTCTCGTACCAGCTCCTCCAGGCTTGTGACTGGGCGGTACTGCATCGGGAGCATGGATGTAAGGTCCAACTTGGGGGGTCGGATCAGTGGGGGAATATCGTGGCGGGCATTGACCTGATCAAGCGGCAGGGCGGGGGTGTCGAGCCAATCGATACGATCGATACGATCGACTCTGGGCACTCTGGGAAGAAGAAAGAGAAGGAAATTGCGGAGGTGGTAGAGGAGTCGGACGAGGTGTATGGATTGACCACACCGCTCTTGACCACGGAGAACGGCGACAAATTTGGAAAATCCGCAGGGAATGCGGTGTGGTTGGACGAAAGCCGGACGAGCGTTTCGGACTTCTACCAGGTACGCCTGTCACCCATTACTTCGGGGCAGTGCGTTCTGATAGGCGGGACGGGTGAATAGTTCTTCTTCCGAACGACGGATGATCGGGTCGATCAGTACCTCAAGATGTTCACGCTCGTCCCGCTCGACCGTATCGAAGAAGTCGTCAACTTCCATATGGTGCGTAGCTAATCCCCTCAATGCCTCAACACACAGGTCTGAGCTGATGAGGTGCATGCCCCCCGCAGAAACGTCGGAAAGATCGGCTAGCTCAGACGCTACTCGCAGATGAAGTGACTCGCCTGATCCACGGTCGTACGTCATCCCCTCTCCCTGTGCGTTTCATCTGCCTTCGCTCGATATTGATAGTATGTATCCGTTTAGCCGAAGCCGTCCGGCGCGCACACTCTACTCAGGACATCCTCTTCCGCACCTCCCCGCTAAAACTCACCACCGCCTCCGTACTCGACGCGTTCGACTCGGATCCTCGATTGCAACGGGTGCGGTGGGCCGAGGTTCGGGGACTACCAATCACGAAGCTGGCCGTTTTCTATGGTCTGTGCAAATCACGGGGTATGCCACTATCCTCTCAAGCGAGGATAGCCGGACTAATAAAGTGGTATGCTTTCGTGGGTAGCCGAGGCGACTCGAGCAGTGTCCATCGAGAAATGCCTTCGCGTCAATGAGCGGCTCGTCGCCGATCCACGGGACGAGATCAAGAAGAACGACTTGGTCGATGGGCATATCATCGTCCTCAAACTCGGGACACGACAGCATGTGATTCTCCACGTCGACGTGGGTTAGCTGGCAGTTCGAGTACCCAGATACCCGGCACCAATATATTTGCATTGTAGATACCTTTCCAGAACCCCAAGATACCGCCAGACTCCTCCATTCTCCCTAAGCCATCCAGCCATGCGCGCCCCACCCCTCGTACCCCGGCAGATCAAACCCATCCTGTCCCTGCACCTGCTGTCCCCCATTCTGCGGCACCCCGCCCTGTCCACTGTTTCCTCCCTCCCACCCGAAATTGAAGACCCTCGATACGAAATCATCCGGTACCTGCGTCGTCCCCACCGGTCCACCCATCCCTTGTTGAGGTTGCCCACCTGTACCCGAAGGGAAGTAATTCAACAATATCGATTCCACCGCCGGATCGAGTTGCGGAAACCCCGCTCCGGAGGCAAAGTTGGGGAAGTTCGTGGCCGAGGTGGTATCGACTGGAAAGGTGAATGGGGACGTCGAGGTAGGATTAGGTTGTGTCGGTGCGACCTGGAGCATGTTGGCCGCGTTGACCTGTTGGGCGTGCGTGGGCATGGGGTATGCATCGAATACTGGTCGATCGCGAGGTGTATCGCTGAAGATCCGCATGTCCATCCTCCCTTGATGAGGGGTCGACCCTGATGACGCGGATCCAGAGCGGACGGAGTGGACGGGAGAATCCGCTTCGAGCTGAGCTTGACGGATGAGCTTCTTGACCGCTCGTTGGAGGCCGGATTCTTCGTCGTCGTCGCCGGCGGGACTGCCCGAGGCTTTCCGTTTTCCGCGACTGGAACCAGGCTTGCGGCGTTCTTCCACTTCAGCTAATGGGAAGTCAGATGTGTAGCAGGAAGTGTATGACAATGCGCACCCAAGAGGAAGTCCATGACTTTGACGGCGCCCTTGGAGGGGTGTGAGACATCGGCAATGCGGCTGCGGGACGTGAGCGATAAACCTGGATGGAAAGCTTGTACCCACCGCATCTGGTCCAGTGCTCCCCGTACCTCGGCAATCTTCTGTTCCGTCTCGTTGGACCGCATAGTCCGCCTGGCCATTCGCTACTCCCCTATAAGCGTGACTATGCATACGTCTAGGGCTAGCTCACCAGGAGATCGATGATGACGACAAGGCCAGATACCGCGACTATACCGACGGTCAGCCTTGACACACGCATCATTAAGGAAAGAATGATACCATAGAATAAGGGGATCCTGTGCGGAATCAGCATTGATTTCGTCGATGTAACGTAGACTCACCACCACTTCTCCAAGAACGAAGCCGTCCCATCACTGTCCGACATCATCCGCAAAGTCGCCCTGGCAGCTCGTATGCACTGTTCCTTTGAGTACGAGAACCTATCCCGCCTATCAGCTACTCCTCTTGTTGACGCAATCTCCCACCCACCGCTCATCCTCATATCCCCGTGAGAGCCAGGGTCGATGCAAGCGCAGCATCCGTGAGTGGATCGCCAAAGTGAGCATGATTTTCTCATAGTACTGGACCAGACTCTTCGGATCTTGGCTAGGCGGGCCGCGAACACCAGGGTCCGGTTGGAAGAACGCGGGGAGCTCCATCATCCCTTTCCGCAGCTCGCCATCGACTAAGGCAGATCAGCCACATCCTCGGCACCGATCCATCCCGAACACTGACCGCTCAAGCTGGAAATATTGCTCGTCAGCTGAAGTAATGTCGTAGGAGGTGGACAGAGACGCACATGAAAGAGTAAGGTGGATGACTATCGTTATTCGCCTGCCAGATCTGCCGATGTGTGATTTCCGCAAATTTGAGCCGTGCAAGTTGGAATGACATCCCGGTTCGGACGTTCAGCGGTTGCGCTCGGAGTGGCTCGCCATCGATCAGGTCCTCATCCTCGATATTCGCCGGAAGAGCTGTCTTGACTGATGTCGGTCAGTATCGGTCTGGCTGTTTATGACTTACTTTGATCCGGTTGTATGCTGATCGACTATCAGCAAGACACGATCGGCTGCAGAAGGGAACTCACCTGGAGGAGAAGTTATAGCTCGGGGCGAGAGCCCAATCCAGGAATACGAGATTCCACCATATCCGTCGGCCAACCTCCCGCTGAATCAAGCTCTCCCATCGACCGGTCCACATAGGTAGAGGCTTCCCGTCAACGCTTTGTTGTTCCGCTCCAAGTCGGGAAAGGCCGAGGCCTTGAGCCATCTTAGGACGAATCAGCTCGCCACCCAACTCGCAGTAAGAGAACGCGAACCTTGATGCCTGCACCAAGCAGAGCCCAGGCAGCTTCAGATCGGTCTTTATTATTCTGTTTCACAGTCAGCTGCTTATAGCTTGCCAGAAGGTGGCGGCGCACCAAGAGAACCCCGATCAGGATCATATTCTGCAGCGCCTCCATCGTATGCGATCCGAAAAAGTCCCCTGCCCAGGACGCCTGCATCCCTCAGCGAAAACTTCACCGATCCTTCAGCGGACTCACACTGCGCGATGCACTGAACCAGAGCTCGGGAAGACTTTGAGCTTCTTCCGGTGTGAAATGCTTTGCAATCTCGCTGGAATCCATGAATTGCAAGCCGAGCTGCGACGTCGTCAATCGAGAAATACTATAGAACTGAGGGGCTTACGCTGAGGACCGTGAAGTATAGGGCTAAAAAGGGGAGCGCGATCTCGTGCACGACCATCTCCGTTGGTAAGGACCAGACGTCGTTGCATTGCCGCATGAAGGTAGGGATGTGTAGGCCTGATTTTATCAGTTGAGCGATCCTTCAGGACAGAAGCCACTCACATCGATGTAGCCAATCGACCTTTTCCAGGTACTGTTCAAGCTCATCAGCACTCTCACAACCGGACAGGCATTCGGCCTACAGCGCGAACGAGCAGCTCTCCCCTCTCCCTCGACGGCAGCACCTTTGTCAACGCCCTCAGTGCGACATCTGTCCTCTTGTAGAACAGATCGAAGATATCGGTCGGTCCGATCAGGTCGAGCAGCGCATCCACCCTCGCATCCCTCTCATCCGGCGGCATGATGCTCGGTCTCCCATCCGCTCCGGCACCACTTGGTCTCCGTATCACCTCCATCGAGCCGCCCGTCACGAGATCCGCCGTCGTCGGCGAGATCGCGACCCCGGTCCGGGTGAGGTGATAATCGTTATTTGGCGCATGCTTCGAGACAGTCGATGGTAGTCTCCCGCCGAAGTGCGGAAGCGAATGACTACCTTCCACCCTGGATCTCCCAAAAGCTAGATACTCGAGGGTCAAAGCGGCTCCCTCGGTATCATCCACCGTTTCGCTTTGGATGAGTGGAGGTGGAACAGTGGATACTGTCTCGACGTCATTCCGCGTGAGCTGGTGAGGATTCTCGAAGCCCGAGACGTCGGCGTGGGTGATTTTGAGGTAATGTTCGAGGTCGGCGGGGAGGAGGGAACCAGATTTGACGAGGGAAGATTCGAGGGCGTCAAGGCGGTGAGCGAGGAGGGCGAGGTCGGAGGTGGTGGCGCAGTTGCTCCTGTACCGGTTCCCGCGTCAGGAGAACAAATTTTGACCTGACCACACGACGTACAAGTTGGAAATTATATGCTTCTCCGCCTGAAGTCCGTCAGTCATGTTGTAGCCAGGATGATCGAGCTGGACGCACTATTCCCACTTCATGGCACCTCGCTTGATCCGACCTCAACACGCATGGTCCTACACAATCAGCTCCTGCTCACCGCCCTGATCACCAAACTCACCACAAGGAAGCCTAAAAACCCAATCCATCAGTCACGCGGACGAAGCGGTAGTTCGATGGCGGATTTAGACCTAAAGGCGGGGCAAGCTTACTTCTTATCACACTTGATCTTCCTCCTCCTACACTCCGAACAACTATTCACGACCCTCCGTCTCGTCGCATGCGGTTTCTTCTCCTTCCTCCCAAGACTATGCACCTCATCCTCATCCTCGTCATACACGCTCGCGCCATCTCCCAGATCGACGTCGGAGGATATGGATAAGCGATGGTTTGAGCCGGGTTCTTCTTTGAGTCCTTGAATGTGGGGGATTGGGGGGATGTGGTGGTTCCGAGGCGGAGGTGGGTAAGATAGGGATCCGGAGGGTCGTGAAATTGCGGGCATCGTCACCGGGTTGGATGGGGTGTCTGACATTGATGGTTTACGATGAGGAAGAGGAGATGGATGACAAAGAATCGAATGAGGAGGCACTAACCCGTTTATGCCGGTGCCCGATCACGTGGTGGAGACTCTCGGCGTCGGCCGGAATGGGCGGAGGCGGCAGATCCATTGGGCAGATCCATGTATGCAGGTGTTTCTCCTCCCAGGGCAGTGAGAAATGCAAGTACTGCATGCCAGTATAAGTGGCCTGCAACCCCATGAGATCCGGCCCTTAGTCATCCGAGACCACCCTCCAGACCCTCACTCCTCCATCATCGCCCGCACTAGCCAGCATCCCCAACCCCTTGCCATCCTCCCTCAAACACCACGCTACGGAATTCACATCGCTCACTCCATGTGCATCCCGCATGCCTGCGATCGGTGCTATCCGAGCTCGGGGTTTCTCGTCGCCATTTGAGAGTCCTTCTGCCGGCGGAGGTAACGAGATTTGCCAGATGATGATCTTACCATCCCCTCCGCCCGAAGCTAGCAGGCCGAGACCACCTTGATCGGCTGGCAGCCCACCAGGTGACCACGAGACGGAGAAGCACGATCTCGAATGTGCAGCTGTATGCAATGTCTCCACAAATTTTGAGTCCGGTTGGTTTCCCCTGTTCCCATCAGCACTATCTCTACGCGATGGATGATAGAAAGGCCTACTGGCGCGACCATATCCGGATCCCACCCAGATCACCTCCACTAGCGAGATACCTACCGCAAGGACTCCAGGCCAAACACCAGACTGTCTCATCCTCCAACAGCGGCGGGACCTCCAGCCGTCCTGCTTCCGGCTCCTTCAGGTTGGACACAAGGGATGGGGAAGGGGAATGGATGGTGAATGGGGAAACGGGAAGGTGCGGGTGGAGTTTCTGGAAGGCACACCAGTCGCCGTCGGGGTCGTCGAAAAAAAGGTGGATGTGGGAGTCGTACGATGCAGAGGCGAGGATCTGGCGTTGGCGTTGTGCGTCAGCAAAAAGTTACGCCGGATGCCATACTTGAAAGAGGTGATTATAGACTTGAGGAAACGGGGCTCACCTCCTCGTGGGGATGCCAAGCGAGACATTTCACATCCTGCGCGTGATCCATCATCACTGCTATGCACTCGAAATCCGCATCGGGCTGCACTGCACCACATCATCAGCGCAATCCTGGACATCACCCCACCGTCTCATGGTGAAAGGCCTTGGAGACCTACCCTCCCAGACCCAAACACTCTTATCCCGACTACAGCTCGCCAACAGTCCACCATCACTCGAAAACCCCACGCCTTTACACTCCGAATCATGTCCCTCGAGCGTCGTCATGCATTCCCACTCCTTCCCCTCCACTCCTCCCCCTCCTTGTCCTCCCTCTCCCATCCCATCCTCCTCCGGCCGATGAACCCCTCCGGAGCCGTCATCATCGTACTCCGCCACTTCTTCCCATACGCCGACAGTCGAATCGAAACTCGCAGTAGCCAACGTCCGTCCGCTCGGTGCCCAGGCTATACTCCGGACAGTCCGTTTATGGGAAGTCTGAATCGTGCTCGCCAAGCTGAACGAGGGTTTCGGACTATCGGAAGTCGGGAATGTGGAGGTTGAGGGAGTGGAGGAAGGGGATTGAGAGAGGATGTACGAGAAGAGACGAACGGTCTTGTCGGTCGAGCAGGAGGCGAGGAGGGAGCGGGACGGGTTGAAGGTGACGGACCAGGCGGGGTCGGAGTGGCCGGGGAGGGCGTTCTGGAGTTGGAGGAATGGCATTGCTGGGAGATGGGGAATCTGGGGGAAGAAGCTGATACGGGGAGATTTGGGTGTTCGACTTTCTGGGCCACGTGAGTTGCGATCCCGGCCGCAGTGAGGCTCCGCCACTGCACCCCGAATTCTGCGAGTAGTCTCTTGTAAATCACTGGACTCTCACCTCAAAGTGAGTGGATTCTTTGGATCCCACTCATCATTCATGGTGCATTTCGGCGAAAGGATCATATATACTCGTAACCTGCGTCTTGTCCTGCATCATGTTCGATTTCCTGATATCCTCGTGTAGCGCGACCATGAGACTGAGATACCATCAGCGAACGCAGCTCTCTGACAAGAAATCGCGAACTACTCTTTTCTTATCGTCTTCATCTTTCGCCGCAATATTCACAAGCCTCCCCTAGTCCCTCTCCGACGAACTTCACGTACTCCCTCGCAATTGCCCTCCCTCGCAATTGCCTTGTTGCATTCCCGCGGCGCCTGCAAGGAGTCGATGAATGCGATCCGCTCAATGTAGATCCGGGTGGATGTTCAGGAATCGTATGTCCAGCTGTGGGTCGTCGAGTTGGCCTCCCCAACAACGAACTGAGAACCCGCTGAATAGGATGGAGAGCTGCATATACAATGGATCCTTCTGCCTGTGGGCCCGTTACACAAAACAACGAGATTCGACGTGACGTAACGTACTCTGCAACGCTATCGGCTGGATTTAGGATAGAGTGGCGGACTTTCGGGCCAGCAGCGGCTCAATACATACAGCATGTCCCTGACCTGGAAAGCTGTCCTGCATGGGTCTCTCTCGGCTTGACAGCCAGGCTACAGAACGGTGGGAATCGGAAGTACAGGTGGCGAAATCGCACGGCGAGGCTGACGAAACTCGTTTGGTTCAAGGTGTCGTGACTGATTCCATTCGCGAGAATATTCTCCGACGATGAGGTATTTCGAGGTCCGGAAAGATGGCATGAGACACGACCATGTCGAGGCCGAGACGTGTCTGTGTCGCATCATGGATAATGTCAAATACCGTCTTTTCGTGGATCGTCAAGTGACGGACCTTGGAGAGGGAGCTTATCCTTCCTTGTCTTCAGTCCCTGATGATTAACCCCAACCTCAACGAGAACTCCTTCTTCAGCGTTCTTAGCATCCATCGTCACATCCTTGTAGATGGAGCCGTTGAGCTCGTCATATAGTGCTTGTGAGCATCGCATGAGTTTCGCTGTCGTCGGTTTGTTTGTGCACTTGCTGTGGTCGATAATGGCTTTCCTGTATCTCGGAGGGAGTACGAGAGAATATCTGGCTTGGGATGACCGTCCAGTCATTGTGAGGGCTGCGAAATTGAGGACGGGAAAGTGCGGTCTCGTTCGAATAAAATGTCTTAAAGATGATTCTTGAGCGATTTCATGGGGCGGATATTGGCGAGAAGTAGCGCTTCCTCGAGCTTGTGGTCGTAGCGGTGTGATCTGGTATTTCTTGCAATACTCCTCGAACGTTTCGCCCATCCATCTCCGTACCTTTATACACCATACCGCCCACCTCGTCATGCAATTCGGTACTGCATTGCATTGTTGTGACGAGGGTTTGCGGTCGGACTGGTCATAAAGGTGGAAGTCTTGCTTGGCTAGATACTCGAGGAGGATACCGAATACTAAGGTATTGCCGCCTGGGTCATGGAATAGGGTAAGGATTCGGATTGAGCGGTGGCCGTGGTACGATCAGATAGCTCAGATATATGACAGCTGTCACAGATCGTCTATCGGAGGATGAGTGAAAAGAATGGCAATGGCTCGAAGTACGGATGAGTAGTTGATGTCGGTTTTGATGCGAAGAAGCTCGTTAATGAATACGTGTGATCGCGGTTAGCCCGGCAGCCGGTCGGGAATGGCCAGCGCTCATTGGTGAATTCCGGGTGAGCTCGACAATTGGTACGCAGTTAGCCCAGATCTTACCGGCCAGACCTGTACCTCAGGAAGATTCGGTAATGTCAGTCAGTCCGACTCCTGATCATGTATCAAAAGTAGAGGATTAGGGGATCACATCGAATTACAGCTCAGACGATCGCCACCGTCCCGATTCTCACTTCTGCTCATCTTCCAGTACAGCTAGGCTCTTGATCAATCTCCAGTCACTAGCGAAGTAGAAACGGATGCTCAGATCACGTACCGTCTCGCAGTCGCTTCTTGCCATAACTCTCACACCCCTCCACTCGACCCTCACCGAGAAGACTCACGCGTTCCCTCGCGAATTCTTTTCCGGCTTCCTGCAAGGAGCTGGAGTCGACGATGGAGTCCAGGCTGTCGAGGAGGTGTGCGGGGACATTGTGAATATGAAGATTGAGATCGCCGGCGTCTATTTATTCCTTCCGGTGATGGAGGTGGTTGACGAGGTCGCTACTAATTTCCCGCTTCAGCCGATCGTTGGTTCAGAATCATGCCATCGATTTGTGCGTGAGTCAGACACATACAGCGACTGATTGCTTTGAAGACAGGGAAGATGTTGAGGACGACTGATCTCAACGGTGAATATCTGATGTGCTTGACATAGTGGAATGTAATGCTGATCAGCTGGAGTTGAGTCGGCTTCCAGGTCATTTGGAGTATGACGTTCCAAATGTATCTGTCGAACTTGTCGGTATCTCTCAGATTGACTGAAAGCGCCCTGAGCTGGAAGCAGATATGCCGGGACGCCAAGGCCCGATTGACCTGGTATGCCCGTGCCGCCAGGCGGCTATCCAAACCTTGAAGGAAGACTGCCTCGCCTGGGACAAGGTGCTCGATATTCGGAAACAGAGGTTCGGGATTTGGATGAGCGGGTAGAAGCCAGGCGGGCTGAGCTGATGGTGGCGAATTCCCCTCGATCATGTATGGTCAGGCGGCGTATCTTGGCAAGGGAGAGTAGCTTCTTCGCTGTGGAGGTCGTACCGCCGTCGACCGGAAGACCTTGTAACATATGCTGGGCAAGCCAACCGTCCATCCAGACAATCTCGTGAGAAATGCCATTCAGCGCGTCATGTAGCCATTTGTCGCACCTCATGAATTTCGTGATCATCTCGTGGTCGGACGTCTCGAGATATTGAAACTACGATCTGGTCAGGTGTTCGAGGAGGATGTTAAGAACCATGCTCTTGCCGCCAGGGGTGATCTGCAGCGGACGGGTTGGCAATGAGGCGGTTCGAGTGAAGGAACGGAACATATTGATTGTGGGGGACACCGAATAAGCAATTTGAAGCTGTATGGGCATGAGTGTGAAAAGAGAACGGTGAAGCAAAGAAGGATAATTGGGGATTGATGTGAAGCGCTCGGACCTCGTCCTTTGACACGTGTCATTTCTGTTGAATGGCTACCGTACAGAGGCTTTGCCACCACTCTGGAAATGCTTGGCTGGGTCTTGTTGTATCGTACCGGGGAGCTTCAAAAATTCGGTAAAAGCAACCTAGGTCGTCGTGCCCTCATCCCATGAACACCGACATGGTGTCCCGGCAGCGAGATTGAGAGGGTATTTCCTTCTGACCACTATAATATTTCAGACCATCATCTCTCACCTTCGACCTTTTGTCCTGCGCAAGTCCGAAACAGCTACAACACTGGAAGCAAGTACCTCAGTATGAGATGTTCTTTAGAATCTCACGCCACAAGACTCACAAGGCTGCCCAAGCTCCCGCTTAGTAATGTGCCCTTGCTCCTTCGTAGCTGCTTTACCAAAATCGGACAGATCCCGTAGACTGATCTGATCAATATAGTTCTTGAGGAAAGCCCGCGAATCCCATTTGGTGTGGATGAGTTTGAGGTCGTTACGACTGCCACCAGCCGGCCTTGTCTCGTTGCTCGATAAGGGTGCTAAAGAGCTCAATGACGTGGGGCATCACTTGTTCCAATTGAATAATGACTTTACAGTATCGCGTGTCGAGGAGGCAGTATTCACTGACATTATTGAGGCATATTGAACGCTGAGAGTGATATGCATCTGCGATCTGAGGAGCAGACCCCGCCATAGAGGGAGCGGAAGTGGAGGAGGGATGTTACAAGCGTCGAGAGCTTTTGCGAAGGATTTCAGCGCCAAGAGGGGAATGATGGCTGTTCTGATGGGGAAGCCCGCGATTGATCTTTCCTGTACTTTGCGTAGACAGTCACTCAACTAGCCGTGTGAGTGGTTCATATACCTATATGCCCCTCTGATTCCAGTACGTGGCGGGTCTGATAATACAGCTGATATACCAAGGCAGCCTGTAGAATTCACCCCTCATCTGAGATGACGAACCTGTATAGGATGATTTCGCTACATCCGCCACGGTGCATACATGACTTGCCAGATTCCTTCGACTTTCGGATGATATGATGCTCTCTTTCCCCTGGAGTATTGCACTCGACAAGTGGTTACGGAACAGCGGCATGAAGTCAGATGATACTCACCTACTTTCATTTCTTCCCACAGCAGACGCATGGCTCGCCCTCACCGGTCGAAAATAACTGCACAATCATCGCTGCCGCCCTTCTCGCTCCCTGCTCGGGTTCCATGTCCTCCAGTCTGTCGATCAAATGAGTGACATCGATGGGGTGGTCGACGTTGACAGAAAGGGACTCGAGGGTGGAAGGTGTGTTGCACGTGGACGGTGTCGAGGGTGAGACTCCCATGTCTGGTGATAAGGACATTGGACGAAGATGATGCTCTCTAAGGCAGACGTCCCGGCTGCCACCAGATTCTATACCCAAACCGGAATTTACTCCAGGTTTGACGCCATTTCACGGTTCCCGTCGTGAACCAACACGACCGACATACCCAACATGCATTGTGGCACGGCCACATGCATGGTTTGCCTCTGGAGAAAGGAATCAGTCTCGTACCCGTTCTATTTACGAACCGCTTGCAAGGTATATAAGTCCATACAAAGTGGAGACAGAGCGCCCAGCTCTGGATCAAAAGTCAACCGCGGTTCTTGATACCACACCTCTCGTCCTAGTCTTAAGTCCACCTCATTGGGTCACAGCCCCAATACATCTAGTGACAAGTCAGAGACACTCCGTGTTCCCCTCATCAAGGATGTTTTCAAAAGTGGGATGACCTGAATATCTTGCGGTGAGAGTCTTGGCATGTTCTCTGATGATTGTGGCCCATGTCCCTCGCCATGGCTATTCAAACAATAATCAGTCCAGCTCTGATCAGCATGATGAGATGAACATATCACAATCTCCAGATATCTCTTCTGGATAGCTTTTGCAGTATCCACGAGACCAGCCCCTGGAACAACTTTGAGGACCAAAAGGATGCGGTCAGAAACCTGTCGATCTGTCCCTAGATAGCGTATGGTCTTCCCTTCCTCAAGGGCAAGTAGTTCAGACTTCAGGCGGAACTCACGTTGTGCAGAAACGTCAGCTCCAATCTCTTGCTGTATCAAAGAGGTCATGAACAAGTGCGACTGCACGTCTGCCTCAGATGGCATTGGTGGAGACAAACAAGTGGGAATCTCAACTTTTAGGATTGGCTGATTGCCAAATAGAAGCCATGGGAGATTTGATCGGAGAGCCGACTCCACTTTACAAAGAACTCCTGGGCACTGTTTTCCTTGATTCTTGATTTGCGTGTCGTAATATCATTGGTGGAGCTGTGAATTGAATTAGCTTGGGAATTCGTGCTGTAAACCACCTTAGGATGAGAGGAATGTTTGGACGTCTTGACAGCTTCTGCAAGTTTGCGCGATTTTGCGGAGATTCGAGAGACCTTTCTCCTACGTCCAGATAGATTGGACTGACGCGTTACGCCGGGAGAGTCGTAAGCTGCTCTCAGAGTAGCATTGCGGATGCTATCAGGTACCCGCACGGGATGGAGCAGAACGGATGACGCGTTGTACAGAGTTGCATGACTGCGGCTAGATCAGTCGAGTTCATGCATCGCTTTTTCACCCACTTGTAAATGACGGACCAGTTGAATTGACGTAGATCATCGCCAGATACCAGCCTTGCGAATCCTTCTGTCTGTTACCGCCAATGGGATGAATACATGTCTTTGAATTCTGGACGGAGCAGTTTTGCAGCTTCCGCCAGGCTCATCTTTGGTTGCGTTATAGCCATGTCTGTCATCTCAGTTACCACGTCAGTCATTTCGATACTTTTGGAAGCTGAGGTGATGTGCTGTCAGTCCAAAGAAAAGATGGAGGTAGGTATGATCAGTCGGGAAAGAAGTATTGGTGTGATCCTTTGGGTCGAAAGGATGGGCCTCCGACAGGATTCGATCGTCAATCCTTTCATGCTGTTGCCAATTGGCCGACTTGCGTTTCACCGAGAACACCGAAAGGAAAGCCTACCCTGATGCCCATACCGGCGTTTGACCCCTACCCGCCACGCTTGAATCCATGTTCGAATGGCAATCTCCTTCGACGAAGCATTCGGTCATCCTAGATCGATCAGCCAGATCTTGGGACTCCAGCTTCGGCCTCGGGCAGGCCTGGGGATCGGAGCCGTGACTGAGTGAGGCAGATCAGGGGAAAAGGAATGGGACATCGACTTTTACTTTTGGCTCGCATCGGTGGTGGATTAAATTCAACAGCTTAGCAATAAAAGCACCGAATGAGTGACGCTTCCGCTTGACTCGGTCGTGGAACTGCTTGGCGATTGCTGTTATAGCCTTGTTAAGACATCAGCCGCATCAATATTCACTCCCACCCAACCTCTAGCCGTCAGCCTTCCCCGTTGCTTTAAATTTCATTCATTCATTTAATGATATCGTCTCATAAAGCTGAATACGAACGCGCCCAGATCTTCTCCAAAGTTGTATCATGATAAAATCGTTGCTATGCCAAAGAGGAATGTGGAACTAGTAGAAACCGGTGGGTTGAGACATAATCCCGCCATTGGGTATGCCGTTGGGGATGTAGGGTGCTCCTCCACCTCTGCATCCCGTCAGCAGGACTTCTCCTTATGTGAAGAGTGACTTACGTCGGTCCACCAATCATGAGTCGCCCACCAAGGCCTGATCCCATGAGCCCGGAATCTCCATCTGGCTCGTCCTTCTTCGCCTTCTCCCGTAACTCCTTCAGCTCTTTGTCCATCGCCGACACCTGACGGAGTTCAATACGTCGTCGTCTAAGCCATTTGACAACATACCTTCGTGACCTGATCTCGCTGATGTTGGAGGACGTAAGGCTTCGAGTAGTCTCCCAGCCCGAATCTCCATGACTATAAAGTCAGCGGTATTCCACCTGGTGACTCACCATCTCCTCCACAAAGTCCGCTCGTACCAGCTCGAAACACACGTAGAGGATCGCCGCGAATGCGTCCTTGTTTCCTATCGAGACAAAGTACCCAGCTAGCTCCTCCGCCACAGAGATGTCTTTCGACGACGCGGCTGTTTCGAGAGCGTCTCGCCATAATCGGTCGGCTTTAGAAAGGGCAAGCGACTCGTCGTACATGTTGTTCAACTGTCGCCATCAGCATTACGTTGTAATTCTGAAGGGACCGACTTACCCGGTACAGCAGAGAAGCAATCCGCCGGAACTCCAGCAATTCGTGGTTCTCCAACCGCTTCGCGAGCTTGATAGCATCATACTGATCGAACGTCTCGAGACTGCTTCGAAGGGTGACGTGGTCCTCCTCCTCGATGAGCAGGTCGTTGTAGGCCTCATTGACGACTGTGATGTTGAGACGTTGAGTGGCGGTGAGGTAGGGTTTGGCGAGTGGTAGGTGATCCTCGTTTTGGAGAATCTTGACCACCCGGGCGTGGTCGAGTCGAGGGGTAAGAGCGGCGAGAAGGTCTGGAAGCAGGTTGGGCTGGCGAATATACGTATCAGTGGAGACCGAATTGAGACATTTGCCCTTACTTGACGTTGGAGGTAGAAGGACACAGCTCGGTACGCAATCTCCATGTTCGCAACCTTGACGCAGACCTTCTTGAACTGGTCGTGATCCCAACCGCTCAGTCGTTCCATCATCGCCAAGGCTGCATTGTCCGGCTCGTCTAATAGGACCAGTCAGGTTGCAATCGCCAGTCAGTGCAGTGTGGGTCACGTACCGTAGACGATGTAGAGGAAGACAAGCTCAGGCCACAGATGTGCTTGTTCAGCGCCCTTGATCACCTTGGGCTGCAAAGGATGAGCACAACATTCCCAGGGGGGCAAGGTCGAGGCTCACAATGTTGATTCGCTGCCAGAACAGCTTAAGGTGCTCCATGACTGACATTCATCAATCTCTGATTCAATCTGAGGACGAGAACAACTCACGCTTCTCCGGTCGGTACTTCGCATATAGCACGCTGAGCTCCGTGAACATGCCCTGCACCCCATCAGCTCATCCTGAACCCCATCTCTCCAATCGCCCTCACCATGTGTGCCCTTTCCAGACCCAGTCCGCCCTCCACAAGGCTGATGATCTCGTCGAGGTAACCATTTCTCTCGTATAGTGACAGCAATGCAGGTAGTTCCTCCGCGTGGACCTACTACTTCAGCAAGGTCAACGTAATAGAGACCCACGATGAGGTTCAAACCACACATCTGCGCCAATCGGAACTCCTTCTTGTCCACACACGCCGCGTTGACCTGCTTCCACACCCTGCGCACCGTCAGTACAGTCACGGCGATTCAGACGTGACCTACTGAGTGTTACCAGCCTTCCGAGCGGCATCGACTGCTGCCTGATTTTCTCCAAGGTAGATGAGTGTAGTGGCCAACCTCGCCCAGTTCGATATAGACGAGAAGAGCAGCTTCGATGCCTGGTACAGCTCGTCGTCGAAGCACTTCTCTCCGACCTGGAGGATGTCCGCCACATTGGTCATGCTGAGGAACTCCTCCATGTCGTGCAATCGGTCCGTCTTCGCATACGCGTACGCAAGCTCGGTATCGATCTTCGGCTCACGAGCGGTCTTGCGCGCCATCTGGAGGTATCGAACCAAGTCATCGTGCTTCCCCGCGCGATTGGCAATCTCGATGACTTCGGCGAAGTTTGTCGGGTCCTCAGCTCTGATGTAGGAGTCGATACCATCTTTGACTCGAAGACCATCGAGCTGGGCTTTACCTAGCCGGCTCCACACAGCTGGCTGGTTGATCTTGTTGGCATACGCGAAGCCCCGGTCGATCGACACCATGTGCTCAACCAACACATTCATCGCCTCCGCGTGCATATCGTGCTTCTGGTAGATCGTGAATGCCTCTTCGTAGAGCCCGGCTTCTGTCGCAACCTTGGCGATAGCCTCGACATCGTAGCCAGAAAGCTTGTTGATGTATCCCATGACCTTGCCCTTGTCGTTTTTGATCGCGGTAAGGAACATGAGCGATTGAAGACTGCGATTGTCGCTGAAGGGAGACCGCTCGATGATGATCTTCTCCAAGACTTCGAGAAGGGGACCGTGGAGTTCCATATGCATGAAGGCCTTGACGGTCACAGACACATCGTCCGGGTCGGTACATTCGGGAACGGCAGTCGCGATGACCTGGTCGATAAGAGCTCGGCGGTGAATAGACTCCGGGTTGAGCACCTGTGTCCACAAGTCGATCTCGCGACGCCGGACAAGGTATCGTGCTTGGTGCTTGTACATTTGGTTCTCGTTGGTGATATGAATGAGCTCCTCATCGCAGAAGCCCTTGGCGTAGGCGATGTACGCGAGGTACGGGTCACGCTTCTCGCAATATTTGCCGACGATGGCCGGGTCGTACAGGTTGTTCTCTTTGAGGAATGCCTCTGGGTTGTTATTCGAGTCGATCGAAATCTTCGCGATGGCGTTGTATACCGCATGGTCCGTTGAGCCCTGCTCGACCTGGTTGTTGAGCCAAGGCAGAATGAGCTTGAGTCGATTCCGCTTCTCCACCTCGTCGACAAGCTCCTCGATTGGAAAGTTACCGGCGACCGACATGAGGAGGTTCTTGACCGTGGCTTCCTCGCAGTCGACATCGAGCAGACCGCCAATCACCTGCGGGGTACGGGCCGCATTGACGCGCTGTACGTAGATCTCGATAAAGTTGGTGAGAGCGTTCTGGTAGAGGTAGAGGACGAGATCGTGGACGAAGTCGAACCGGTCGCAGACGATGATCAGGGGGAGCTGATCGGAAAGTCGAGCTTCCTTGAGGAAGTTCTTGACCTTCTCTGGGTTATAGAAGTTACTTTCTCGGCAAATGCGCTCGACCTCGCGGATCTGGCCGGTCCGGGTCGCCGCTTGGATGTACTTGAAGTGAACTTCGGGATCTTCGCTGAGGTTGACAACGGAGCCGAGGTAGTAGTACAGACCTGAAGTCAGCGGAGTCGAAGCAGAACTACTCACCGTCGGAGCTCTTGAACTGCTCGAATAGCTCGATGAGCTTGACCGGCCCAAGGAGGTCGGAGTACTTTGTAGCGATCTGCACAACGACCGGCAGATTCTGGCGCATATTGGACCGCAGCATCTCCTGCATGCAAGCGAAGGATTGCTCGACTGTCAGGCGGCCAAAGTAGCCCACGAGCCACTGATCGTCAGCGCGTTTCTCACTTGGTAGACTCACCTCTGTGTTGTAGAGGTTCGTGTGGACGACACATCGCTTGATGTCGTTGATGTCCTCGTAATGTTCGAGCGCCTAATATTCAGCTCCACCCAGACTCGGTGACTCACCCTCTGCATTAAGCCCGCCTTCTCGCAGAGGTTGGCGATCCTTGGCCGGTCGTAATGCGAGAACATATCGTTGCCAAGGATAGCATCGGCTACCTGAGGCGCGTTGACCAGGTTCATCTCAAGCAATCTCGTTTGCTGCGGTCCTTGCTCAGGCTTATTATCCTTGAGCGCGTCGAGGAGGAACGAAGTGGCCTGTTGTATCATATTTTGAGACATGAAGATGTCGACCACACGTTCCAGGTCCACCATTGGCCCATTCTCATCATTGACAAGCTGGGTGGCGAACTCAGCACCCTTGTCGGGATTGATTCGAACGAGGTGCTGGAGGAGCTGAGGGTAGTCAGGTGTGTAGCCGACCTTCTTCGAGTACAGGACGATCTTGTCGAACTGCCCGAGCTCGGCGAAACATGCAACGACTTTGTTGGGGACGTTTGCACGAAGGTAGACGGAGAGGGCGAGATTCATATCGGTCATTCGGCATAGGTCTCCGAGCTCCTCGCTACATTCGAGCTGAAAGCTGTCAGTCCATCTGGGTGATATGCGATTTGTCCCACCTTGTTCTCCTTCAACCACTTCTCTAACAACTGCTTCTTCCCTTGCTGAATAACGGGTCGCGCCAGCTCCAAAGACTCGTACTTATTGAGCTCTCCCTTCTCAAGGAGGATCCCGAAGTATTGGAGAATCGGCGAGAGGGTGCCGGGAACGTTGGGCAGCTTCTTGAAAGTTTCAATCGTCTGCTGTGTCCGCAAAAGACCGCGAGGGGAGTTTGCCGCGATCTTTGCCGCTTCGTTGTACTGCCCATTCTGCATGTACACCTGGTACTGCTGCTGGATTATGTGATCCGCACCCGGCAGGCCAGCACGAGTTGCCATCTTGATCGCGAGTTCCGGGTTATTGAGAGATTCTGCGTTGATCAGCGCTCAAGCTCTTACACCGAAGTGGCAGAACTCACGCTGAATGTACGGCACGATCGTATCCTCATCCACGCTCACACTCAGCACCTGACCCTTCCGGTTCACCCCAATGATACCGCTCAACAGCTCGTACTCGGCCGTCGTGAAGATCGTCTCTCCTGAGATACGATTCATGTAGATGCAAGCACCCGTTTCCAGCTCGTACAGGTGAATGAAGCCGAACTTGGTGACGAGGTAGACGATGCCGTGCTTCTGTGACACCTGCATGGCGACGGGGAAGTCGTTGGTGGCTTCAGGAGGGAAGAAGACATCGACGGCTTTCTTCTGGAATGGGGGATTGGGAGCTTGGTGACCGATCTCGACGATATGGAGCTGCGATCATCAGCGCCGTCCAGTAGAGGGGACTCACCTTCGCCCCGACAGCGGTCCTGACCGCGAAGCTAAACAGCTTGCTCGGCTGAGCCGCACCATCCTGCTTGACACTCGCAAATGTCGCCGCGTGTCCTTCTATAGGCTGCGATACTCCCCGCTCCACCGAGTACAGCTGCATCGACCCCTTAATCTTGAAGGCGGTCTGACCGGGCTGACCGGCAGCGGGGTTGGAGGAGATGCCGACTAGCACGAGCCATGTTTGATCCGGTGAGACGCGGTAGTTGATGATCTGGTTTCCGGCGAGAGTTGCGTGCCGGTCGAACACCTGATGGGACCGCTAGTAAGCACCAGCCGTCAATGGTAGATAGCTTCAACCCACCTTCGACGGCGCTGCCTGCCCCTCCATCACCTTCCAATGGAATACCTCCCTCTCCGTCACCAGCCCCAACATGCTATCCGAGACCCACGTCCAGAAGGTAACATCCTCATTCATCAGATGTGACCCGAGCTTGGTCTTGGTTCCAAGGTTGAAGATCTGAAGTTGTCGTCCAGCTGAGAAGTGCATCATGGTCAGCTCCTCGTATCAACAACGACAGCTGAGAAAGCTGCAGAGGAGGAAGGGAGGCTGACATTTCAACGCTATGATCTTCTCTTTCGGATGCATGATCGCCGAGTCGGCCGTGACTTCATCAGATCAGCTTTGATGCCCCGATTCAATAGAAGGTACACACTTGGCCGCCGGATCACATTATTCGCATCCGCCAGATCCACAATCACCACCTGATTCGTGCCGTTCACATTTTCGCGCCTAAGCGATCGTCAGCTGAGCTCGCACAAACCCCCGAGAAGATGGCGGGCGATGGGAAGGCGAGGGGAGAGAGAAGGGTGGAGAGAGGAACTCACACGCAGATGAAGTGGTCGGACTCGAAGGTGAGCGATTGGAAGGATATGGAAGCGGGTTGGATTCCGAGCGCTGTGAGCTGTGTGCGGTCAAGTTATGGAGGTTGAGAAGTAGGTTCAGCAGGACGCATTTGTTGGACGAGAGGAAGTGGTCGGCCGAAAGATCGGGGCAGGACGAGTGCCGGGCAATGATGGAAAGCAAAGTAGGGGGAGCAGAAGAGGTGTAGTGTACACAGGAAAGGCGAGCCAGAAGCATGTTATGGCAAGAAGAAGAAGCGAGGAAGTAGGATCAGTACCGCCTACTCTCAACGAATATGAGGAGCCCACCTGGAGGTGCTCGGTGAACTATGCGGTCGGACGTCCTTCATCAGCGCCCAACACGCCTTGAGTGACGAAATACGTACGACGATAGGCTTGTCCGCCATCTTGCCTGCTCCCTCTACTCTACTCCCTTCACCGAGGTCTTTAGGAATACGTAGGACGCGGTTGCTTTCTCGTCTGCCTACTCGTATTATCGCACTTTACTGCTGTCGTCTCGTCAAGTCGTAACGTCCACGGTCGAGGATAGCGCTGGTACTAGGTAGCGAAGTGGAGGAAACAGGAAGGAGGGAAATAGTGAGGAAGTTGAAGAGGATGAGCTATGCCATGCTAAGGTGACGTACGGTCTCGGTGATATCCACCCGATACACTCGGAATTTCTGGCTCCTTGGGGGTTGTGGCGGATCAGCGGGTGGAGGTGGTCCACCCTTGTCTCCCATTTTTGGCCGCAGAAAGGGAGAGGCATGCAACTTGTCAGGAGTGGGTGTTCAAAGGAGAAAGCATACTATCATGCAGCAATTGAACCCCTCTATGAGTCTCTACGTTTCTCCGAGCTCCGTGACTGAGAACGTCGACCGTACCATCAAACAGACGAGTCGACACCACCATCATGCATGTGACCCCCTTAAGATAGGTGCACCCGCTGATCGAGCGCAGGACCGAGCCGTACGACCCCTACGCAGAGACACACCTCTTCCACCCCTCCCTCTCGGCCGCTCCTCCAGCCCGCCTCGACGCGCGAGATGGTATGTTCCCGGGCCCCCTTCCCTTGCTTCCCCAACCTTTACGTCCTCCTCTTCTTCTCCGTGGTCGGCGCTGATGAGACATCAGAACTCCTCAGCCCCAAATCTCAAGCTCCCACCCAGATCAACCCAGATGCCAATCAGAAACCGAACCCAAAGACAGCCGAAGTCCAGAAAGAGATCGACGCAGTCACAAACGCGATGCACCAGAACCTCGAAGCGATCGCGGAGCGTGGGGAACGGATGAATAATCTGCAGGACAAGTCGGGTGCGTCCTCCTCTGTCCACCTTCTCTACTCCAATCTCCCCCTCTGGCGTAACATCGAGTGGGAGGTCGGGATGGAAGAAATGGCTGATGAGTCCAGATAACCTCATGGTGCATTCCCAGAACTTCAGGACGCAAGCTGCGAAAGTTCGCCGGCAGATGTGGTGGAAGAACACCAAGGTCCGTCCTTCCTTCCTTCCTTCCTCCACCCTCCATCGCCTAACCACCATCCTCCCCCCTCCTCCCCCCACCTCGCTTTGGCCAGCCGAGTGTTTTTGGCTGACGTTGTGGGGTGGTCCGCAGTGGACGATCTTAGTCGGTATCCTCCTCGCGCTGATCATAGCGGGTATCGTCTCGGGGGCGATCAAATCTTCGAGAGACCATAATTCGGGGACAAACGCTTCGGGAACCGAGGAGCCTGGAGTGGGAGAGAAGGTTAGTTAAGGAGGTATATAGATAAGGAAGGGGTATTATGATGTATGGTATACCCTCATTCCGTGGATAGACGGAGGACGGCTACGCTCTCCACATGTGCAGTCTACGCTCTCATCAGCTGACTCTACCATGTGAGCCTGTGGACCCACCTGAGGGAAGAGATCGAATCCCCGTAAACTCTCCAGCTCGTACTTCCAACCTCCGTCTCCTCTTCTCTGGCTCTCGCTCACTAGCCAGCCGATATCCCTAGCTTGGGTGTGGACGTTACAGCTAACGTACACCACCGTGATCGGGCGGAAGGCGAGTAGTTGTTCCAAGAACGGCTCATCACACCCTTTCCTCGGCGGCTGATTCCATCAGCATAAATTCGCGGATCGACGCATACACTCACATCGACGACCACACAGCTCTGCTCCCCGCCAAAACCCGCCTCCGGCAGACCCGCAAAGATATCCTCCGCCTTGCCACACAACCACCTCGTCTTGCCCGTCAGCCCATTCATCTCCGCATTCCTCTCCGCCGCCTTGATCGAGTCCGAGCTAATCTCTACGCCCGCGACCTTCTCAAACTCCCTTGACAACGTAATCCCAAAAAGCCCCGAGCCACAGTACGTATCCACCAGTCGCGTAGGCCGTTGTGATATCGAGTCTGGCGGAAAGATGGCGGAGCGAACATATTCGGTGAGGGGGACGAGGATGGAGTTGTTGTTCTGGAAGAAGGAACCAGCGGCGAAGGAGAAGAGGTTATCACCGACACGCTCGTATATCGGTTCGCGGTGATTGGTGATGGCGATGTGCTGGTCGTCGGGGGGGATGGCAGTGCTTGCGGAGAAGGGTAAAGAGGGTCCTGGAAGCGAGTCGCGCAAGAGGAGGGTGGCTCCACGCTGGAATGACATGATGGTCCTGAGCCGGTTCTTCAGCTTCGTTCTTTATCCCACTTGCTACTCGCAGGGAGCTGAAGAGGCGAAGGCAGGAGACGCACGATTGCACTCGAGCGCGTTCTTCGATGAGCTTGGCATTCAGCACAGGCGTCGCTATCGGGCACTCCTGCGACTCCGTCAGCGGATCTCAACCCCCAAGAAGCTCTGGAGCTGTCGGCTGACCAGATATCCAACTGACCTCAATATCCATAACCCCCGGCCGACCCTTCCGCTCAAACCCGATCCTTGTCTCCCACTTTCGTCGTCCCTCCCCATCCTCCCCAACTTCCTCATTCACCGCGTCCTCCTCATTCCCCGCTCCATTCACAGTCGTCCTGATCGCAGCTCGCCTCGCCCATTTCGGCGGCGCGTCGAAATGCGGTGTGATCTTCGTCCTGTAACCCCACTGTTTCGGACTCCCGATCGTCTCCCTCACTTCGGGTACCATCTCTTCACCCAACCCCGAGAAGCGCTGATAAGCGAGCTCGACGGTCCGCTGCTTGTGTCTCAGCTGAAGGTCATACGGTATGGGCTGGAGTTGACAGCCACCGCTACTTCGCATCAGCTATGGAGCAAAAGTATGAGCGGTGACCTGCCATTCGCCAAAGTACTTGCATCCTTGAGAGGGATGTGTCCGCCGATCCCCCTCCCCGCCTCGGTAAGTCTCGTCGTACTCGAGTATCTCGACCAAGTCCGCCAAGCTGTGCAATCGATCGTGCTTGTATATCCTGACTCTCGCCAGGTCACCGGGATGAGCGAAAGGTGTGACTATCGCCCATTTCTGATCATTGTCCTGCTGGTAGAGCGAGAGCGACTCCCCTAACCTGTCAGCTAGACCCTCAAACAGTACTCCACTCACCGGAAACAGTGAATCTCCCAACCCGAAGAACTACCTCTTCCCTCATGACCAGTCCAGCCGGAGCATCCCACTCGTCCCCCTTCTCCAGTCTCTCCCTCACGTACTCAGGCGACAAGAAGTTCCGGACATCATTCCATACCACGTCGGCGGGGCTGAAAGGCTCGGGAAGGGAGTGCTTCTGTTTCCGCTTCTTCTTTTGGGGGACGAAGAGGGATTTGACAGGTGCGTCGAGCGGGGAGGGGGTGGGTCGTTTGGAAGGAGGTTGGCGGGGTGGGGAGGAAGGCCCGGGGATGGTGAACATGATGAGGTGGCTGGAGAGCAGCCTAGAGAGCTCGAATGGGACAGACCGATGGTTGATAAGACGTCTTAATGTGCTCGGCAGGATATGCATGGGCCTCAGCTTGAAAAGTGACCATGGACGGGACTCGCTCTGGGTTCGCTTGTACAAGGGGGGAATCAATAGTGAACGACTTAAGCCGCGGTAATTGGGAAACCAACTTGATCGTTTCCTCGACTTCTGTTCAATCGAGCAGGGCAGAACTATTCTTACTTATCGTTGGCAACATGTCCGGCGAAGCTTCCTCCTCCACCGTCGTCGCCCCCGCAGGCATGGACACCGGGAAATATGACGCCCTGAAAGCTTATCGCTCCGTAAGTCCACCAAGACCCACAGAGTACCCTGCACTGACTGAATCTTATACAGAAAGTGAAGGAGCACCATAACTTGGGCGAGAACCTCAAAAACGGCGCGCTATCTCCCTTTCATCGGCGCTCATCGCTAATGAGTTGGCCGATCAGTGCGAATGAACATCCGAACGTTGAGCGGGGATTTCGACAAGACGGAGGACGACATGAAAGCGCTGCAATCGGTTGGGCAGATCATCGGGGAGATCCTGAAACAGCTGGACGACGAGCGGTGTACGTCGTCTGGACAAGCTCTCTATAGCTGAAGAAGCTGATCGAGAGGTTTCCTCTCGCGACCAGTCATCGTGAAAGCCTCCTCAGGACCGCGATATGTCGTTTCCTACCGCCCTACCCTTCCCGTCGCAAAGGTCTGTGGCCATCTATCAAGCTGGAATTAGCTGATAGGGAACCGATCAGTTGAAGGCGGGTGTACGAGTCTCGCTCGATATGACCACCCTCACGATCATGCGTATCCTCCCGCGCGAAGTCGATCCGATGGTACGTTCTGTCCGATTCCTTGTCTATCGACTAAGCTAATCGGATACATCAGGTGTACAGCATGTCGCTGGAGGATCCGGGATCGGTATCGTTTGCTGGAATCGGTGGGCTGGGCGAGCAGGTCCGGGAGTTGAGGGAGGTAATCGAGTTGCCTCTGATGAACCCGGAGCTGTTCGAGGTGGGTCCGCACCATGCTCGGCAAGAAGAAGGGTTGACGGTGAGCAGAGGGTTGGGATCAAAGCACCGAAGGGAGTATTGCTGTACGGGCCGCCAGGAACCGGTACGTCTCGCTCTCACCCGCCTTGCATAGCCTGATCAGAATATAGGCAAGACACTGCTAGCGCGAGCTGTCGCGGCGACACTCAATACCAACTTCCTCACAGTCGTCTCCTCTGCTGTACGTCTCAAGTAGTAGCGGATGTTGGATCCTGAGCTTACGTTGCGTCTAGATTGTCGACAAGTATATCGGCGAATCCGCTCGACTCGTTCGCGAGATGTTCGCGTACGCGAAAGAGCACGAGCCCTGTATTATCTTCATGGACGAGATCGATGCTATCGGCGGGAGGCGGTTCTCGGAAGGGACCAGTGCGGATCGGGAGATCCAGCGGACTCTCATGGAGGTAGGCTTTGCTCCTCTTACTCCTTAGCTGATTCTGATGTTCGACCGGTAGCTGCTCAACCAGATGGACGGCTTCGACTCCCTCGGCCGTACGAAACTCATTATGGCCACCAACCGACCCGACACGCTGGACCCAGCACTTCTCCGCCCTGGCCGCCTCGACCGGAAGATCGAGATCCCATTGCCGAACGAGCAAGGTAGACTTGAGATCCTCAAGATTCACGCGGCGCCCATCAATAAGTCTGGGGATATCGACTATGAGGCGGTGGTGAAGCTCAGCGACGGGTTCAACGGGGCGGATTTGAGGAACGTCTGTACCGAGGTACGCTTCTCCTCGTCACATACCTCGCTATTGGCTGAATAAGCGGTGAAGGCGGGGATGTTTGCGCTGAGGGAAAGCAGGTATGCTCGGCGTTGCTAGGGAAGAGATTTTGCTGATGAGTTGCAGAGACGCGGTCGTTCAAGAGGATTTCATGAAGGCGTGTCGGAAGCTGAACGAGGCGAAAAAGCACGAAGGAGCAATGTCAGTGCTTCTTATCGATCATCGGCCACGACTGACCTGTCCGATTTAGGGACTACAAGGCTGTGTAGAGATCGTTACCTTGCGAATGCATATCCTGTTGGAGTTGCCATCAGTCGTCCACCGATGATTTCACCTCAAAGTCCTGCGTCGTGTTCCCGCCATATAAGATCGATGAGGGGGCTGAGTCTTGCAAATCCGCTCTTGCAAATCCGCAGAGCTGTAGCCGAAAGGTCCACTCGTGGATTTGCGTACCATGACCGAAGGTTGATTACGTAGTTGTGACACTGTCAGGCGTACTATTCCTCAAACAATGTCATTCTGAGCCCACAACTTTGAGAGTAGAGTGTCAAGGTAAACCTGGCTCTCCATCACATTCACCCAGAACATCTCACTCTTTTCTGCTGGGTCAAGTAAAGTTTCGGATCCACAGCTCCTCTGTGATGGCAGTGGCATCTCACCTTGCTCTTGGATAATGATGCACTGTGCCTGACCAATTTGCTTGGCTCGCTTTCTTGATCTATCCAGCTCATCAGATGAAAACTCATGTATCCTTCCAATCGCACGACCTCAGGTGTCCTGATCCCCGGCAATCCAGTATTGGTCCCTCTGATGACACATCCTCCATGGTATTATGACCGCACCAAACCCACTATGATTTAGATCGAACTCACGCCCAAGCAACCCTCATGCCCCGTGGACTATCAATGAATGGCGATTGTCGGACACAACCGTGGTATGGCCTGACAATAGAAAGCTAAAGACAGGTTGACGCAGCCAACAATTGTCATACACAACGACCGACTGCGGGTGAGACGTAGACCTACCAGTCTAGTCGTACACAGCAAGCAAGTTCACTCAACCTGAGGGTGGAACGCCCACAGCCAGGCTGGTATGAGTTGGACTTAAACTGGAGTTGTGATATCAAGAATCAACACGTTTGACATACGATCCAGAGCTGGGGGCTCTGTCTCCATTTTGTATAGACTTATGTACCTTGCAGGCTGTTTGTGAATAGAACGAGTAGCAAAGGGTGAGGGATTTCCTGACCAATCAGAATAATGCCTCAATTCCTGTGCTGTATAAGCAACAGGAATTGACTAATCAGACGAATGCCGCATTTGGGGTGAGGCATTTGATTGACCAATCAGAGACAGTTGGCGTAGTTGGTCACACTAACCGGAAAGCTAAAAAGCATCAATAGGAAGTCCCGATCCCGGGATATTCCTCCAACTATATAGGAGTCAAGTCCCCGACAAGAAAACAGGCCAAGGAGAATTATACAAAATAAGGTTGGGTGCACAGTGTCACGATCGTGAATTGAAGCTCGGATAATATCGCCGAACATCGCCGAACATCGCCGAACATCGGCAAAGTTGGACTACCGTGGTCGAACTTGGCTGGAATAACTCGAGGACACGCGTGGGTGTAGCCGAGTTAAGTGCCGGTCGAGTAGCGTGGGCTAGAGATGCAGAGGCTATGAGTAGGCTAGGTAACTATAGTGACTCTGAATGACTTTCAGTGACTTTCAGTGACTTTCAATCTCGAATCGCTGCTTCTCCCGATGGGAGGAGGGAGTGCAGGCGTTCATCCCAAGATCTTGGGGGTTGGATCGTGGACCATGGCAGGACGAGGTATCGGACCAAGAGTGATAGTTGTTGGGATGAACAGCGTGATCTCAAAGGTATGAGACTGATTTTTTTCTCCAGAGGCAAAGCATGCATGTGGCTCTACCACAATGCATGTCGGGTATGTTGGTCTTGTTGGTTCATGACAATCGTGATGTATGATCTTCTAATTATCCACATACTATACATGTAGACATAAATAAAAGAGGGAAAGAAACAAGAATGTGCTGTGGCGCTCAAGCAGCTGTGGCTGCCATGGCATTGTCTGGGAGGAGAGAGTCCAGATTGGTATTTGCTCCCACCCCGCTAGGGTATGACCCAGTTGACATCGTATCAACCGGTGATTCGGACCATTCCATTAAGTCTGGCTTGCTGCCTTGAGTGTCATTGACATGCTCAGATGTGTCCATCGAGCTCAGTGCCAGATCAGCACTTGGTATTTTGCTGGTCTCTTCAGACTTCTCTTCATGTAGTGGAAGCACAAGAATGGTCTCATGGCCAATTGTTCCTGTCATCTTTGGGTTGAAGTAGTCCTGGGTACCAAGTAGCCTTGACATGCCCTCCTGGATGATGTTCTGGTGGGCAGTGTATGCAGCATCTGACCCGGGTCAGAATTGCACTTATGGGATATCAGTCACTCACCAATCACTCCTGATTTGTCGCTGACCATATAGTCAATGGCCTCTTTGAACCGATCACCAACCTCCTCATTGGTCTCCATGGATAAACCTCCGTTTGCAACCTGCTCCTGGAGACGCTCAATGACGGTGTCCCTGTCAGACCACCCAGCGGGCCACTCAAAGCTGTCAAGTAATTCTTCAGGTACTTGATCTTTTGGGCGCCTCCAGTTGACCATATCTGAGTCAAGTCTCTTGCGCTCATTCAGCAGCTACAGATGATTCAGAAAACAGCTCATCCAGGACGTTCCGGAGCTGACTCACATCCATTGGTATGGCCTTGGTATCCGGATAGAGGGCACTGTAAACACCATCATGGGTCCGCAAGGATCTGAGGAGTGAGGAGCAGAATCTGTGTGCAGCCTTTGGCTTGCCAGCATCATACAGTGCTTTGAGGGCAGTGCTGATTGCCACAAGGTTGTTCTTGCCATCCTCAGTCAGATCTGTGTCTTGGAGCATTCCCCTGACCTGGACATAGCAATGATGAGAGAGCTCCTGTTTGGGGAAAACCATACCTCTTCCTCTGTAGCCAGGCCGTTGTATAACAGGTTGTGGTAGCCTAGGTTTCCGTAAGTGGGTGATCTCATCTTGTCACAAGCTTACCTGTCTCATGCCTGCCAGAGTCCAGCCTGAGCAGCATCGCATCTGGCCGGACGGTGTGAACCAGATCCAAGAAGTCTGAAAATATCAGTGACGGACATACTACTAAACTGAACAAACCCCTGGATTCTTCATCGTAGGACTTCCAGTCACCTTGTCTCAACTTCATGTTGGTTTCCTAATCCTACATCAGTATGAAAAGAAGATAGGAAATGAACCAACCCCAAAAGTCTGCCTTTCAAACCAGTTTCGGCTGAGCGAGATGCAATGGTTCTTCTGCTGGTAGCCACCCTCCAAGCTCCCAGTGTATGGCTGGGACTCAAGCTGTCCTCCTTCCTTGAGTGTCCCGAACAGCTCATTTGGAGACTGCTTGTCTGGCATGGGGCCAAAGGTTGGCATCCTTGGTCCAACATTTATACCGGGCAGCTGAGAAATGAAGGAGAACATAGCCATCGTAATTTCAGCCTTTGTTGTGGAGTCTTGTGCATCATTTTGGGTAGGCTGAGGGGAATATCCTGAGTCATGCCCGATGGCTTTGTCCTGGTATGGCTCAAGCGGGGTAAGTGAGAGAGGTGCTGATGTCAGTGCTTTTCGTCAAGTCACTCACTTGATACTGGAGCTGTCATGGTCATCACAGAAGCCATATTGGGGTAGTGAAAGAAGTAAGTGAGGGGGCTTGGCAAGTGGCAAAAAGTGGTGAAAAATTGTTATTGGGGGGAAGGAAAGGTAGTGCATATATAAGAGCCTTCTATCTTCCTGATTAAAGGATCAACAGTTCCAATACACTGCCTGTGTGATGTACCCATGCAAGTACAAGGTAAAAAGGACATCAATGGGCAGTCCATCCGTAAAAGTAAAGACGTATTTACGTAGGCAGAAGGAAGGACCGGCTATAAGGAAGATGCTTAGAATGACAGAGAAGCGGGCAATGGATGCGACAAGGGTGTTTTTCTTGTTGGAAGAGAGGGGGGAGGGGGGGGGGGGGCGCCTCATGGATGAGCACTTGACGATCCTGCTAGTACGTAATCTGTGTCTGCATTCAAGCTGTGCAATCGGGGACCCATCCTATTACGGTGCTACGTCGACCAGCAAATAGGCCCGACGCTCAGC
>JAABUP010000228.1_pt1 | contig 125150 bp, 170 predicted proteins | sample 5559201 | NCBI WGS metagenome assembly JAABUP01 (sample SAMN10711887, study PRJNA513373) | rock metagenome | isolation source: Antarctica rocks | place: Antarctica | reverse complement strand
TCATCTGGAGGTGAAATTAGCACAGGACAGCCTGATGCCGTGAATCTATGGGGGTTGGGGGGGAGGGGGGACACCCCCTCTCTCTGGGTGTAGGGGGGGGGGACCCTATGGGGGGTCAATCCTCTGTCTATATTCTGTCACCCCTGGTAAATTCCAAATGTATGCACGCAGTCAGATGTTGCGGACCAATCGAGGCATATCTGGTGATGTTCATGCTGATACTGATATTAACATGATTCTGACTGTTGCAGGGATGAGGGGGTGTCGCCACAGCTGCTGCGTGCTCTTGTGGGCCTGGATGACAGTGTGAAGCTGCTTGCCAGCAGCATGGACGCTGTTGTGTTCAGGGAGACCTGGAAAGCAATCGCAGTGGCTATCAACCGCCAGATGTATAATGAGGTTGCCACTGAAACTAGGTTTTCATACCAGGTACATTGCCTGCAACTATCGAGTCTTCAGTCCTTTGTATGAAGCCAAGCATTTGCTTGGTACCACGCACAAAGTAAACGTTGAATTGAACACTTGCATCCTTTCCATCCCTATACCAGAGCATTCTGACTATTTCAGAACCTCTGCAGTAACCAGATGGCATGTTTGGTGCCAAAACGCTTGATATGCTTATGTGCAGGGTGGCAGGCAGCTGGCATGTGATGCTGAAACCCTGTTCACAGTCTTCCAACCCTACACCTTCAAGCCAGCAGCGCACTTCAAGGAGCTCAGAGATGCATCACTGCTCCTGTCACTGGAGCCTGATGCAATGCATGAGTTGATGAAAACACTGAGGAGCTCATCGCCTGACATTGGCAAGGAAAGGCTCAAACAACATGGCATCTTGCGGCTTGCACCAGATCAGGCACTTAGCATTTTGGAGCAGCGAATGTAATGCGCACTTGCTGCTGTGCTTCACTAGTTACCCAAACTGATGTCAAAGCCCCTGCCTCTGACTTACTTGCAACATCGTCATGCACTACATATTGGGATGTCAAGGCAAGGGCTGACTGCGTATGCTGCCCAACAGTGGTCAATGATTGCTAGCCTACCATATAGCGGCACAGCTTTGATCCTTTTCAGCATGTGCGCACTCTCTTCAGATGCTGTGCAATCTTGGTGACCTGGTGATTGAATAGGTAGACACAAACAAGACATTTGAACAATACCCACCTAGTGATACAAGAACAACAGTTTAGTCTCCTCTAGCTATTTGTGCCGACAGGTCCAATTGGTAGCAGTGGTCATTATGACCAATTTCACAGAGGGAAGCCCATGCACAAGCAACACGTGTTGCTGATCCAAGATGAAATGTCACAACAGTATCTATCAAGTAAGTTTAAACTTACAGCTATGCCTGAGGTAAGTCCGCGCAACTCCATGTTTGAAGTTGCTTCAATTAATCAACTGTCACTGATCATGACTATTTGTGCTTTCATACGAAGTGTGCCTGTATCACGCAATATGAGTATGTACCAAGTGATGACGCCACATCCTTCAGCGCACGTGCAGGACAAATTGCATATACAAGTGTTTGCTAGTAGAGGAGACAACTGTCACGTCAAAGGATGCAGTACTCGACAAAAGCATGCACAGACACAGTATGAGTAAAAGTTCCGTACTGAGTAATACACTACATGCAAAGGCATCATGAAGTCACTCAGCAACTGTCTGCACAAGCTCTGCCTTTTTGGTTCCTTGACTGCTTGCGTTCTGACAACCTCCAGCCCCGCCTGCTACCTCTTCATTGGCTTCTTGGTGTAACAAGGCCTCAGGTCATGCCTGATCAGCTATGCATACAGATGGCTTGCACGTGGACCTGTTGAAATAAGCTGTGCAGACTTGCAAGCTTGGCTTGACACAATAATTACAACAGGACAAGATCACTAACTGCGTATACGGTGAACCAAAGTCTGAAGCTTATATAGTACTCAACAGGCTGCTAGGGCGCACAAATTGGGTTAGTAAATGCAGCTATCACAGAAGCTGACTAAGTGTTACCAGCAGTTCCTAGCATGTTCATAAATGGCTTGACCAACATGTCTAAGGGCTACTGCACAATTCATCAGAATTGCTACCCTTCAAATTCACACCAACTGCCTGTCACTGCTATGTTGTGCTCAGGATGTGATGCAACAGCTGAGTAGCGACTGTAAAAATCCCTGTCAGGGTCAGGATGCTGGCACACAAATTTCCATGGCCCACCCTGTGGTGATCCCCTACTTTCTGCTTCCCATTCATCCTTCAGAAGCTGACCTTGTGGTCTGTAGACCCAACAAGTAATGTCCATGACACTATCAACATGACCTGCTACAGCATGGAAGAATTTCTCTATGAGTGTGGCTTTTGCAGTTTCACAAAAGGCTTGCAGCCAAGCCAAGGACACATGCAGCCGTGTAGAGCTACGGATCATCATGTATATGGTGAGCCGGCAACTCCTGCTACCACCGTCAAATTCAACATCCATGGCCCCACCCGTCATGCTGCGCAGGTCGGCGTAGAAAGAATGTGGGACTGTGGACCAAGCTGCTTTCCACATGCTTGTCAAGAACTCAGGCTGTTGAGACATGGAGTGTATGTATGGCAGAGCATCGCTTGAGCTGGCAGTCCAGGCGCAGGTTAGGGCACCATAAGGGGATAAACCCCAACATGGTCTCACAGCAATACTGTGCACTTTTGGCAGGATCTTGGGGCAGTAATCACTTTTGTAGTGAGTCCTGTGGTGTGCAGCTTCCCTGGCACATGCTTGGCAGGTAAGCGCAAGCTGGTGAGATGAGTAGATGACCAGGTGGTGAAAGATGCTGGCAATAGCTGGGCCTGGCAGGGAGGCAAGCGAGAAGTCAAACTTATCGTTCACTGAAGCTGCACTGCCCTTTGCAGGCTGCCAATGTTTGTGCCTGCCTGCCGGTCCAACTAAGCACCAAGCGTTGTCTTTGCTGTCTAACGCACTCAGTAGCGGTCTCTGCACGAGCAGCAGTCAAGTTCTGCAACCGCTGCAAGTGCATCAGGCAATCAAAACTGCGCCAAAACCCAGTTTACCTTCATTGACATTCTGGGTACAACCGCGGACGAGGCTTGGCTTGCTCAGGCTTGATCAGGCTTGGGAGAACACACGCTGGCAAACACCTATAAGACGCCTGTCAAGGCAAACAAGGGTGCAGTATCTACGTTCTTGCACGCGAAAAGTCAGTCGACATCGGCAATGGGATGCCTGGCTAGCTTCCTGCTGCTGCTTCCTGCTGCTTCCTGCTTCCTGCTGCTTTCTACCGCTAGCAGCTCCAATGACTGGCCAGCATCTTTAAACTGATTGCGTGCATTGAGTTATGGGAAACCGTACCCATTTATGGCTGGCTAGCAGACGCACTGACCTCAACTTGTTGCCGCCTACAGCATCTGTATCACAATCGCGAGTATGTCAGTGGCTGCCATCGGGGCGGGGTCCCTGATGCTCCTGTACCTTATAAGGCGCTTACTTAAATGGGCTCAGCTGTGCATCCTGGACCTAAAGGCATCATTTGGGCTGACCACTAGATCCACAATCGGTTGTTGGCCAAACGCTTGCGAGTTCACTCCAGTCGCCATATGCTGTTCCGTTTGCCAATCAACTATTGAGCGGCTTTACCTCAGTTTGCAGAGAACTGCACTGCATTGCAGGGAGACTGCTTCTACCTGCAGCCATCCTACCTGTTAGCATTGCTGCAGCACTTTTGACGGCAGCAACGCATGGCCTATGCCCCCAGCCCTAGTTGCCAGCTCTAAAACTAGATCAAAGAGCCCTGCAGCTGTTGCCACCCCAACCCCCACCAGCCAGTGCACAGCAGCATCTGCACATCTGCTTCGGTCAGCTGTCTGTACCAAACACAGTGCCAGGGCGTTGGTTGCAGTCAGCCTTTCCGGCATGCTACCAGTATATGCAGCTGGGCACTGCTGAGGGCAGCATGATGTGCAGCTCCCCTGTGGTGCTGACCCGCATAAGGAGTCAATGCAATGGCAGAGTCAGCAGAGTGCTGCTGAGGCAGCCAAAGCTGAAGCAAAAGCTGCCAGCTATACTGGACCTGCACCTCACTGGCAGGCTGCTGATAGGCATGGGCAAGAAGCTGAAGCCTGTACAGCTTTGCTCTGACACTCCGGCACACAAACGTGGCATTAAATTGATGTAGTCCAAGGTGCACAACAACAGCAAAGCCAGGTGGGGTCCTGCTGTCTGTTTTTGTTGCATGCATGCTAGTAAATATTGTGATTGCAATGTTGGTCTGCCTCATAAAGCAAGCTGGCATGCATATATCACGTTTGCATTTTTGATGATACCAGCTAGCAGCAGTTACATGAGTGCACTTGTGTCAGCAAAGTCTCATCAGGGCGCAGCTGTGTTGATGCCTGTGCCCTATGTCAGTCAAAGAGCAGCACGCACGCTTGCACTGCAGGGTGTCCTTCTATGCCAAGCTGCGCTTTGTCAACCGAATACAGACAGCCTGTTCATGGCCGCAGTTCTTGCAGGTCATCAATGCAGTTGCAGAAGTGCTCAAGATGGCAGTACACTTGTGTGCAAGCTATACCCTACTAAGTGCAGCAGAGCTGAAGCTGTTATGACAGCCAGCCTGAGTAGCCGTACACAGCTGGTGTTGGCTCTTGACATCTTAGAGCTAAAAATAAAGCTGGTCACAGCCATGGAGGGAAAAAGCTGTTTTCAACAATCCTTCTGGCATGGCATGATATCAAGATGCGGGCTCAGCGTGTTCACACGGCAACGCATCACATAAGCTACAACACTGGTACTAGTGTTAGCATGTAGTCACCAAGGTATGCCTGTTTCGATCAAAATCGTTTATGTCAGCAGTCATAAATGATAATAGCTTTGCAGGGGCATTTGATTCATAGGTACAGGTACATTTAAACAGTGTTGTCCTTCCTGACGTGCATGAGATAGCTTCAGAGCAAGTTTTCTCCAATTTTTGGACAGGATCAGAAAATGCAAGTTAGATCTTGCTAATTGCACTCTAGCCAACTTGAGCATGCATCACATCCTCAAGACAAAGCTCAAAGCGCTCAGGCGTGGCATGTATCAGGTAACATCAGACATGTAAGCTTGGTTTTACTGATTGCCTTGGGCATCAAGTCACGTAGTGACCTATTCAAAATCTAGCCAGTTGCCAAATGCCTTGTAGTTTACGTCATTGATGCACAATTGTTGGATGCTAATGTGCAGACTAAGTAGCATATGCTGACAGTCATGTCTGCTTCAACCTCTGTACAGACTCCCTGGCTGAGCAATGGCATCATATGGCATGCATGTGCAGTCTTTGCACCAAATTCTGCAAGGTCCATATCAATCATCACCATCACCGACGCATAGATTGATGCCGCCATTTCCAGGTATCCAGTTCGCCCGGCCAATGACTTGTGTCCAAGGTGATGGTTTGCCCTTGAACCTTAGCTGATTTTGCCTGGCAGATTTGTTGATCCAGCTGGCGTCCCCAGTGATGTCACCCCAGCCGATGCCTTGATTCCCCTTGCCCCTATCAAATTTGCAGACACAGTCGTACATCCGGCACTTTAGAACCTGAGCCACCTGCAGTAGCAACAACCTTGACACAATAATATCAACATTGTACAACTGCCGTTGATCGGCTGGTATCAGCAGAGCGCTGCGCAGGGTTTTGTCGCTTTAGTATGGACATCTTAATGCAAGTCCTGCACATACCTAGCTCATCATGAGCTGGAAAGCGAATATATTATTAAAATTACGATTACCATTATTGTTATCATTGTTATCATTATTATTGTTTTTACTATTATTACTGTTATTGCTATTGCTACTATTGTTTTTATTATCATCATCATCTTAATGCAAGTTGTGGGCTGCTGCCAACCAGAGCTAAGCAAATTTGAACAGTACATCATCAAAAATCATCATTGTAAATCAGGGTTGGACAAAGCATACCTCAGGGTGCTTGACCATGGCCAACTTGAGAGAGTCACAGCTGAAAGAGGCGTACAGGTTGGTTTCTATAGCCCGACCCATACCCTCTACCACAACCAGATCAACATCCTCTGCTGCTGCCACACACTCTGGAGACAGCTGCACAGACAGACAGGGTTGGAAGTCCACATCATTGGGCCAGGGGACCTTTTTTGCAAAGGTTTCAGTATGAGACATATATAATGGATTTGATTACGTCTGTACAGCTATATAAGCACAATGAATTTTGAGGTGTGGATTTAGCTTCCACTGGCGCAAGCAACTATAGCGCTGCTGAAAACATTGTATCAGAAGCATGCTTGCATTGCCAATAGCATCTTGGTAAACCACCAACAGTAAGTTGTCAGGCAGCATTTCAGTAACAACGGTGTTTTGTTTGTAAAGCTTTTGGAGTTGACAAATTGAATGTACAGCTGCCACATTCTCACTCCGTCAGAGCTGCAAGTGCTGATAAGCACAGGCACGCCAGTGACATGTCTGCTGAATGTCCACATCTCGTGCAAGTCATATCTTGATACGCTAACTCAGATTTGTTATCATGGCCAAAGTTTAGACCACGTCAGCACACTTTACTGCTATGCTTACTGGCAAATCAGGACATTGTGCAGGGAACCACTCGCCTCTTTCCAATCCCAAAAGGTCTGTTTCAGTTCAGAAACGTCATCCCTACACTTGCTCATTGACCCTAGGGGAAGATACCTGATGAGCAGATGCATGAATAAATGGATGGACGAACAGACTGAACACCAAGGAGTGCACCAAGGAGAACAGCAGGGAGAATCACTGAACAGAGGGTGACCAAATGAGTGGACACTACTGCACACTGTGTGCCATCTTTAGACTACTGGTCCAACGGTCATGATTGGCCCCAAGACCTTAAAATCTAAAGAAGACATGAATGACACCACTGACAAGATGATGACTGAATGAACAGGCGACTAATCAGGAGTGCTTTACCCCAATGCCAATACACGTGATAAGTTCCTTGAGCGCACCTTGGTCAAGTCAATGATGGGAAGTGCACTGCCAGAGGAGACCACAGTGATGACTTGCTCATCGACAGCTCGCCCCAGCAGCTTGTCAACCTTGCCACAGTCTTTCAACAGCACCTTCAGCTCTGCTGCTGTTATATCATTCAGGGCAGGAACCTCGTTGGCTGCCAACACCACAAAGGTGCCATTCTTGATGAGCTCTCGTGCCAAGGGGATCATGCCTGCAACAGTATTGCCAAGGGGATCATGCCTGCAACACTATTGCCAAAGCTGATTCCTGTGGGAGGGTTTGGGAGTATGAAGGATAGTGTGTGACAGTTTGGGAGTCTGAAGGATCCTGTATGAAGGACCAAGGCCGTGCTTGCCAACAGACAGATTGGTAGGCGCGGCGTCTGTCTGTGTGTGCAAAAGTCATGATGCCTCTACCAGGTTCTGCTAATTGTTAAGATTTTGCATCCAGGATATGTTGTGATGGCAACAGCTCACAGTGCCCAATTGATGGCTGTCAAACAGATGCATGCACAGACAGCCAGGCAGGCTGGCAAACAGATGGATGAACAGACAAAGAGACAGAGAGACAGACAGGCAGGCAGACAGAGCAGCTGCTCATTGCACCCAACATCAGTGCCGGCACTGTTCACAGTCAAACGTACAAACTGATAGACACAAGAGCCGACGTCCCCTCACAGGGTAGGCCCTCAGCCTCGGCAGATTATTCAAATTCCTGCCAGCAACCATCGGGGCATGCCATATACAATAGGCCAATCACAAAGAAAATAAACAAACTGAGAGACAGTCACATTTACTGTAGAGTCCACCCCTTTGCTATGAGACTTCAGTATGACACATTGGGAAGCTGATGCAAGACATCAAAATTCACATGACTTGATTCTCCTCAACGGGGGCAACATTGCTGCTGCTCACCCAAGACCACATCAGTGCCGGCATTGTCCACGAAGAGCATGGCCTTGTGGTGGGGCTCCTGCTGCCACCGCTGCAGCACCTGGTCCAGGTTGTCAATAGCCCAGGGCCGTTCCACCAGCTCTGTCCTTGTCTTCTCAAACCCACCCTTCACCAAGACTGTTCTGTCAGTCAGCACCCGAATGCTTGGAAGGGACTCATGAGCAGATTAGCGCAGCCGTGCAATGCATTGCACTGGAAGTGCAGTCCTTGCAACCTAGTTGCATTGCAGTTCTCAGGCTGCATGAAACACGCTCTGGTGTTTGAAGGGGCTTGAGCTGCTTGGTGTCTTGCCTAGCACTCCCGTTCTTGATTGCCTTGAGAGCCAATGGGCAGCAATGTTGAACAAGCACTGTTTAGCGGCACAAAAAGTGCCTTTCCTGATGGTGACTCAGTACAGCTGAGGTGTTGTGCACCAGCTCAGGTCCTGCTGCCTCAAAAGGTTCCTGGTAAATTTACAAAAACAGATGAACAAAATCGTTCTGGAACCGCCTCATTGACAGAACACAACACATGCATGGTTGCATATGGTGCAACTTAAACGGTATAGTAGCTGCGTACACTCCTACTTGTCGGGATCAGTTTTGATTACCAAATTGGTGTAAACGGAGATCTTCATCTGGTTCTTTTCTGTTGTGTACGTACCTCTCCATTCTCAAACATGTCAGCAGTGCCTTGAGCCCCCAGGTCAAAGACATTGCCAGCAAACACTCCTCGCAGTGCAAGCTCCAGCCTCTTGCCCCTGTCCTCTATGTCATCCAAGTCCCTGCAGCATGTGTGCACATCATGTGTCATAAACAGCCAATTGATTGATTGACTGATTGACTGATTGATTTATTGACTTGCGTCATTTCCCGCCAAAACCTTATAAGACTAAACCTTGTTGACGGTGCATTGTCGGTGAAGTCTGATGTGCAAAACCAACAAGAACTGTATGAATCATGAGTTTGATTTTCACAAATTAAGAATGTGAGTGTGCCTTGAGAAGTGGGGGGATGTGATGTTGTCCCATTACAGCTTTATGACAAGCCCACGCCAGTTGTCACACACATGCTGCTACTTTTGCAACCCTGCATTTTCCTTTGCTGTTCTCTGCCCTGTGCTAACAGCTCCCCGAAAAGCGCAGATTACAGCCTTGACACAGGACCATGTGGCACCATGCACAGTATGGGTGTGTCTGAGCTGCTGCCAAGGTTTCACCTTACATGTGCACTGCAGAATGGCAGACATACATAGCATGCTTTGGTATGCAGCATGGCAACTTACTCAAGCTGCTTGTGTGACAAGCATCTTTGCAGTCTCACTTAGCCTTGCTAATATTTGTGCATGGCAAGGCACACAGCGTGGCAGAATGAGAGTGTGGATGTACAAACGCACTTGAGTACACCTGGCAGCAGCTTGAGGGCCTTACAATTCTCTTCATCTTTGACAGGCTTGAAGGGGTCCCAGAAGCCCTCCCCCTTGTAGCAGGCTTCCCTGCACATTGCACCTTCAAATGTCTGAGCTGGTGCAGTTGGCAAGCGGCAGATGACCATCAAAAAAAAAACTTGTAGATGCAAACTCAATTGTTTTGAATTTGTGTGTAGGGGCATCAGGCCACCCAAGGCGCAGAGGTGCACAGGGCTGTTGGTTTTTCCTGCAGCTGCGTCAGAAAATGAGGAGCATGCAATTTTTGTGCCGGAGCGCAGGCATAATTGAGAGTGCGCATCAGATCTCTTGACAGGACACATAGAACAGATGTATCACCATTTGTCATTAATGACACTGCCCACGTTTCTAAAGTGGGAAAAGCTCGATGTGAGACTATCCTACCTGAGGGCTACTATGCGGAAAATTGACAGTGGCTCTGATCCAAACCCTGGCAAGTTTGCCAGAGGGTCGTTGGCTAATTGGCACATGAGATCATCGTAGTGCTTGGCAAAGCGCTCTGCTGCTTGCTGCATGTACAGGCTTGTGGGCATCATATGATGAAGGTGCAGGACAGTGGGTCACTGGTGTGTAAAAACAAAGTTGCTTCAGAGCCGTGATGCAGCTCAAATCACCTCTGCAGCTTGTCTGTCTTTTGCAGACGGATCCTTTGCAGCAAGCTTTTGGTATGTCGGAATGCTCTTCCTGAAAAGCTCTACCCAGTCATTGAGATTGGGCAGGTCACTGCATCACAAGCAGGCCAGGTCAGAACTAAGCCTGTTGAGCAGACCTAGCAGGATGACTATGTGGCAATCACCTGTCTTCCTGGATCTCGTGATAGTGAATTGTCTGAGGATCATAAGAGCTTACGTCAAGCTGGGGCAGCGGAAGCTTGCCAGGGTACAGGTTTTTCAAGTGACTGGGCATCGCTCTTGTATACGGGTCTGCAGATGGCCAGAATGCTCTCACATCTGCGTGCTCACTCAGGCTGGCTTGAGGTTGAACTGTCGGACATACATGTCGGGTCAAGCGCTGCAATTCCGCTTCAACGTTAATACTGAGACCAGAGTGGTCTCGGAGCTAGTGCCAGAAAGTTGCAGGTGATCCGGGTCACCGTGAACTGCAATGTGCGGATGACTGTTTGCCACTAGCTGCGGGCAAGTCTTCGGTAAAATTAAACATCAGCGAGATCAGCGTACTGTGTTGGTTATACCGACGTCGCAACTTCAGTCGGCGAGCCTGCAGCAACACTCATTCCGTTGATCCGGCAGGTATGGCAGGTGCCACTCCCAGCGGCACGTCGCCTGTTATCACAGATGAGACCACAGGACTCAAAAAGGTCCATTTGAAGAGTCCAAGCGTGAGTCCTGCTTGTCAATCTTTTGCAAGCCTGCTGCATGTTGAGTGGTGTTCTGAGACTTGACGAAAGCTATGCAGGGCTCTTCTGCTGAAGTATACCTTCATGGAGCTCATCTGACATCTTGGAAGAACAACAGCGGCCAAGTAAGCCTTATTGTCTTTGCTCTCCTGCTAAGCTTTGATCAGACTGTATCCGACCTCGCTGCTTTGTTTGTAGGAGCAAATATTTGTCAGCAAGCTGGCTGTTTTCAAACCACCCAAAGCCATCAGGTAAGGGCACACACCTATTTCTTGCTGGCTGGAACAAATTTGGTCCTGCAGCGTAATCTTAGGTGTAAGTGGCAGCACTGACACTCATTAGTTCCTCAGCTTGACTGTGCACCACAATCAGTCATGGCAAGCATGCATGCATGCACGCATCAGGCCCTCATGTGCATCTTGGCATGGTGAACAGCAAGCACTTGGGCTGCTGAGCAATACAAACACAGATGATAGGGCCATGCTAAGCAGTGCAATGCTGCATGTGGGCTCGGCTCTGTCCGTAGCATGGCATCAGTGCATGCACAGTGGCAGTACCCTACAGTATGCTGTCTTCAAGTCACTTGCTCTGAACATGCAGGGGAGGTGTTCCTGTTTGCTTTCCGCAATTTGGTGACATGGGTCCAGTCAAAGCTCAGCATGGCTTTGCACGTAACACAGAGTTCACAGTGGTCAATGCCACAGCTGACAGCGTGACACTCTCCTTGAGTCCCAATGAGGAGCAGCGGCAGGGGCACTTCCCAGACCACACCCTGTATGTAAAGGTGCATTCAATCTGTTCTGCCCAAGCTCTGCTGCTGATCAGCTGCAAACCTGCCTCTGCCATCCTTGTGCCTTCCTGTCTGTGCTCTGATCACACGACATATCGTTCACGCACCAAAACATCTGCAGTACCTACATGTTAACACTTTTGTATGGCAGCAATGCACAATGACGCTCCTGTGTAGATCACAGTGGGTAGTGATAGCTTGACAGAGGAGCTAGAAGTGGTGAATGGGACCTCAGCTGAGACTCCCCTCACATTCACCTCGGCGCTACACACCTACTTCAGAATTTCAGACATCAGTCAGACCCATGTGGAGGGTTTGTCAGGACTGAAGTATCTAGACAACATGCAGAACCGGCAGGAGGGCACGGATGAGTCACAGGTCATCTCTGTCAATGGAGAGATTGACCGCATCTATGTCAAAGCTCCAGACCACCTGAAGGTAACAACCGCTGTTCCTTGTCTCATGCACTGCTTCTTCTTGTGTTGTGATGCATTGTAATGCACTGCCACATGCTTTGTCGCTCAGCACAGATGGATGAGAGTCTGCTCAGCAGGTGTGTGGACAAGTGCATCCCCAAAGCAGCACCCTGCAGGCAGACTATGCATGACAAAACTCAAAGTGTTACTGTGCAAGCTTACTTGCAGCTTGGCGATGCTGCCTTTGCTACCTGCAGTAGCTGATGCACACAGGGCCACTATTTTGGCCCTGCCCTGATTTACTGCTGCTGTAAACTTCATGCTGCCCTAGTGTGCAGCAAATCTTCAGCATCTTGCCAATCAGCCAACAGCCAGTGTTTAACAAATCAAAATGTGAGCTGTAGAGGCAGCAAAGTATGGGCGTCTGTGCAGATTGTGGACAAGAAAGGCGGCAAAGTTATTTCTATTCAGAAGACCAACTTTCCTGATGCTGTTGTTTGGAATCCTTGGATTGACAAAGCAAAAGGCATGGCAGACTTTGGTGATGAAGAGTACAAGGTTGGTGGTTGAACATTCTAGATGCCTCATCAACCAAACAGCTTCATGACTTGATGCCAGCATTGTGTTTGCATTGTAAGTATTCATGTCATGTGCAAGGCCTGACACCACAGCAGACTCATACCCTTGCAAGTCACAAGTTGTATCATACAACGTGTATGACACAATTTGTATTCAACAACTTGTGGCTTGCAAGGGTGTGAGCATGCTGTTGTGTCATACTATGTTCATTTCCATTGGCAGTCAGTGCCAGCAGCTACAGGCTCTTAAGGGGTTTGCGTTCTGTGCATTTAAGCAACTGTCAAATTCTGTTGCACAGAATGCGAACCCCTAAAGAGCCTGTAGCTGCTGGCATTGATTGCTAAGGCTAATGAACACACTATGATATCAAATTCGGTTGTCTTTATGCAATAGGTAAGAGATTGTGCTGATCATGCAGGAAATGATTTGTGTTGAAGCAGCGCTTGCAACCAGCGGTCCTGTTGAACTGGCACCCGGTAAGAGCTGGGTTGGGACACAGGTCTTGAAGTCCTCCAAATTATGAAAGTCAGCCAGTTGTAGCAAGCTGTAAGTGTGTTTTTGCTTGGATCTTTACAAAGGTTTAGCATTATAGTGTTTTCGCCCAACCCACATGCAGTAAGATTGCAGTGTCAGATACACAGAAGCTCATACTATGACTAGTAGTCAGGTCCGTGTGAGGCTACCCGTCACCTGCTTGTTGTATCACTATTTTGCATGCATACTAACATTTCTGTGCCTCAGCGGTCAAAATGAGAGTGTTTAAAATACACTTTGCGACTCAATGATCTGCTAGCTTGTGCTGCCTACATCAACAATACTTTGCTGTACATGTGTGTCTTAAAATGCAGTCTTAAGTATCTGCATGACAGGCTCAATTTGGCCCAATACTGACATCAAGCTGGGTATGTGTTGTGACCTTCAAAATGACGACAACGGTATCAGATTTTAATTGTGTAACACAAAGTTCAGAGCATGTTTGGGCATACCAGCATCATCACCACACTAGGGTTGCAAATCCTTCACACATGACAGCGCTGGTGAAAAGAATCGCACACACACTCACTGTGGGAGCCTCAGTCAGACTCACTGCTCTTATCTTTTCTGCGCTTTTTGCTGCTGTGCTTTTTGTGTTTGCTCTTCTTGTCCTGCATTCATGTGAAGCGTGTGCTTTACTTACGAACCACATGCATGTTGTATGTGTCTGAAAACATGCTGTTAAACTTACCTTCTTATGCTTTTTGCTTTTGCTCTTGGAGGCCTCCTTACGCTTCCTCTTCTTCTCTTTCTCCTGCATTAGAAAGCATGTCGCATCAGCATACTTGCTGCAGCTGCTGTGTGCATGCAGAACCCGGCAAGCAAATGTCCGAGCCAAAAGTTGCAAACATTGCCATTGTGCATTGCGGATGATCTGCTAGCACACAATGACAGGACAACACCACACAGACCAGCCCAGGCCATCATCTATACAACCAGATTGTCTACGGCTCCATTCCAATGATCAGCACATAGTATCAGTCATTGTGATATTTCAGCCTAAGCTCACCTTTCGTTTCCTGCGCTTATCCTCTGACTCAGAGCTGCTTGCTGAGTCTGAGCTGCTGCTATCCAGATCACTCAAATCAGAGGACAGATCGTCCTCATTCCCTTGCACGACAGGGAGAGTTGGCATCAACGGCTTGCCATCTGCTACAGCTCCTGCACCGCCAGCTGTGCCCGGCAGCTTGAAATTTGCTGACAGGTGGTTCCTGCATTGCTTTGTGAGGTGACCAAGTTGACCACAGATCTTGCAAGCGCCCCTGTTCTGGCCTCCTACAGCGCCTTGAGAGCGCGCTAAAGACAGGAGGGCCTGGTAGTCTTCTACTGAGGTATCAAAGCCACCTATGCAGTGAGCATGCTGTCAGAGCAGAGCACTATCAGGAGTTGTGCTTACAGGAGTGCTTCCAACCAACAGTAAGCTTGAACAGCAGAGGGATTGTACAAGCCGCGCATGGGCAGCACGATGTTGCTCACTGCTAATGCTGCAGACACGCTACCGAAAGCCTGTGAGTCAAGCTGCAGTACCGCGGTACCGGTACTTGTGCAGCACATTTGTGAGGATCACACAAAAAAATGGTCTTCTGCAAGTCAGATATCGAATGTTGATACCGTTGGACAACACCCTGCCACTGTGTTGGGTAGAACATGTGCAAAATGACGCTTGCACCTGTCCACACAGTAGAATGACCTACCGGTCTTCTCCACAACTTCTGCTGCTGCTGCACGCCTAGAAGCTCTGCCTCCCCCGACTTGCGGAGCATTCAAGCTACCCTCCACAGCAGCATTATTCCCGCCTTCTCTTTCGAGGCCCACCGCGTTTGTCAAGATGCTGTGCGTGTTGTGTGCTACACTGCAAACACAACTTGATCAGCGTTTACGTTGAGCGGCTTACGCACAAAACCTGACGAAAGAAATTGCTTTGTGTTTTCTTGACCCTGACCACTATTGCAGGCCGCGTCAAGGCAACAATACAACAAGGCGGTGTCTTATACCTTGTACGAACGCGATTGGTACTAGCTTTCAATTTGCCAGTCATCGACATGGCTACCAGATGTCACAGAGACTTCAGACGAGTCATATGTGCAGGCAACTCCAACGTTGAGATCAATCTGATCAACCGTACATGACCAGGTCCCTGTACAGGTAACATGTTTAGGAAATGTGCCAAATTTGGGTTCGGAGCAGTTTTCCAAATGCAACGCAGCATAGGAAACGATATGCTCTGCATCTTTCAGGACCGGCGGGCCGACTTACAACACGCTGGAGTATAGCTTGAATCACGCACAAAGTTCTATGGTGCGAATTCCTGTTTTTGTATTGCCTGCCTGGGTGTCTCAGAGATTCTTCTGATGATCTCGCTTCAGAATTCTTCCTCACAGACGCGTTCTGACATGTGGAGCACTCCAAAGAGTGACTTGAGAACTTATGGCACTTACAAGGTTCCTGTCTGTGCACGCAACTGCGGCCGAATGATCCGGCGTGACCAGTTCGCACTACTTTACAGCTTGTCAGCTCAAACTGACTGTGATGCAGTGGCGGTTCAGCCTTAACAAAACAGAAGGGCAGCCTCACATGAACCTCGCGTGGGGCATGAGCTGCTTTCGCCACATTTCATGTTATGTGGGTACTTGTGGTAAGTCAGATTTCCTAGCACACTGTAGTCCAATCGCCCATTCTACACAATTTGTCTGTACAGGCGGCTCAGGCTGTTCCCTAGAGGGTGGACAAACTCTCCAGAAACAGTGACAATGGTTCTGGCCTGTACTGGCACACAGCCTGAGCATGCTGTGAATTACCAGCTGGTGCTGCAAAATCAAGACGACACAGACAAGTCTGTTGCAAAGGTGACTGATGCTCTAGGCTGCAGCAGTCATGCAAAGCCCTTCAACAATGCGTGCCATGGTGCCTGCAGAGTGTGCTCAAATCATGCGGAGACGATTGGGCCGGCACCATTCTATGTTGTCGTCAGAGACCCTATATAACATTCAAAAGGGTTTTGTGAAGCAGCAAGAAGTGATAGCAGTTGTGCACATCAGTTTGATTGCAGCGGTAAGCTTTCTGATGAGACCAAACCTTTTCCACCATCACCGTCCGTCTTCAGTTGATGTCAGTCTTTCCAGGACAACGGCACAGGGCAGGCCACAGGAGCTTTTTCATCCACGCCAAATGTTTTCCAGTCACACTTCAATGATGCCTCTACAAGCGACATCATTGTGAAAGCTGGAGAGGTCAAGATACATGCCCACAAGATTGTTTTGATAGCCCACTCAGCACTGTTCCGAGGAATGTTCCAGGTAATCCCAGTTAGTAACGGCTTAGCAATTCTCAGTTTCACAGGGGATATTGATAATTTCCTGCAGTCCGGCACATACGAGAACACAGCTGAGGAGGTGGAAATGGGTCAGATTGAAGGGCCAGTACTTACGGCACTGCTTTCCTTCATGTACGGGCGCCTCGAGGACATCCGGAAAGACATAGCTTTGCCGCTTTTTGTGGCAGCTGATGCACATCAGGCAAAGTCACACATGTGGTTTTGTGCTGAATTGTGCGTTGCGTTCATCCTGCTAGCGCTATTGAACTGCTTTCGCAATGCAGGTGGAGGTGCTTCGCTGGACTTGTCTACAATGTGTACTGGATCTAGTCAGCGTCGAAACAGTACTACAGTATGCAGTAGTAGCTGATGCTGTCACAGACAAAGCTCTGATGGATGCATGCATGAAATTCATTCTCAAGTCTGAAGACAGGTAAGTGCTGCTGGCGAGCTTCCTGTAGCACATGCTGCTGGTAACTGCCTTGCAAAGGAGATGATCTAGGGAATAATCTTATGCATGCAGTGTTGAGATAGTAGAGCAGCCAGCGATGCAGGAGCTGATGAAGAACAACACGGACCTTGCTCAGAAGTTATGGGTTGGTGCGATGAAACACATGACTTCCAAAAGGAAAGCTGACGAAATATCTAGCTGACAAGATCCCTCATCAGTGACCTCACACCAGGCAGGCAAGCAAAGCAACCTGCAGTCATGTATGGCCAGCTTATTTTGCCAATATCAAATTTCCTGCTGTTGTACTCAGGCATATTTAGGTGGTTCATCTGCAGCGTCTTTGGGTCCACTTTGCAATGCAGGTCATCATATGACATATGTAGTATATGCTTTTTATGTAGCATTTGCCCTTGGTGATGACAATCCCTGACCGGTCACAGTTTTGGCATCAGCTGAGCTCAAAATGTATCATATGTGTAGTATACAGTTCAGACACAAGCGTAGTGTGATGCACAACACATGCCTCTGCACTTGCCTTGCAGAGTGATCCCCTACAGCAGGAAGGTAGATTGTCAAGTGATGATACACTGTTGACTGCTCACGCGCATTTAGGTTGACCAACACCGTTGCGTAGGTTGCAAATCACCCTCAACCTTCAGGATTGCCATGTTTGTCACAACTGTAACTAAGCATGTAGGACACCTGAGAGGCTGTGCACCTGTGACCTTAGTCCAAACAGTGTAACAACTATAACACAGGTTTGTACACCTTCAACCGTTACATCTGCATTCTTGCAGGGCCTGTGCCCATGTGCAATGCTGATTCTGCAGCCAGTGTGCAACAGAGCTCTGTAGTGTTGATTAGCAAGGCAGGAATGCGATTGTACTGCATAGGCATAGCAATCTAGCTATACGTGTGCAGACGTAAAATGCAGCAGCTGTGAGGCAATTGGATCAGGTAACGACACATGGCACGCATCGATGCTTGATAGACGAGATCCCAGATCCACGTCCCCAGAGATACATTGATTTGCAGAAACTGGTAACATGCCTGGATCATAGCGGTATTGTGATACAATATGCAGTCATGCAAGCTTGTGCCAGGCTGTGCGATTATTTGAAGTGCTTTGAAATGCATCTTGGAGGCTATCTTTACAGTCATGGTAAGGAGAACTGCTGACTTGAAAGCCGGTGAGAAACATGGTGTGCTGGTATGCCATGGGACAGCATTTGGCGCTGCAACAAATAGGACAAGCGGGTCAGCAGCTGCTAGTCTCATGTGTGTTGAAACAATCTGTGATCATTAACTGATGATGACCTTGCTAGTGTCATGCTCTCTGACCAGGGAGCCTGACAAGGCGCTTCACTTTAGGTACTCTTCTGATAGTGAGTGAGTGTCGCACTGTCCGGTGCAGAACAGCACCAACATTCTGGCCGCATTGCTCTAGATTCAGAATGCTGTCATCAAGCACATCCTGAAACACCTGTCAACACAGCCAAGCACTTGCTGCATCCATAGCGTGCACGATTTGATAAGGCGTCTGAGCATGTTTTGGCAACCCAGAGGAGAGCTTCATAACCTGACAGCTTGTCGCTGCATCATGGAAGATGAACCAGGTGGCATTTTGCACGTGACACATCAGATGAATGAAGAACAGGAGTATGTGCCTCGTTCCTGATTCCCTTGGACCACAGAGCTTTGCAAGTTGTTGAGAACAATTTGTTGACATGACCGTTCATCAGAGAGACCCCTTGCTGTGTGTCTCAGCATGTAAAAGTCACATGGGCACAGCAAAAGTAGATGATGACCAGGGATTTTAAACACGTACCTCATCGATGCCATGCAAACAGTCCTTATAGGCCTCTCCATTGAAGACAAGCAGGCTGCCAGGCATCAGCAAAACTGATGCAACAGGCTTGGACTCAATACCTGCAGCCAAAGCAGCTGTTGCACAAACTGCACACTGACAAACTTTTCTTTGCTCCTAAGGATCGGGACTTTTTACGAGCAAACATGATTCACAGGCCAGTGAGTGTATGTAAGGATATAAGGTGCAACTAAAACAACATGAAACTGCAGCAAAATGTGCAGAGCAACAAGAGGCTAAAGAGTTTGTGCCTGACTGGAACCAAGCTCAAGAGCAGGCTTCAAGCATGTTCCAGTTGTCTACTGCTGCATGACAGCACATGAGCTTTGTAGCATCAGATTTGTCGAGCAGTTTGCATGCACAGGCAGTCAGACTGTTCTGCCGTGTCTGGCAGTGCTCTGGGCAATGGAGGCATTGCAAGTGCTCACCGTCATGGCTTTTGCGCCTGAAGTGCATGACAGCAGAACTGCCTAAGCTCAGGATGCAAGCAGCTGGATAGTATACTGGGCCGTCTTCATGGGCCTACACTGCACTTGCCACCAGTTGCACTGACAGAAAAGAAAAGAAAAGACTACGCCTTTCGGCATCAATTTTAATGAGAAGCCAAATATTGTACCGGGCTGCCCAATGTTGCACTGATATGTGAAGTTACACCATGTACTGCGACTGAGTCGCTAGTGTTTGCACAGAGCGAGGTTGCGCGCTTAGGCATGGCATGGTTGAGCTTGTGCAGGATCATCAACAGGGAATATTCAGCTTTTGAGCGTATCTGTTTCCTTCTGGGCGAGTTACTCATGAGTTTGCATTCTACTAGTAATACTTGCTGCATCCCACATATGCGACGGCTAGGACTTGCCACATGCAGTCAGAGACAGCGAAAGTCCAGAGATGCTGTGGCAGAGCTTACTAGGATTCCTTGTCCAGGCTCGTATGCGTTTAGCAGGACATGATTGGCTGCTCCATCATACAAGTGGAAGTCCTGATCAATCTTTGAGAGCGTTGTTTGCAACCAAGCTGGTATGGGAGCTTGCAGCAAACCGCCCCATTTCTCATGCACTGTACCGCCATAGCTCTGTAGCCTCCTGCCTGATACCTGCAGGCTTGAAATTTCTCTGCAGTTCGTGCTAAGACATGTCAACAACACGAGGTGGAATAAGCTTTGGAAGCCCAAACGGTGGATCACCTGTGTCCACTTGCTCTTAGAGCTATGGACGTCCTTCAGCAGTCGAACTTGCTGTACTTCACCCAAATAATCTGGTATATAGTGCAACCCCTCAAGCGCTTGCAGGCTACGGTGTGGGTGGGGCTGCTCTAAGAGGTAGGCGTCAGAAACGGGCATGCATGGGCACACAAGATTATGCAGCCAAGCTGGGCCAGTCAGTCCGACACGGCCTTAGACGCTGTGCAACTGCTGCTTCAGCCTCTCATTTCGCACTTGACTTTGATGCCGTTTGCAATGCACTGAGAGACAGAGCACCTGCGCGCACGTACGGCATAGCAACTGCTAAGCAACAAACCACAAATCCCTACTCCACATGCAAGAGAGTTTGAAACGCTCACGAACCACATACCCACAAACCGCTCCATCAAGTGCATAAGACACAACACTCGAGTCACAGCCTGTAATTGAGAAGCATTATTGCCCCTTGCTGTTGTTTGTTCATCGAATCGTAGTAGCTCGCCTTCCGCATGGCGACCACCACCATGCCGGCATGCACACTGGGACCAAGCCTACACACGCAGTCTCCTTGTCGAGGACCAATTTCGCGAAGCCAAGCCTTCAAAACACAGCGGCCGCGTCGAATGCAAGTACGTGCAGAAGAGTCTAAACAAGGAGAAAAGGAACAAGCAGGCAAGGACAAAGACCCTGTGAACAAAGGAGGCAACGCATATATTGATGAGCTACCGGTAAGCGTAGGCGTGGCATTTTAAATACTGAGGATATGAGACAGTTGTCGCTTTACTTCGATGGTCACACGATAAATCTCGTTTCTTATTCTTTTGATCAGGCATGCTGACAAACAATACTTTGTTTACGCAGCCTACTCCCAGGAGTGAGGTGTCACCGGTAAGAATGGTCTTGACAACGTTTTTGTCTTCCAAGTGAAGCTGAGCATTGCCCTTCATGGCTTTGAGCAAGCTGCGACAGCAAGTTTGCCTGTGGTGTGTTCATTTCATAGCTTATTACACTATGCTACTCTTTCTCTCTATTCTTTATGTGCTTTTCTGGCCCCTTGCACACAAGATCTACAGCAATGAGTCCTTTGTTAGACTGCAACGCTGACTCAGAAAAGCTGCTGTTGTAGGAAATGAAGAAAAAACTGCGGGATGAGTATCTTGGCTTCGGTGGTGCACCCAATCAGGTTAGTGGCAATGAGCAGCCGCAGCGTACAAGTCCTGCCCTACATTGGTGCTGCTTCAATGTAATGACTGCTCATATGAAGTGATCATCACCAGATCACATTGAAATATGCTTCTGTGCTATGCAGCCTTTGGCTAACAACTGGTTCCTGTACATCATATTGGGGGTGACATTTTTAGTGGCTCTGACATACATCACAGGGTCAGTCTGAGAGAAGCGTGCTGTCCAGCAAGCTGACTGGCTGACTTCAAGTTGGGTTGAAGAGCTTGTAGGCACATTTGGAAAAGTCATGTGGGTGATGTCTATGTTTTGTTTTCTGCATGATACTATGTGGACATAATTGGCATTGAACACAGACAGCTTGGGCAATTGTTCGCCGACAGCGTGGTGTCCACTCTGCAGCTATGCATGGTATGCAAAGCTGTCAGTTTTGCTCAAATTCCATTTTTGCTGAAAATGACATTGTTTGCAGTCAACCCACCTGTGCTTAATACCAAGGTGGCTGAACGCAAGCTAAAGTTCAGTTACTCGCAAGATGCGCATTTGTCAAGCTGCGGTTTTTTATGCAAATGACAGATTAATGGGCATTCAAACACAGCTTGGTACTTCGGGATACTCATAGTTGGTGTTTTGCCTTGTCGACAGCATGTTACATGCATCCATGCAACAGATGTCGGTCCACAAACGAAAGCATATACGACAGCGCATGTGATGCAAGTACTTTTGTTCATGACAGTGTGTGGGTTTATTCACGCAGTAAGTTTACGTATCCTCTACATCAGAGTCTTCATAGTACTTCAAGACATAGTCTGTCATTTGCAGCTGATCGGATGCAGTCATAGTGATTGCCCCAGTGATGTCCTCCTGGTGCGTCTTCTTCTCCACCTTCTTCAGTAGCACTGCATCACACTAACAGCCTAAAGGTCCTAGCAAGGTAAAGCTGAGGACAAAGATGGTTTCATGTGCACAACAGAAAGCCCAACATGTGTGGCATACCATCCAAGATAGGTGTTGAGGTTCAGCAGTGCCAGTATGAGATGATTGCACACACAAGGGCAGTAAACAGGGCGCAGAACACAGCCAAGTGCAACCTGCAGCACGCTTCAGGCACACAAGCTCTGGCTGTATGGCAATGCTGTCAGGTAGCAGGAGGCTGATGCAGGGCCAAGCACTGTGCAGCCCCTCCAGCTTCCAATAGGCACACGCGCATTGAGCTGTGGTAAGCAACATGTATGGCAGGCCAGAGCCAGCAAGCCTAGCACAGGGTAAAACCTGCTGGCCTTGCAATTGGTGACACAGCATCACTGTTGTTGACTTGCAGTCTACCTGGATCATAGCAACATGCGGACTCCTGAGGTTCAGGCAGAAAGTCCGTGCATTGCTGCAATTCAGGTAGAACATGAGTCCAAATCAGTGATGCCATGTCACCAACTGCAAGATCAGCTCAGCTTGCCCCTGACGTAGGCTTGCTAGCTCTGGCTTGCCGTACCTTATATATACGTCATCTACCATGACCAATACGCTCATGCACCAATGGAGGTGATTCAAGGGTAAGCAGGGCACGACAGGGAGATTGAGAAAATTTGCAAGGTGCTGCATGTCAACATGCAGCCGGTACCAGTCTTACTGAAGCTGATACATGTGATCTGATCAAACTCGACAAGCACAGGACAGCAACCTGACCAAAACATGCATCAGTGCTTGGCAGCAAAACAGTGGACAAAGCTGGCATGCAGTGCAGTGCAAATGCCATTGACATGCAGCCTGCAGACAACTGCGTGACATCTGGCAGTGCAGTGCAGCAAGATGCTTGCTATGTCCAAAGATGACTCACCCTCTTCAGGCATGACAGGACTGCTAGGGTATTCCAAATAAACCCTATCCCGTTGTTTCTGCTTCTTGCCTCCTTTCTGAGCAATGCCTCTCCTCTTTGCCACCCTTTGTGCCACCTGCACTCAGTAACATGTCGTCTGGCATGCCAGACACGCCAAACAACAATGGTCTGTCTCAAGCCACCCTCTAGGTGATAGCTTCTCATGCAGACTGACATCAAGATGGAGAGGTTTGAGGACCGCGTTTCATAAACAGCAGCCGACATTCTGCTGTTGATTACAGCAGTGCCAGTCAAACACAGTGTACATCAGTCAGCAAAACTGCACACTGTACGCCATGCTGAAGGTTTATAACACAGTGCCAGAAGTCAAAGCTGCTGCTCAAAGAGCACAATCGCATTTCCTCTTTGCTGGCATACATTTATAGACCACAGCTTTGTGGACACAACAGCTTCAGTTGCTTGGGCATCAGTGAGAAGCGCTGGACAGTGTTCATGCAGCTTTGAATCAAGCATAACAATAGAAGCTGACCTTGAAATCCCAAGGCAGCGCTAAATTGAGCACATTCTCCAGGTTCGCTGAGACAAGATGCACTTTGGGGTTGCCTCCGCACTCAGCACATGGTACAGTACCAGCCAGAATGCCCAGCGGCCTTGGCACCATTCTGCACATCAAAGAGCTTAGCAGTGACACTCCTGGACAAATGTTTTGCCGGCAGTCCTCTTGAGCATAAAGCAAGGTTGCATGATGCTGCCTGAGCGTTCTGGAGCATGACAAAGTCTGCTTGACCACGCAGTGGTACAGTCCAGTATAAGCCTACATACCATGCCATGCAAACAAAACCTGCTGATGATCAGAATGTTGTGAACAGCTGAAACACCCCATGTTGTGCTTTCAATCCACAGGAGATTACTCGCGTAACTCAAATACACTGCAGCAGAATGCCGTGAACACCACTGCAGTGCGATTTGGAACACCTATACTCCTGATACATCATCCCCATGCTTTTGGTTTTGTGTGCTTGTTAGCACATGCATCAACATATGTCTTTGCATGGAGTCATGCACTTGCACTTCTGAGTTGCTGTCTGTACGAGATGCTGGCATTCACCATCCTTACTCATGTGTCATAAAACAGACCAGACAAGGTCACATCAACCCCTGTTGCATGGTGCTCATACAGCTGGAGTCACAGCGGCACTAGAGATGCCGGTGAGCTTGCAGGTGTGTACTCACTTGTTTGCCATGGCTGCTTTCAGGTTATCCATGACCGCATAAGCTTCGTTCTCATCATCATCTGCCTCAAAGGAGGTGTCGAAGCGGGACTTGTCGCCGCAGCGTATGCATTCGTAGCTGCGTAAGAATTGCATGTCCTCAAATTCAAGTCTTTTGAAGCAGCGCGCTATCAGCTTGGCTTGTCACTTGACATGCAGAAAAGGGTTTGCAGGAAGAATTTGTAGCCTGCAGCTACATATGCTGCATGACTGATGCAGTGGGCATGCTGGGCTGCACTGTGTGTTGTCCTGACAGACCAGAAAGCAAGCTTACTGTGAGTCTTCAGGTTCATCATATTTTCCGGGCATTTTTAGCTTAGCTGCTGCTGCTGGTGTTAGAGGCCTAGACCGGCACTTGTTTCTGCCATGGCATATGGGACATGTCATGCGTCCTGTCCCACGACAGTTGTCACACTCTGTGTAGAATAGCTCTTCATACACATTCTTGAGCTGATTGAGCACAATGGTCCCTGAAGCGACCTGCAGGGCTGAGACACTGTGGCATACTGATACTGACTCTCACGTTTGTTGTTCTACAGATGGGGTTTGTCGCACGCAAGGCAAGCAAGGCCTGAGAGTGAATTTCTGAAAGACGCAAAGTCACAGGCGTACCGTGCTGAGTCCTCGCACGATGTCGAGAATAGGCTCAGGGCTCAACATGATGACCCCCGGGGCTCAGTGAGCCCTTGCCTTGCGCGGTGTCGACGGTCAACTCAGAGTCTCGGTCAGATCCGAAGATAAAGCTAGGAACAGCTGACTGCGATGAGCACCAACGCAGAAACCGACAAGTGCGTGCTGCAAGGGAAGTCACAGCATGTGCAGCTCACGGATCTGTCGTTGCAGTTTGGCTTCGTGCAAGCAGCGACATGGGTTGACTTTTGGCTTGCATAGGGTAGCAGGGTGTCATAGGGCTTTAAACCTAATAGTTACTTGTGCTTGCATTGATGTTTCACAGTGTGTCACACTATGCTGAAAACTTGGCAGTCTCCGTCGCTTCGATCTTTCGGGTAAGTCTCACCAGCTGGCCAGACCATGTTTTGTAATTGCACAGAATGGTCAAAGTCAGCCTGATCAGACGTGCCTGCAACATGTTTATGCAGCATTGCAGGATATTGCACTCCACAAGATTACACTCGTGTGCATACATGGCTTTGCATGTTAGGCGTGTCTCTGCAGTTGCCAATGCCTATTCACTATTACGGATACATGCATTTCCAATGCTGTCAGGACCTGCGGGCGGCTTGACTCAATTGAGTTTGCAGATAGCTGCATATGTCAATGAAGAATGCAACCACAAACACGCAGCTGACTACTGTGACCGTGACACTGCCACAAACACCTGGAACAAAAGGAAGCAAGGCTGGCAAGCACTAAGCTGGAACCAGTTGCTTAGCATTACCTTGACAAAACACTCAAGCAAAAAGTGCTATAAGCACTTTAAATTTGCTTGTGAGTGCTACAACAGCTGTCTGCAAGTTTATCACTGGAGACAGCAGCTTTGGCCAGCAGCAGGCTTTGACACTCAGGCAAGATTGAAGAACTTGCGGGTAGGCTCCATGACAACGAAAGTTGTCATGCCCACAGGAAACTTGACCTGCAGGTAGGCAGAAGCAACAAACTTATCTGCTGGATTGGTCATTGCCACTGCATTGACTTCTGCAAGCAATACTGAGCGGTTGCAAGCCCTGATGGATACTGCATGTGTCGCCATAAAACTCACAAAGTCTCCAGCCTCAATTGTCACAGGCTCGGCTCCCTCATACTGGACGCTGAATTTTCCTTGCAGTATGTAGGCGTGCTCCACAGATCCATACTCCCAAGGGAAAGTGCTAGGCTCACAGTTCCAAAATGTCCAGGATTTGGACCCGCCCGCGATGTACTGATCAAGGTCGAAAGCAGTGAAGTCCTGCGGTCAGGGACACACAGCATTTTCTGCGGTGTTGATGGGTACGCAAGTGACTTGTCGCCTCTGCAGTGCGACAAGCTGCGTCATCGCATACCAGCCCCAACGTTGACGTTAACTTCTATGCACTGTAGATCAACTTTCGAGCTTCTCGGACCCTTACCTTCAGCACCTCAATAGTGTCCTCTTTAATGACATCGATCTTGGGAGGAGCCTCTACAGCCGCCGCGTTGATAGACTTTGCTATGACGACCGATCGCTGCCTGTTGTTGCGGGGAGCTTGCACAGCTTTTGCAGTTGCCAATCCTTCTTTGCAGCCGGATCTTTGCGTGCGGCTTAGCACAAACGTTTGCCGAGTGTTTGCATACGCAGTGTGGACACCAGATGTTGAAGAAACATTCTGCATTTGTGCCATGTTGAAGGTTGACAAAGGGGCAGGAACTATAGTCTGCAAAGACAGCCGTGAAGGCGCTTGTTGCTTACGCAATTGTCTTGCAATTACGTACAATTTGAGTGAAGATGAAGAAGAGTGGGTCACACTGATGGTGCTTCCAGATTGGATCTTTTCTTTCTTGTTAGCTGACTTGCAATCTCTCCCTGTCGCTGATCAGGGCAATGTATATGCATGTCTTTGATCTTCATCGGGAGACTCCGTCTGATTCAAAGCAGTGGTACCTGCTTCCTTGATAGATTGGATCTCAGATACACGTTCCCAAGGATGCACTGATCTGCAGAGCCTGGTAAAGTGCCTGGATCATGGGGGTATTGTGTTAGCGTTAGATACAGTATACACATGCAGTCAAACAAGGGTTGTGTTAGGCTGCGCGATGCACTGAAATGCATTGGGATGCATCCCGGAGGTTATCATTACAGTTATGTAGAGATGATGTAGTGGAAAGCTGCTGAGAAAAACAGTCGTCGTTGCTGTCGCTGGCTGCTAGGGTCAAGGCTGAAAGTCCTGACGGCCGGCCACGAGCGCAAGCACGACGCATGTAGAGCTGAAGTCGGAGGTTGTATTAGTGGTTATACCTATATCAGCAGAGTAGTGGTACCTGCTTGTAGGACCTGTCCACAGTCACAAACAGCTCAACAGTGATAAAAGGAGAACAATCTGCAAGAAAAACTTTGCAGCATAGACACTGCAAATGTGACAGGTCTCACTCGATCGATTGCAGACCAATTTAATGATTATCATACATGTTGGTTTCAAGTCCTGTCCATAGCATCAGACATTGTACTCTCATCATCCACCCCTGGTGGCCTGTCAGAATCAGAACCGAAGTCGTTGTCTATCTTACTAAACGAAACTGGTGAGTCACGCACATTTAAACCTTTAGGAGGAAGCCAGACAGGTGCAGCCTGTGCAAAAGGACCATGGTTATGCTGTCTCGTGGACGCTGATGCATCTAGATTGGTTTCATTGCGCAGCCCTGCCTCCACTGCTTGTGATGCTGCTCCAGCATGATCGTTTGACGACCGTGTGGTGGCTGTTGCACTTGGGGCAGCAGCACTGGGGTCAGTTACAGGCACCCCGGGGGCCAGTCTGGGACTGGCATGGAGAGCAGCAACAGAAGCAGAATCAGGCCCTGGCATAGCAGAAGATGAAGCAGGGTTGCTGGTACCGGCTGGTGGCTGGGAAGCAGCACCTGGGGGCAATACAGAAGCAGTAGACTGTGGCAGCGGGGGTGCAGCAGGGGGCTCAGGGGGGTCTCCTGTGGGGGGTGGCGGAGCTGCTGCCGTTTGGCCTGAAGAAGAAGCGCTTGGGAGTGGGTCACCAGCTGGCGGCGGCGGTGGGACAGCAGTGGCAGCCTGGGTTTGGGCAAGGGGAAGGGTTGCCCCTGGGGGTGGCATTTGCTGTGTTGGCAAAACCACCGGCGGCGTCACTGCATATGGTTGCTGATGGGGGTGATGCCAAGGCTGCTGATACATTGCAGCAGCCTCATATGAGTATGCACCTGGTGTGCTGTACGGCAGAGGAGCAGCAGCAACAGCAGCTACAGGGGCAGCTGCTGAGGCTTGCTGCCATGGATGCAACTTCTGCTGTGGCTGCGCTGCTGCTGCTGGGTCTTGCACCTGGTGCGGCTTCTGCTGCTGCTGCTGCTGCTGCTGCTGTGATGCATAAAAAGGCGGCGGCTGCTGCTGCTGAAGCTGTGGTGGTGGTAGCTGCTGCTGCTGCTGCTGAAATGGCTGCTGATGCCGTGACTGAGCCTGCTGTGCGTGCTGCGGAAGAGGGCGCTGGGTGCCAATGGATTTCAGACTGCAGAGGTGCTGTGCTTGGGCTCTATCAATCTTCGCTAGAGTCTTGGTCATGATCTCACCTGAAGCACACCAACTGGTCTTCATAGAAAGCAATTGCAAAAGGATAGATCCTCATGCATGTTGCTGATCAGCCTGATGATGTGCTTGCTGCTAAGAACCAATGCCCATTCATCCTACCAGTGCCAGAAAGACAATGCATTATAGCAGAAAAGGCAGATCTTGACAATGCACGACATCTTATGCAAATGAATGTGCAAATGGATCCAACTAATGCTTGTATGCCTTTGCCTGTTCAAAGACAGTGCAGTAGCTGTACACAGCGGTGCAAGCAGTGACCGCATTGGATGCATACACGCACACACAAACGGTTGCCCTGTTCATACTGCAGTGCAGACAACTTACTAAAACAGTGTGTGTGTCTGTGCAAAGTTACAGATCAAGCAATTGCTGCATGTATGAGGTTGCTAGGTTGCATGCATGTTGCTGCCAGAGTATTGCTGCATATTTGGCAGCAGTGGTAGACACTTGCAAACAGTGTGTCTGTCTGTGCGAGACACTTAAGTGACTGCAGCGTGTACGATCTGGGTGCTGCCACAATACTGCAGCACCTTGGGCAGCGGTGTTGTACACTTGAGCAAGCACAGCACAGCACAGCACAGCACAGCACAGCACCACACAGCACAGCAACTTGCCTTGCAAGACCTTCTGTCTGAGCTGTGACACAGCAGGGGCTTGATCTGTGCCCCTCAGGTAGCTCCACAAGGCATGCAGCCGCCTCTTATACCTGCACACACAACACAAATGACTCAATGACCTGAAAAGCTTGGACAACAACCTAATAATGACTTAATTGACTCCTCACGGCTGACTTGACGACAACAAAACACTGCTGCTGATTGATTACAGGTCATACACAGCTTCTGTCAAAGTACTCACAGCTGGCTGAAGACAATTTGCAATGGGGCATGAGTTGTTTTGAGAATATACAAGCTCGTGCTGTAGAGCTGAGTCCTTATGAGCAGCAAATGCAGCCATGCTGAGGCAGGCCAAAAAGGCATGGTATGGGCGGGGATAATATCTGCCAGTGACTTGGAAACAATGTGCAAGAGTGACTGACCTCATGCCAGGCTCACCATGCTCTGCAAAGTGAGCAAAGACAGCAGCTTCCAAAGCCACTGCAGCTTCCTGGGGGGTCAGGTCAGTAGGGCTGGTCAGAGCCAGCCCCAGGATTGCGACTGCCTTGCCCCTTACTGAATCCCCATGTGGCTGGCCAGCCTCCCCTGCTGCTTTTGGAATGGCGTGTGGGGCTTTTGCTACTGGCAGGTGGCCTGCTGGCTTGAGCTGCTGCTGACTGCTTGCTGGTGTTGGCTGCACAGCATCTAGGGCAGGATGCGGGTCTGCCCTGAGGTTTAGGGCATTGCCTGGGGCAGCCCCAGCGCCTGCTTGAGCAGCTCCTGCAACTGGCCTGTTTGCAGGGGAGCTGGCCTGCGATGTTGATTCCACTTTCATGTCAGAAGGCTGCTGCTTGACCGTCACATCTCTGGCAGTTTCATCTTGATGACCAGATTCGCTCATCTTCTCAGGTCCGTTGGAGGCGCCTGGCATCTGATGTTGGAGGGGAGCAGCAGCAGCAGCAGCAGCTGCTGCAGCAGCAGCTGCTGCAGCAGCTACAGGAGTATTGGCAACCGCAGGTGCTGAGACAGGTGCAGCAGCAGACGCTGTCCTTGCCATGATAGGGCTTGCAGGGGAGGTCAGTCTGGAGTCTGCCTTGGGCACCGGCTTCTTGGGCTGCTGGGACGGGCCCTGGGGCTGTTGCCCAGGGCCCTGGGTAGGAAGTCCAACTGCCCGTTTCAGAATGGCAGTCACCTCACTGCATCGATGCAACAAAACAAGGATTGAGGAGGAGACAGTGCATGCCATGTATGTCCGCTTTGCAGTGTGTCTGGGCTTGCCCAGCAAGCATGTTCAGCAGCAATGCCTCTGCACAACTAATGCAATGCTCTGCTCGGCATCTTGTCATCTTTGATCATGTCAAGCTGCTGCTTGAAACCTTTAATCAACCTCATCCAGCTATACCTGTTGTGCATCTCCGCTGACTGTTGTCAGCAACCACTTGAAATACTTGTGTGTTGTAGCGCTGTATTGTCACTTGTGGATCACAAAGTACAACATGCATGAAGGCACTTGATGCTCCACAGATGAACTCGTCGGTGCAACAGCCTTTGGATCAGGCCTTGCTGGAGATGCTTTTGCACTCAAGCAATCAATGAACTCACAACCATGCAGTCAGCTGAGGCCAAACCTCATTACGCTGGAGATCTGCTCACAAGCATACACTCACAAGCATACACTCACAAGCATACAATCACAATCATGCTCTCACAATCATGCATTCATAATCATGCTTTCACAGTCATGCATTCACAATCATGCTTTCACAGTCATGCATTCACAATCACGCATTCACAATCACGCTTTCACAGTCATGCATTCACAATCACGCATTTCAAGTCATGCATTCACAATCACGCATTCAAAGTCATGCATTCACAATCACACATTCACAATCATGCATCCACAGTCACGCATTCACAGTCATGTATTCACAGTCATGCACTCACAGTCACGCATTTACAATCATGCATTCACAGTCACGCATTCACAACCATTCATTCACAGTCACGCACTCACGATCATGCATTCACATTCACCCATTCACAATTATGCACTCACAATGACGCCTTCATATGCATGTGCAGTTGTACAGTTCAGCTGGGGACAGACCTGGCCTTGCTGGAGATGCGTTCACAGTCTATGACAGTGGGGTGCAGCCTGGCCAGCTTGTTCAGCTTGCTCACTTCCTTCCCCAGCAGAGTGTCCCGCAAGATGTCCATTGTCAGACCTGACAGCTGCCCAATTGAGCTCAGACTTGTCTCCACCTGGTGTACAGCAGACACATGTTGGACAGCATGGCCTTACCTGCATGAAGTGTCTGAAAAAGAAGAAAGGAAAAGACTACCCGTTTCGGAGTCAATTCAATGAGAAGCCAAGTGTTGCACCGGGCTGCCCAGGCATGATGTGTCTGCCTGGTTTGCATGATCAGTTCTGATGTAGACTTGCATACAGAATGATCAAATGCATCTGATCTGTTATCCTGACAGTCAGGACCTGGCTGTTGTAAGACAGCATTGACACACTCGCATTTGCAAGTACTACTTGATGACAGCAGTGACGATGGCGTGAGGTATCTATGGCAGCATGTGAGTCTATTCAAGCAAAATCCTGCAGAGACAAAATTTATTCCATTGTACATCCAATGTTACAGTGTAACTACACTCTGGTATGCATATGATGTTACAATGTATCTGTTCTTCACTATGTAATCAGTGTTGTAGCACAGCTGGGGTGTAGCTGCAGTATGCATGCGACGTTACAGCATAAAAAAAGAAAAGAAAAGGAAAGACCACGCCTTTCGACGTCAGGTTTTTTGAGAAGCCCAGTGTTATACCAGGCTGCCCAGGGGTAACAGCATAACTACACTCCAGTATGCATTGCGATGTTAAAGCATGATTGCACACCAAAGCGCATGCAATGTCACAGTGTAGCTACGATTCGATATGCGATGTTGCAGTGTGACTACACTCTTGTCTTTATGCAGTGTCGGAGCGTATCTGCACCTGGTCTGCTGCTTGAGCAAGGGCCTGGCGAGCATCTTCAAAGGCTTGGCGAGTATCATCAAAGACCTTCATGGCATCCTTCAGCACACCCTTCTGCACTTCTGCTGCCTGCTTGGCAATGTCACCTGCATGCAACTGTAACTGTGACTGTCTGATGCTTTCATTCCTGGCCCCATGCATGTGAAGCTTCTGACTGCTGATGTGTCCATGTGTCACCGCATGCAAGCCGAGCTTGGAGCGTGCATGCACACATGTACTTGACATGCTTGGTTACCAACACAGTCAATGCATCAAAGCGTTGACAGAGACTGCCACCAAAGGTAGCTGGCACATCATGAAAGAACTGCCTGCTGATGCGTTGCGGTCCAATGTCATCTTTCTGCACACTCACCAAGTATGTCTACATTGCCTGTGAGTACGCAAGTTGCGGACTCACAGGCAGTGTAGACGTACTTGGTGAGTGTACAGAATGATGACATTGACAGGCACAACATTCTGCTGACCTGGAGATGCATTGGTAGCTGCTTGGGAGGCCTCATGCTTCCCCGAGCCAGGGCGCTTCTCTTTGGGGCCTGCCCTGGTAGAAGCTGGGGCAGCTGAACTGCCCTTGCCTGTTTTGGCAGCTGGTCCTGAGCCTTCTGCACCGCCCTTGCCTGCTTTGGCAGCGCCTGGGGCAGGGCCCTTGGCTGCGCTAGGGCCAGGCTTGGGTCTGCCCTTACCAGACGGCAGCTCTTCAGGTTTCCTTGGTCGCTTTTTGCCAGCTTGTGCCTGCTGCCAGTCCAGCTTTCAGATGTCAGAAGAAGCAAGTTGAAAATCAAGGCGAGCAGCAACAATCTGCTCTTGCAAATGACTTGTGCCTGCATGGAAATGCAACACATGAACAGTATGTGACAGACCCAAGGGCCAGGTTGGGAGTGCTTGAACAAGAGGGTACGGACAGGATGACCTCTAACCTGACAAGACATAAACAATGAAACAAAATTTGGCAGTAGACATTGCTGTGACTAACCTGCAGACTGTGCCGCTCCATGTAGATCATATGCACACCCATGCTGTGACTGATTTGAGCTGCAATCCTGGCCAAGATGCTTTGCAGAGGGCAGAACATTGACATTTCAAAATATTGCCACGATGTCCACAAGCTGGTAAACAAACAGTTAGGACGCCCACCTGTGGCTTCTCATCAACCTCCATGTCTTCAGCTGGCACTGATTGCTCATAGGGCTCATCATTGGTCCCAATGTCCACATCCTCCTCTTGATCTGCACAAGCAGTTGGTGTTGGCACAATGCTTTCGATATGCTGATAGTGCATGGTTGCCTGAGGACTTTTCTGGCTACATGTGTTGAGAAAGACTACCACAAGCAGCCTGGCAGATGCAACACGTGCTGCAGACTGTGAGGTTGCAGCAGGGACATTGGCTGGTGTCTTGGCACCATCCACATCAGCTGGCTGAAGATTGCTATTACTTCAGACATAGGCAGCTTTCACTTACTTGTACATTGTGCTAGCTTAAGTGCAAGCTGCCAATGCAGGTAACAAAAAAAATATGTGCAGTCGCCTGTCTCTTCTGGTTATGTGCTTCAAGGGCATTCATGCATCTCCAGAGTCTCAATGGCATGCATGTAATGGAGACAGTAAAAGTGGCACAACATAGGACAATGCAAGCTGTCTGTCATTGCATGCAGACCACAAAGCAGCTTAAAGTGGCCGCAATCATGGCTCAATATGTTGCTGCAGAGATCTTGAGCTATATCCTACTTACCCCCTATGTCAATGTCTTCAGTGTCGTCTGTGTCAGATTCCTGGACCACTCCACGCTTTGCCTGAGCCCCTCTGCCCTTTGCTTTGCCAGTCATCACTTCCTTTGCCTTGCCATTATTCCCTTCTTGTCCTCTGCCATTGTTCACTTCTTTTGGTTCCTTCTGACCAGTATTGGCAGCTGCTGCTCTTCTGGGGCGTTTGGCAGGAGGCTCTTCCAACCCATAAGTCCTTGGCTCCTCCATTCTGGATGCTCTGGACTCATCTAGCTTAGATGCTTTGGGCTCATCTACTTCAGACGCTTTTACATCATCTGGCTGAGTCACCGTCAAGTTGTCTGCTTTGGATGTCTGTGTTTTGAGGCTGGCATGTGGTCCTGATGCCTGACTGGCATCAGATTTGCCTTTCAACAGCTGGGAGTTGCCTTTCGCAGCTTGGCTTGCCTGCTGGTGGTTGCCCTCTGACAGTTCGCTGATGGACACATCCTCCCTAGATGGTTCTAGCTGTATGGACTGCTCAGCAGCATCACTTGCATTGCGTGATGGACTGTCCAATTCATTGGCAAAATCTGCTTGATCCTCTGAAGGCGCTTTTGGAGAGGAATTGCCAGCTGCCTTGGCTCTGCCCTTTGACTTTGTCCTGCCCTTGCCGCGCCCACGGCCCCCTCTACCCCGGCCTCTTCCCCCCCGCCCTCTGCCAGAAGGAGTGTTGTCTGTGATATCACTTTCTTCAGGCTCAGCGGTCGGACCTACAGCTTCTGTGGATTTGCTATCTTTTGCTGAAGCTGCTGACTGATCCTTGTCGGCTTCTGCTACAGCAGCAGATGTGTCATGACCTGCCGCATCAGGCTCTGCCTCAGAGGCAGCTGCTGCTGCACTCTCCTGCTGTGACTCAACGGGCTGATCCTGCTTTGCGATTTCCTCCGGCTCATCTCCCTGCAGATCATAGAGTTGTATCAGACTTGAACAACCACCCAGCATCATCAGCGATCTCTCTTTGACTGCATGGAGAGAAAAAACATCTGGTCAAGATGTGCACGCTGACTCCTGGCATACAGAGGAAGACAGAAGGAATGTTAAAGTCTGTCTAAGTCTTCCAGTCTTGATGCAACACAGTGATGATGCAAATCACAAGTTGGAGCCCACATAATCACCTGGAGCAGTTTGCAACAGGCACATCAACAATATGAGCATGCATGCTGTGAAAGCATGCTGAAAATTGCTCTGACAAACTGCTACAACAAACAGCAGTGACCAGGGAAAATACAGGGAAAATGCAACACCTCTAATCTGACGTGACCGTGCCCAGTTATCGCCAAGACAACATGATCTGGTCAAGCAAACAGGCCAGATTTGAGATCGACTGGCTGAGAACGTCCTAAACGGCCTACAGATGACTGCAGCAGCAGGCAACAACAACTCACTTCCTGAAGATGCCCTAAAGGCAAAGCTGCATGCAGGGCAGCAAACACGGCCACAGCGGGACTGCCTGTGATGTCCACTTCCCCACTGCTAGCACTGCTCATGGCCAAGGCCAATATGTCCACATCCTCCTCATCAACACCGGTGCTTACCTCCGCTGCTTGCTTGGCCTTAGCGTCTGTGCTTCCAAGGGCTGCAGGAGCTTTCCGTGCAGACTGACTCCTTGTATGTCGCAGCTGTCTGGTCGCAGGCGCTGCTGTTGGAGTGGCCTGATCTTCCTGTGCAACAATAAAAGCTGATGCAGCAGCTGCTTAGCTGACAGTAGTGCAGGGCCAAAGCCAGGCTTGCCTTGCTTGTAGGTGCTGCACTGTGATCAGGGTCCGAAGGGCCGCTTAATGTCGCCACCAGGTTGGCCAACGGCACATCGTCCTACAACAGCAGTGTTGCGCCCTGGGACCAACTAAAGCTTTAGGCTTTCCTTGCGAGTACAACTTTCCGAGCAATACCTCAGGTTGTGGCATGCCGGTCGACAGTCTGTCCTATCTGTCGCTGCAGTTTACTGCCACATCTGGACCTGCTCACAACCAGTAATGTGTTCGTCCGGCTTGCATGGATACCGCGCAAATGAAACAGCGGCTTGAGCTTTGACCGCAAAGCGAGCTGATCGCGTCCCGGGGCGCAAACGATTTGGCATGAAGCATCCACTGCTAAATAAAGTTGGCTAAGCCGTAGCAGTAAAGCCGACGTTGGCATGCAGAAACATGCAGACAAGCGATCTTCGCGATCGGTGTCCTGCCATTCTGCACGCACCAACGCACGGCCAAAATTAGGAAGCAAATTGAGGACGAATTTGTTCGTCAGAAGCCTTCATCAAAAGCCAGAACGCTCAGCTCGATCGCCGTGAATACCTGCAATTGCCGCGACCGGCCTTTCACTTCACGATCTTCAATACTCAACTATCGCATCGATTTTGTTGAAAGCGGTGCAGCAGTCAGCAGATGCTTCTGGACCTGCACCTGCACCTGCATGCACACTTACTAGCGTTCGCTTTGCGCCGTCGATTGCAGCACACACAGCATTAATCGATCAGCATAGACGCAGCACAAAAATATCAACCAAAAGTCATCTTGGAGAGCTGTGGACTGGCTGTGAAGCTCGATGGCTACGTTGACTTCGCCCGTAACCGGGGTTGCAGACCTGGTACGCACATTGCAGCTTCGCCTCGCATCGTCTGCCGCACTGCGCTTTGGTATTGCGTGGTGCATGCCTCTCTGTACCCTCAAGCAAATGCCGCTACGATATGCCGGTGACCTTGATCTTGTCAGGCAACGATCTCGAATACTGCAGATCGCTCAAGCTCAACGCTTGCAAGTTCGAATCTTACACCTCGGCAGCCTGCTGCCTCGTTTTTTGACATCCTCTGATGGCAAACATCGTTTCAGCCCGGTGCTATTTGACTTTCGCTACTTCACAGAGTCTGCTACAGCTGAAGCACACATCGAAAGCAGCCGGCATCTGCAAAGTCTTGATGAAGAGATGAGAGGGGTATGCAAGCTCTTGTATGATCGTGATCAATTTTCTGGAGTCAGCTCACAGGAAGCCGGCATCCTGACCTGAAGTCCAATGCAGGGCTATGGCACTTTCCTGGCAAAGCTTTGGGACCTGTATGCAAGAGCTGTGCATCTGCAGCAACAGGTTCTCAGCCACATCAAGCACCTGACACAGGCGTCTCAGGTGTGGCTGCTCTGACAAGCTGTGCCAGATGTGAAACTGTCAGCACACATCACGGACACATTGTTGTGCTTAATTCTGCAAGTGTATGCTCTCACCTGCAGGCTCAACAGCCAGCCTCAATGCAGCTAGTAGCCTTGCTGGGCAGCGTGTTACTGTTGCTGGACATATGTGTCCCTAGTACTGCCCGCGAGCGCAGCATCGTGGCACATATCAGACTCAACACCGGCTCTCAGGTAGTCAGCCGTCAAGCTGCAGCAATTGTCAGGCTTTTTGCAGCTACTGGGTTTGAGGAGAGCGTTGCTAAGGTACCAACAGGTCAGCCCATGTCTGTTACTATACCCATCTCCTCTCTGCTCACACGCCTTGCATCTGTGGTTGTCCTCAGCCCAACGGGGCAGCCACACCCTAATCACAAAAGGCAGCCGCAGGGGACTGTACCCCCCCCCCATGGAGATTGCTACCTCTGGTGATACTCAATACATGAGATTGCATGCATGAAAGCAGCCCATGCTTATTGCCTTCACAGTCATACATGCCCCCTAATGTGCAGTGACTACAGATGTAAACGTATGCTGTATTTGCTCACTAATGCAGCAGCTTATCTGCAACATAAACGCTTAACGCAAAACATGGAGAGATTCTAACACGAATACAGACAGCATGATGTCTTCCCGCTTCCTTGTCTTTGCATTCTTACATGTTGTTTCCAATGTGAAGCATGGTTTGCTGCGCATGCAGGCTACCCAGAGCAGTACTTGGCACGTTGTAAACTTCCCAAGCCAGCTGTACAAACCCTGATCACCCAATTTCTTACCCTATCCAATCTGGCGCCCAGTGCAGCAGCAGCACAGCTGTACATTGCGCTGTACTTTGTTCCAGAAGGATTACACGGGGACTCTGACCTCATGAAAGCTGCTGTCAGCATGGGATTCAGGCAGAGCTGGGTCATCACATGGGCACCAGGGCATTTGGCTGATGTGAGCCTGCAGTGGCAGCGCTACAGGGCAGCCAGAAATGCCCTGGGGGCTGTGCTGACAGGGTCCAAAGCCAAGGACATAGCAGGGGCCTGTAACAGCAAGATGAAAGAGTGTCAGAAAAATGTGAACGAGCTCATTCAAGGGCAAGTTGACAAGGTAGCGTCGCCCCTGACGCAGTCTCAGTTCACGCAGTGCTATTTGTGCAGACTGTTTTGCCTTCATTCTCTCACCAGCCTTACATTCCACACTAGCACTTTTGGTCAATTGCCTGACGGTTTGCCATGGCAGCTTTGTTGTTGCATGCATGACACTGTACAAGCACCCTGTGTATGTTTTAGGCCAGGCCAGCCCATCGCAGCCCAGCCCAGCCCAGCCCAGCCCAGCCCAGCCCAGCCCAGCCCAGCCCAGCCCAGCCCACACATTCACTGTGTCAGCCATACAAACAACACCTGCAGCAACAAACAACACCAACTGCAAAGCACGCACAGCACGGCATCCTATCACAGGCTCAAACCATACTGCTGGTATGCAGGGTGTCAGATCTGCAGAGAAGCTGCCAGGCTTGCTGGCTTGCATTCACAGCAACAACGTGATGCTGAGGTGGTTGCTGCTGCACATGGCTGGCCATCCATCGAGCAAGCTGTCTGCAGCTGTGGCCAAGCAAAACATTGATAAGGGCGCTGTCATCACGCTGCTATTGGACTCTGCATACTTGGAGTCATGGGTAAGTTAGGTACCCATCTGCTGGCATACTCACTCATTTAGTATGTACATCTAAGGTGATATAGTCACAATATCACCTAGTTTATTCTTACGTTGATTGTAAGTATAGTGATAAGTCTTCTGTGGGCGATTAGATGATGCAAGCCCTGACTAGCTCCCTGTTTGTGGTTCTGTTTAAGCAGCCAGCAACACAGGATGCTTGAAAACAAATCACAACACAAACGCTTTGCCTTATTTGCTCAGGTGACACAACAGGAGGGCTTCACAAACTAGGCATAGAGAGAGACATCTAGAAACAGGGACGTTGCATGTGTCCATGCCGCAGTGTGGGGTGTTGTGCTCTGCTGTTTGGCTGATTGATTGTCGGCGCAGTCTTCTGCACAGCCACATTGCTGTTGCCGGGATTCCCTGCATTTGCTTGACAGTCTGCTGACTCAAGTAAACAGTGCAGTCAGTAGCACAGCATCTCAAGATCATATCCTGTTTCAGTGCTTGTAGCAAAGGGCTTCATCACTGACTCAGGGTCTGATCTAGAGACGCGGTGCTGTTGAATGTGTTGTTTACTTTAGTGACCAGCCTGATGCTCAGACAAACCCCTCGCACACAGAACTCAGCACTCAGAAGTAGGTCAAGACACACCTAGTAAGTGTCTAGCAAAAAACAGCTAGGATAGCTGTATTCACCAAAGTTACTACATAAACATCAAGCACCATGCCCTACGGTGCCTCCTCAAAACACAGTAAAAAGTATAATACCTTGGGATGCTGAAGCTAGGTTACAGGTCGCCATGATTCCCTCATTGCTCTTTCCAATCACAGTACAAACCAACAAACGAACCTGTCTTGCAGACAAAGTCAGTGAGCATAGACTGCATGGCAAAGCAGTGGAGAGGCCACTGCAGCAGCATTGCTGCAAAGCTAGACGCAGCAGCAGCTGCATCTGCAGCTTCTGGGCCTACTCAGCATCACAGCAGTAGTCACCAGCCTGCATATGAAGATGCGGAAGAGCGGACTCAGCAACTGTCACACAGTGTATGCAAGGCAGAGCTGGGGGGCCTTGCAGAGCAGGTGTGTCCGATCAGACAGTGATTGCTGGATTGCATGTAAGAAGCGCTGAGTCTATGAAGCACCCTACCATAGCTCTAAATCACCTCCAGAATGCAAAAATGCGTTCTTACTGTCCCAAGACGTTTCTGAAGTTCCAGTGTAGCGATGATGTTTCTGAATCAAAGATGCTTTGGGATTGAAAAGAGCTGCTGAGGCTACTTATGTTGGGTTGAGTACTTTTATCTCAGGGAACAGGGGCCTGGTGCTAAATAGCCCAATAGGACAAGTTGCGGGAGTCACAGTCAAAGGTTGACTATGTACCAGTCTTTATCAGAACGATGGCTGTATTGAGCGTGGCCACAATGCTTGCTATGGCACCAGCTTTCATGATGGAGGATGAGTCTGGGTCTACTTCTCTGCATTTGCACATGCCAATGTCCTGCCTTGTACTTCTCACACATACTGTTTTTCTTCCGGAATGCATATAAGAATTGCAGAGCTATCAAGACATGTACAGCTTGCACTGGTCGTGGCGTTTGCTTTGATCTGTGATCTCAATGTGATCTTAGCTACATCAAGATTTCCTGTGCTACATAGCAACCACGCACATTCACACCATGTTTTTGTATTCAAAGTTATGCAAAGGAACACCATGTCAAGGCAGGCTTAGCCAATAGGCATCAGGTGCATGCATTGCAATGTAAACTGGATGTTACAGTCCCATTGTTGTGGAGATCGCAAAACCTGTCATGTGTACAGGTGGGGACGCTACAGGTTGGCGACTCCTTAGGTGTGCAGCAGCTTCAGGTAGCCCTGGAAAGGATCCAATCCTCATCTTCCTCCTCAGCACATGACGCTCATCTCCCTGATCCCCAACCCCAACCCCAGGATACTGCACCAGAACTTTCTACCTTCACGTCCCCAAGTCACAGTCCCCACCAGCATGAGCTGCAGGCTGAGTCCCCAGCTCATGAAGATGAAACATCTTCTTCTTCACCTCAGAACCCCTTTGCTGAAGCTACAGGCAGTCACTCATTCCAACCAACTGCTGATCCCTGGGATCCATGGGCTGAGCCCTCACACCAGCAGTCATCTTCTTCTCCTCACTTCCGGCCTGGATCATCTGACAGCGATTGGGATGAGCAGCATCAGTATGATGATCAGACTGATGATCACCCCTCAGCTCATGACCACACTCAATCTCCCCAGCCTGATCATGAAGAAGATGAACAGGCAATACCAGATTCCAGGGCTGTGTCAGGCAAAGGTCAAAGCCCTAGGCAGGACCCATACTCCTCAGCAGAAGGTGACAGTCCAGGGCAACACCAAAACCCTAGAATGGCATCTGCCATGGCAGAAGCCCAGCATAGGGTGGATCAGCTGGCAGGGTTGGCTGCCAGTCATGCTGAGGTTCAGGAAACCCTAGCTGGGGAGGCAGACCTAGGTTATGCCTGGGGCCTTATGGGTGGCTACACTCAGCATCTGCAGCAACAAGTATGATGTTGTCACCCTCCTTAGTCTGTGCCTCATCCCCTGCGCTGTCCCCCCCCCCCACCCCCCTCCTCCCCCTGCTCTGTCTTCTTCCCGTGCTCTGTCCTGCAAACAAAACCCAAAGCTCACAATCAGTGACGGAATCCACAATGGAATTTTGGTAGTTGAAAATCATATGACAAGGCTGTTCTCACTTACATAGACCTAATACTTTACTGTCTGGACTCCATGTGTGGACTGCATTTTTGCATATGGAACAATGTGGACATGGTAGTTGAGTCAGCAATATGTCTTGACGCATGCACCGTTGTGTGCTGCAGATACGCACAGATCCAAAAGCGATCCCCAAAGTGAGTGCATTGCTCTTCAAGCTACGAAGCGTGATGACCCCTTCTCTGACCAGTCTGAGTGCCCTAGAGGTTGACGATGCTGACGCAGCTGCTGCAGAAATTGTTAGTCATTTCACACGAGGGCTGCTGCAACTTGCACAGAGTGTCTTGAAGGTGATGATCCTGTTCTATCCATGAACTGGTGGTGTATACATTTGTTTTGTGTACATGCCTGTCTCTTTCAAATGCAGCTGATGTGTATTTTGCTCACTGCTGCTGCACAATGCAATGTGTGTCAGGTCTGCAATATGTTAAGCACTGTCAAGGCTTTGCTGTCACAACTGTCTCCCTCTCAACCAGTCTGCTCAGCTCAAGATTCATCATCACCACCCATGCACAGATAGTTGAGTAATCTCACCATGTGATTTGCAATGAGTTTCTTTCCCTTGCTACAGGTGGTTCCAGTCATCTTCTTCAAAGTGTTGGATGGGATTGTTGCTCTGCATGAAGGCCACAACCTGATCTTGCCAGAAAGGCTGGAAAAGCCTGAAGTCAGCAAGTATGCTCACCCTCAAGAACGAGCCGAGATGGCAAAGCTAGCTCAGACAGCAGCTGCTTACTCACGCAACCTGAGGGCCTTTGACAGGTGCTGTCTGCTGCAACAAAACGGATTCTGCATGAGGGGTGTAGGCCTGTGCATGCCTGCTCATAGGTTCTGCCCTGCCCTGCCCTGCCCTGCCGTGCCCCGCCCTGCCCTGCCCTGCCCTGCCCTGCCCTGCCAGTTCAGGCCAACCAACAGCCCAGAAGCACATCTGGCTGGCTGTACAAGCTCACTGTGTTTGCTGCAAAGGTGCTTTTGGTCTTGCAGTGACGCATATATCAAGCTACAGACTGTATTGATCATGATGAGCCCTGCACTTGTATTTGAGGAGGCAGCCCACAGAGCAGGAGCTGTTGCAGAATGCATTTGCGCAAGTTCAAGCTGCACCTGCAGTCCGTTTTATGCATTTGTTGTTGACAGCTAAAGATTCATATTAACCTCTTTGTGCATCGCATTACAAGGCTGGCAAACAGCACCCTTGAGCAGAACAGGTGCTTACATTTAATATTCCAGCACACTGTGTTCAACTTTCCATAAGCTGCACCCAAACTCCTCCTATAGGCCTCCCATCAGCCTCCAAACGGCCTCTGCTAGGCCTTTTGTAAGGTCCGCCTATAGGCCATTTTCACAGCAATAGGGGTTGGTGGTAACAGAAACACAAAATCAGCTTGCTCAAGCAGTTTGGCGGGAAGCTCTTGTCATTATGCTGACAAACTGTGGGCCTCTGGTGCAGTGATGCTGTCGCTCCTCAGAAGCATGATGCCATGGCCAGTTTGAAGCTGGATGTCAGTCACGGCATTGCTGCACGCATAGCCAGGTCTTGCACACGCACACTGACATTCACTCAGCCTGCTGCAAGTCTGTTGGTCCAAGACCCCCCACAGGCAGGGGGCCTGCTGGCTGGGGTAGCTGGGGGTCTTGCGGGCTCATCTGGGGAGCTTGTGAACAGGTGGGCACATGTAACGTCATTCAAGCATGCGTTACCAATGTACAATCTGACTGTGCATCTTATGTGTATTGCTCATGTGTATTGCTCATGCGACATGTGTATGCTCATGTGTATTGCTCTCATGTATTGCTCCAAGTTACTATCATTAGTCTGCATCTAGGATGCTCAGCATTTGGGTATGCTTTGCCAGTCAAATGTTCAGATCATGCGACATGTGGTGTGCATATTATTGCTGCTTTGACTGTTTTGCAAGTGTGAGCTGTTGATTTGTTCCCCTATGAATGCTCATTCTGACTGTCAGTGTGAACAGGATTAGAGGGTGAAAACAGGTTTAAAGGGTGTACACAGATTTAAACAATGCAAAAGCAAGCTGCTCTCAAACAGCAGCAACTGTGAATCCCCAAACCATCAATGCTGCAGGAATGAGCTCAGCGCTCAGCTAGCTCAGCTCACTCAGGAGCTGAACACGCTCAAGTCCAGCTTCCAGTCCATGCAGGACTTTGCGCAGCTACCGTTAGTCTTCATCTGGCAGCAACAACTCAAGAGTGTCATGCAGCAGGCACTCAATCATGAGCTCAGCTCACTCCCTGAGTCTGTACAAGTTGAGTCACGTAAGGGGGTGTCGCCTAATCTGGCATGCCTGTCAAGCAGACTCGACGCTCAGCCCGTCAATGTGCATGCTGCTATGAGGGATGAGAGTCATGCTCCCAGGGATGACAGTCATGCTCCCAGGGATGACAGTCATGCTCCCAGGGATGACAGTCATGCTCCCAGGCACTCTACAGCCGCAGATGCAGCTGCTACAGAAGCTGAGCTTGGCAACCTGACTCAGCCCTCAAGCCTTGAGGTGCCAAATGCGCATGCATCACAAGGATTGCAGACACTCCCTCAGCAGGCAACACCTGCACAGTCATCTGGACATACAACAGCAGATTCATTGCCTCAACAGGCATCAACTGCAAGGTTGCCTCAACAGGGAATTTCAGCGCGGTCATCTAGACAGACTCTGTCGGCAAATATGCATTCAACTGGGATTCCTCCTGGCAGGACGCAACAGAAGATGATGCACGGTGGGTTGCCAAAACATGCCGTCCCTGCTCAGCCAACTTTCCTCAGGGTGTGCCTTGCTGAGCTCTTGAGGCTCACAAACCCAACTCAGAGTCAGTTCCAGCCGCTGTTGTGCGGCTGGTACACTGCAGGTGAGCAAACAAGGACATCCTGGTCGAACTTAAGCTGTGACATCTGTCATACGCTGCCTACAGTCTTGAAGCTGTCCAGCGCAACTTATCTGGTCGCGTCTGACTGTCATGTGCTGACTTCGTTTGCAAACCCCAAAATTTCCCTTGTGTCCCACCTGCCTGTCACAGCCAGCAATGCAGTCCCAAGGTAGACTCCATAGACCATGTGGGTGGCACAATTGCAGAGGGGGTTGAGGTGATGGGCCTGAGGGGGTTCAGGGGCCTCAGACAGGCCCTGGGGGTGACAGGGGTCAGGTGCATGGACAGACTTCTGCAGATCCGGATCAATGATGCCATGCGCCAGCTGTCAGCGGTTCTAGTGCTAGCAAAAAGTGGTGCGCAAAAATCTTCACTGAAAAGTCCTGCGTTTGAGCATGCACACATGCGCACACACACGCATGCGCACAAACAATGCATGTGCACTTGACATCAAAATTTCATTTGCCTCGTGATCAGCCTGTGTCTCTTCTGTATGCAGATGTTGATCTGTCAATGTTGGACGCAAGCAAGTCAGCAAGAGCATCCCATGTGATTGCGCCTAATCCAGCAGCCTTCAAGGAGGCTGTCAAAAGTGGCGGCAAGCTGTGGCCCATCATGTCACATTACCTGGCAGCTCTGGGGCAAGCAAGCCTGATCAGGCAACGGCTTGCTAGTGACCTCACAACATCTGAAAGGTGACATTTCTTACAAACATTACAAATGGCTTTTGTGCCAATTTCTTCAAATGTAAGCTATGAGTAGTTCTGGACGTGTTTTGAGGTCACATAGCTGGTGCAACTTGAGCATGATTGCAAGCCATGCCATGCTTGACCATGCTTTGCATATAGCTGGTCCATATGACAGCACGGCTTGAAACTAGCTGGCATGCTTTGCACGCTTTGCATGCTGTCTGAATGTGGAGCTTTGCACTAGCTTCAGATATTGCATCCTTAGGAGGCCAAAGCTGCCATGGTCTGTGGTCACAGGGCTGCCAGACTGAGCACATGTGCTACAAGTTTACATACGCGTTGCTGGCCAGATCTGCTGCTCAAAAGTATCCTTTTGGTTCAATCAGATTAGTGTGGCAGACTGCACAGGACCTTGGCAAGTGAACCTATGACCTGTGCAGAAATCATGGCTCAAATTGTCAATGTCCCAGGGGATTGGGGTCCCAGGGGGTTGATCATTGACAACAGGTCCAACCTGCAACACTCATGTTCTTGCCATGAGAGTGTATGACCATGGTACCATGTGACTTTGATTGTGTCTATAGGTTGCTCACAGCTGGCAAAGCTACCAGCAGGGACACAGACAGACAGACAATCAGGGATCCCATGCATTCCAGCAGCCAGGCACAAATTGATGGCAAGCATGCAGATCAAGAGACTAGCAGCCAGCAAGATGATCATGAACAGCAGCTACAGCAGCAGCTGCCAGAGCAGTTACCCGAGCAAGAGCAGGTAGAGACCAGCGAGGATCCCTCTGATCAACGACCTGCTCAGAATGGGGGGGCGCTGCTGTCCCAGGGACCAGAGCATACGCAGCTGGGGATCAGTGATGCTGAGACTCCTCAGGCTTCTGGCCAAACTGACTGTCCAGGACCATCCCCGGGATCAGAGTCTCAGCCGGGAGTGTTGATGCTGCTGTGTGTGCTAAGTCTCATGTCAAGGTTGGTTTCTCAACATGCTATGTTTTTTGTGATCATGCGTTTTGGACAGTGCTTGAGCAGGATGCTGATGGTGTGCCTGGCCAAAGGAATAAGACAAGCAGTGAGTGCCACTCCTGCAGCATGTAGAAGCTCATATATACCAATCAAGCAATCAATCAAGCTGCATTGCTGTCCTGATGTATTTGCTTAGGAGGCTACTGAGAGAGAGCACATGCCATTGACTGCACGATGTCAAGATGCTTGCAGCAAAGCACACTGGGGAACCATTGTTGTTGTCTACAGCCATGCGTGTGTGGTAGCACATGGCAGCATGTACATCTTGCCACTCACATGCTGAGTCCTGAAAGTTCTGACTGTTGTCATAGTCCAGAGTTTATCAAGATCTAAAACATCTCCAAAATGTAGAAACGCATTTTTACTGTCCCCAGACGTTTCTGAGTGTAGACTCCCAGTGTAGGGATGACGTTTCTGCATTGAAATCTGACGTTTCGGGATTGATTAGAGCTTGAAAAATCTCATACGTGATCAACCAAATGCGACATGTTTGTGTGTGTGACACAGGTGTTCCTTCAATGGGCGCCTGGGCATCTTGGAGCGACACAGGAGCTGCCAGGGCTCCTCTGATCTGTATGCTGTCATGCAAGGCTTAGTGGTTTGGCTGGAAGCTCAAGAGCTGCATCAGTATCAGGTCAGCATTCCAGTGTGACGTAGGCGAATTTCGTGGACTCCAACCCTGACACAGAACAGAAAATACTGTTCACACTGTGTAGATGTGAATTTCATGGACTCCAACCCTGACACAGAACAGAAAATACTGTGTCAGAGTTGGAGTCCATGAAATTCACATCTACACAGCGTGAACAGCCTGGCATTTGTGATGCAGCCTTTACACTGTCTGTACAGTGCCTTCCTGCTGTTTGTGACTTATCTATTGTTGTGTACCTGGCTTCTGGGGATGCTATCAGGTCTTCTTCTGGGGGTTTGAGCCAAAGGGCTCTTTGGTGGTGTCTGAGTGATTAGATGTCTGTTGCCGCAGGCTGTGCTCCAGACAGCCAACCAGTACATCAGTGCATACACACAAGTCGCCACCAGTGCAACAGCGCTGAGTGTACAGGCAGCAGGAATCCAAATTGGTCTGCCAGCTGAAATTGGGCGGCTGCTTGCTTTCCTGCAGCAGGTGCGCACGGCAACAGGATCAGGCAGAAGCCTTTTGAAGCAGTTTCTGCCGCCTTTCCTGCTGGACAATTGGCAGTGTCTTGTGCTCAGTGAGAAGGGGTTGTAAAAGCCACAACAGCTGTCAGCATGTTACCAATGTTGCAGAATTTGCAGAGTGCTAAGTCTGCAGACCAGTGGACTCCCAGGCAGATGTTATGTGATAGTGTACTGGCTTTACGTCAGCCATTGTCAGCAAGCATATATATATACAATTATATATATTTGCCTATGCATATGCATGTTCTATATCATGTGACGTCTACACGCGCACGCTTGCTACAGTAAATGGACCAATGCTGATGTACCAGACATGTTGCAGGCATTTGCGCATGGCGGAGACTACGATTTTGCGGGAATCAATGCAGGGATCAGTAACTGTGTGCGTATTCAGAATCCTCGTTAGGTCAGGAACCGATTCAGGTTTCGTCAATCGCCCACATCTCACATCTGCAGGTAGACACCGAGTAGAGGACTGGCACCGCAGGCATCGAGGAGCGGCTTGGCTCCCTCCTGCACAGCTGAAGACAATGCAGACCTTCAGAGCCTTCGCTGCAGTGTTGTTGATGGCGCTGGGTTGCCAACGTTGCTATGCAGGTGTGGCGTTGATGCACTTCGATGACTACAAGTGTTTGCGTTGCTTCAACATCTACGTATTGAACACGACTTGGCATGCGTTTCATAGTGGTTGACGGTCTGTGTTTCGACAAAGCGACGTTGCGTACTTGCGTTTGAGTCACCTTGCAGATTACGGCATGAATCGGTACCGGTGTGCGGAAGGCTGACGTGACTGTATATGGCTTGTGCGCAGAAGTTAAGGCAGACCAATCGCCTGCTCGCAAGCTCTTGCAGACCTGTTCTACGTCACAGTGGGGCCAATGCGGTGGTATAAGCTGCCCACAAGGGGGATGCAGTGACGCAGCCTGGACTTGCTGTCCCACGGGTTTCGGATGCTCTCGCTCCAGTGCCTACTACTGGCAGTGTCTTCCAAACGCGCCAACAGTGCCTGTGACGACGACTTCCTCGCCAGCAGCTACAACTTCCCCCAGTCCTTCCCCAACTCCTTCCCCAACTCCTGCCACTACAGCAGCCAAGGCCTCCCCACCACCACCTCCTTCCCCAACTCCTTCCCCCACTCCTACCCCCACACCTGCCACTACAGCAGCCAAGGCCTCTCCACCACCACCACCACCACCACCCTCACCAACAACGACCACTGCTAGCACGCGTAAGTAAAGCTGCACGTGTGAAGTATCTCCATGTCCATAGTCTGTTTTTAGGAATGTGTAGCAATTGGCCTTCATCTGCTAAACAGCTTGTCTTGAATGCTACATATTGTGCCAGATCAAGTCTGTGATACCTCTGATACCAGCCATCCCAGCCTTCACTGTGATGAAGACAGTGTATGCTTTGTTGCGTGAGGCTCTCTCATCAAAAACGACTATGCTGCACCCTCACGACAATGTCTAAAAGGTTCACAAGACTTTCTAGAACCTGTGTTGTGTGGCCTGCAGCATCCACATGCAGTGTGACCGTTGGAGCATGGCAACAATGCGGTGGAACCAGCAACTGTGCCAGTGGCGTTACCTGCACTGATGCCCAGTGGTATGTCAACCTCAAAACAACCTCAATCTGCAGGACACCCTTTCCTGTGCAGTCACGGCGTCTCAGCACACCGTCGGCATGCAACATTCATGCATGCATCACAAACAAGTCCTTGCTTGGCTTGAGCCCCTTTGGCAGGCCTTCTGGACAGAACATACAAGCAGACCATGGCTGCAGGCTCAAGGGTTGCCTGCCTTTAAACTGTCTCAAGCACAAAGTTGATGCTTGGCAAGGCCAGCACTTGTTGTGGAGAACCCTCCGTATTGGGTTGAACCTGTGCATGACTAGCTCTGGGCTGCTGCCTCAGAAGACAATCCTCATGACTGGTGAAAGGCATAGACTTTGCTTTTCTTTGCTTTCTTGTGCATGACTGTGGGGCTGTTGGTGACAGGGCTGGGGGCTGCTGTGCCAATGGGTACACATGCTCCAGGGGAAGCCAGTACTACTGGCAGTGCATCCAGGGCACTGCCTCACCTTCCCCACCACCTCCACCTGTGACTACCACAGCTTCTTCACCACCGCCACCACCTGCTGCTACCACTGCACCAGGTGACACTGCTGTTCATACAGTCTCTACAGCATGCTGGCTATTCTAAGCAGCATGAGTCTTGTGCTGACTGCGTTGCTGTTTTGCTGCTGCTGCTTGCATAGTTGTCACAGGATTGTCATTTTCTATGACCGCCGTTTGAGCCTACGCTGTGGTGTGAGCCGACGCTGTGCTTTGTTTGCTACCCATGTGCAAGTTTTGCTCATGTCCCAGTGCCCACTTGAGGTCAATGATGTGCTTTGCCCATACTTTGTTCATTCAAGGCGCCTATTTCTGCCAAGCACAAAGCCCATGTCTGCCAATCAACACGCCAATGTCTGCCAATGCAGTGTCTACCCCAACACCCACCCCCACCCCCACTTCAACACCCACCACCACTTCATCTTCCGGATTCACTAAGCCTTACTCCTATCTGCCAGACGGCAACTACCTGACTACAGTCAACGACCTGCTGATCGATCAGAACGGCAACGAGGTCATTCTGCATGGCATTGCATGGTATGGGTTTGGAGACCCTGCCACTGGAATGGTGGAGGGTTTGCGCCAGGGCTCAGACTCACAGACACTGGACTTTGCCACTGTCGTGCTGCGTATGAAGGCTCTGGGCTTCAACACCATCAAGCTGCCTTTCTGCTTCAACACACTGCTGGCGTCCAGTGTGCCTAGCTACACTCAGTCCTGCACTGTTGCCTCGACTGCCACTCTAATGGCCAACTTGGAGGAATCCAGCAAAGGTAGGTCACTTCAGCTTTTACAGCAATTTTGACAAATGCATGACTACAGCACCTGTCTGGCTTTTGTATCAGCGTCCAGCAGAGGGTTCCATCACACGTGTGCAGTCTCGGTCACAGCATGGCCAGCAGAGAGTTTTCTTGCCAATGCGCTGTGTTGGCCTCAAGCTATCTGTGCTCACATCAAACTACACGAGAGGAAACAGCATCTTATGCTTAGCCTGTGCAAGGTTTCTGTAATCTGTGTGTCCCCATATCAAACCAGGTCACAGGGTTAGCACGTGATGTTTCGTGCTTCGTTGACAGAAGCATACTTGCTGTCTTGCAGGGGTTGCAAATGGGGCTGTGTTCCCCACCCTGCCCAACCCTGTGTACCCTGGGGGCACGTGCAATGACTACTTGCCTTCTGCACCCATGGACAGGTTCTTGTGGGTCATCAACTTCTTTGCAACCAATGGGTTCTATGTGGTGCGCCCTCTCACCTGTCTGTGTGTCTGTCATTCAACCGTGAGTCGACCTATCATGCGTTAATCACCCAATCAATCAATCAGTCAGTCAGTGTCGATTGATCATTGACACAAGCGCAAGCAAGCAAGCAAGGAGCAGTTGACTGATTGATCAACCTAGTCAGCGAGGCAGCCAGTCAGCCAGGCACAACTTGAAGTCTGTTTCACAAGCCTTAGGAACCAACGCAACTTGACTGTCTGGCTGGCCTTTCTTTTGCCTTTTCGTTCCTTTCCTGCCCTCTAAAGTTTGCCTTTGCTGCAGGTGCCTGACTGGCACCCTGGCGTTCCCGCCTCCAATCAGGAGATCTTCAGCCAGGACTCATGGCAGGTTAACATGGAAAACTTCTTCTTGCAGCTTGTGACCACGTACCCTGGTGTGGTTGGAAAGCTGATCCTGGACCTTGTCAATGTAAGTCGCTCTTCTTCATCTGCTTGTTTATCTTAATCTCGTGCAATCTGGTCCCATGCATGATGGCAACTTTGCATACCCACCCACATGCAATGGCAGTGTTATGAACATTGCTGAGCAAGTCGTTGCTTGCTCAATTGCACTGGAACAGCAGCCTAAGAAGTCCAGGATGTCTGATTATGGGAGAAAACAAGCATTGTGCAGGATACACTGCATATGTGACTTTGTCTAACCAGGGAACGCTGCTGCCGCTCAGATGAATGCCATCGCCACTTTGGAAACATCTGCTGCTTTTCAACACAGGAGCCTGATACATACAACATGAAGTGGGAGCAGACCAGTGTGCCAGGACTGCAAAGCGTGTACCTCAATTTGCTGCCAGTGCTCTTCAAGATCAACCAGGGAGTGCCTTTCATGGTTCAAGGCACAGGCCAGGCTGCGCTGGTCAACTGGGGTGATGGTTTCATTACTGATGAGGCCACAATCCAGTCATACTCTGGAATGAGTGATGCCAACGGCTTTTTCCAGGGTATCATGACCTCCCCATACTTGCGACAGGTGAGCAGGCTGTATGTGTTGATGTTGTTTGGCCCTGTTGGGTTGTTGGCTGCACTCCCAGCCCAGCCCTGTAGTTTGGCCCTGTTTTGTTGATAGCTGCCCTGCCCTGCCCTGCCCTGCCCTGCCCTGCCCTGCCCTGCCCTGCCCTGCCCTGGTCAACTCAGTGATTGGCAAATGTGCAATGCAGGTCGTGTTGGGTCCCCATGTGTATGGCCCATCCGTGACACAAACCACCGCAAACATTCAGGGCACCGGCCTGTGGAACAGGTTGACAGTCTCCTTTGGTGGCAAGTCCCTTGGCGGCTACTGCTATCAAGGAGTGTGCAACCGGTTCACAGTTGTGCTGGGAGAGTATGGGTCGACCTTCACCCAGCAGCTTGACGTTGCCTTGCACATTGATTTGGTTGCTTACATGCAAAACCAAGGCAGTGCTGCTGGTGGGCACACAAACATGCCCAGTTGGATTTTCTGGGCTTGGAATCCTTCCAGTTCCGACACTGGTGGAGTTGTGGGGACTGACTGGTTGACCATTCAATGGCTGAAGATTGACAAGCTGACCGGTAGCAATCCCAATGGTGTGGATGGCTTGAATTTGAAGCCATGGTACTACGGTCCTTAAAATTATAGTGGCTGGAATGATTGCATGTGACTTAGCTGGTTTGAGTGTGCACACAACCTGACTGCAACAGATGGGACATGTGTGAGTTGTGTACTTCAAACACTTCATTGTCATTTCATATGATCCTAGATTATAAGCTGCACATGCTGGCATGAGGGGTTGCATTTCGGTGCCATCTATCTTCCTGCGCTGTACAGTCACACACAGTGTCAACGCTCATATTGGGTCCACGTCCTGCGCGTCAAGGCTTGCGACTGGGGACAACAAGCATGACTAATATCTATACATAAATTGCATCATGATTATTGGCTAATTCCAAGCGTCCAAAAAAAAGGCCGAGCATAGGAAGCTGTTTCAGCATCCGTCAGGACGTCGAGCAAGCTGTGGAAGCACTGGGACTACTGTTTGATGCAGCGGTGCCATAAAGTCTCATCCGACCTCTGAGTACCGCAGCACTGGATATCGATTTTAAGCGTTAGCGATCTCCGTGCAACTCGTTCAATATGCTGCCCGCCAAACCTATGGTAGCGGACGACAGTGCTCACGGAGCGGCCGAAAAGCTGTCAGCTGGCAAGTTTGCTGACGGCGACGAGGAGAAAGCTCTCGAGATCCAAGCTGAGGCTCTCACAGTCGGGAAAGGCCTAAATGGCACCGGCAAAGTGCCGTTATCTGTCGGCTTTGCGAAAGGTAATAAGCACAGACCACAACATTTAAATGCATTTGAAAGTGTCACAAGCCAATAATCTGAGCTGCTCATGCGTCTTCACCTGCAGGGTCTTGGTTGCAGGTGGACTATCTCACCTATCTCGATGTTTTTGCAACCGTCTGCTCGACAGCCCACCGTGTCTATCAGCACAATGACACATGCATATGTGCATGTGTCACGCGCATGCAAGCCATTTGCTATGTCTCTGAGCAAATGCGCCTGCAACATCGTGGGCTGTGATCACAGCAGCTGACGTGCTTACACACTGCAGGTTGGCTACAACCTATGCACATGTGTGTCAGGAGCTCCCTTGCTCGGCCTCCCATTTGCTATGGCCCTTTTGGGTAGGCTGTGCTGACCACTGGCTTGAATGCACGCTCAGCAAGGATTGTGAGTTTAATTCAAGGACCTCTTGCAACATTGCTCTGTGCAGACACATGTGTGCATACATGCAGGATGGGCAGCAGGAACCCTGGCCCTGATGCTAGGATTCTTCGTGACCTTATGGACATCCCGCATCGTTGCATCCTTCCATGAACATAAAGGCCATCGCCACATCAGATATCGAGACCTGGCTGCAATTGCGATGGGTAAGCTTACATGCTGAAGCTAGCAATTGGAAAACCTGATCATGCAGAAAAAACAGCGATACTGGAAAAGTGCAGATCCAATGAGGTGCCAAGTTCTGTCACACAAGACCAATGCTGCAGTTTCACTATGTGTGAACAGTGTGAGTGTGTCTGACTGCGTCTGCTTGTTGATAGCTACTGAAATTGGCAGGACTGCATGCATAAGGCAGGCTAGCTTGCTCATCGTCATGTAACTTGCTAGCGCATCAATCCAATACAGTTTAGGGCAGATGTGCCAACATGTTCTCGAGGAGTTGTATTGCAGCTTCTGAGCAAGCACATTTGTCACTTTTGTGTACCTACTTGGACAAATCAGCTCTCAATCAGCTCGTTGTACCTAATTGCACAAGTAGTCAAGTTGCCCAGACACCTGAAAGCTGACATGGACAGGCAATGCATCAAGATATCTGCACAGAGCATTCCTGTACCTACTAGTAGTACTGTTGCTGGCACAGTCCACACTGGTTGACATGACCCGAGTGTGGTGACAAGACATGACTAGACTGCATCACATGATTGGTTCCTTGACAACATGTCTTGGGCAGAAATTGCTATCAGCCACCAGAGGAGATGCAGACACGAACGACGTCAGATGTCATATCAAAGCATGTGCTGCGCATAGCAGGGAACGACTGTTGTTGTGGTGCCTTGCTCTGACACATGCTTGGTTGGTTTGCTGCTGCACAACCCACTTGGTCTGATGCGATGCTGATGGGCCTGTTGCTGCAGAGCCCAATTGGTCTGACACAAAGTTGATTAGTCTGTTGGTGCCGAACCCACTTGGTCTGATGCAATGCTGTTTTGCTGTTGCTGCAGGACCCAATTGGGGCAAATACTACGTCTGGCCTTGCCAGTGGGGCAATCTCATTGGGGCACTGATCTCCTTTTTCATTCAAGCTGGACTCAGCTTCAAGGTGAGTTGAGTGACCCATACCCAACTTTGGTGCTTCAGAAGAATTGGCCTCGCAGGCCATGAGTAGACATGCATGTGCAATTGTGGCAGTCCTTATTGTTCATTGGCCTATTGTACATGGCATACTTCAATGGTTGCCAGCATGAAGTTACGCTCATTCCGTGCCATAGGTACATACATTGGTCCTGCTTTTGCTTCAAAGGTGTATGTATCTGCTCCAAGGCCTGTTCAGGTTCCCTCAGGATTTGTGCACACTCAGAAGCGCATGTCTGTGACTCTGTTATTCTGCAGCTGGTGTGTATGTTGTGTAAATTCACATGCGCATACAGCTTGCACTTCACTTATCAGAACATGAGCTTACAGACTCAGAGTGGTTCAGAACAAAGCTGCACATACTCCCAACCATGCATATCAACGTTCCATAACATTGACTGACAGTTCCTGCTCTGTTGCAGGCTGTGTACACCTTGTTGGGCAGAGAAACACTCACACTGACAGAGATGATTGTCATCATGGCGGTTGTGTGCATGGTCATGGCTCAGATCCCTACCATGCATGCCTTATGGTTCATCAACTTCCTCAACCTGGTCTCTGTATTCATCTTCACCTACATGACAGTGGCAGTGGCCATCTGGCAGACTTGTTACTACAAGTTACCAAGGGATTACGGCGTCCATGGCAGTCCAGTAGATAAAGCTTTTGGAGTGTTCCAAGGCATTGTCATCATGCACTTTGCTTACGGGTGAGCAAACTTTGAGTCATATTCTTCTGGTATATGGCATAAGCAGGACTCCAACAGTAATCAATGTGCTTTGCTGTTTCACCATAGAAGAGGGATGCCAAAAGCATAAAGCATAAAATCCAGCTGGAAGACAGTTTCTTATGTCGTGTCACAACTGCAGTTGCTGTCGGTATTTTCATGCCTGTTGTCTCTTTCCTCTTGAATGGATTCAAGCAGAACTGTCATGCAATGTTCTACATGTAGGCTCAAGAGCGTGCAGTGTCAAGGCAACCATCACAGACATTGCTTGCATTGTTACAGTTGAAGTTATGTGACTGTTCGGCCAACATCAGCCCACCCTGCATCACGGCAAGCCTTTCCCTCTGGTATCAGCTCAGAAGGCAAAGGCTGCCCTCTAGTGTCAGCTCAGAAGGCAAACCTTTCCTTTAGTGTCAGCTCAGAAGGCAAAGGCTGCCCTTTACTGCTTGTCCCCCCTGTGGCAGAAGGTCCCCTTCAGGGTGTTCAGCTTATCTGTGTTATGCAGGAATACTCTGATTCCTGAGCTACAAGCCACAGCAAAACCTCCGTCCATTGTGACAATGAAGAAAGCCATCTGGATGCTGTATGCACAGCTCACCCTCACATATTTGCCATCAGCTTTCATTGGGTATGCGGCATACGGTGAGCTCTAGAAGGAATCAGTTTTCTGGTCTGATGTGTTCCCACTCTTCCGCTCCTAAATTTGCCTTGCTTTGTATTGGCCTTGCTCAGCATGTTCAGCGTTGACTTATTGCCTCTGCCCAGCCAGGCCCTGCCCTGCCCTGCCCTTCCGCAGCCGGCCCTGTAATTTGCTGGGTCCATGCACTAGCATTGCCATAACAGTGCGCTGTATAGCATATGGGCTCGATTGAGCATAATGGCATGCTTTACCTTGCTTGCCAAGAGTTGCCACAGGCCGCTGCCTGGTGTGCCAGGCCCTGCCAAACCCTGCCATGCCCTGCCTGGTATGGCCCCTCCTGCTGTACCCTGCAGCTCTCGGTACAGTAATAGAGTGATGTGGCACCTTCAGCCACCTCCACCATGGTGGCATCATGCACTGGATGATGTGTGTGTGTGCTGATGCAGGGCAAGCTGTGGTTTCGGGAGGGGGGGTCTTTCCTGCCTTTCTTCATGGCGGCCGTACCCACTGAGGACAACCCATCACCCAAGTGGGCTCTTGTCTTCATCAACCTTCTGGTTTTGTGGAATAGCATCTGCTTCTGCTTGGTGAGCTTCTTCTGCTTCCGACGCTGGCCACCTGCTCATTCCATGTTTGTGACCAAAAAACAAATTCATTCAAGATTCATTAAATATTCACAACGTACGTGGATGTCTGTGCGTCTGTGCTTTGCTTGCTTATTTGCCTGCTGTAATGCTCTGGTGCGCCGCTTGTGTTGGTCAATTCACATTCAGCAGGAAGACAGCCTGTCCAGCCACTCAGCTTGTCTGTCTGTCTCCATGTGCATGTCAGTGTGTTTAGTCAGTTCTGTGCGCTGCAGTTGTACATTGCTCCTGTCACTGAACACTTTGAGACAAAATACATGAATGACAACTCTGGCATCTGGGCAGTCAAGAACTGGCTGATCAGAACAGTGATCAGATGCGCATACATCTTCTTCGCCGCGCTGATTGCTGCCATGTTCCCATACTTTGGAGACATCCTTGGTGAGCCTTTAAGTACACAAACTGACCAGACAATTTGGCATCCTCATTTACTAAAGTTTTTGTGAATACAAGCACAAGCAGAAGCTGCTGTTCATCCTTGATGGCTGCTGCTTGTGTCACTGTTGCTGCCCTGTTTCTTGCTGTATCAGCTGTTTGTACCTGTATCTGCCTGTACCTTATTCCACCACATTGTCACCATCTGAAATGCTCATCCCGCTTGCATGTCAGCCATGCACCATGCCTTCAGGCAGACATGCGTCTGCTGCCCACGCCATATTATGCAATCATGGTGATCAGAATCATGACTCATGTCAAGATGTTCCATCCACATTTAGCTAGCTTCTCCTGTGTGTCATACCTCTGCAGCTCTGGTGGGAGCACTAGGTATCACCCCCCTCGACTTCTTACTGCCCCTGGCAATGTACATCTTCCTGCGCAAGCCAGTGTTGTGGAAAAAGATCCTGGCGTGGATTCTGCTCATCTTCTATGTCATTGTCATGATTTTGGGCGCTGTGGCGGCCATTCGAGGAATTGTTCTGGATGCAAGTAAGCACTGCTGCCAAAGCTGTTGCATGAGATGCATGAGTTTCAACATGTCATATGGTCATGATATGCTGGCGCATGTCATGTCACAAGCACGGCGTGCATGGTGTCATGAGCACGGCTTGCATGGGTGTCATAAGCACAACTTGCATGGTGTCATAAGCACAGCTTGCATGGGTGTCATAAGCACGGCTTGCATGGTGTCATGAGCACGGCTTGCATGGGTGTCATAAGCACAACTTGCATGGTGTCATAAGCACAGCTTGCATGGGTGTCATAAGCACGGCTTGCATGGGTGTCATAAGCATGGCGTGCATGATGTCATAAGCACGTCGCATCAGATACATGCACCACCTGCTCTATCCAGCTGCTGTCATGACTTGGAGTTGCAGTTGCAACATGGCAGCATATGTCACCAATCAATCTTCACTTTTTGTCTCTGGGACTCAGCATAGAGCAATCAGCAGACAATGATTTAGCCCAAATGCTTGTGCAAAGGATATTCAGCAATGAAGGGAATGCTGCTGCTGCAGGTCACTATTCTGTTTTCCCCAACCTTGCCCCTTAGGACAAAGGACATTGATGGCACCAGAGCTAGTTGACATGCAACACCAGGCTGGGCATATGCAGCTGGACGTGCAAATTCCACAGGGACTCCAGCATTGGAAACTGAACTCACAAAGGAAAGCTACTACAGAAACATGTATTTTGTAGAAACAAAGGGCCGAGGGCAAGTGTACCATTCTTGCCTTGGATGATATGGCTATTTAAGCCTCAATAGATCTGTACCTGCTGTCCATTTTTGGTCCAGCAAACCAGGTGCCATCCGTGTGTAGGTGCTCAAGATCTTTGTCTGAACACTAGGGCTCAGGGTCCAATATGTATGTACAGCTTCATTGTTATTGCTATCCAGTAGATAGCACAGTCAGGTGCATCACCCTCCTGCTTACATTCTGTTTGTCTTGCATTGCTACATGTACTGTCAGAGACAGGCAACATGTAGTAAGGCAAGTAGCTCTCAAGTTTCAGGCACCATTTTATTCTGCATTGTGTGCAGAGTAAGATGCTGTCAGGCCAGTAGAGTTGCGTCTCGGTGTATAAGCTGCTAGCAGCGCTCTTTTCAAAGTTTTGATTTCAGCAAAATATGTATCTCTGACAATCTTCTGCAGCAGTTTAATGGACAGGGTGTGCTCAGTAGTTAGCCTGCGTTCTAATTCTTGGTATTGTTATGATTGTAGTGTGGATTCTCTATGTATGCAATATCTACACGAAGCAGTGATCTGTCATGTGAATCCTGTCACATCTGCTTTTGCCAGCATGGGTGCTGTCTGGTGCCCAGGCTGCTTCCCAGCGCACAGTCAGCGACATTATGTACTAAAGCACTCGCCAACGCACCAGCAGCTGCAGCATTGAGCTGCAAGAACCATGGTCCCCAGTGTGCATTTTATAGACAATCTGCTTCCATCAGTGTAGCATCATAAGAAAACATCGATATGTGTGGGTACAGAGACGCTCTCGACAGATGATGAATTGCATTGGCAGCTGCAGGCAGACATCACTCGTGGCTTGCAAGCCAATTGGTGAATGTTAAATGGCATGGCACCCTTTCTAATGCTGACAAGATCCAGAGTTGCAGCAACAGACACGCGTTCAAAGGACAAAACGTCGTGTAGCAAACAAACAATGTATCTATAAAATGTGCAGCACCTGCATGTCAGCTAAATATCACACACCACATTGCATGCAAAGCAACTGAAGTTGAGCATGGGTACTCTGTCAGTAGACACAACTTGCATAATGGTTGTCAACATATCGTGAACTACCTAGCAACACCTGCTTGCTTGTCATTGAGGTCAAAACTGAAAGCCTGCTTGCCTGTCGTCAAGGTGACAACAGGCTGCTTGCGTACTGTAGAGTCGGTGGTCTGTGTAGCACTTTATGGGTTGGTCAGACACTCGAGTCCATTGGGAAAAAGCGTGACACAGCAGGAAGCTTCTGTCTCCAACTTTTGCCGAAAAGGCATCTGTGAGCTATCAGTCAGAAGGGCAAAATGATTTGTTGTGATGCAGCTGGCAGTGCAGTTCATGCACTCACAACCTTGACACCCATGCTTTTGCATGTTCCTGCCACTGATCTACAGATGGCATCTATGGACATGTCGGGCACGTCCTGCTGTTTCTGTTGAGCAATGTCAAATATGTTTTTGACAGAGATCTCAGCTGCAACCGCATGGCCTGGACGTTGGCTGCCACTCTTGATGTTAGCTGCTTGCTTGATAAAATATGTAACTGGCGGCGTTTTCATAACCTACATTCAGAAAGAAATCAAAATGTGAGGAACAACTTGAACTCAACAGTAGGTCTTCGGGACAGGCACTTACAAAGTGGGCATGCATGTGTTGTGCAGTGGCCCTTGGTATACGGTGAAATGTGAAGCTGTTCACCGATTGCATTGCAAATGTGGATGGTTGACTTTGTCATTGTTCCTTCATGGTGATGTGATGCAGGAAATGACCAGGCGAGCATGCAATGACTAAAATGCACAGTCTGTCAAGGAGACTTCGCTGGGAGCGTTGCTTACATATGTGAAGGTCTTATCACTGTAGGCTGTTATGACTACAGGGACGGGGATCTCAGGCTGCACAACAAAGAAGGCTTGGCACACATGCATGATGCAGAGTATTTGCTTGCCTGCAAGCATAAGCGGCAGCACAAAACATTCATGCCAAGTTGAAACTAAATCGATATGACCACTATACCTTTTTGTCTGCAGTCTTTGCGTTGAAATCTTTGCAAAAGGACATGATGTTGAGTCCAGCCTGACCAAGGGCAGGCCCAACAGGTGGCGCTGGCTTTGCCTGACCAGCATTGATCACCAGCTTGATGGTAGCAGTGACAGCCTTAGCCTTGCTGGCCATGCGACGACGGCTTGAGTCAACTGATGGTGCCCAAGCGAGTAATTTGTGTCCCTAGCGGCAAGGCTTAGCAAATTTGGTTTTCAGCTGCGCGATGTAAGTTTAAACGGAAAGGCTGATCAGCCACGGATTGTGTGGGAGCTGTGTTGACTAGCCGTAACAGTGTGAATTAGCCGAGATGGTCGGCGGTGGCTAAACAAGCAGATCGATGAACTGGTCAAGCGCAGCACTTCGGGAGTGCTTGTTTATGCCTCTCAGGAGGTGCGCTGACTGTTGAGTTGCTCCTGGTTCACATCCGCTCAGTGTGTCTACGCGAGAACAGCGAGGTCAAAATATGCCCGTTACAGATACGGCGGCTAGTTTCGGTACCGTATGCATGTCACAGACCAAATGCGGCCAGAACTGCAGTCCTCCCGACACTTTGGCTGCCTCGACCCGGACGGCGAAAACCTGTCTGTTGCTGTTTCGGGGGACCAAATACCACTGCATTCCGCGGAGTCAGTGTGGGCATACACAGGGTGCTTTCAACCCAAAGTGGCGATCTTGACACGGCATATGCATGTTTCGGAATTGATCTCTGAGCCGCTGCTTTGTTTGGTAACAGTTGAGGGAAAAGTGAACTTCAGTACTGCTGTGGCCGACATAGCCGCTCACGATGGCAAGTCGCAGGAAGGGTGCACAGCTTTTCAACTCGATATACCAAGCAGTCAAAGCGCAGCTCGCGGCTGGCGGCAGCAGCGTGTCATCGGGAGCTATATCACATCTCGCTCCCTTGTACCCTGAATTGGTTCAGCCTCAGCAGCTGACGTCTCTGAAACACTTCAGCAGCACAAGCTTAGCTTTCTCGTCGACCACAACGGGCTCAGCAGAGGTGAAAGTCTCTCCTCTGCTGTTCCCGGGGACAATGTATGGTCTGTTCTGGGTGTCCAATCTGACATGCAGTGTTGCTTGCAGGGCTTGGCTGTAAGTGTAGTAAAAACCAAAACCAGAGCGCCTCGCAGGAGTAAAGCCACCGCTAACCAGGTATTGTAACCAAAACTTGTCATTTATACCTTATCACCGTAGCCTGCAACAACGCCAACTCTATAGATCATGCACCAACTGCATTGGCGTGCTTTGGGCAGACAGCTTACACGTCACAGTTTTGGACCATGACTAATACACTGCGACACTGCAACATGATCAACAGGGCGGACCTGCATGTGGCTTTTGTCATAGGCTGCCGAAGTCAGACTTCTGTGCCACTTGTGCAGGGCAAATCAGCCAAAGACAACAAGTCAGCGGACGCCAAATCTGAAGCAGATACTGCTGCAAAAGCTAAAGCCAAACCTGCTGCAAAGTCAAATGTCAAGTCCAAACCTGCTGCAAAGTCAAAGTCTGAGCGCACTGCAAAGCTTAGTGCTAAGCCTGTTGCTGCTGCTAAGCGCAATGCCAAGCTAGACGAAAATGTTGCTGTCAAGAAGCGTTCAGCATCTCCTCGAAAGACCAAGGTCGTGGATGCAATTGCAGCAACCTCTAGCAAAACCTCAGAGTCAGCGGACAAATCAGAACTCAGCATTGTTGGTACAGGAGCTTCAGTATCTAGCACCCCTTCCTCCCCACCTTCACAGCATGGTCTCGCACAGCTAACTCAGCAGTTGCATGACCAACTCGATTGGGATGCATCTACAGCATCATCGTCATCAGCATCAGGTTCAGATGCATTGAACAGTGCAGCCAGTATTGACCCACCTTCTTCAGATGCAGCCTCTGGCGATGTGCCTGACACACGCAACAAGCAAAGATCCAAGAGAGAAGCAGTTGTTTCACGTAGAGCCATCAAGCAGCAAAACGATGCGGCTCAGCCTAGTATAAGCCTGCCTTCCTACCACGAGCTGAAGGCCAATACACCAGAGCAGCGGCTGCCCTTGACTGCAGAAGGCATCCAACCCATCAAAAGGCACATTGACGCCTTTCGGGGCAGCGCACATGTGCAGGATCAGTCCTTGGCGTTGTATGTGAACTCCAAGGTGAGATGAGCACAAGCTGAGCATGCTGCAAAGTTACTGTTTTGCATTGATAAGCTGTCTGTAGATGCTGCACAAAGTATCAAATGCTTGCAGCTCCATGCTCAATACCAATCCTTGCTAGAGCCTCAGATGTAGTGTGACCCAGATTGTCCTAGAATTATAGGCAGTGTGTTAACATTGTATCAAGAACCCTCGAGAGCTTCCTTTGATGCTTTATACCCAGTGTCTCATCTGCATTCTGGTACATGACATAAAGTTGGGATGCTGTATAAGCTGACACACATCAATGCTGTCTCAAAGGTGAAGCAGCTGGGCAGTTTTGACTTTACGTCATGTGCGTTACTTTGCTTTGATGGGCTGTACCTCACACGCGTCCTGTCTACTGCAGCTGTTTTACAGAGCCACCAATGACCTGGAAACTTTCATCTACAAAGCAGTAACCCAAGATATGGTGGACACATTGGTGGCCAATGATCCAGGACCTGCCACCGAGGATGCCATGTTTGGTCTCTTTGCTGAGTATGTGGTGCACAACCACAGCGCTGAGCTGCAGTCATACAGGTGAGTCAAAGAAAAAGAAAGTTGTCACCTATATCTTGAAACATCAGGCTTGGGATGTCCTGCCTCCCCATGCAACTTTGCAATCATTCAGAGGTCGCTGGTTGTGAGCTATGTTCAGACATGTGAGTAATGTGAAATACATGCATTTCTATGCTCTCTGCATGTGTGGATGAGCTGGAAGGTCAAATCCTGCCTGCACATGTGTGAATTAGCAGAATTCAATCTGCCTGCTCATCCACACATGCGCAGAGAGGACTTAACTTCCATGACAGGTCACAAAAGTCAATGACCACACACACTACAGCGCCTTCCATAGATTGCACACTGCTGCTCAGCATACAGTGTAGGTGTCATCACAGTTTGCACATGCTCAAAAAAATTCTCAGTTTGGCTGGTGGAGTATGCTACACAGCATATGTGACTGCACTGTGGCTGGTGGAATGAGCTACATAGCAAATGATTCTCAATTTGGCTGGAATAAACTACATAGCAAATGTGACTGCACACAGGACTCGAGTACAGACGGTGGACATGAGGCAGTCACACCTCTGGTACCCGGTGGCGAGGGCCTTGCAGCGTAAAATCATCTACCATGCAGGTCCCACCAACAGTGGCAAGACCTATCAAGCCCTCAAGGTACACTGCTGCTGCTGCTGCTGCTGCTGCTGCTGCTGTAATGAGACATATCCGAGATGTGACTGAGCTCATTGTGTCTGGCCTGATGAGATGTTTATGCCATGCATGTGCAGACCATGCTTGGTGTGATGCACATGCAGACATTAATGCTTATCTTTCTGCAGGACACAACTGCAGACTGTAGACCTGCACTTTGCAAGGCCTCGGACTCGTTGCTCTACAGCAGCACTGATGGTCCTGTAACGCAGCAAACATGGCTTAATGCTGCTTTGTCTTGAAGATGTAAGGCATGGAAATGCGTTTGTGTTTATGCAGCATAACATGTGTAACGAGCAGAAGTGTACCAAGAAGTGTATGCAGAAGCGCAATCAGTACACAAGTCTCAAGGTGCATGCACATTGCAGGCAATGAAGGAGGCTGAGACTGGCATATATTGTGGTCCCCTGCGTCTGCTGGCCATGGAGGTGTTTGATTCTGTCAATCAGGAGGTATGCCACCCCCCACATTTTTGACAGCTGTAGTATCCTCTGCACCTGAATGGTCTGCAATGGCAAATGTGACCTTGGCTTGAAGCCAAGTGTGGCTTACATGATTGTATTAAGGGCAACAAAGGGCAACAGTCAGAAGGCAGTCTAATGTGTACAGAGGGCTGGGCTTGCCCACTCAGCCTTACTGAATGGCAGACTTGCTAGAGTGACAGAATCTTGTATAGATTGGCAGCCCCTGTTGCCCATCAAGGGCTATCATGAACAAGCTCGACATTGCCTTTGCACATGGCTTGTTGCATGTGTGAGGACGACCAAGACATTGGCTGTGCTCTGTACTGTGCACATGTCTTGCCCTGCTTGCAGTCATCAGCTTATTGCTCCTGTGCTTTTGGTTGTGGTGCAAAGTAGCTGCCCTCTTGAGCGGCAATGCTGGTTCCAGTATTGCACATATGGCGGTTTTCAGGAAACCTTGTTCGCTCAAGAGTGGTTGCAGTATTGATTGCCTGTTGCTGCACTGCAGGGCGTCCACTGCAATCTGCATACCGGTCAGGAGCGCCAAGTGCTGGCGGGGGCAAAGCATGTGTCATGCACCATAGAGATGATCAATACTGCAAAGCAGTGGGACTGTGCAGTCATTGACGAGATACAGGTGAGGCAGCTCGCCTTTGTTTTGAGTACTCACGGTATACACATGTTGTAGATACAGCACTACGGCACTGTCTGTGCCTTCATGGTAGGCAACTGCTAACATGCTGCTTGTGCTGTGCCAGTAATCCACCTTGGGTGCAGCAACAAAAGTATTCTTCTTGTGCAGATGATTGGCGATGATCAGAGGGGCTGGGCCTGGACTAGAGCTTTGCAAGGGCTGCCGGCAAATGAAATACACCTCTGTGGTGACGCTTCCGCCTTGCCGCTGGTCAAGCAAATGTGCGAGGATATGGGAGAGCCGCTGTCGGTCATGAACTACAACCGATTTACTGATCTGGAGATCCAGCCTGGCGCTTTGCCGCGGGACTATACAAGCGTCGAGCCTGGAGACTGCATAGTGGCTTTCTCGCGGCGAGACATCTTCGACATCAAGACAGACATCGAGCGGCGGACAAACCACAAATGCTGTGTGATCTATGGTGCTCTGCCACCTGAAATGCGAAGGCATCAGGCAGCCTTGTTCAATGAACCTAACAATGGTTTCGACATCCTTGTCGCTTCGGATGCTGTTGGAATGGGCCTGAACCTGAATATCAGAAGGGTGATTTTCCACAAAGTCCAGAAGTTTGAGGGCTACAACACCATTCCCGTCTCCACTTCCCAGATCAAGCAGATAGCTGGTAAGCCACTATTGTCAGATTGCCCTGCAAGTTGCACATTGGTGCCACTGTGTTGCAGATCATGCTGCTTTAACAACATGAATCGCTCACAAAAGTCTGCAAACGATTTGGCTGCTGACCCGAATGTTCAGCGACATCAGCTACTGCATGGCCAGATCTACACCAGCACTTAAGCACACTTTTCAACTGCTTGCATGATTATGTTCAGCGTTTCTCAATCCCGAAACATCTATTTTAACTCAGAAACGTCATCCCTACACTGGAAACCCAAACTCAGGAACGCCTGGGACAGTGAAAAAGCGTTTCTACATGGTGGAGATGTCTTAGGTTTTGTTGTGATTGCAGGCCGGGCTGGCAGGCGGAGCAGCATCTATCCCAAAGGATTTGTTGGGACCAGGGCCTCAGCAGATCTGCCAACAGTCACCAGCGCTTTGAACATGCCTTTGAACATGCTCAGCACCCCTGCTGCCGGCCTCTTTCCAGAGTTCCAGCATTTGGAGCTGCTAGCTGGTCAGGTATGCCTCAGGAGGCCTGGCAAACTTTCCCTTCTGCTTTCTTGTTTCTCTTCCAACCTTCTTCTTCCAACCTGTGCTGCATGCTTTAGTGCAGACTCTACACCCCTACAGCCTCATGGTGTTGTTTTAATTCGTACGTTAATCATGCGTGAGCCCCAATGCTAATGCTGTTGTTTAGTACACGGACATCTACTGTGTAAACAAATGGAAGTGCTCTCAATTGAATTGCAATTGTGATGTTTGACACAGCATGGCAGCCTGTAATTTCTTGTGTTTGCCGCATGCTGCACAGCTTAGGAGTTGCTCAACACTAGATGTAGATGCTGCTGTGAACAGCAGAAACTGCTGCTCAGGGTGACGTCTGCTCACACCAAGCAATGCTGCAAGCTTGTCACTCAACCTCAATGCAGATGTACACTGCGCCGTTCAATTTCAGCAGGAGGCCGGAGTGGATTCGTGCTGCTGCTTTGCTCAGCCTATTTCCCAAAATCTTCTTCTTCCATCTTTGTCTTCTTCTCCCTTCTTCTTCTTCTTCCCTGTTTCTCCTGACTGAATGCCTTTTGACTGGATAGCGTTGTCTGCTTGTAGGTGCCGGATGATAATTTTGCAGATTTGCTGCGCCGATTCAGCAATGAGGCCAAGCTGGAGGGGACCTTCTTCTTCTGCCGCCAGGATGGCGTCATGCAGATTGCCAAACTGCTGGAAAATGTTGATAACCTCAGTCTGGAAGACAGGTAACCATTTTTAGTCATGAGGTATGTGTCTTGCCCTAGGGTCAGACACCTGCAGTCTAGAAGATAGGTAAACATGTTTACTCATTCAGTCATGAGACATGTGTCTTGCCCTAGGGTCAGACACCTGTAGTCTGGAAGACAGGTGACCATGTTTATTCATTCAGTCATGAGATGTGTGTCTTGCCCTGGGTTCAGACATCTGCAGTCTGGAAGACAGATCATTCATATTCAGTCATCTGTTTATTAAATATGTGTCTTCCTCTGGGATCAGACAGGTCCGACAGTCCAGGTGGTTGCATCTGGGGACTGGATGCTGCATGTGTAATGTCTTTAACAGGCAACATCTCTCATGCCAACCTGTCACCAGAGCTGAAGCATTGACAAAGCTGTGACAACATGAAGCACGCATCGCATGCAGTCATCTGTCTGGCAACGTGAAGTCTTTCACACCACATACTTGCCTGTCTGGCATCTGGCATGCTCATGATGCTGAGTTATTATTATTAATTTTATTGTTGTTGTTGTTGGTTTTTTTTCTTTTTTTGTTATTATTTAGTATTATGCCAGCATCATCATAGACATCAATGCAATGATGGATACAGCATGCATGAGTCAACATGCTGAGCTCACATGTTCAGCAAGGCAACACCCTTCTTGCATCATCTGATCCCCATTGTGTGCCATGCTAAGTGCTGTTGATGTATATGCACTAGTATGAGCTATGACCACTATCACACTTACTGTTGTCACCATGTTTGTTAGGATTGGCATGATTACCTTGAATATGCAGGACAAGGGTGATTTTGCGCAGACGTTTTACTATTATTATTATTGGTTTTACTTTCATTTTCATTAGTTTTACATTACTTGATGCAGGTTTGACTTCTGCATGGCACCAGCCAATATCAGGGATTCACGCATGGCAGCCGCTCTTCTTCACTTTGCTGCCAGATATTCCAATGGTATGCCAGCAACGCTGGATATTGCCTTGCCTGATCAGGTGCCAGCCACAGCAGAGGAATTAAGACACATAGAGGCCACACATCAGGTATGTCAGTGCAGGCTACAATGCTCAGTGAAGTGTTGCTGGTTTCAGAAATATGGAGTACATTGCGTGACAGTATGCAACTAGCAGGCGATGCTGGAATGATGTTCACACTGCAACTGGCTGTCGTTTGCAAAGCTGACACAAGAATGTTAAGCAATTGTATTGCACACCTATTTACTTCAGAAGCTTCCACTCAACAGTGGAATTGCGTCTCTAAGTTATGGTGATGTTTTAGAAGTTGTAGGCTCGAGCAGCAGCTCACACTGCTTCTTCACAAGCACAATGCTGCGTGGTCACAGACAGCTCCTCACATACAGTTGAGTCATTGCTGTGTAGGTGATGTCTCTCTGGATTTGGCTGAGCCACCGGTTTGGACCAGAAGCCTTCCCCGGCTTAGAGACTGTTGCTGCCAAGTCAGAAGCTATCATAGAACTCATGAACCAAGGCTTGACACGTATGTGTGAAGCCAACAAGGAGAAGGTCAAAAAAAGCCCCAAAGCAGGTAGACGGGGCAGGGGCCAGAATATGCAGGGGCCACAACTGCTGCTGAAACATGATCCTTTGGCATTGGCATATTTGGCTGATGCCAAGAATCATAAGTATATCAACAGCTATGAGTGGGTGAGCCCTGGAGACGCAAAAGCTGCAGTTGAGCCACAACAGCAGCAACGGTCACTCAGGAAATTGCAGGCAGCGGCATAATCAAACTGCCTTGGTTATTGCTGTCAGCCTCATGTTTCAGTGTCCAGTGCAAAAAAATGCTTGATCGACGTTGGTGTAATTATACGCAATGATGTTGATTCCGTTCTAATCAGGGAATGTCTGACTACAGCAAAGACACTGCTGTTGAAGACACTAGGGTATTGATTTATTTCTTTGTGCGGGCACTTGAACTTTCTGCTAGCAGAACTAACGAACTAACGATTTTTTTCTTCCTGTTCTCTCGCTTTCTTAGCACTTAGGTAGCACTACTACGTTCATGAAAACGAACGAGGCTCGCACAGATTAGCACAATGTACTGTCTCTGTGCTCTTCTGCAAATCTGACCTCTTGTTTGCCAGGAAGTGTCTGATGCAGCCCGACAACAAAAAGCTGTTCCATGCTTGCACTTCTCTTGCGACATAGTAATCACAAACGGTGTGATCCTGCAAAGTGGGTCAACTATGCTAGAGAGTGACACTCTATCATGTCAAGACAAGCCTGTGAACCCAACGTTCGTCCTATAACAGCAGGTTTTAATGCTGGCATCCATATGAATAACGGCATGCATAGGCTGACCACTCCATGCAGTACTAATACTTGCCACAGCTCAAAATACCTACTTAGTAGAAGACAGCAGCACAACAACATGATGCTCAGGTTTCCATGCATAATCAGCAAGAGTGACATTTGCATCAATAAACATATGTACCACCCTAACACATGGGGGCTGGTATTTGCAAGTAGGGGTCTTCAGCAGCATCAATGGCATTGATTGTTTTGGACTTCAGCTTCTGTGCAAAAGATATGCCGGCTGCTGACAACTGTCGAGACCTCAGCAACATCACCCCAACCTGATAGATGTCACTTTGTGGAGTGTAGCAACCCATGTCATCAAGGGTACCCTCGTCCCAGTCTATGACAAAAAAATCCTGCTTGACCTGGACATCAAAAAGGGTGTGAGAGACTGCCAACTCTTCAGCTACTTGCATCAACACACCATGATGACAAAGAAAAGAAAAGCAAAGACTACGCCTTTCGGCGTCAACTTAATGAGAAACCCAGTATTATACCGGGCTGCCCAACAGTGTACCATGATGTGTTGTCAGATTTACCTTCCAAGGGGAGAAATGTGCAAACTCCAGATCTGCCAAGAAAGGCTGCGGGTCCCAAAGCACATTGGCAAATCGTATATCACAGTGGCACACAGCCTTGGGTTGAGCTGAGTGCAAGCAATCACAAGCTAGCAAGCATGCTCGTGTGGCCTTCTGCATCACATGCTCTGACACTGTAGCAACTGATGTCTGTGTGTAGCCAAGCCTTGTCATCACCACCTGAATTACAGGACATCAGCTTTGCCACTGACTGAGATCCCAAGCGAGGAGCATGCGAAGGAAAAGTCGCAACATAAGTAACCACGTTGTTTGCCTAAGCAACTTGCCAAAGCATTGTGTCCGAGCAATGATGCTCCTTACCCTGAGCTTGGTCGTGTGAGCCTTGTCTGAACTATGCTTTCTCACATCAACTTCCTCTACACAGCTGTGGTGCACCAGAGAGCCACAGAGTTGTGCACACAGGTGAGCAGCCTGCACAATACCCCAGACTTAGCTCATGAACTGTTTTGCAGGTTACAACATTGTAACAGATGAAGGGTCTGAAATGCCAGTCCTGGCATGGAGCGCCTAATCTGCTACAGTGAGCCAAAGCAATGCTCATCCAGATGCAACACAGGACATTGACTTCAGGAGAAGAGTTGCTTGAGTGCAAAGCAATATCTTCATCTGACCAAGCAACATAATGTTTTGCTGAACAATTGCAAATTGCCATACAAGATTACCTTGATGGCCTCAAAGCTGTGTCCAAACCTTGCATAAAAAGCTTCACAGTCGTTAATCTCTTTGATAGCTGATGCGCCGTTCAAGATGATCATGGTGCCATGCGGCCGCTCCATTACCTTATGAAAGGGCACGCGATCACTAATCTCAGGAGCGTGCTTCACCCACAAAACCATGAGTCGCACAACATTTACCAGGATGCAGCACAACAAGATGCGATCCGCAAGGACTGTCACATTTAGGATGCGGCCCACGAGTTCCACCTGCAACACAAGCAGGGTACAATTATTGTTTTAATATTGTTTTGTATCAGTATTATATCACATCGCATTTATATTTATGTTTATATTTATATTTATACTTATACTTATACTTATACTTATACTTATATTATATTATATTTGTATTATGTTAGCATTGTATTATATTAGAGATGCCCTGACATTTGGCTCCCATGCAAGAGATTCACTAGCTGCCCATTCTAGCATGCAGATTGCCTACCAAGCTGATGAAAGGCCATACTAAGGATGCTACCAGGCCCAAACAGATCAGGACACATGCGCGTCCCTGTCATGCAGGTGAGCTTGATCAGTGCCCTTCACAAAAAAGAAAAGTGTGATTTATTAAAAAAAACATAAAATTCCGTTTTCTTTTTGGTTCGGAAACTTTTACGGTGATTTTTTGACATTGTAGCAGAAACATACTTGGCCACGGGGCAGGAGACGGCCAAATTGGATGTGCACTCCAGCAGCGGCGTAGACCAGCAGGTAAGGAATTCGTCCATAGAAAAGGGCAGGATATCCAGATGCCAGCTTGGCTTGCAAGTCTGCCCAAGCCTGTTCCAAATCTCTGTTTGCCATCACCTTGTCCTCGCCAAACAAGAGGCTGAGACGACAGGCACTGACAACGGTGTCCACACGAGCTGCTCCTTTGCCAGAGGCGCTCTGAGAACATTTGCAGAGATGTCAATTGGCAGAAAGAACATGTGACAACAGACTGGTATTGTCCTCTTCAAAAGGTTGTGAATGTGGCCAGACAGGCACATTTGCATAGATGTGATTGGCAGGAATAGCAAGGGACAGCTGGACTCCAACGGTTGTGAGTGTGTGGTCTGACGGGCACATTTTGTAGCGTGCTAATGACATACTGCACCATAAAGTTAGAGCGAGTCCTGAGCTAGGCCGTGTGTAGACACACAAAAGTGTAAATCTTATCTTGAATGGACGACCAGTAGCTGAGAGCAAACTCAACTGCTCAGTCTCACTTGAGTGAATCCCAGACCGGGCTTAGAAATCAGGTGATGTAGACATGTAGCAGTCTTGTTCTGATATTCTGATACTGTGTCTCGTCTGCTACACACTTTCAGACAAGTAAGCAGGTCAATTAGCAAGATAACAAAGGAGCAAGCAAGCACTGAGCAAGCGTCAGTGGGTTGATGCAACAACATATGAACACAAAAGCTTACGAATACGAGGCAAGAGCTCACGTGAATGGTGATGATCAGAGACTCTGTACCTGTGAAAACACATAAGACACCTCCTCCTCTGATGAGTGCCATCGTAGCAGCATTTGGATTCCATCAGGATTAGCACTGTCCAGTGCCTCCAAAACTTCAGAGAACTTCCATATCCAGCGAGTTGTGTCAAGCTCAGTGTTGCTTCTAGTATCTGCAAACATTGAAACATATGTGACTGTTGACAGCAACAACAGCAATCTGTGAGCAGTTCAATGACATCATAAGAAGCCAAATGGACTGACCAGGCACTCTGTCTGACAACATCAAAGCTGCACTCACAGCCCGTCTCATGCGACAGTCCCCGCTGAGGTAAACTGCATCAGCCAAGTCTGGATTTGCACTCTTGATCAGCTGAAAGGGTTGTACTGACACAGGCAACTGTGCTGAGACAGCAAACAAGAAAGCCTCCAAGTCTGCGATGCCAAGGGGTTCCTGAGACACTGGACTTGCCAACAGCTGTAGAGCAACCTCTTGATCACTTGCAATGGTGTCCCCAGGCCCTGCATGGCCAGGTTACAGGAGGTTACAGGAGGTGGCAGGCGGTTACAGGAGGTTACAGGAGGTTTGCCTGGTCTTAGCTGTGAAGAGTACAGCGTCTGAGTGATGACATGCATGCATATGCAGGGTAAGGGCAGCAGTTGTAGGGCTGTGTTACGGCTGCATCCAAGAACTCATTCTGAGTAGACAGAATGAGTTCTTGGATTGCCCCAGGGTTGCATGGGCAATGCTGTGACTCCATTTGGCATGCGCATCATACAACGATGCAATGACGTGGGCATTGCAGTGTGCAATACAAGCACAATGCCTGTATGATCTCTTGAATACCCGTAGGCGTGAAAGTTGCCAAGAATGAAACACTGAAAGCTATTGGGGTATTTGTTCCAGCAAATTTGAGCAGGGATGCAGTAGCTACTGCAAGCACAACAGGTGCTAAGGAACCAATTTGCGTCTGTGCATGAGTTTGACCTGAAATATCGGAGTCAATCAAGGCAATAGAAGTCAATCAAGGCACAGAAAATTTACCTGCAAGCAATGCACCAGAAATATACAATGGGCTTGGCATGCACTGTGGCTACTGTGACACCAGATGATGTTGTAAGGCCAGTTGCTGCCCCAGCACTATCAAGCATATGTGCAAGTGAAGCTGGGTACCTTGTGGCATCAACTTGACAGTTTCTCTCTTCACATCTTCAGGAATCTCAGCTACGAATATTCGCCATTCATCCAAGGTCATCACACTGAGCGCCCTTTCCAGCAGAAAATCCTCAGCCTTCTCACTGGCAGATTTATTGCTGAGGAGGATCTGCTGTCGAAGGGCTGAGAGGTCCATATCCTCACTGCAATGCAAACAAAAAGTCGCGATTATATTCAATGCTTCTGGATCAGACCACGGGCAAGACCAAGTCGCGTTGCACATACTGCAGAAACGACTAAAAAGTCGCCCGAGAGCGGAATAGCGAATACAATCATACTCACGTGTGATGTCGCACGGCCGCTCCCGAGCCGCGTGCACGTTACCTGACGTATGACTGGACTCAGTTGGATGCCTGCTGAAAGGTGGAGTGAGGCTGTGTGGAGGCAGGCTGGCTGGCCACGAGCGTCAAGCACCACATCATTCCTCAAACATGAGAGTTGTGAAATGGATATACCTGCAAGAAGCAAACAGAAATGGGTCTTGGACGGCTCTGGAAACGGGAAGGTAGTGTTGCACTCAGGCAAGAATAGGAAACGTCTAGGCACAGGCACAAGGCACACATCCGCTCGTGGCCAGCAGCAGCTGCTGGAAGGTCTGGGAAGTTGCAGTCAGCCTGCAGAGGTCAAAAAGTGCAGAACTGCCTGCATAGTTAGTAAATCATATCTCCAAGCAACAAGGGCATGTCAGGACTAGCCCTGGGATGCAAGGGCTGGTGCGACACTGTAGCCATGGGGTGAGTCTGCTGAAGGCTGAAGTCCTCTAATCATTCAATCCAGGGAAGACAACACTGCAAAGCAGCCCTTGGGCACACCTGCCAATGCCATATGTCTCAAACACAGGAAGACCATACTTGCAGGGATGTGCTGCCAGTGCAGCCATAAGGCAAACCTGTCAGTGGTGCCTGTATTGTCATCATCCAAGCTAACGGAAGAGAAGAGTATTGCAAAGCAACATGAAACATAGCTGCCGGTGGCTGGAGTCCTCTAATCATTCAGGCAAAGGAATAGAGACAGTATTGCAAGGCAGCCATAAGGCATAGCTCCTGGTGTCTTGAGTCCTCTAATCATCAAAGCAAAGCACAGAGACAATGCTGTGTAATAGTGAGGCAAACCTGCTCATGGCTTGATTCCTCTAGACATTCAAGCAATGGAATAGAACAGCTACGAAGCACAGATGCTGGTGACCCGAGTCCTCTGATCATTCATGCAACAGAAGAGAGAGTGTCGCAGAAGCATAGGTGCCAGTAGCTCAAGTCCTCTAATCATGCATGCAATGGAGGCTAGGGTACTGTTGAATCATGTAGCATAGGTGCCAGTGACTCAAGTCATGTAATCATTCACACAAGGGATCAAAGTATTACAGTGCAGTCATGACGCAAACCCGCTGGTGGCCCGAGTCCTCTAATCATTCAAGCAGTGGAAGAGAGAGTATTGTTGAACACTCAAGAAACATAGGTGCTAGTGCCTCAAGTCCTCTAATCATTCACACAAGCGAAGAAGTACGGCAGTGCAGTCACAAGGCAAAGCGGATTCCGTTGGTGGCGTGAGTCCTCTAATCATTCAAGCAATGGAAGAGAGAGTATTGTCAAAACAGTCATGAAACGTGGGTGGTAGGGGCTCAAGTCCTCTAATCATTCACACAAGCAGAGAAAATACTACAGTGCAATCACAAGGCAAATCTGCTAGTGGCTTGAGTCCTCTAATCATTCAACCAATGGAAGAGAGAGTATTGTTGTACAGTCATGAAACGTGGGTGGTAGGGGCTCAAGTCCTCTAATCATTCACACAAGCGAACAAAGTTACTGTACTGTGCTGTAGTGCAGCCATGAGGCAGATCCAATGGTGGCTCGTATCTTCTAATCAATCAAGCAATAGAAGAGAGAGTATTGTTGAATGTCCATGAAGCATAGGCGCTAGTGGCTCGGGTCCTCTAATCATGCACAAAAGGGAATAGAGTATTGCAGTGCAGCCATGAGGCAGATCCACTGGTGGCGTCAGTCCTCTAATCATGCAAGCAATGGAAGAGAGAGTGGTGTCGAACATCCATGAAGCTGAGATGCTGGTGGCTCGAGTCCTGTAATCATTCAAACCAAGGGAACAGAATGTCACACTGCAAGTATGAGCCATACCTGTTGCCAGTCTGAGATCTCTAGCCATGGCCAAGATGGAGAAGCAGGTGCACCCCGAGATCTGGGTCTCCTGAGCAGCTGAGTACCAATGCAGAAGTGACAAAAAGGCCGTATGCAGGCAGCCACACACAAGAAGTGTGTACTGCACACCAGTGGCCCATTGCTGGTACCACAGTGCACAGGAACAGCGATAGGTATATCAGCAACAGTAAACCCTCCCTGCACGGCCCCAGTAACAGGCGGTCTGAGAAGACCCAGCCCTGCTATGACAAACCAAGGTCAGGCATAGCTGTCACGGACTAAAAAGTCGCCCGAGAGCTGCACATACTGCAGAAGCTTAGCAAGCATCTGTCACATCTGCTCTTACGTAAAACCAAAACGGACATGCTTGCCAAGCCATTTTAGTTAGGATCTACCTGTAGGCAGTCATGCAGCAGCCATATGCACCTGCCAATCTGTCGTTACATGCTAAAACGATTGCTGTTACTCAGCCAATCTGCTGCATGAAGCTTGTGCAGCGGTGACTACAACAGAACACATCCTGCATGCCAGCCCAGAGGTGCGACTGACAGCTCAGTCGTGGTTTGACTCATGCCTGTGCAACTGCATACGTGACTCCAGAACGCAAATCATAGTCGTGTCTCAGCGGAATTCAGCATTTGCGGAAGGTCCAGTTTGGGGAACAGCATAGAGCGACTCTGAAATCTGCTCTCTCAACAAATCGCGTGCTTCACACGTGAGATAAGATCCATACTGCCTTACGATTCATTTACATGCTAGGCCTGTTTGCTTTCCTCTGGCATGTTCATCCGGCCCCTCTGCCCTGCAGTCGCCCAAACAATAACTCTGCAGATGATCACCAGACCAACCGGCGTTGATGACGCCATTAAGTTTGTTTGGAAACAGCCAGACACAGTTCTGAAGTCTTCGGAGAAACAAAGCCTCAATGCTATTTTGGCGCACAACACAGATGTTGTTGCTGCAAGATACTTTTCTGCTCCACAGCCAGAAGTTTGGGTTGACACCCTCAAGAAGTTGCTTGAACCAACAGGTATTTCCCAGTGTGCAGCAAAATTTGCCTGTACTATCACAAAGCTTTTGAGTGTGCATAGTGCAGTACCCCAGCCTTTTCTGTGGCTTGAGGGGCTGCAGAATATGTAGCACAGTCAGCATGAATGTTGTGGCATTTGAAGGAAGGCAGTGTTGTTTCTCAGCCATGTCCATGATTGGCAAAAACCATTCATACTTTGTGATTAGTTAAAGTGCGGCCTTCATTTGTCTGTTTAGGTCTTGATAGGAACAGCAGGTTGACCAAGCTGACTTTGTTCTGCTGCAGTGGCACACGTTTCCAAGAAGAGAAGACTGTCCAGCAGCTATGCAGACAGACGGAAGAAGTTGCCATCTGCATCCAGAATGAACTTGACCATAATGCAACAGCAGCAGGGAGTAACGACTTACGATGACCGCACCCAACAGCCTTGTTTGTTAGATGTGGACTCTCCACTTTACCTGAACTACAGATGCAGTAGCAGGTATATCGCAACACAACTTGCAATACATATGTCAACAAGCTCTCACCTGCAGAAGCTCCAACCTTGTGTTGTTCTGGCAGGTATGTGATGAAGCTTTGTGTGTGCAGGTGCCAATCAAGCTGCTGCATCCAACCTTTGGAAAGTTTGAGCGTCTTGCAGAGACTGTGCAGCCTACCGTGGCCTCACTGAACTTTGTGCAAACAGTATGTGCTCAAGCAAGGTACTACTATGCATCCAAGGAGAAGGACTATCAGCTTGTCATGCAAAACGTGTGGAGAGGGCTTCTGTGGCAGCTTGGCGGAGTCGGCCGCCCTGCTGTTGGAAGAGACTACTGCCGAGCCTCGCCAGTAGACTTGGCACTGGCGGTCAGTGATGCTCATGCTCACATTTCTCAGCAACCAAGATTGCTGTGCAAATTTGTCACGCAGTACCATATGTGTTTGCTGGTCAGCTCTGCGCAACACATGACTGATGGTTAAGTGCTCAATGCAGGCTCCTCTTGCATTGCCTTTTGATGTTGTCATGCAGGACCATATGTGGTTGCTGGACAGCTCTGCCCAATGCATGACTGACTGTTGAATGCTCAATGCCGGCACCTCGTGGATTGCCTTTAAATGTTGTCATGCAGGTGTTTGCTGGTCTGCTCTGTGCAATGCATGACTGACTGTTGAATGCTCAATGCAGGCTCCTCGTGGATTGCCTTTTGATGCTGTCATGCAGGACCACAATTGGTTGCTGATCAGCTCTGCGCAACGCATGATTGACTGCTGGATGCTAAACGCAGGCACCTCATGGGTTGCCTCTCGTTGCTGGCTTCAAAGTTGGTCTGGATGACATGGCTCAGCCACTAGCTTTGAGATACTATGAGCAGCAGTGGGAAGAGATGTGGCCACAGGTTCTGAACCAATCCTTTGCAGCCACCTTTGTCATTGAGATGATGGGCGCTGGTCTCAGGTACTTGTGCATACACCTCCTCTTTTCACTCACTCTATTGGTAATCATAGTATTAATAGCAATAGTAATAGAAATAATAACAATAGTAATATTAATGGTGACAACGACAACGACAACAACAACAACAACAACAACAACAACAACAACAACAACAACAACAACAACAACAACAACAACAACAATAATAATCGAAATGCTTTCTGGCTCGTGATGAGCTAGGTACGTGCAAAACAAGTCTTGTCTCTCCAGAGCAGCCTGTCTTGTGCGTTCCTGTAAGGCCTACTAACATGACAGTCTTGACAATCATTCACGCTCTTCGAATATGATTTCAGACCGTCGAGCAATGCTTGTGCTTTGTTCCAATGCTGTCTAGCATATCCGATTGCTGACCCATGCTCTTTACTTGCAGGTTTACAAATGTATGTCGATTTAATGCAGAGCATCCAGGCTTGTATACTTATACAGATCCTGAGTCAGGACAGACATGTCTTGCAAAGTTTGCTGGCCGATATGGGACTGATGTCCATGCTGCCTGGGCATCAGCTGGTCTTGCTCCAACTTTGTTTGATGTCGTGGAGGTTGACTACCACACTTTCTTAATAACCATGGAGCTGTTGCCTGAAACATGGCGGGTATTGAGCGATTTGTCAGACTTGGAAGTGTTGGAATCAAAGCCATACATCTTGCAAGCACTGCAACAGGCTCAAAGTGTTGAGATCCACCCGGGCAGTAGAGGAGTGCATGACGATGTGCGACTCCCAAATGTGGCAGTGCTTCGGGAAGGCCAACAATGGCATGTCAGATTTTTGGACTTTGAGTGGGCAGGAGTGTCAGGAGAGCATACATATCCCCCCTTTATGAACCCTGAAATCACCTGGCCGCCAGGCGCACATCCTTATGCTGTCATGGTAGCAGAGCATGATGCTGCGCTCATGCAGACGCAGTTTGATCTGGCACTGCATTAGGCCCACAGCAATTGTGATGGAGCCAGTGGAGTTGTGTCCACAGCCCTCCTTTGTATAAAGGCAGCCTGGTTACTGTTTGGTGTACATACTACCTCAGTGCATCAAAAGTAACAAGATTTTCCAGTTCATGCCAAGTCTTTGCAATGTCAGGTGTAATGTGTGCGTAGGCATAACTTGTCTTCAAGCTGTAGCACATGTTTCTGGTACATACCTCGCAACCAATTTGTTTGATGATCACTTTCAGTTTTAAAGTGACTGTTCAGACATCTGTTGCAGTGCACCTGCACAACAGTTGTGCAATTCCTGTATACATCAGGAAGCTAGTCAAAGGACTTGGTAGCTCATGTGTATTCCAATGATGCTACGTGATCTGTTTATTCTTGCATGCAGTGGCATAATGGCAGTGCAACCTGCTTGCTCCATATCTTGGTCATGGGCTGCTGGACACTGGGTGCTAGTTCACAGCATTGCTGATTTGTATGGTCATGGTGCAATGTCCATTGATTGTGTGCAACAGCGAGCTGATGTCAGAAACCGACTTCCTGGTATGCATAAGACATTTGTGTTTGGCCAAGACTAGGTCTCACACTGCCATCCAGCAGGAGTCCAGTGCTGTCACAAGCTGTCAGGTGTGCTTGCTGACAGCATCATCATGAGCTTGTCAGGCTCATTGTACTATAACACAATAGTATTACCACTACCCACATACCTAATTACCCACATATTGCAAACACATTCCGGCCTGCCGGCTCAAGGGAGCAGGTAAAAATGCGCACGATCTGCAGCCAAAAAAGGCAGAACCATTTGCCGTAACTACACGCCTGAGACCTAATACCGTAAATCGCATCAACCCTAATCGCGAAACAAGATCAGCAAAGCCTATCCAGTACCAGCGTAGTCTGCACATCTTGCAAGCACGTTGACTTCGTGACAATTCGCGCAGACTGTGCCCTCACTGCGGTAGTTTTGCCGTTGCTTACTTCGACCGTACATCGAGTTGTTTGGAGTGCTAGTCGTCGTGCGGTTCCGTTTGCTACTGTCCGATCAGTGCTGCAAGCCTTGGTTGACTTCTGCACCATGGGAAAGAAATCGGCTCAGGCGGACAAGGCCACGAGCAAAGGAAGCAGCAGTCGATCTGATGCGTCGCATGTCCTACTACCCAACGGAACTAAGGTACACACTCAACGCAAGCGCAATGAGTTTGTGTTTCGTATGAAACCATAGCCAGGATTGCATACACTGCGATCGACACTTTGAGACACGGTATGTCACGTTGCCGATCAGGTACCGGTTGCCTTGCCTCCCGGCGTCGACCCACAAACAGCGAAGCACGTCATAGAGTATTTGAAGCAAAATCCAGAGGCAGCGCAGCAGTCTTACCTCGAAGCACAGCGAATTCTGCATACACCGGGCATGGCTGAGTCGATGCTTAGTTCGCAGACACAGACAGCTGCCGACCCAGCTTACCAAGAAAGATTGGCAGCCATACAAGAGGACCCAGACCTCAGAAACGTATTTGATGACATCAAAGCCAATGGTGCTGGCGCTATGGAGAAGTACTGGAATGACTCAGAACTTATGACCAAAATTTCTGAAAAGATGGGAGGTATCAGGTTGCAAAGTAACAAGCCTGCAAAAGGGTCAGCGCCGCAAAAGGCAAGCATGCTGTTCACCCTTGTAATCTTGTTTGTTGTCATTCATGCAATCTGCATCTGGTTGCATGTTAGCTAGATGCCTGTCATGTCATTTCATGATGTGTCAGCTGCCAATCTTTGTGCCAAACGCCTGACCCAGAGATGGGTTTGGCTGTCACTGCATGCTGTCTGCATTGTGCGTTAGCAGTCAGACATGCATACATGTTTCCCTGACATTACATCATCATTGTTCAGGATGCACAGACACTCCACGAGGCAGCCAAAATGGGCGACATGGAAGCTACAAGACGACTTCTCAATGAGGTATCAAAGTCAGCTGATTGTGCTGCACATATTGCATGTTGAGGCCAATACCCCCCTGCAAATCAGGCTCTCTGTTTGCAAGCTGTTATCACACATGCAGTTGCCTGAGCGCACATTGCCATACAAAGACAACATGCCGCATTATAACAAAGTCTGGGGCCAAGTCATGGCATCAGCATCAAATCATAAGCCATGTCTGAAGTTGAATATCCGTGCTGGCAACAGCATGATCAGGCTACTGGCAACATGCATGAAAACAACTTTCTTCGTTCATAGGGCCACACCTTTGCTGCTAAGTGTACCTAAATGTTCTGCTGCCTTTACTACACAGCTTTACTACGCTGCTTTGTTTACTGTTCTGCAGCTGCACTTTCCTGTGATCACAATGATGGCTTCAGTAGACTGCTGCTGCTGCTCATGCTGCTGCTGCTCATGCTGCTGCTCATGCTGCTACTGATGCTGCTGCTGCTCATGCTGCTGCTCATGCTGCTACTGATGCTGCTGCTGCTGATGCTGCTGCTCATGGTGTAAGGCCTGGTGTGTCTCAGGGAGCTGATGTGAATGAGTCAGATGCGCGAGGAATCACAGCCCTAGGACTGGCAGTCGGCTACAACAAGGTTGCGCTTGTCAAGGTGCTGCTGGATGGAGGAGCAGATGTCTCCAAGACTGATGCCAAGGGCAGCACAGTACTGCATTACGCTGCAGGTAATAGTACCTGTCAGAAGCAGTTTTCTTTTCCAAACGTCTGCTGTAACTTGGAAACGTCATCCCTGCGTTAGAATTCTGAGATCAGAAATGTCTGGGGACAGTAAGAACGCGTTTCTACATTGTGGAGATGTTTTACAGCCTGCTGGGGCACTGTGTGAGTGCGTGCGTGCCAGCGTTTTTGCTTGCATACTATCTTGGTCGTTTCCTTGGTGCTTGTCATAAGCAGCGGGAAGTCTGCTGCATGGCAGATTCAGACTTTGCTTGCGCGCTGCAGCAGATTTGTCAGGGAGTCATGTAGAGAGGTCCAAATATCAACTAGTGCTGGCTGTGCCTCTACTGCTGTCAGCAGACATTCTCTATCCTCTTTTCTTTTCAACCTATATTTACAGCAGAACTCTATTACCGTTGCATGTGGTGCTGTACCATCATGTTGTGCTACTATACGATGCAAGGCAAAATGGCGTTGATGTACTAGGCCTGGCAGCTCAGTTGTTTTTGAAGCTTGCCTGATGACGCTTTCTTACTGTTGATACAGGGTATGGTCGCAAGGAGGCTGCAGAACTATTGCTAGATGCTGGAGCTGACATGAAAGCCAAGAATGACGCAGGCCAGCTTCCAATTGATGCTGCACGTGTCAACAGAGAAATGCACATGGTGAAGTTTTTGAAGGGCCGAGGAGGGGCAGATAAGGGCACTGAGGGCTCCAAGTATCTGTAACTTCTAACAGCCCAGCTCAGCACAGTCCAGTGCCCTTCTTGTTGCATGTGGAATGTCCACTTAGATCAATTGAGGTCTGCCTTACTGGCACCCTGAGTGACAGCTACTGAGCTACTCAGACTGCTTGAGGTCACCTTGAAGATGACTGTCCATGACTCATCTTGATGACAGCAACACATACCAGAACCACGGTAGCATCCATCTCACTGGAAGCTTCAAGCAAGGCTGCTGCTGGCATCTTTGGTGTACATGGGTGAGAAGTCTGTGTCATGAGCAGGCCTGGAGTCTTCTGTTGAATGTGAGGCAAGTGTGCTGTAGGTTCAGGCATAAATGGTCGAGCTGTTTTACCGCATCAGCACATCTTGTATAGGGAAAGCAGACACTTTGACAAGAGTAAGAGTTGTAGATAGGCTTACTCTTAAGTGCTGATGAGACATGGCTGTTGATAAGAAGAGTGTCTTCTTTATTTCACTGTAGCAGCTCAGGTGCACACAACTGACTAACTTGCTCACCGAGCAGACTGCATATGCTTTTGAAAAGGATTGCATTTGATTTTGCAGTTGGTCACCAACCCCACCCTGGGCTGTGTTTATTGCATTAGGAAAGCATGTGTGGATGAAAGGCCTTGGGACTCCTCACTGTGTCCTCAACCTTGACCAGAAAACAAGAGACAATCCTCGATCCCATTTTTGTAGCTTACAATTATTGTATGGAAACGTGACCCATGCTCCTGACATCCCTCTGACCTGTGGCATAATATGCATTGCAACTTTCGTCAGCTTCCACTTTAGAGTTCCCTGTGCACGGTTTGGCTAGCTGACTGCAGGCATGACCTTGGACGCTGTCTGGTTGCCAGAGCTGCTGTCAGCAACTTCGACAGGCTGTACAGTCCTTGCCAGTCATGTTGACTGAAGCCCTTAGTCCGAAGCACCTTTTTTCCAGGCCTAGGTGTAATTTGCCTCCTCCAGCAGGTTCCGGGGCGGACATTGTGGCTCTTGAACAGGTTTTCCGAAAGCTTGTAGATGACCACAACCGCAAAAATACCGAACTCCGGAAAACCCGCCTTGTCTGTAACTTTTCGGGCAGCAACCTGACGCTTGATCACGTCAACCACTTTGTCACATGGCTCGAAGGCAGCTCGCTAAGGATCTATGCCTTGGACCTTTCCTGCAACCTTATTTTCTCAGCCTCTTGGGAGCCGCTTTTGAAAGCAATAGCACGCCTTTGTACACATGTAGAACACCTGCAACTACCCCCACTGACTGAGACGGATGAGCTAAGCAAGTTGCAGATGTCAGGCCGTGTGAGCTTGGCACTGACCACTGGTCTTCCTGGCTCTGAATGGCAGGAGAAGCGGGATAATATTGCAACAGACTTCAGCAGCATAGCATATGAACCTGATGTCCCGCACTATGGGTAGCTGTGTTGTTACACTGTCCTGTGGATTGTTGTGTGCAATTTTACTCAAACAAAAACTTTGCAGGTGGAATCCATCATATTCCTATGGTCATGATACACCTTGGTGGTAGCAGCCACAGCTCAGTGCAACTTTGAAGCACACAGAACACCTAGGCTGCAAGTAAGATTTTGACAGCGATTGATGGCAGTTGCTGAGGTACACACCATGTTTGCTTGGAATTGTTTAGGCTAGCTCAGATGTTCAAGGGTTGTGTTTGCCATGTTGTCGCAGCTGCAGCTCAAAATGTTGTATTGGGAATGCATCGTTGCCAAGGCTCATGCTGCACACAAATGGATCTTTTACACCAGATTTGAGAAGCCGATTTTGTTTGATACATTGTTCTGTTTTGACAGCAATATATTGTGACATGCAGGAAGGCTCACCTTTGAGAACATTGATGCTTCAAATCAGGTAAAGGACATCAGCCGCAAGACATTGATATCTCATAGCAACAACTCCAGCGGCTCAGGACTTCTCAAGCTGGGCTAAGAGCTGTCACCATGGTGGCCTAGCTCAGCAGAAGATGCTCTGCACTCATTGCTGGATGGCAAAGTGAGTCACGGCGTGGTTCAGTAGGAAAAGTAATCACTGGGCATCTTTGGGCAAACATGTACAATAAGAGCCACAATGACAGGTTCCATTGGCCACCCTTTGTCATACGCTTGATGACTTGTTGCGATAGGGTGCACATGGTGAGCATTAGGCAAAACAGCTGTTGAGTCGTGCATTTTTGCTTGTTCAATGAGAAACACTATGTTGTTGCAAGTGACAACGTTGCTGCAAAGCAAAATACTCACATAGCCTCTGCTAGGTTAGACCCTTCATCTGAGTTGCCATGATTACCTGAAACTTTGCTAAGCAAAGTTTGCTTTTCGCCAGACGAGCTGCTTCTGGCTAGAGGACTGCTTTGGAAACGACCTTGCAGTCTTTTGGTAGTCAAGCTTTTCAGATTGCCAGCAGATTTGCAATTTGTGCTGATGGGATTAGCGATGTGACATTTTGCATAATTTGAACACCAGAACAGTACTCACTTTCCATTATTTGTACAGTGCTGAGCATTCCCCCTGGGTCAGGAATACGCTCTGCTCTCAGGACAGTTGTTTGTGAATTAGCAGATCAGTTGCGGCTGTTACGACTGCACAGTATTGCTGTGTCTCAAGATGCATCCTCAGATTAGCCTGGCCCCATGCATCACACAAAAAAGAAAGGAGGCAGAATGCATGCTCCTGGTGTATACAACGCCCGTCTGAGAGGTGTTGCATTGGGCAGGACGAAGGATAGAGCAAGGAAGCACAAAAAAAGGGAAGCAGGCATCATGACACACGCACGCTTGCTCATCTGCAGACCATGCATGTGCAGATGACTGAATAACCTTAACAGTCAGAATAAGACTGACTAATCTCCAGTCAGATTAGATGAACACATATCATCGTCATTAAATGACATAGGCAGTCTTAATCTTTCTGTGCAGTGTATCAAAGTCTGTACTTAGCAGTATTTGTAAAGTCACCGCACTGAATGGACTGCTTGCAATCATCTTCCAGAACTGCATAAATGCAAATATGGGCAGCTTGTTACATAGAGAGCCATGCACTGTTGGCAGACATGAGAAGAAAGGAAAACGCCTATGCCTTCTGGGGATCAGGGCAACAACCCCAGAGCTGACAAGAGTCTTTGGGAATCCAACATAAGGCTTGTTTAAACACTGTGATGTCACCCATGTTTTCGCTTGCGCTTGTGACCAGACTTGCTGCTGCTGTCCTTCCTAGTCTTGTGAGGTTTACTCCTGCCCTCCCTCATGCTGGAGACATGCTTTCCCTCAGCCATCCTGCCCTTCCTCCCATTCACTTGGTCTGATTTCTGTCTTACAGCCTCACCGCTTTGGACATTGGGAAGCTGTTCTGCCATTTCTGTGTCTGGCATAGACTTCCCCTCAGCTCCAAGCAGGGCTGCTTTCCTGGCAGCCTTCAGCATGGTCTCACGTTGTTCCTGCAAACAGCAGCCATGTGGTTCACACTGCAATGTGTGATCAGACTTGCTAGCTGGCTGATGCATTGTACTTGCTCTCTGCCTCTTCTTGGTGCAGGCATGGTCATGGTCAGACTGTTGGGGCATGGTGATACATTCAAGGCAGTTTGGATCATGTTTTCATGTGAACAGGAGCCCAGCTGGAACGCTGTGTTGCCTGTAGCTATGAAGAAAGGAATGCTGCATGAGGCCGACGCTCCAGCGCTATGTCACACCAGGATTAGGTGCACATGGGCTGTGTATATGGCAGTGTTACACTGTACGGCGGTTTCACAGTCATTGTTTGTTGACTTTCCCGCCAAATCAAGTATCACACAAAGTGTGCATTGTTTGCAATATGTAGCAGCTGTGATGCAGGAGTCTTTGCGCCCGAGGGGACAAGTGCTGCCAATGTGCTGCTGCCATGTTGCATGCATGACGATTGCCTAAACGCCCCAGCTGCAAAGCATGCCTAGCATGTGCATGCTGTGACCCATCCTCTGTGCATGCCGTCTGTGGCAAAGCTGTACAAAGCAGATTCCAGCCATCAGACTGAAAACTGACTTGACTGCTTGGCCTAGACAGCTTAGTCTAGGGCCCAGCAATGGCTTCCAGCGTGTGCTGTGTTGTGACACCCTGAATGTGCCATAGCAGCAAAAGCTGTATGCAAGTTTTGATTGTCTTGTTACAAGGGGTTGAGTCATTTCACAGATGAAACATGCCAGTGCAAATGCAGTGGGGTGCAGCATGGGAAGCAATGGCATGCATGGTTGTTGCTCACTGTCTCATATCCCACCACTAAACAATGGGCTGCAGGCACAGGGACAATGATGAGTCATTGCATTACTAACCTGTAGCTTCTGTAGCTCTGGGTTGAAGCTGGAGAATGACATGTGGCCAAAATGGGCGCTTGGTAGGGGGTCACCCTCCGCCAGCACGGTGCAGCCTGTCTGCTGCCCCTCAGCTACCCACTCACTATCATCGTCGACTTTGACCTGGACAGAATACAGCCAGCACTGTTGGAAAGGGAATGTACTGATGTGTGCTGTTGTGCAGTGTCTTGGCTGCAGGGGCATTGCTGTCTACAAGTCTGTCTTGGACAGCAGCCCATGACAGTTCCTGACATAGCTGTGCTTCTGGGCAAAATGCGGCAGAAACAAGATGCTCAAGCAGCATGTGACCCTTGTGCTGTTGTTCAGGTAATCAGGGAATCTTTGCCATACTCCTGGTAATGCCACAGCACTGTGTTGGGCTGGAGTACTCCTTCACAGCCTTTTCCTTTTCCAGCTTTCCAGGCTCAAAGTGGGTTTGGCATGCCACAAGTGTAATTGAGAAGCCAGGCTGGAATGGATAAGTGTCTTGAAGATCTGACCTGTGCTGTGACAGCTTCCTTGACGACAGGCTTCTCTTTGCCTCGCTGCATGAACTTCATCTGCAGGAGCCGGCTGCTAAAAGCTGGCTTCTTGGCAGGTCCATCTGCCTTGCCTTCCGCCATGACAGGCCAATGTCAAAGGCAGTTAGATGTGACAGGCTGAGCTGGGAGTATGATCTGTCTTTTAGCTATGAGTGTTTGCTTGTATTGCCTGTCAAGTGTTGGTTGCAAGGAAAGCTTAAGGTGTGCAGCACAAAGCTGTGCTGCAGGCAAGTTTCTGTTGCTGTGTGGCTTGTCCAATCGTAGTCGGACAGAACAACAACAGGGACCAGCTACAGCTGTCGGACAGCACAACGGATTCTAGCCTGTCTGCTTTTGCAGGTGAGTGCTGTCAGGTACCCTTGTGGGCCTCAAGGGCTGTTGCTGCGTTAGTCTATCTAACGAGAACGCCTTCCGCGCACAGGCTGTGGAGCTGCTTTGAACGAGCACCCTCACGAAAGGTGTATATACCTCGTAGTAAAAGGTCAGACAACCTGCCAAGATCACAATCTTCAGGACCCTCTGCCGCTTTAGTGATGGAAAACAAACAGAAGCGCATATGCACTTGCGACTGCTGCTAAAGCTGCACTGCAAGGTGGACTAGTCGGTGGCTAAAGTGCAAGCAAGGACATGCATGGCAGCTTAAAAAAAGTACGTTTCGCACCTGCTGCTAACGCCGACACCGCAGATGTCGGCTCCTTTGTACACTAAGACGACATTGACAACTGGACAGAAGAAAACAGTTGTATGTCAGTCACTTGATACGGCCAGACCGGCAGCTGTTTATGACTAAAGCTAGCAAAGCAGGCTATGACATAAGACTTTGAGGTTTTGCTGACTTGCTTCATGCATGAAATGCTGGCCATGTTGGACACAACAGTTGCAGATATAATGAGACGGCACTATAGTACTGATGTTGGATTCCTTCATAACGGTAGTGTTGACAGAACACCAGTGTGAGTACATGCAAACACGATGGGATGGTGGGCATGACCACAAATGGAAGTTGTAATAGCATGTGACATACAGCTTGAGCAATGCACTTACAGTGCTGGAAAAGCTTCTGTAGACAACTGTACACATACATGCTGTTGTGTGGATGACAAAGACCTTACAAATGAGCATACTTCTCTGACACATGCCAATCTAAAAGACATGCAGGAATGTGACCTTGTTCAATCAAAACCAGCCTGGATGTCTTTCACAATTGTCAGTGCCATGTTTGCAGCCAATTGTATTGCAATTCCTGCATCCATAGCATCCCATGAGCTGCAGCAAAGCTAGACCCTGACAGACTGCCTGACAACAGTGCATCATCATTGCCATGCTTTGCAGCCTCCCGATTCTCACTGATACTTCATTTCTTCCGTGTTGCCGCTTCTTTGCAGCCTTCCAATGCTTACTGATACTTCACTTCTTCTGTGTTGCCGCTTGGCCAGCTAGCAAGGTTGGCTAGATAGCAAGGCTGACACCCATCTGGAGGGTCCTGTCCTGGGGCAGGTCCCAGTTCTCTGACACACTGATGGATAGAATCTGAGCTAGCGGCCCATACACCCTGCACAGCAGCACTTCTCTGATGAGAGAGAAAGAGTGAGAGAGAGATCAAAATGGTTTAGCCAGCCAGCAAGTCTGATCACATATCAAAGAAGACAACACTAAAGAAACAGAGCAGCAGGTAACAGCTGCCGGGCCCAGCCGCATCATGCTTGAGTTTCTGTCATTGAACTCAGCACTCTGCCTGTGTTGCTACCAAGACACTGCACAGCTTTGACGGCTACCAGAGAGCCATGGGCATACATACATACATACATACATACATACATGGGCAGTCATGCTGTGCACAATGACTTGTCCGGCCTAGTACCGACGGTCCCGCAAAGCTGCAACAAGCGATCCTACTGCATGATGTACGTCCGTGTGACAGTGCTGAAGCCATGCTGGCTTTCTCATAGTTAAGCAGTGCGATTGCTCACCAGTTGACGAAGCCAGCCTTGAGCACATTGGCTGCTGTGGGGTTGCCACTTCGGTCCCCAGAAAGCTTGGAGCTCAGGATGACGTATATCACGCGGTCCTGGCACAAGCTGTTGATGTTGAAGGCCCCTTGCCTATCCACCTGGAGCCACAAATGTGCTTGGGGCTTTAGTCACAGACCAGGCATTTGGAGTCATTTGCTGGGTTGCTTGGGGCGTCAGTCACAGACCAAGCATTTGCAGTCATTTGCTGGGTTGCTTGGGGCGTCAGTCACAGACCAAGCATTTGCAGTCATTTGCTGGGTTGCTTGGGGCATCAGTCACAGACCAAGCATTTGCAGTCGCTTGCTGAGTTGCTTGGGGCGTCAGTCACAGACCAAGCATTTGGAGTCATTTGCTGAGATGCTTGGGGCGTCAGTCACAGTGGAGTCATTTGCTGGGTTCAACCTGAGCATGTTATACCACAGGGTACATGGACAGATGTACATGGTGACACCTCACAGGGAATCATGGCATCCTGCTCGGGAGATGTTGCTAACAAGACTGGAGCAATTGAGGTGTGTAAGGTGACACCTGACAGGAGACTGTAACATCCTGCTCGGGAGATGTTGCTAACAAATCAGGCGCAATGAAGGTGTATATGTTGCCACCTGACAGGAGACTATAACATTCTGTTCAGAAGGATCTTGCTAAAAAGACAGGAGCAATTGAGTTGTGTATGGAGACACCTGACAGGAGACTGTAGCATCCTGCTCAGGAGATCTTGCTCAAAAGACAGGGACAGTTGAGAAGGGCAGCCAGAGGGGCAGTTTGCAGGTGCCCTGCAGCATACCTCCTTGAGCAAGGCTGCCAAGAAGGGGTCACCCTGAGACACCTTGTCCTGGTAGCCATAGCGCACAATGCACTGCACCAGCCCTGGGCAGTTGGGCACATCATGCAGCAGCAGACGCTCTTCTGGTGACACAGATGACACTGGTACCTACAAGAATAATACTAGTATTAGTAATAATGATAACTATAATAATAATAATAACAACAATAACACATTCGCTTTCCAACTCATGATGAGCTAGGTACGTGCAGCACAAGTCTTGTCAGAAGAAGGAAACAGCCCTTGCATCAGTCACAGTTGTCTCAGAACTGGACATGAAGTGAGATGGATACCTAACAATGATGAATCCACAGGAAACCAATAGTGAGAATTCAACAGTGAAATGAAGTGATGCATTAAAAGCGATGATAACCACAGCGATCAAGGTGTGAAGAGCACAAGCCTTGCAGGTATAATCAATAAGATTTACAGCAATACGTTAAAAGCCATAAATGGCATGTGCAAACCTGCATGCCCATGTTGCAATATCACTGCAATGCGCTCTGCACCGTTTGACGGGGGCATGTAACTAGACTGCTTCACACATGGCTACAGATATCTTGTCTAACACTAGACCACTTGCGATCCCAACTGCAGACTTGAACACATCCACAAACATGAGCACAGCGACACAGAACAACACACAGAACAGCAGCAGCAGCAGCAACAGCAGCAGAACAATCCTGCAGGTGGAGCGATTTACAGTGTGACTTGCGAGTACATAAGAGGCTAGAACTTACATTGCGTACAGTGACGATCACTGAAAGCTGAGGCAGAGCATTCAGGCGCCTCACAAACTTAGCCAGCACGGTCGGGCAGTGATGCTCATCATTCTGTTCACTGTAGAACAAGCCCAGGCCCGGCAGGCGGGTGAGATCGTAGCCAGCCTGTACATTTTGGTAGATGGTGGACAAAGCAGGTGCAAGCTGTGCTGCTTGACTCCTTGGAGAAATCACATCAGAGTAGTTCTCCTGCAGCATCATGTTATAACGATCATAGTATCATATAGATAGTTAACACAAATGATAATTGACGCAGATGTTGAATAACACAGATGATCAATAGTACAGATGATAAATGATACAGATGATAAATACATAGTACTAAACGCATTATGCTAAATATATCACCCCCTTGTTACGGTTTAGTGGGCTATATATTTCAGGGAGAGTTGATGGAAAGTGTGTTTGCACTGCGTGCTTTCACCCAGATCAATGGTGCACTAAATCCTGCACAGCTGGTAGAGTTTTGCAACATGCATGATGCTGGTGCTTGGTCACAACACAATGCCACAACACATTTGGCAGTCCAGCGCCATGCAATGATGCATCGTGATAACACAAATGCTATGTGTAACAGAGGCACACCTAATAGGTACCTGGCAAGAACGACTAGCTGGAACGCCTGTAAATTAACTATTACTGTTGTTATTATGTGTAACAGACTGCCGCCAGCAAGCATGGCCACAGACTGTTTCAAATCTGTCAATTTCAACAATGTGTGCGTTTCACGCTGAGAAAGGAGCCTCACTTCATGCTCAACTGCATACTGGCGCTTGAGGCTTGTGCCCAGGAACCAGATGTAGCTGAAAAGGCAGACTGCAGCAGCCACAGTGACAGCAAACCAGCCTCCCAATGGGATCTTAGTCAGGTTGGCAGTCCAGAAGATGCTGTCTATGAAGCCGAAGAGCAGCAAGAAGAGTATGGGACAGATGAGGGGCAGCTCCCACACCACAATCATGGCCAGTGCTATCAGAAGATCAGTTCCCATCATCTGCAAGATTCATTGATTCATTGATTCATTCATTCATAGATCTTGGGACCAGCCATGACCGTTGACTACTAAGCTTGAAAGTGTGAAACAAAATAGCAACTGTTCTCAAGCACGTTCTCACAATGCACAGTGTTGATCCCCCCACTTTTTTCCGAAAATGTATTTCGTTCTTTTTCATTTACATGGGGTTTTTATCATTGTATTCATTGCCATGATTGCTGTACATGCTGTTGTTGACATCATCGCAATCAACACCTGCTATCATTGTTAGTTGTTTTGTTACCGTGATTACAACCAGCACACGCACACACACATGCACGCACGCACACACACACACTCTCACGCACGCACATCAGGACCTGCTGCGTGGCACACTTGACTTACCAGAGTGCTGACACAGACGCCATATGAGAATCCCAGGGCAATGGAGTTCTGGAAGATGCCCACAGCAGCAATGGTGAAAGCTCCTATGAACACAGTCACTGCTGGAATCCAAATCTGCCCAGCCACCTACAGATGACAACAACGTTGTACAATTACCATAAAGTGTCTGACTGAATGTTGGACTTGCAGATAACACTGACCCCCCTGCTTAGACTTTCCAGCTTGTAGAGGCCTCCAAATCCAATAGAAAAGTCCTACTACTGGGTACACTCCAGGGTGTATGGCAAGACTAACAACTGCAACTGCTTGTGCTGCTTTGCAAACAACTGTGCAGGCCTCTTATGAAACAAGCATTTGCACAAGAGGTCAGACTTCATGTGAGGTACATGCAAAGCGTGCTCATCCGCCACAGCAGGAGTTGCTCACCTTGACGCTAGCATGTATGGCTGTGACTCTGTACAAGTATCTGCGAGAGCTGTTCACCTTGGTGCTTGCATGTACGATACTGAGCAAGCACCCTGATGCCAGAGCAAAGGCTGCTCACCTTAGTGCTTGTGTGTATGACCTTCTTTCTAGGGAAGCACCTCAATGCCACAGCAAAAGATGCTCACCTTAGTGCTGGCGTGTATGACCTTCATCCTAGGGAAGCACCTCAATGCCACAGCAAAAGATGCTCACCTTGGTGCTCGTGTGTATGACCTTCATCCTAGGGAAGCACCTCAATGCCATGCTCTGTCTCACAATGCTGTAGGCGGCTGAAATCATGGTCTGAGATGCCACACAGGCTGCCAAGACTGCCACCACAAAGTAGAAGTAGAAGAAGGCGTCCCCCCAGGGGATAGAAGCAAAGAAGGAGGTGGCGTAGCCGCTGGGGTTCTTGATCAGCCATGCTGATTGGCCGAAGTAGGAGATCATGACTGATGGGTACAGGATGCCGATGAAGGCAATCTGCAAGACAAGCATGAGGTATTGATGCATGACAGTCGAGACCAAACAAGGTAATGATAGATCTTTAGGGATGCTCAGAGCAGACTGCTTTGGAGAGTCAAGACTTGCCGTGCACATACCTAGCTCATCATAAACTGGAAAGCATAATGACTACTACTACTACTACTGTTGTTGTCACCAAACAAGACGCTGCATGCCAGAGCCTGGTTGACTCGTACCTGAGTATGTGTAATTGTGGCTGGCAAAATACCAGACATGAGTTGCTCAAGACTACGGCAGATGTGTAGGAAGACTGCGGATGCATGCTGTGCATAGTTGTCTACCATAGAGTAGACATAAAACACAGCTTCAAGACTGTTTTTGTCAAGAAATAGGCTTACAGCTGCCCACAGCAGCTCAACATCACAGGACAGAACCAGAAAAAGTAGAGACTGCACCTTGCGGTGTTGACAAAAGAAAAGCCTGAGGATGAGTTACATTGAGCTTCCCTGATAAACCTCCACTATGACAGGACAGACATGTGCTTCACCGCACAACAGGAGCACTGAAGTCTGGACAAAGTCTGAGCATGAAGGGACTGACCCGAATGGATTTCCGGGTGAAGTGCCCCATGTCAGCATAAGATGCTTCTGCACCAGTGATGCACAGGAAGATGCTGGCAGTGGAGCGCCAGGCTAGATCAGCTGACACCCCTGATGTGAAAAACCTGTACAGGTAGTATGGGTTGATAGCCTGCAGAAACAGGGTTCCACTTGTCACATACACTGTATAGGTAGTGTGGGTTGATAGCCCGCAGAAACAGCATTCCACTTGTCATGCAACCTGTCATTAGTATTGTGCAGAGCGCAACAGCAAGCTGGTGCCAAGACCTCAGACGTGGCGTACTTTTCATGCAGGAGCACTGATGACAGACAGACTGTATGGACACATCAATATATGCAGCAAGTCACAAAGCTGCACTTGGTATGATTCAGGTCAGTTGCAGGGCTGCATTGGAAGGGGCACTTGCTGAGTATATACAAATATGCTCAGCAAGACTGTGAGGCTCAAAGTCTGAGATCCAACAGGGAGCACAAAGCTCTACAAGCAAGAAGGAGGGTAAAATTACAGGACAAAGTCAAACTACAAGGTATTCAAATCACAAGGTAGACCAACAGCCATGAGATCAAACAGGGAGCACAAGCTCTGCAAGCAAGAAGGAGGCTGAAATTTCTGGTATTCACATCACAAGACAGACCATCAGCTATGAGACGCCACAGAGGCAAGGACCAATGTCGTGACACTGAGACCATCAGCTATGAGATGTCATGGAGGGAAAGATGAATGTCATGAGACTGACCTTGCCAATCCATGGTGCAAAGACAGCGATGTTGTGGATGCCCACCACAATCTGCAGCAGGAACCACAGCAGCAGGATGGGGGCGTACACCCCCCCAAGGTGCTGTGACCCCAGAGGCTGCACTGCAAACAGCAGGGCCAGGACCCCCATGGAAATGCCGGCTATGGAAGACTGGGGGAAAGATGGGGCCTTGACTGAGATGGCTCCAAAGGCACCCAACACTGCAGCATTACCCCCCCAGCTTCAGCATGGTAGGCTTTGTCTCGTGCAGAGCAAGTCTCTGTTTGCCATTGTTTGCAACAGGACATCATGCAAGAAAGGAAACAGAAAAGAAAAGAGTAGGCAACTGTGCACAGTAGCTTGCAGGACAAAGAACAAGCCAACAACGGTGATTGACAGCTTGGGCTCTGCCATGAGCGCCCCAAAGACCCCGACCTGTCTGTGCAGGTGTGAGAACACCATCTCCAATGACCATGGCAGTCATCATGAGCACCAACAGTAACAACAATGTCTGAGCCACTCTGCTGGTCCTGAATAGCTTGCGCAGGGCTGGTGCAATTGTATCGCCTGTGCCCATCCTCTTCAGCAGTGTTTTCTTTGGAGCAGGACCGGCTGCAATGCCCTGCATGCAAGCAGGAGAGTTGACAAGGCAGAAGCTGTGAGCACATTCCTGATTTACATTCTTGGAACTGTTGTATGAGACAGGAGGATGCATGATGAGGTGAGCAAGAAACACAGAGGACACCTAACTATCACAGATTAAAACATGTGCATTGCTTGAGTATGCAGCCTGTTTTGTGCATGACCATGACAATGCAATTTATACAGTATTGCTTTGAATGTGAGATGTGGCGGTGGCAGTGATCACACTGACAGGTGCCACAATCTGATTTAGCGCTCGAACACACTGTTGGAAATGAGACGAGGCATTTGCTATATTAAGGAAAGGTAAGCAAGCTTCGAAATGACAATGTAGTCCAGCTATCACTGTAATGCATTTATGATTGATGCGACAGGGTGCTTGGGGGTGAGTTGTGCTAGCACCTGTCGTGCATATTGCCCGCGGCTTGTTGAGTAGCGAAGCAGCGACAGATCGTCTGCTGTGGGCTTGCCTTTCAAGCCAGGGTTGATTCCAATGAAACGACACAGCAGGGAGTATAGGGCAAAGGTGCCACCTACACAAGCATATTTTTTGGTCAGCCATTGATCTCTTGAAAGTCAAGACAAAGCCACAGGGCACAAAGGTACGTGCATTGCTGAGCCTGGTACAGAACACATTACTGTGCAGAACAGATATGTAAGACACACAATGACAGTGGGTCTCCTGGCCAATTTGGCATACCTTCCCCATGATCATCAGCATTCAGCACAACCAGCTGATACTTGACCAGCAGAATCAGTGTCATAGCCCAAAAGATGATGCTCATGGCACCAAGGACCTCATCTTCTGAAGGTGGCGCTGCAGAGAGACACAGAGCTCTACTTAGTACCTGCTGGTCATACATTCAACTCTGAAGACTTTGGATCAAGTATGCTTACTGACCACGAAACACAGAGGACAAGGTATAGATTGGAGAGGTTCCCAGGTCACCAAGAGCAACGCCCACAGCTCCATAAGTGAGAAGAAGGGTGGACCTCAAGGTGTTGGCCTGTGCAACAGGTGGCAGTTGAATGGACACAGGGAGAGCTCAGAGGGGTAGACATGCCAGGGAAATCACCCGCAACACACACCTGCGAACGTTGCAGCTCCACCTGCTTCTCCAGGTCGGTGTCATCCCGCCAGCGACCAGCGGATGGTCGTATCACAGGAGGTGCTGCTACGGCAGGGGAGGCAGCAGAGGCATCAATGGATATTTGTGATCGAACGCTTGGTGAAGATCTCGTCCCCGCTGATGACATGTCAAGACCGCAAAGATTCCAACCAACAGCCAACAATAGGTCAGAGCATCTGTCCTGAGAGACTGACACCAACAGCTGCAAGGTAGTTACTTATAAGCTGTGCTGTTGCCACCTCGGATGAACGGACAGCAACCCATCACGTTTCGCGCTCCTTCCCTCCACACCGTTGGTCGTGTTAGGATATGGCGGAACCTGTGCGGCACGAGAGGTTTTTTCAAGCGGTCAGCAACATCACGATGCAGAGGCATGTGATCATGACGTCACTTCCTAGTCAATCTGCATACAGCACGTGGAGCAACATGAAATCACGCGCGTAGTCAGAACATGTCTCGTCGGCCATAGCAGAAGAAGACTGCTCACAATACCTGGCAATGCGAAGACATTGTCAGAAGCGCGATTGCGAGGCTGCCATGGTATCAGGAGTCTTAAGACTCTCAAACTTGACCCGAAAGACCAGTCAACATGAGCTTACGGGCAAGTTGGATGTTTCACAGGCCGCTGGTCTGCAGGTTTTACCTCCTGCAGCATGTGCACGCCCCTTCATCACTGAAGTTGCGCGCGATTAACTGCTTTGCCACACATGTGACATAGGCCATTACAAGGTGTTCAGCAGTGCTGCTGGTAACCTGTGTCTGGACGACACCTGATGCTTGTGTGCTTTCTGTCTGCTTAGCTTCATAGGCTCTGTCACATGTCTCTGTGACATGTCTAGCCCTCCACAAACTTGCAAACAGGACAGCAGTCATTCAGGCCAAGATCTGGTAAAATATGCAGCATCATTCCAGCTGATTTTGCCATATTGGTTCAGAGCCTTATCCCATTGTGGGGTCTTTATACTTGCGGTAGACTCCTTCAATGTCAGCCAGGCATTCAGGAGGAAGCTCCACGTCAAAAGCGCTGATGTTCTCCTGCAGCACAAACACGAACATGAATGTGGCAATGCACATGATTGGTACTTGGCACCTGCCAGAACATGACTCTCAGGACTGCATTCCTCAGCAACTTCCTCAGCCTGTCAGTAACACATTCAGGAATTTAGACAGTAGTGCCGCAGTCTCTGCTGACTGGTACACAGGTGCCACAGAAGACCAGTCACCATCAGCTGTTTAGCAGCGCCAGACAGGAGATCTCCCTTGTAAAAAAGCCACTTTAGAAACCGCAACATCAATGCACATGAGCTCACCCAAAAGCAGAGACAGTGATGTTGCGCGTGGCAGCAGAGACCATGCCAAATGAAGGCTTTGAGCAGCAGCAACTTGCACAAGAACCCCATTATCACTCAAGAGCTCGCACAGCCTAACACAACTTTGCTCGACTTCATGCTGTATCTGACACAACATTTCTATGATCCAGGCATTTTACTCAAGCTCTGCAAATCAATGTATCCTTGGGGACATGTATCTGAGATCCAATCTATCAAGGAATCACTCAACTGAGAGGCAGAAGCAGTCACCTTGAGCTGTTCAGCAGAGGTGGCTCCGATGATGGTGCTAGTCACACATGAGCGCTGATGGCACCAGGCCAGAGCTAGCTGTGTGGGAGTCACGCCGTACTTCAGAGCAATCTCTACGTACTCCCCAACTGCTGTTCTGGCTGGTGATGCATTGTACCTTGCCATGTATCCTGTCATTGAAGATTCAAATGTCAGTGGATAACCGGTATATGTGCATGCGCACACAACAATGGGGCATTGTTGTGCGCAATGGGTGTGCAGCGCGTGTACATGCCAGGTAATGAAGGTCACTGTTGTTCCTGACTGTGCACACATTAGGGGAATGCACAATGCAAGGACATTGCATGGATTCACAAGCGGCTGCTCGCATATCCGCATCAGGCAGAGGCGTCATAGGCAAAATGCGCTGTGTGTGTTGAATGCCGGACACCAGCTTGTTTGTATGCTTACACATCCACCTCACATGTTTTTCACATGCGTTGTTTAAGGCAGATTTGTGGTATCTCATTGTTAGATCACATTACAAACTCTGTCATCTTGAAGCGGTGTCAAACTTTCTCTGTTGACTCTCAGCTTAGGTGGTTTGGTCATATCTGCAGGATGACTAACAGCAGATTGCCCAGAGTACTCATGCATGGACAATCAGTAGGCCAACACTGTCATGGCAGACCTGGGACTGTCTGGAACAATGTTGTTTTGTTTGACATTCACAAGTTAAAGTTGAACCGCTACACCTGTGATGCTCTGTACAAGCCTGTCTGGAGGGAATTGTCTTGTGTCGCACGTACCTGATGCCTGCTGACTATGTACACGTTTTAATTATTTATTATTACAACCACCTCAAAATGGTAATGTTGCAATGCTGCTTGCCAGTGCAGTTGCACGTATGCAAAGATTGTCGTTCTGCATTGAAGAGTACCAGCGCCTGCATCGTACCTGGAAAGATGTTGAACCTGGCTTTTGGCAAATCGTCTCCTCCCTTGATGTACTTCCCTGAGAGGGCTCCTCCTGCCAGAGGAGAGTACGCCATCAAGCCAACATTGCATTGCCTGGGCGCACAAAACTCAGCTAGGTCTGTGTCAAACTGTACCCGAGACAGCAGGCTGTACACGTTCTGTATGCTGGCTATGCGGGGCAGGCCCGACTGCTCAGCAGCCTGTATGAAGCGCATCACTCCATAGCTTGTTTCGTTGGAGACACCGACATGGCGCACCTGTTGGAACAGCAAGCGGTGGTGAGTCTACGTCATTCTTGAAGTCTGCTGAAGAAGCAGTTCAGAGGGGAAATGCTTCTGCCAAACTGCATGCGAATGTAGTCACCAGCATGTGCTGATTTGAGTGCTACATTGTCCTACTTCTAAGCACGTCTGCCAATGTGCAGAGGCAAAGCATGACGGGACAGATGCTGTACAGGAATGTACCATCCTGTATATAAACAGTACCAGTATGAACTGCAGCCATGACTGATTTATCAGCAGCAATATAATGAACATGCTTTATTTCATGTGAACTATTTAGTCAAACATAGCAACAGTGTCAGCCATATTCACAGATGGTGTGATGTTTACCTTTCCAGCCTTGATGACGGTTTCAAGGCCACGTAGCTGCTCCTCATACGACACATCACCTTCTCGCTCTTTCTGGGGATCATAGATGCCTGATCCAAAGAGAGGCAAGTATCTGTCTGGCCAATGGATTTGAAGAAGATCCAAGTGGTCTGTCTGTAAGCGCTGCAAGCTGTCGTTCACACTCTGCTCTATTTGTTCTGGGTTGACTCTAGTCTCTTTGCCCCTCAGCCAGGTCTTATCACTGTAGCCTGCAACCTGAAAGTGCACACAGCTTGCCATGTGGACCATTGCCTTGCATTTGCGCTGCTGAATTGCATCATTGGCAATACGCACATAATCAATCCACGTATGATGACCCGGCCATGCACCAGTGAGATACTTCTTTGCAGCTACTTATGTATTCAGGCACAATTTGCCAGACATGCATTAGGAGCTCAGTAGTGCTGCGGTACATGCATGTTGCTGGTTGCAGCACTGTGTGCCATGGAGTGTGTGTATGCGTGGCAGGCATCAAGCACACCTTGGAAGCCAACACAATGTTATCTCGTTTCTGTGAACGTAGCCAGCTACCAATATAGTTATCTGTGAAGCCCTTTGTCTCTGCTTTGGGAGGAACAGGGTACCTGCGTATACACGTTGGGGTGTTGCTGCCAGGCTCGCTTTTTGCTGCAGCACGGAGCTTGATCCAAAGCTTGTGTAAGAGCCCTACATCTCTGCTGTGTCAATGAAGTTGACTCCGAGATCTGTTGCATAGCTAAGCTGGTGGTGAGCCTCCTGTTCGGTGTTTTGCTGGCCCCAGGTCATGGTGCCGAGACAGCATTCTGCACCATATGTATGACATTGCAGGTGTCAAGGTTGCAGGCGTGCTATTCCGTAGCAAACCCACCTGACACTTCCAAGTCGCTACTCCCAAGCTTGACGCGTCCTGCAGCGGCTAGTGGAGGTGCTTCTACAGCAGCTGCAGACCTTACAACAAGTGTGCTGCATGACCTTGGTCGCATAACTGGTTTCTGGGGTAAGGATGGCAGCGTCGTGACATGCCTGCTGCTGGACAGGTATCCATATGTCATGGTGCCGAAGACTGCTTAGCTACGCTGGTTTTTGTTGTGAGATAGCTGGTTCAAACTGGGTATGAGCGATGCGTGGAATCAGCATGCAACCTGTCATGACCACACAATGTCGTTGTGCATGCTGATGGATCATCCATGATGGGATCATGATCAAAGGTATTAATGAGCACGACCTACGATAGGGGTGACACCATGTTTCAGGGGTGAATATACTAAACACAGTATCATAGTACTAGTGCGCACTAGCACATGAAACACATATCTACCATAGCACGTCGACATGACTTGATTGGAAGATGCAGTGTTTGCTTTGCTACAAACTTAGGCACACACATCTTTGGCAGCATATGGTGTATCTAGAATGCTGTTGCGCCTGTCTTCATACATTTAGTATGCTCCCCTGACACAAGGTCCCTTATTGCCCCTGGGCCAGTTGTTGTGTGTCTAGGGACCTAGTCTACCTAGCATTTGTTGCTGCATTGGAGTTTCAATAGCACATCCGTTTTGCGCAATATTCACGCGATTTTTACAGCATGAATTTACCACACAGGTGCTTATCTTCTGTTACATTGCGAAATCAGGCGTCATTGGGCCATCTTCCATCATTGCTGTGCCTCACGACTGTTACCACGCTGTTTCATGAGCAGATCAAATATTTGCCTGCAAAGACAGCGCACATCTTGAGCAGCAAGCCGCTGATTTGCCGATGGAGCAATTGTCAGCAAACAGCAATTGTCAGCAAACAGGAATTTCCTGCCTAGGATGGTCTGCTAAGATCACGGTTGCATTGTTGCGGCACTTACTGAGCTGCAGTTTTCTTGAGGCATACTGATGATGAGTTGCACAATTAATCACTGGGTCAGCTTCCTCAAACCAGCAGGCAGACTAGCAGCAAGCACATCATCCACATAAAGCTTCTCTAGGCTGTCAAGAGAGACAAGATCTGGTAAAGTTGCCAGGTCACTGTTCCCTTTAAGATGAAGCACCTACAAAAACAACAGGTGGCTAAACCACAAGACAGCAGATATGGAGGCGCATCATTCAGTCAGCATCATTCAGTCAAGATGGCACACTTTGAGATGCCTCAAATGCTGCATTGTGTCTGGCAGGCTCTGCAGCCTGTTGTTGCTGAGGTCGAGGTACTGCAGCTGTTCAAGCTGGCCGATGCTATCTGGCAAGCTGATCAGCTGGTTGTTTGCCAGGTTCAGCCTTGTCAGATGGTGCAGCTTTTCCAAGACCCTGCTTAACCGGCAGATGCAAGGATCTCCGACCTTTTCACACATGAGGTTGACACATAACAAGTCTGCGGATTCCTGCAGGTCCAACACGTCAACTGTGTCTGCTAGTCTGACTGCTTGTCCCAGTGAGGTTGCCGTGTTCTGCAGATTTGCCGCTGCTGATAAAGACCTGCAGCTTCGCAGCCTCTTCAATGTCTTGCAACACTCGACCAGCATAATGTCGCATATGAATCGTTCTGTGCCCGCAACTGAGCCTCACTACATGCTGTGCTTTGACCTGAACGCCATCTTCTTCACCTTGTACCTTAACGCCTGCAGAAACGCGCAACTCGGCGTCACAACACCTGTGATGCGCAGGCATATTTTGTAGCTATACATCCTGCATTCGTGATTGTCGGCGGCAGGGGCCAGGCGTGGAATCGTTTGCCAAGCATGGTCAAATATGCAGTGATGGACAACGAAGGTGCCGACAAATGGCTTGGGCATGAGGAGGTAATGTTGTCCCTTGTGTGTTAGCAATCTGCAAGGTGCATCGCACTGCACACTAAAAGCCTGACGCGACGACATGCCTTGCAGGTATCGATGCGACGACTCACCCAGCCAGGTTCTACCTGGGATGTTTACAGGGTAAGTAGTTCTGGTCCTTGTGCCACAAATCATATGAGCATAGCTACGTTACAGTCTTGATGCTATAAGCTGACACTTGCAATGCAGTGTCACATGGACGAGCTGCCTGACATTGATACTGTTGATCAGTACACTGGCATCTTTGTCACAGGCAGTCACTGCTCAGCTAACGAATCCCAGCGGTGGATTCATAAAGAGTCAGATTGGCTGCGTGCCTTTGCGCAGCGTCCAACAACATGCAAACTTGTTGCAAGCTGTTTTGGCTGTCAGGTACAGATCCCTGCTTGCTTGCTTCACCTGCACAAAGTCAGCAAGCCAAATTTTCTTGAGGTGTCAAGCACACTGTATTCATGATCTGTCATTACTTTTAGCGAAATCAAAGGCACCCATGTGATCTAGTTTTGCTTGAGTCCCGGCCTCCACATACAACTTGAGTACCTGATTTGACCAAGGGCCAGTATGTTCTTCACCACTGGATAATTGCTCACAAATGCCGACTCCACAAACAGATCAATAGAAGCGCTGCTTTACTTTGGTTACATGCTTGCAGCTTTTGGCGTCAAGCTTGGGTTTAGGAAAAGTCGGTCAGAATCCATCTGGGGAATTTGTGCTGACAGGCATGCGTTTCTGGCAGTTGAGCAGACCTGTGCAAGACATCTGCAGCCTAGTCAACTTTCAAAACAAGAGAACTTCCGCACAGAACTAAACATCAATGTCATTGAAGTCATGCCAAACCAAACAGCCAAAGTGTTTCAAGCATGGCAAATTCGTATGTACTATGTTGCACCAAAACTGCACTTCATGTGTATTGTGGACTTTGCAGTGGAGACTGTGCGCATGACTGATGCCCTGCTGCAACAGCTCTTCTACCAAGAAGTTGCAGCGCAACACCAGATTGCCGAAACCTTCAGGATCATTCAGAGTCATGGTGAACAGGTGGGATAGGCAATGTCACATACAGCATGGTGTGGTACGTTTATAGGCATCCTTGCTGACACGTTCGTCCAGTGACACGATCATACCTCCAGCCCAACGTTATGTCTGTCACCGAGCTCAAGCATCAGTAGTGAAATTGGTTGCCAATTGATTGCAGATACTGGCGCTACCAAAAGGTGCTGTGCTTTTGGGCATTTCCCCAACTGCGCCCTTCGAGTTCTGGTCCTATGGGGACAACATCCTTGCCCTTCAGGGTCACTGTGAGTTTGACTGCGAAACCACACTGAAGAAGATTCACGCGCCTCTGACGGCCAACAAGTGAGCAGAGTCACCTCAAAAGTTTCCCTTTGTGCACAGTTTTTTTAATGCGGCTGTGTAGAAAACCAGCATGCAGCGTCAAGGTAGATTCGCATATGGCGTAAGCAGTTGTGACAACCACTTTTGCTTGTCATCTACTTGAATTTCAATGTTTGCATGCAAGCGCAAATTTTGATGCTTGCTGGACGCAAAGCCGTGGAAACCGAATCAATTGCTGTCTTTCCATATGCCAAGCCACACATGGCAAGCATCTACACATGTGCATGCATGTATGATTGCTCTCATGACCACGTCTGATTGGCTCGCAGGCGCTTGAGTCCTGAGCAGTCTGAGTTGAGCGCACAAGCTCTACTCAATATTAGGCCTGATGATGCCTTTGTCACTGACCTGATCAAGCACTGGTGGCAGCAATCAGCCCCAACAACATCCATCACTCAACAGCCATCAGAACTGCCCTCGTCAGAACTGCCCTCAGCCCTCAATGTGCCAGATAGTCATTCGGTCTCTGTCAGCATGACGGAAGGGCACTTCCAGCCGGGACAGTCCTTGGCCCCATTCACTGCAGGGCATCCCCAAGCCAGCGGCATTGACACACTTACAGACAAGCTCCTAGGGGATGCACGGCCGGGGCCTCCTGCTGGTGCAAGAACACATTCAACTCCCATTTTGCACCAGGGTTTGTCCAACCCTAGCCCAATTATGCCCAGAGCAGCACCTGAGCGCACCAACTGCTCTGTGAAAGAAGACACAGCAACAGCTGCTGCAGCAGCTGCAGATCAGCATGCTGATGTGGCAGAACCTCCGTCAGTGCAGTCTGCTTCTTCCCTCCTGTCACAGAGGCAACCAGCTGAATTGACTTCTTATTCTTTTTCTGCGCTGCAGAGTTCTGGTCAAACTCCCTCAGCTCTTCCTGCTGACCAGACAGAGCACAGATCTTTGAGGCCAGCTTCTTCTTCTTCTTTGTTAGGTCATGAACAAAATACTGGTCAGTCTTCTCCTTCCTCAGGGAGGAACACTGCTGGCAGTCAAGAACTGCCTGCTTCTTCCCCCAAAGCGTCCAGTGCTAGTCAGCATACCTCTTCTTCAGCTCATGTTTCTCATACCAGCCAGCACCCTTCCTCTTCCTCTTCCTCGCACCAAGCACCGGCTGCCGGCCACTCTTCTTCAGCTTCAGACGCCGGCCAGCAGCCTTCTTATTCCTCAGGGCAGGCACAAGAAGCTGGCCACAGCCCTGCTGCTTCTGTACACCATACGCAAGCTGCGGACCTGGAGCATACTTCTTCTTCCAGCTACACACCACCTGTCAGACATCAATCCCTTGCTGAGCCCTCAACAGGGTGGCAGCACTACAGGGAATCTAGCAGTGGCAACAGGGGCACTGAAACGCACAATGCTAGGGATGCAGCAGGAGATGAAGACGAAGGGGGAGCAGGTCTGAAGGGATGGGTGGAGGAGGTTCAACAACATGAAGAGCAGCTGACACAGAAGGTGTGCTGCCATGCTGCCAGCTTTGATTTTTGCCTGTGATTTGCCTGTGATTTGCTTGTGATTTGCCTGTCATTATGCCTGTGACTTTGCCGGTGATCTTGCCTTTCTAAAGGCTTGCCTGCCATACCATTGTTTTGCTGGCAGACTGATTCACTCTAGGAAAAAGCGAAAGGCAGCAAGTGAGCAATGCACAACAAAGGTCACTACATTAGCCGATTGCAAGCAAGCATGTTGCTCATACCTGTCAGCTCAGTAAGCTGAACACTGAAACAGAAGTGGGTGCATTACCTTTGTGCTTCTGGCAAGACATGTGCTGCATAAGCATTGCTGAAAGGAACAAATGATGGATGAGATGACTGCAGGCGCAAGTGCTGATGAATGAGTTGGCAGCCGTTGTTGCTGCAGAGACGGCCAGCAGCTCCTTAGACTACATTCTACTCAAGGATATGAACCAGCTGACCCAGAAACGGTATGCTGACATGGCCAACTTTGTCAAGGGTCTTCAGCCTCAGATGGAGGTAAGATGGTCGCCAGAATGCTGCACATGCATATGCAGAGCTACATCAATGATGGTGTGCCATCTAGGCTCTGCATCACCTTTTCAAACCCAGCAGCAGCATTTACTGCATTGAGCTGCATCAAGCTGCACCGAGCTGCCACACACATTGCTCTGTTGAGCAGCAGGTCGACCTTGCACAATGTATTGACGGTAATGCGTTCCAGGCATTCATTGATTTGGCTTATGCTGAGCTGTGAGGCAGGCACACACTGACACGTGCCTTGGAGTGCATGTGATGGCCCTTGATCTGTCAGTGAGTCTGGCAGTGAGCAAGAAGGGTGGTGGTGCAGGACCTACTGGTTTGTCAGGAAGCTGCAGAGCCAGTGCTAGAAGCCATTGCAAAGCTTGAGCAAAACATGACTACTATTGAGAGTGCCGTCTCGCAACTGGAGCATGAAAGCAAACAAGTGGTGCAGCAGCTTGGGCTGGCAAAAGACAGCAGCTCATGAGCGTGCTGCAAGTGCTGCTGTTGCATTGTACCACCAGTAAGATAGCTAGTGATCAGCTTGTGGCAGACCAGGATCTGCATTTGTTTTACTTTATATGTTTACATTATCTTAGGCAATAGATGGTGACTAGTCATGTCGTTTTGTTCAGTCATGCCTCAGTTGAAGGCTATCTTGCTCGTCTCCTCACTGGAGCTCAAGCAGCAAAACATAGAGGTTCCCTTGATAGAATGGATCTCAGATACACTTTCCCAAGGATACACTAATTTGCAGAGCTTGGTAAAGTGCCTGGATCATAGGGTTATTGCATCTGATACAGTATGCAGTCAAGCAAGGTTGTGTTAGGCTGCGCAATGCATAGAGGTTCAGCAGTGGGCAATGGTTCACTGTCCTGTCCACAGGCAACTTGAGCTGTGTAAGATCAGCCAATCAAGTGTCTGGGCTTGTACTATTGTTGGTGTACCCTTTGATCATTACATAATTGGCCATCGACTGCAATTTTTAGTAGCATGTGCAACATCGATCCTGACGTAGCAATTGTGACAGACTGAAACATGCCTTTTACGCTCAGCTTGCAGCTGTTTTTGCCGATCTTGCAGCTTGCTACTGCTCGCTTGGCAGCAGCAAAGACGCTTGTTATAACTCAGGGAACAGGTCTCATTCATTGCTGCAGTGTCTCAGCTAACTCAAAAAAGGCACGGGTTGAGGAATTAACAGAAAGCCAACATCAGTTTGCTGACCCAACAGCAGGTTGGTAGCTATGCATGCCGTATTTCATTGCTGTTAGGAGCAAATTGCTGAAGACAGATATCCTTTCAATTCTCTCGCCATTTGTTCAGTTGCTTCTGTGCTGGACGTCTTGTTGCCTTGTCTCTGCATCAAGTAATCTAAAATAGGATCTAAAGCTCTCTGCAATGATAGAAGCGCCTGCATGCACACCATGTCTGTCAGTCAAGCAACAGTGCATGGATATTGTAATCACACAAAGATATTGCAACCACACAAAGATGTGCTGGCTGAGCTGACAAGTCTTTGCATTATGATTGATAAACAGTCTGCTTCTGTGCCCAGTGTGCTGTTCAGGAGGTGATCTCACAACTTGTTGCACTACATTAAAGGAACTAGGCACAGACTTGCATACATGGGACAAGCAAGCTTACCCTGTTATCACCCAACCTGCTGAGTGCCGAAGGATCACCATCACTCTCTGCAAGATGCTGCAGCATGACTGCCAACAGCAATTCTGCTAACAGGCATGCTTGCTGGAGCTGCAGCATGGAAAACCACACCGTCAGTACACTCAGAACACCAGCGCTGCCTTCAGCAACTTCATAAGAATGAACAATATCTAAAACGCTTTCCAGCTTATGTTGAGCTGGGTACGTGCAGGACAAGTCTCAGCAACTTCAGGCATCATGCATTTGTATCAAACGCATCCCAACATGAGCGTCGAGCTGCGGATTGCTCCCAACTGTGGGACAGGACATTACAGCATGATGACGATGGCTGGGCAGCAAGACGCGGATTGCTTGTAGCGATGTATAGCGCATGGATAGCGACATGGATTGCGTGCAGCAATGTGCAGCCTATGCATGGCAAAACACATGTTCGTAGCATTGTGTAGCAGCACAGACTTCTGCTCACCTGTCTCTCTGTCTGGGCAGCAGTGGTGAGTAAGGAAGGCAGTGACTGAGGTTTCTGCCTGACAGCTGCACCAAATTCCTGCACACATACAGTGTGCAAGATTTCAAGCCATTTTGCAGTTCATCAGGCACTGGGAAGTTGCATGACTGGGTCCAACATCCCAAAACAGCTTGCAACTCACTCAACAGTCATTTCATTTCATTTCATTCCACTCCATTCCATTCCACTCCATTCCATTCCACTCCATTTCATTCCATTCCATTCCATTCCATTCCATTCCATTCCATTCCATTCCATTCCATTCCATTCCATTTCATCTCATTTCATGTACATACAATACCCTACAGTCTGGTGATGAACAGTCAGATGACAGACCTGCAAGGCCAGGGGGTGCCCAACTGAGCCACCAGCACCAGACTGAATGGCTTCCAGCAGGGCCTGTCTCTCTTCACTGGAAGCCTGCCGGTTGCGGGCCGCCTGCTTCAACATGCCACTCAGCTGCAACAGGCAGGGTTGGAATGGCATGCTCTCGCTGGGTCTGATCCGGTACCTGAAGTCTCTGCTGGCATTGACCTCCCAGATCAAGTATCGTGCTAGGGCGCATCTCAGCCTGGCCACCTGCAGCATTGACATGCTGCTTCATGTTCTTGCATTGGGCGTTTCACACACGTGCATTGGACACTTTTGGAGCTCTCTCAGCTGGTATATGGGGTGCAGCCTACACTCCTCCTGGCTACACAGACTCAGCAAGTGGGGGATTGCGTATGGTGGCGTCGGATGTTGGCTTCTGCGGCCAAGACATCTCAGAAGGATTTTGACAACAGATGTATTCAGCAATTTACCTTGAGGGGTAAAGTCGGAACTTGAGGGGTAAAGTCGAAAAAAGATGCAATCAGCAGTTTACCTTGAGGGGTAAAGTCTGGGAAGCAGATGGGGCAGCATCTGCAGTGTCTTCTTCACTCTGTTGGTGGTGGGGCTGTACTAGGGGGCTATGGCTGGCTTCATTCACACACCCCAAGGCCTTCAGCAGCCGGTGGGCTCCCTCCCTCAAAGCATCTAAACAACACAATACAAGACATATGACTGACTGGTCACAGGCTCGCGTGCTCAACTAATCAGTCAATTGACTGGCCGACTGATTGCTTGAAGTTTGGAAGCCAGGTGTCCTTTGGTGAAGCAGTTGTTTGTTTGCTTGATTACACGACTGATTGATAGATTGTTTCAACAACAGAATGCTCAAAGATGCCGCATGATGATGTGTCCTGCACAAGTATAGGCTTGCTTGCTTGGTTCATTGAGGGATTGAACAAGCATCTCATGTCAACATGATGATGGATGACTGTCTAGATCTATCGAGACAAGGTGGTGAGACAGGAAGGGCTCTATCAGCCTAAAAGCCCCATGACACTTTACTTCCTTCCTGTGAAGATGCAAAGCACACCAGAACTGTCTGTGCCAAGTCGCCTCTGCCAAAGCTGTGCCAAGCAAGGGTGAGGCATCACACTGACACCAGACATGACTGGCCAGCCCACAAAGCTTTCTGACCGGTTTCGGCGCATGCAAATATGTATGGCGTCCTGGATGCGTGATGGCAACACTTTTCAAAGATTCACACGGCTTGATTGCTGTGGAGGCATTGGACTCTATACGCTTGAGGCGCAGACTGGGCACCACATAAAGAGTAAAATGGGCTGTCTTGCATCAGGAGCGTACCATGTCACATGCGCCATGTCTACACTACCTTTTAGTGTTATGTTGTTATTTTTTATTATTCATGTTCATGTTATTGTCCTTACTTCTCATCAACAGAGAAGTTGTTATTGTTGTCATCATGCAAGAAAGCACAACTCATGCGCTGCAGTTTCTGAGAAGTTTAACAAGGAACAAGGTCATAGAAAGTGACAGGAGAAGGACACAAAGGAAGTAACAAAGCTGAAGGCCACCTGCTGGTGCTCCAGGCTGTTGAGACAGGTGACTGAAGCTGAGGCGGGTGACTAACGACAGCACCAGCGTTGCCAGCTCAGCCTCCTTCTCCCCAGGTTCCCACCCATTTAGACTTCCCACAGAAGCTTCCCTCAGCACTCGCTGCATCATCCTGCTGTGCTGTGCCACAAAGCTGACGGCGTGCCGGCTGGTTTCTGAGCTCTGACGCTTGGCTGCCAGCTCGCTGTTAACCACTTGCAGGATGAGCAGCAGGACTCGGGTGATGTGGCGACGGCGGTCGTGCCTGTGGCTGCTGCGAAGCACTGGCTCCTCGGGCTCCAAATCTATGGCCTGAAAGGCAGCAATGAACAGCTGACTTTGCATGTTATGAAATGCTAGGATGACAACAAACGCGTGAACTTGATCGCTTATGTTTGTCGTGCGTGCGGCTGCTGCAAAGCACCGGCTCTCCGGGCTCCCAATCTATTGCCTGGAAGGCAGGAATCAACAGCTGACTTTGCATACAACCAAATACCAGGGTGACACAAAACACATAAAAGCTCCAAATCTATCGCCTGAAAGGCAGCTATTGACAGCTGACTTTGCATGCAACACAATGTCAGGGTGACAACAAACACATGGACCGGATCGCTTCTGTTTGTCGTTTGTCAAGAGGACGAGGAGGATTCTACATCTTCAGCCAACCTATTAGGTTTCAATTGACAAGAGAAAAATCAGTGTAACCGTGCTGCATATGACAGCTGCTGGCAATACTCTTGTGCGCCATGAAACAGAATGTGGGCTGGATGGTGGGTAAGATTGTACTTGGGGCATGTATGGAATAACGAGCTAGGTGTTCCCTGTCTGCATGCAACTTGACGGTGACATGTGATTATTTGCCATCATTGACAGCTCACAGCATAGGGAACAGAACAGATGCATATACAGGCATACGTTATGGGGTGCCATATGCAATCAATGCAATTAATGACATGCAACTGCCAATGGAAACTCTGACAGGCATGCAATCTGTTTAGACATCAAAATTGTCGCCTTTGTGAGTTGATGCAGTATGACAAACGGCCAGCACCAACAAAATCAGCAGCTGCAACCAAGCAAGCACGGCTAGATTCGAGTCTTGGGTCCTTTGTCCCCAGGGTGAGAGGTTCTTAACAAAAACATTGTTTTCATCACTTCTAATTAAAAAAGCAGAAAAGGAAAGAATACGATAAAACCTGCCTTTTCATCAGGAATAAGAAGAAGAGATACAAGGATAAGAACCACAGATAATGATAACACAATGAAGAAGAATGGTCACCTTGCAGTTGATGAGCTTGCCAATGATGTGCACATCATCGGTGACCTCAGCTACTGAAGACCGGCGAGCGCTGGACAGCCGCAGAAGAAGCGTCAGCTGGGCTTCTATCACCTGTGAGTTGCAGAATAAAAGATCACATTTTGCATCATACAAACACCAAAAAAAGAAGGGACACCACGTAGAATATGTACAAACTGAAGAGCGAATGAAATCATAATAGCAGTGCCTGATTCAGGCTCAACACAGGTGGCACTGGCTTTCCTCAAGGCTGCTCTGGGCTGCCGCATTGGAAGGCTCCCGTCATGACCGCTGAAAAGCATAATCGTGTCTTGTCTTTTCTTCCACAACACTGGTGCTGCTGCTTGTGACAGGCGAGGCAGGGATTCTAAACGCAGTGTATGACGCGGTGCTGGCGCACAGGTGCAGCGTGTCACGTGCAAATCCCTAATAACCCTAATTCTCACACAGGGTTTTGGCACACAGCATACATGCTCAATCAATCAAGTATACATTTATATCAGACTCTGAACAAGTCAGATGTCATGTAGCAATTTCTGAGGTGAGGCACGGTAATGTCTGGGTGCAAGAGCAGTTTTGACTTGATGTGCTGGCATGGTATGAGTGTGCTGCAATTGGCAGCTTTCCTCAGGGATTCTCACAAGTGCCAAAGACTTGTCAGCAGACTTTGATGAGCACAATGCAAGGCTGCAAAGAAGTACAGCAAAGACAGCCAAGACACACTCAGGCAAGCTACAGTCCTAAAACAGGCGATGGACTGTCGAGTGGCAGACCCAAATCAGTCAGAAAGCAGGCAAGCCCTCTCAGAAGGCAAGCAATGGGCAAGAGTCATGCAGAAGGCGGATGAGAAGTCTCAGCCAAAGACAGCAAAGACACAGCCAGGCTATTTGATTGAAGTACAGTAGTGCACATCATCAGCAAAAGGCAATCGCTGCTGCTGCTGAGCTTATGCAATACACATGCAGACATTACCATGATGAGGTTGCAATGACGTACCATCAAGCGGCGGCCAGCAGCAGGTATGTCACTGCAATCTCATCATGGGAATGTCTGCATGTGTGTTGCACAAGCTCAGCAGCAGCAGCGATTGCCTTTTGCTGATGATGTGCCCTACTGTACTTCAATCAAATAGCCTTTGGTGCATTAGACCTTGCACATTTTGCTGAAGCTGTATAACCCTGTTTGGGTTGTGCAGCAGGAGAGTACAAAATCATCAAGCAGCGGCCGTCAGCAAGTATGGCGTTGCAATCTCTTCATGAAAATGTCTGCAGCAATGCTTATCGGCAGCCTGTTCAACAGCCACAACAGACATTGTCATGCTTGTAGAGCGGTGCATCTACTGTGCAGCTTCCCTACTTCAACTCTGCCCCAGAAGTTGTTAATGAAGTCGGAGCCATTGCTGAAACTGGGACCACTACTGACAGTCCTCAGGTACGTCATGTTTTTCACACACAAAACTAGCAGAAGCTTCTGTCTATATCAGCTGGCAGTGAGCAGTCACCTGACAGACCCAACCAGTCAGAAGGCAGTCAAAACCCCCTCAAAGGCAGACGATAGGCAAGAGCCATGCAGCCAGAAGGCAGATGAGAAGATTCAGTAGGCAGCTGCGGTGCAGAGGCACAGGCAGCTCCTGCAGCATGGCTGATAGACCCAACACAGTCAGAAGGCAAGCAAGACCCCCCTCAGAAGGCAGACAATAGGCAACACTTTCGCAGCCAGAAGGCAGACTTAGTAGGCAGTCGCAGAGCAAAGGCACAGGCACCTGGACAGCAGCTCCTGCAGCAGGGCCCGGCAAAACCCCCCTCAGAAGGCAGACAATAGGCAAGAGACATGCAGCCAGAAGGCAAATTCAGTAGGCAGTCGCAGCACAGAGGGCACAGGCACCTGGACGGCGGCTCCTGCAGCAGGGCCGGGCAGGTATTCATGCGCTCTGTTGACCAAATCCTCCAGGATGCGGTTGGGCAGGTCCTGCTGGTGCAGCTTGTTGGCCACCGCTAGGCTGGGCTCGGCCACCACCCAGCTTGCCAACAGCGTCAGCGCTTGTGACTTCATGGCCTGTGCGTATAGCATCAAGAAGTCAGCATGCAAGGTAGCAGCGTCAGCGCTTGAGACGTCATGGCCTGTGAAAAGAACAGAACAGACTGCACCTTTCGGCATCATTTTAATGCCCGAGACTTCATGGCCTTTGAAAAGAACAGAAAAGCCTACACCTTTTAAGGTCAATTCAATGCTTGAGATTTCATGGCCTGTGAAAGGGGAGGGGGGGAAACTGCACCTCCAAGCGTCAATTTGATGCTTGCAACTTCATGGCCTGTGAAAAGAAAAGAAAAGAAAAGAGTGCACCTTTTGGCGTCAATTTGACGCTTGAGACTTCATGGTCTGTGAAAAGAAAAGAACAAGACTACACCTTTCGGCGTCAATTTATTGAGAAGCCAAGGATTGTACTGGGCTGCCCGGATCATGGCCTGTGTGTATAGCATGAAGAAGTCAACATGAAAAAGTCAGCATGCAAGGTGGCAGAGGACGCCCTGTGCAGCTGTTTAGCTAGACACTTTGTTCCCTGTTACAGTGGCAGGACTTGCTAGTGCAATGCAACCCTGCATGGCTCCACTTTGCCTTTGCCTGATAAGCCTAAGCTAGCCGCACTTGACGTCATGCAGTGTCTATCAGGACCAAATTCTGAGAGCTGAAGAGACAGGGGCTTGTGGTAGCGCTTAGCAAGGTATTGAATGCTACAAGCATGCTGTAGGCTTGCCTCGAAGTGTCAGATGTGTCTGTGTGTGTCAGGTGCATGCAGCAGCAGCAAAGAGAATCAAAAGGAAAGAAACTAGAAGCGAGAAACGAGAAACAAGAAACGAGAGAAGAGAAAAAAACAAAGAGAAAAGAGAAAAGGAAGGAAAGGAAGGAAAGGAAAGGAAGGAAAAGTAGCAGCGTACCGGTCTCGTTGTCTGTGCAGCTGCATCACGGATGACCACGTTGAGCAAGGGCAGGCTGTGACACAGGGCCGAGGCAATGCCCTCCTCCACCTGCCTGCTCTGATCATCCATGTCAGCAACCAGCCTGTCACTGCTGCCATTTGCCTTGCCTACAAACAACAAATATACCTTCATACCTCCAGATACTGCACTGTAGTAACACATGAATGAATGGATGACAGACGGACAGATGGGTCACTGCCTTGATTTCAAGAGCTGATGCCCCCTCACGAGGGAGGACTACAAGATTTGTAAATCTATGCTGTGTAAAATCAACCTGTCATGACTAAATAGCAATAATTGCTGCCTTGATCCTAGGATCTTCAATCACAGCAAGTTGAGACGGACACACAGGTCATTGATTCAAGCCTGGCATCTTCAATGATAGCAGTCATAGTAGCTGTGTGAAGCTAAACTTGACATGAACTGTAAGCGTCAGGATGGTACCTGCTTTCACAAAAGGCGATGCCTTGTCATAGGGCAGGGCCTGGGCCATAGCCTCAGCAAAATTTGTAAATCTATGCTGGCAACCATCGGGTTCTGCCTTGTACAACAGGCCTATCAAGACTGAACAATAATAAATAATGAATAAATGATAATAATAATAATAGCAATAACAATAACAATAACAATGACAATAACAATAACAATAACAATAACAATAACAATAACAATATAATGAATAGGACGAATGATACCTGCTTTGAGCAGAGCTGTGAGTATGTGGGGTGAGGCCTGAGCAGGGCGGCGTCCATGGCTGTACTGCATGAAGCTCAGCAGGGCAGCGTACAGGTGGGGCCGAAGGGCATCCTGGTTCTGCCCTCGGTCCAGCACCGCCAGAAGCCTTCTGAAGAGGTCCAGCGTCGCTGCTGGGACCTGCCCGCCTGCAGTTGGGACCTTCGTTTATGCAGTTCAGAAATTGCTTTTTGCAGGTTGGAAATTCCTTTTTGCAGTGTAGATTTTTTTTTGCGGGGAGCAGCAGTGCATGCATGCATGCAAGGCAGCGCACGTCGGACGTACAAAAGCCCAGAGGACAAAGTAAGGAAACAGTGCGTGTTGCTGGCAGAAGCAAAAGTGTCTTTCTTCACTGAGACCAGACACTTTGTTTGCCTCTCGGCTCCGCACAGAAGTCGACACCAGATCCCAGCATGTGCAAAGCATGTGCAGCGAGGGGATGCTTTCAATTCACATGGGTTCCAGCCTGTGTTTTGCCAAAAGGGGGGACAGTGAGATAACTGACCTGGCATGCCAAACTGCAGGCTGGTGGTGGCTTCAATTCCAGCGTGCAAGGCTTGCTCTTGTAGGCGTGCCATGCATGCCTCCACCACCTACACATAATAATGATAATAATGATGATGATAATAATAATAACAATAAGGATAGTAATAACAACAACCACAATAACATAAATAACAACAACAATAGTACTAATACTAATATTCATAATAATACTTATTTACAGGCGTGCCATGCATGCTTCCACCACCTGTAAATAACTCAGCTTATCAAGCAGCCAAGCAAGTCACATCTGCCATCACAGTTTCCTGGGCACACCAACTTCTGCCAACAATGCAGATTTGAGGTTTAGATGCAGAGACAGCTTGGCCACGCTACGGGAAGGCATCAGATTTGGTTGTGTACAAGTGCATGGCTTATTTGTGCTGCAAGCTCCGGTATACAAGCAGCACAGCTGAAGCTGTTCACACTATGATTGTAGACTGCTGTATGGCCTTCTGAATCGGGATGAGGCGTACCTGATACCTAGCTGGCTGATGCGAGAGCAAAGGCTGGCACAGGTGAACATCAACGAACGAACGAACGAACGAACGAACGAACGAACGAACGAACGAACGAATGAATGAATGAATGAATGAATGATTGAATCAATCAATGAGTACCTGGGTGATGGGTAACACCAGGGATTGGCCGCCTGCTATCAGCAGCTCATGCAGAACATACAGCGTCTCTGACAGCAGCTGGTGCACGATCTGCAGGGCAGCTTCCGGCCCAGCGCTGTCATCAGCTGCTGTGGCAACTTCTTGCAGGACGTCAAATCTGCATGCGGCACAATGCATGTGGGTTAGACACTGTATAGCGGCTGGCAGTTTTTCTTGCAGCAGAGCGGCACCAGAAAATACTGTGCACAACCTTTAGCAAGCATGCAGACCAACTGACATGCCTGAAGCTTGGGAACCAACACATGTAAAATCAACAAGGTTGCCCAGAAGACATATATATACAAGAAACGTTTCTTCGGTCGGGACACATTGCTAAATTACAGTTACTTTTATCCTCACGAGTGAGTGAGTGAGTGAGTGAGTGAGTGAGTGAGTGAGTGAATGAGTGAGTGAGTGAGTGAGTGAGTGAGTGAGTGAGTGAGTGAGTGAGTGAGTGGGTGGGTGGGTGAGCGGGCGAGTGAGTGAGTGAGCGATTACATGAGTGAGTGAGTGAGTGAGTGAGCGAGCGAGTGAGTCAGTGAATGCAAGCATGAAAGAACAAAGGAATGGATGGACAGACAAGAATCTCACCGCTTATTGACAGCAACAGCAACCAGCTGCTGCCAGGCCTGGACCACAGCCAGCAGGGCAGCCGCCTCTTCCAGCCAGGCATTATAGCGCTGAGCAAAGCGCAAGGCTTCACGACAAGCTTCCCGCAACTCGTCTGAGCCCTCTGCAGCCTCGCTGGAGTACCTCAGGTTGTCTGCTGACGTTGCCACATACCTGCAGCAGAAGCGTGTCCCTGGGCAGCCCGGTATAATATTTGGCTTCTCATTAAGTTGTTGCCGAAAGGCGTAAGTTTTCTGCTTCTTTTCTTTTCAGCAGAAGCGTGAGAGTTGTCTGCTCCCTTCTGAGTTTTGGTTTACAGTGTAGGGATGACGTTTCTGAACTGAAATAGACGTTTTCAGGATGGAAAGGAGCTGAAAATTCTTCCCAATGTAAATACGTGGATTTGCTGTCCCCAGGCGTTTCTGATTTTAGTTTTCCAGTAAAGGGATGATGTTTCTGAACCAGAATACAGGTTTGAGGATTCAAAAGAGCCGCTCAGTTCTGTGGATCTTGCTGACTTCCAGCCGTAACAGCCATCGCATCACAGAACACAGTAGGATACTCAACTGCCAAGTACATAGCAGACTGTGGACTTGTAAAGTCTGGCATGCAATGCACTTGTGACATCACAGAATGCAAGAAGCACACTCAGTCTGCATCTTGTTGAGTCACAAATATCAGCCAAACAATTGGACTTTTGCAAAGCTGTTTGTCAATTGCAGCATGCAACAGAGTCATCAGGGTATGTCTTCAGATTTTGGAAGTGTGCTCTCATGACTTGCAAATGACATGTGCTTATTTGCGTACCTACACACTCATATATACATACAACACACATGTATATATACATGTATAAGTATACATATACACATATGCACACGCACACACACATGTACGTGTGTCTATACAAGCCTAGTGGCAAACCTCTGCTTCAGTTGTTGTGAGAGCTGCCATGTCATAACAGAGCTGACCCCTAAGGGTCCTTGTCAGCACCCCACCCTGCTCCACTGGGGTGTTACACTGTAAGACTGCATCCACTCCCATGTCCTGAGTGGCCAACACAAAAGCTGTAAAGACATGCAGCTGCCACCACATGCAGCTAGATGCAGCACACAATGGTGTTGATGCAGCTGCATATCAAGTTGATGTTAAACACTATGTAGATGTATACTGTATTGCCTTTGAGGTGTGCTTGCAATCATTAGACTTCTAACAGCAACAAAGTGCAAGAACATCAGTTTCTAGCTTTGTATGCACAAAGAGTGGTCCAAACTTGGGCTAATTTTTGCCCTGGAATGCACGTACAGTGTCCTCACAGCTTGAATGTGACAGCGACAGAGCAGCAACTCATATCCTCATGAGCCAAGTCTGCGTACTCAAGGTCAGCATCTCCAGGTGCAAACACACTCAGCTCAGTGTACGCAACATGTGAGTGCTCAGACAGCTCTCGTGACAGGGGCACAACCCCCTCACGTCATGCCACTGCAAAATCTTGACTGAGCTTGCCATCAGGCAGAGTGACAAGTGTCAATCTGTCCATGGGCATGAGACTGCGCATGAGCCTGAACTTAGTTTTCCATCTGAACTATATCGCTGTACTTAAAAAATGCCCAAGATATCTGTAACATTTCACAAAAAGCAGCATAAAATTGCAACGAAGTGCACAAAAATGATTATTGAAGAGGATGAGGAACTCACCCGCAAGGACTGCCTGCAGCCGCTGCTGAGCTCATTCACGTACTCCGGCTGCTTGAGCATGGCAGTACCAAAGAACTGCAAGATGTAGAGGATGTGGCTGCTGGCTTGTACCGGCAGATCATCTGCAGTCACAGGTTCATGATTGGGGTGCAGTGCGCTGGAGCATACACACATGCGCTAACCATTTTGTAAATACATATAATAAATGGAACATATATGTATATATATGTATATATATGTATGTGTATATATACAATACTTACATATATGAACTGATATGACATAGTCAAGTTTTGTACTAGCGTAACATCTTGTGTAATACACTAGGTGATTCATGAACTCTACAATCGCTGGGACCAGCTGAAAGAAGAAGAAGATGGCAAGAAGCTGGGCACAGCTGACCTGAGTCATCGTCTGTATCCAGTGGCAAAAAGAAGACTTGCAGCAGGGCTCTGCATGAGGCGTCTTGCACGGCCAGGTCTGCGCAGTGCAGCTCCAGGGCTGCTAGCTGCAGCAGCCTTGCCCTCTGGTACAGCCGGGCTGCCCTGATTTGCGCCTGCACTCAATGGATGGGACGTGCTGATTACATGAGAGGTATGAGACATGTTGATTATCATTTGTGAATGATGTGATTGACTGATGTACACCTAGCACATATTTGCAATGAGGAAACGCAGGTACAGCCGGGCTGCCCTGATCTGTGCCTGTAATGAATGGATGAGACATACATTGACTATCGTTTGTGACTGATGTGACGGACTGTACACCTAACACACATCTACAATGAGGAAACGCCGGTACAGCTGCCCGCTGGTACAGCCGGGCTGCTCTGATCTGTGCCTGCAATCAATGGCTGTTTTCGACACCGAAACGTCTATTTTGATTGAGAATCGTCATCCCTACACTGGAAATGTAAACTCAGAAATGCCTGGGGACAGACAAAACGCATTTCTGCACTGTGGAGATGCGCAGGATGAGACACGTGTTGGGCATCATTCTTTACACTTTCTGTTCATGTTCACACAAAACACATCTCCAGTGAAGAACGAGTTTGTACTGTCCCCATGCATGCCGTAGTTTGAGTTGACAATGTTAACTGGAATTTTCTGAAACAAAACTTGACAATTCCCAAAGAGCTGTGCTATCAAGTCAGCAATCAATTTTACACTAGTTGTGGCGGGAAGTTGTACAGCTGAATAAGGCCCGGCAAGAACATGCATCACAACATACTTGCGCATCATTTCGCATTCTGATCTAAAGGAGTTGAGTCTTGAGGCCAATCCTCATTCTCACGCATCAATGCTTGTCTGTGACATGACAACATCACCATTCTCACACACCAACACAAAACCCTCTCAAGATTGATTTTCATCTTCTCGTAGAACAATGCCAGTCTGTGACATGATCACACCCTCTTTTAAGGTTTTTTTGTGGTACTATTAGTTTTCTTTTTCTTTTTATTTCTATTTTTATTTCTATTTCTTTTTCTACTTTATTTACCTCTTGAGGGCGGTCCTCATCAACTTGCAGCACCACGCCTATCTGTGACATGAGCAAGCTGTATGGCGGCTTCCTCAGCAGGCAAAGCATGGCCTCTCGGCTGTGGCCCTGCTCTGCCAGTCGGTACACCACCTCCAGGCATTGCTCATACAACACCGGCTGCTGCCCAGGCTGTGAGGGTGTGAGAGCCATGTCTAGTACCACAGCTAGGCAGGAGAAGTCCTGCTGTGGGTCTAGCTGGGAGTCGTACAGGCCTGCACAGGAGCACTTCTTGTGAGCAAGAGTGGGGTGAGTGAGTAGTAGCCGAAATAATGCTGCCCAGGCTGTGAGGGTGTGAGAGCCATGTCTAAGACCACAGCCAGGCAGGAGAAGTCCTGCTGTGGGTCCAGCTGGAAGACATACAGGCCTGCACAGAAAAAGAGACATTGCTCATGAGCAAAAGTGGACAATTGGATGGTAGCAGGAAGAGTGCTGCTGTGGTTATCCTCAAGTGAATGCCATGTCTGGTAGTACCACAGATGTCCTGCTGTGGGTCCAGCTGGGAGTCGTACAAGCCTGCAATAATGCAGAAGCAGTGCTTATCAGCAAAGGTGGACAAGTGAGTGGTATCAGGAAGAATGTAGCTGTGATTATGTTGAAGTAAATGCCATGTCTGGTAGTACCACTGGCAGGCAGGAGAAACTGCTGTGGGTCCAGCTGGGAGTCGTACAGGCCTACAGGCCTGTCAAAACGCAGAAGCAGTTCTTATTGGCAAAAGTGGACAAGTGGATATTAACATAAAGAGTGCTGCTGTGTTTATCCTGAAGTGAATGCCATGTCTGGTAGCACTACTGCCAGGCAGAAAAACTCCAGCTGTGGGTCCAGCTGGTAGTGGCACGGGCCTGCGCAAGATCTAGTGAGCCCTTGCAAACATAGACAAGCAGAGCAGATCATGAGCATGATAGAGTTGCTGTCACGGTAGGCGTTGGTAAATATCTTCGAGACCTCCAGTGAACTCTTCAGATGTCTAGTGACCCCTTCAGGACCTGTAGTAACCTATAGACACCACTAGTAACCTCAAGTCACTCACCTTCAGGACCTGTGGTAACCTATACACACCACTAGTAACCTCAAATTACTCACTCTCAGGACCTCTGGTGACATCTCTGAGAACCCCAAGTAACTCACCTTCAGGACCTGTAATAACCTATACACACCTTTGGTAACCTCAAGTCACTCACCTTCAGGACCTCAAGTGACATCCCAAGAGACCTCAAGTAACTCACATTCAGGACCTGAAGTAATGTATAGACACCGCTAGTAACCTCCAGTCACTCACCTTCAGGACCTCTGGTGACATCAAAGCCCATGAGCAGGTGCGTCAGGCTGGGCACAGGCCCTTGCAAGCCAGCAAGCAATAGCTGCAGGATCAGGACCGCCCTAGGATCAGGCTGCATTGCTGTGCTTGGGTCTGCCTCAGAGCTTACACCTTCCTCTCTGGTCAAGGTGTCGGAGCCAGAATGGCAGAAGGCACTCTGTAGGCAGCCGGCAAAGGCAAAGCGAAGGCGGGGCCAGGTGGCTGAAAGGGGGATGCCTGCCATGTCAGATGAGCCTGCAAGGGCAGTGACACAATCAGTTGAACAGTCATGTGTTTGTTACGCCTGTGCTTTCAAGCCAGATGTCTGATGAGTCACAACTGGCTCCACACCCCAGACTGTAAGATATAAAATGAACGAAATGAAATGAAATGCGTTTGGACGCAGGGGGACTGCTCATTTCTTGCTGTTGCAGCAATGTCTTGTGCAACAAAAGCCGCAGAGAAATTTTCTAACAAGCCTGAGCGACATCACTTTCGGGGTGCTGAGATCCCGTCAGACACTTTGTGATTGCATGAACCAGCTTCACAATGCATGCAGGCTGAGTTTAGACATGCATGGCCTTCATTTGATTGTTGTGCTTTGTCTCTGGATTGAGCCCAATGCATCAATTTGACCACACAACAGCATGAATGTGAGCAGCATCTCTGCTGCACAATCGGTATCTGCTATCCCCCAGGCTTGTGCGCCAACCAAACACTGGGACAACCAAAACAGCATCTCACACTGCCACAAGCAATGGATGTATGGACCGGCTCAAGCTGTGCAGCTTGAGGCCTCACGCGGGGATTTTGAACACAGCTGAGGCTTGCGCCCTGATTGACATGACTCTTGAGTAACTCACATTCACCCTGTCATGACCAATATGACCCAGTGTATGGGCGGACCATGTGCATTTCAGCTCATCACAACCCCTGTCGTTGCAGCTCTAAAACATCTCCCCAATATGTAAAAGCACATTTGAACTGTCCCCAGACATTCCTGAGTCTACATTTCCAGTTTAGGGATGACGTTTATGACTGACATCAGACATTTCAAAAATTCAAAAAAGCATCGGATCCCTTGACAGAGGCACTTGCAGCAGTTGACTGTAACGTAGTGGAATTACATTGGTATACACCCAGAGACTAAGACTAGGAAACACTTTGGCCAGGGGCCTGGTCTCTTCACTTCATCAAGTTGATATTTTAGTCCGATTCGGTACAAAAGGAGATGTTTTTTCCTCACCTGCCGTGGGCTTCTGCTGCACAAGGGTGTCTGCCAGTGTGGGCTGGCGGGCAGCAAAGAAGTGGGTGAGGCGTATGGCTTCCACCTGGACTTGGCTGTTGGGGGTGTACCCCACGCAGCTGATCAGCTTGGAGATGCGGCGGGAGTCACGCTTCAGCACTGCGTCAAGGGTCTCCGTCCAGTGGCCTACAAGGGGGAACAAGTCATCAAAACGATGACACACATGCACGATAGATTGCAAACATAAGCACACACACAAATATAAGTCAAAAAAATGTTAAGAAATGAACACTGCATCAAGGGTCTCTGTCCAGTGGCCTACAAAGGCAACAGCTCATCACAAAGATGAAGAAGAAGAAGGATTTTGCAAGATTTTGCCAGCCAACATGGCCGGTCGTGATGACACAGATGCATGATAGATTACAGACATGGACGCAACACACAGATATAAGTATACAATTGGGAAAAAAGGCAAAACCAAAGACATTGAACAGCTGGATCTGCCACAACTAAAAGCATTATGTAGGATGATGCTGAGTGAAGTTTTTGCATCACTCAGGCAGCAAGGTTGGCCATGCGTCTCCAAGAAAGGGATTGCCTTTCAGAGAATAAGCATTGCTGCTATGTTGTGTCAAATCACACTTGGCATCTTTTCTTTATAAGCCCTGTTTCTAGCGGCTTGAAGCCACAGAGGCATGATGAAATCACAATAGCTGTCCCTTCGCGATTCTCTTGTCAACCACGCTTGGCTTGTACAAGGCACATGCAGGCAATGCAGCAATCCTCCTTTCATCTCCTTTCGTTCATTCCATTGTACAGGTCTTGGGGGGCTAACTACGACCAACTGATCACCAGACTGACATCAAAAACTCAGTCATCCAACAGCTCTTCTGAATCCCGAAACGTCTATTTTAATTCAGAAACGTCATCCCTACACTGGAAACTCAGAAGCGTCTGGGGACAGTAAAACGCGTCTCTACAGTGTGGAGATGTTTCACTTCGCAAGCGCTTCAAATGACAACAGCAGACCGTAGCCTGATGCTCGCGCTGCTCACCTGTGCTTGGCACCTGCCGCAACTCTTGAAGCAGCCAGACATCTGTTTGCAGGGCAGTGACCAGCACACGCAGGCTGCCAAGAAGGGTAGCTTCCCTTGCAGCTCCAGCAGGCTTACTGCGCCCCACCACCAGGTGCTCCACCCCTTCATCCGCCAGCTGCATCACGCTCTTCAACACATTGCCTCCGCCTGTGTGTTGCCCAGAATGGTTGACATGAATATGAAGATTTTGTTGAAAAAGATTGTTTGACAGATGCATCACGCTCTTCATCACATTGCCTCCGCCTGTATGACGCCCAGACGCTCAAAATGGATGACATGATTAAGAAGATTTCAACGAAAAAGACCGTTTGACAGATGCATCACACTCTTCATCACATTGCCTCCGTCTGTACAACACCCAGAATCGTTGACATCTATTGATAAAGATGGTGTTCAACAGACATATTCTGCAGACTTCACCACTTTGCCTCCGCCTGTATGACGCAAGAGTGGTTCACAAAGACTGTTTGGCAGAAAAGCTGGTGGAACTTTTGGAATTTGATCCTGTCCCTAGGCTGCTTGTGTGGAAGAGAAATAGTTCACTGACTGCTGTTTGCCAGCCTGAATGGTGGGGTGCAGAGCATGTAATTTGTTGCAGCAAGTACACTGACAAGAGTTATAGCAAACTGCAGAGATGTTGCTGAATGCACACTTAGGGTCACCCTTGCCAGTTGTCAGGTGTGCAGTCAGTAACATCACTGCAGCTTGCAATGTGCAACATCTGTGATGCACCACAATGACAAACATGAGGCACATGACAGACTTCTCCATGACCCTGTCAAAGCATTCACATAGTAACATGACTGCAACATCAACAACCGCCAAACAATTTGTTCAGGGTTCTTTTTTTGCCTTGTTTCTCTTTTGTGGGTGTCGCTATATTGGACACACAACAAACCAATCTTTCAATGAAAATGAAAGCATCCGGCTTGCAGGAGAAGCAGCCTCGCGCAGCAGGTCCATGATAGAACTGAAAGCATGAGGCTTGCAGGAGAAGAAGACTCACGCAGCAGGTCCATCATGACAGAGAGGCCTGGGGGGGGTGCTGCCTGGCTGCCCACCTGGGCCTGAACCATCCCTGGCTGCAGAGCGCCGATCACCAGCCGCAGGTGCTCAAGGCAAGCACCAAACAACTCCCACTTCTGGATCTCATTCCTGCACACAGCAATGATAATAGTAATAACAACAAGAATAATCATTACAATGATGATGATGATGATGATAATAATACTACTACTTATAACAATAACAATAACAATAACAACAATAACAACAACAACAATGACAATGACACAACATCATAATGAAAAGCACTTTTCAGCTCATGATGAGCTAGGTTCCTGCAGACAGTCCACACATCAGTTGCCATGGCAACACAGATGTGTCCAGGCACCACAATGGGGACAAGTACTGTGATAAGTGGTGTCTGTCTTCCCAATCACTAGACTGGTGTTGGTGCCTCATGGAACTTCCTCAGTTGGTGGATTTCCAGACATGTCTGCAAAAGATAATAGGCGCAAAGCGTTGTGCTGTGATGCTGGATAGGTGCAGAGCCTGAATCATCACCTGTGGCTGTATGATTTGCGACAAAGGATTGACTGTTGTACTGCATTCTTACACATTATGCTGCATCTGGAAGCCAGCAGCTGCTAGCAGTAGACAGCGTGGAGCTGTGTGCAGTGGCAACAGTATGGAGCTGTGGATAGTTGAGCAGCAACTGATGCACAACAGAGATGACAGTCACATCTTGAGAGGATGTCACAGTCATGAGTGGACTACAAGGAGAAGCTTGTTGCGTTGAGTCAAGAAAGCAGAAGAAGAAGATGGCTGGAGCAGTCAATGTGGAGAAGCTTATTGCAATAAGGCATCACATCGCAAGATGAGGCTTGTTGCTATGACTGGGGCTGTTGAGCAGCCGTGAGCTATGCAGAGAACCCCCCATGCATCTTGCTCGAGCACTTCAGGATGATAGGCAAAACGCACAGCACACCTATATCCAAAACATCTTGGAACAGTTTCTCGGTTTTTGCGTGTCATCTCCGCACGAGGGCCATGCTGATCTTCTCTGCATCGTTCCAATATCAACACATGTTTTCAAGGCAGAAGGACTTTCCACTGTGGCCGCATGTATTCAAGGCAGTAGTAGGTCTCACTTGTATTGGCGCCTGCCAATCAGCACCAGGACGCTGTTGAGCACAAATTGTGAGAAGTGTGCATAGGGTCTGCCTCCGTCATGGACGCCTGGTCCAGAAGCCTTCCACAAGGCGTTCACCAACCGCACAAAAGCCAAGGTCTCTGAATAGTCTTCAGCCCTTGCCTGCAGATGCACACGTGTGGGTAGGCTTGGGGTTCATGTTCCAGGGG